>Ga0224512_10003243_pt1 | contig 14436 bp, 13 predicted proteins | sample SF_May12_sed_USG_4_FD_169103 | JGI IMG/M metagenome (GOLD analysis project Ga0224512, IMG submission 169103) | Sediment microbial communities from San Francisco Bay, California, United States - SF_May12_sed_USGS_13 | ecosystem: Environmental > Aquatic > Marine > Sediment | place: USA...
ACGATCTGTTTTGCTGCCACCCCAAGTCGAGCCTGCCACTCACGAGTTTCTTCTTTGACAAAGACCCTGGCGACGCCCACGCTTTCGGTGAGATCGAGGGGATTGAACAGGCGGTCCTTCTTTGACGCATTCGCTGGCAGAAGCGCATCGTCGATGGCATCTTCGCTCTGATCGACGAACTGGGTTATGCCGCGAAAAGCGATGATAGGCTCCACAAACGTCCCCAAGGTCCAGCGAAAGGTGGACTCGAGATCGATGAGGTCGGTTGATTTGTTGCCCGAGTCCCATGTGTTGGTCTCGGTATCCTGGTTGTAGGTGAGGCCGTAGGATAGTTTTAACGTGTTCTTGTTGAACACTCCCTTGAGTATTTGTTTTTCGGCTATCGTATTCGAGTTCAGCGTCCAGCTCATCGACCCGGATTCGCCGCCCGCCCAGTTGTCGCTGTAGGCGTTTTGCGTGAGCGTAAGATTGACGTCCGACAGCACCCTCCAGTCCTCCGCTCGTGACCGGGCCGCGCATAGAACCAAAGCTGCCAGGGCCAATGCAAAAAGCATCGTTTTCATGGTCGCTCCTTTTTTGGGTTGAATGATTTGCTAACGGTCGCCCCTATCGCTTACCTGCACTGCCCAGAAACGCGCTATTGGAGACGGCGACCGACAGGTTGTCGCGCTCCAGGAGCGTGACCAGCGGTGTGAAAGCTTTGATGATGCCCCTCTCGCCGCTGATTTCGACTTCATCTCCGATTTTGAAGGCTCTTCGCGCGTAGAAACCCGTGACGATATTTCGCGTGATCTCTCGTGTTCCCAAACCAAAGGACAACGCAAAACAGAGACCGAAGCCGGCGAAAACGATGAGCACGACGGAATTGATAATCTCCATGTTGATGCGAAGCTGGGCGACGGCAAGGATCATGACCACAAAAAGAACCAATGACGAGGTTAGCTTACCCAGGATCGACGAGTAGTCAATGCCCGCATTTTTCGCCGAGCTGGCCACCGCGTTGCCCGCAAACTGACCCACTACGGTTCCAACAAGAACGATGACAAGCGCGGCTACTACATTGGGCACAAATGCCAGCGCCGAGTTGATGGCATTGGCGATTTCAGTTAGCCCGGCCGATTGCGATGCGACTTTGAGCACGAATATGACGATCAGATAAAAGATGATGTTGGGGATCAAACGACTCGGTTTATCATGCAGCCCGATGCGTCCCAACGCATCCCCGATCCCGATCCTCTCCAGAGCCTGGTCGAAATGCACGCGGGTGAGCATGACCCGCAGTGATCGGCGGATGATCTTGGCAAAGAGCCAGCCGATGATCACCACCACGAGCGCCACCAGCGTGCGCGGCACAAAATCAGTTATCCCGACCAGGATGTTGTCAAGAATCGAGTCCAGCATGGATCTGAGAGTGAGGTCCTCATTCACGGCGGCCCACCTCCGTTATTGTTTTCCGGTGCCTTTGTCTTTGAAAATCGACACGACCAGAGTCCAATATTGCTTAAACATCTCGCGGAATCCGTCTCGCACAGCGTCCACAAGTTCGACGCTCAGGATGCGTCTATCTATGGCACCCATGATTCTGGGAAGAAATCGGGGTGAGGATGAGTCCTCGAGCCCATCCAACTCGCGAATCGGCTCGCCGGGATCGACGTCTGCGGTCTCGGCGCCGTTGTCCGGGCGTTCGTTATTCGTCATTGTCAGTCCGCCCTGGGGCGTCGGGTACCGTACTGGCGTTCTTTTCGTAGCGCGCTCGAAAATATTCTCGCGCCCTTTTCAAGCGCATCTTGAGTGCCGAGATACCGATGCCGAGCTCATTCGCCGCCTCTTGATAGGAAAGACCATCCATATCGCACAATACGAGTGGTATGCGTAGGGTATCGGACATTGAACTGAGCAACTCCCTGACTTGGTTTTGCCGGAACCGCTGATTTATGTCTGACCCGCCCCCTGTCTTCACGGCCAGATCCTCCGACGACTGCGCCGCGGGGGAGTCCAGCTCCACAAAGAGCTTGCCCTTCCTCTTTCGTATGTGATTCAGGCAGTGGTTTACTTTGATCCTTTGTATCCAACTCGCGAATTTCGAACGAGTCTTGAGTTGTTTCAAACCAAAGAACGCCTTGACAAAGACTTCCTGGGCCAGATCTTCGGCGTCCTCGTCCGACCGAGTAAGAAACCGACAGTTGGCCAAAACCCTCCCTTGATAGCGCGCCACCAGCCGTTCAAACGCAGAATGGTCACCCAGCGCTGACAGCTGTGCTTCTTCTACCAGCTGCTCATCGGGCGTGTGGTCGGATGTGGCCATATACGTCGCTCCTTTGGACACGGAATCCAGGTGAAAAGTCACAAGATTCTGGGATGATAGCAGCCCGGAGTCTCCTGTCAATAATACAGTTGAGAGATCAAGCGGTGAGCAGGACAAAAAAATGTGACCCTGGCCCGTCGCTATGGGTCCAAACATTCGAGAGACCGGCGGCGGTGACTCTCTTCTTTTTTGTATGTTGAACAACTTCCGCCAGCTCGAGGGACAATCTGCATCGGTGTCTCATCGACAGGCACCCTCTTCTGGGGCCGCCACGCTTATCCAAACCTCTGTAGAACAAGGATGGTGAACACATGTTGAAAGATTTTAAGGCGTTTGTCATGCGCGGCAATGTGGTCGACATGGCGGTTGGCATCGTTATCGGAGCTGCTTTTGGCACTATCATCAAGTCGCTGGTCAGCGACGTGTTGATGCCACCGATCGGGCTTCTGTTGGGCGGCGTCGACTTTTCCAATCTCTTTGTGGTGATCAAGGAAGGCGCCACAGCCGGTCCCTTTGCCTCGCTGGTTGAGGCTCAGGAAGCCGGAGCGGTGACCATTAATTACGGCATGTTTGTCAACACGATCATCAGTTTTTTGATCATCGCGTTTGCGATATTTGTCCTGATTCGCAACCTCAATAAGATGAAGCGCGAGGAAGAGGCGCCGCCGGCGAAGCCGACGACCAAGGAGTGTGGCTTCTGTTTCTCCACCGTCGCCATCAAAGCAACGCGATGCCCCAATTGCACATCGGCCCTCGAGGCAGGGGCGGCATAGTGGTAAGGTGCCCTTTTGGGCCGGAGAAACCGCTTGATTCCACACCGGCGGCACGCTAATCTCAAAAATCGTCCGCGTGATTCTTGAACGGGATTGTTGCGGAAAAGGAGGGAAACAGTGAAGGACGTACAGGAATTTCTTCACAGTACCGGTCAGTCGCTCGGCATCAACGAGGAAACCACTCGCTCCGCAACCGGCGGATTGCTGCAGTTGATCAAGCAACACGCCACTGAGGGAGATTTCTCGAAGCTGCTGGGCAGCCTGCCCGGCGCAGAGGACCTTATGAACACAGCGCCAGACGCGTCGGGTGCCGATTCCGGAGCAGCCGGTCTGCTGGGAGGACTCGGGACGAAGGTGGCCAGCGCGCTCGGAGGAGGTCCGGGCTCGGCCGCCAGCGCGCTCGCGCTTTTCAAACAAAGCGGGCTCGATACCGGCCAGGCGAGAGATCTGGTGACAAAATTCTTTGATTTTGCCAAAGCCCGAGCCGGATCGGAGCTCGTGGGCTCCATTCTGGGCAAACTGCCCGAAATAAAGAAACTCATGGGTTAAAGCCCGTTGGGATCTGAGACGGACGTTCCGTGAGTGATCAAGAAAGGAGAAAAAATGGCCTACAAGATCGATGAGATCGAAGGAATTGGCCCATCTTACGCCGAGAAACTTGCAAACGCGGGTATCAAGTCTACCGATGATTTGCTCGAAAAATGTGCGAATCCGCAGGGCCGGAAGTCCATTGCCGCGACGACCGGATTGAGTGAGAGCCATCTTTTGAAGTGGGCGAACATGGCAGATTTGATGAGGATCTCGGGTGTGGGCCGGCAGTACGCCGAACTTCTGGAAGGCGCCGGCGTGGATACCGTCAAGGAACTGAGAAATCGCAGTTTCGAGAATCTGGCCGCAAAGATGAAGGAAGTCAACGAGCAGAAGAAGCTCGCGAAGATGTCACCATCCTCTTCGGTTGTAAAGGAGTGGATCGAGCAGGCGAACAAGCTCGATCCGAAGATTTCTTACTAACGCCTGGCGGGGCGCCACATCTCGTTAGAAACGACCCCGATCGATCTGATCGGGGTCGTATTCGCGTATCATCGGGGAAGCGTCGTCGGGGTCTGGTCGGCCAAAAAGGGTTGTGCCCGATGGTCGGGCCGTGGACGTGAAAACGATCCGTGTCTGGTTTTCGGGAGTGCTCGATGGCAGACACGACAAAGGAGGACTCATGAGAAGATCGGTAGTGCTCACGGTCATCGTGTGCTTTTTGTTTGGAAGCCTCAGTTGCTCGTCCTGGAGCCGCAAGAAAAGGGGAGCCGTCATCGGAGCGGGCGCCGGCGCGGCGGTTGGTGGAGTGATCGGCAAGCAGACGGATCACACCGTGGTTGGGGCGATCCTTGGCGCCGCGATCGGCGGAGCAGCCGGAGCGTGGATTGGCAGCTACATGGATAAGCAGGCCGCCGAAATCGAACGCGATATCCAGGGAGCAAAGATCGAGCGATACCCCGAGGGAATAAAGATCACGTTCGATTCGGGTCTTATGTTCGATGTCGACAAAGCCACGCTGCGGTCGCGCACTCGTGATGAGTTATCGGAGCTGGCCGTGATCTTGAACAAGTATCCGGACACCGAGGTTCTGCTCGAGGGTCATACCGACGCCACCGGTTCGGATGAGTACAACCTAGAACTGTCACGACGACGCGCTCAGGCTGTGGCCAATCATCTTGCCAGTGCGAATGTGAATGCCACCCGGTTCACGGTGATGGGTTACGGCGAGGGACAGCCGGTCGCAAACAATGACTCCGTCGATGGACGGCAGCTCAACCGGCGGGTCGATGTGGCTATCTACGCCAACGACAAGCTAAAAAAAGCGGCCAAAGCGCAGTCCGGCGGGTAGTCGAACATCGCGGCAAAGCCGGGACCGCCCTCGAACTGGTTGTTCTTGCGCTTCGCGACGTAATCCGACATCTTTGTACTGCGTCGCGGTGTATCTGTATGCCCGTTGGCCGGTTGCCGCCGCCCTGGTCGGGTGGCGGCAGATTATCACACCCCACAGTACTCATCCACACCCAGGCAGAGCCATGCGTTTTGGCCACGACAAGAACCGATGGGGTAGAGCGCCATTGTGGACTCTTACGATCATCGCGGTGTTGGCTACTCTCCAGTGGGGCTGTTCGGGAGATTCGTCGCCGCCCCCTCCCACGGGCAACACCGAGGCCGTTTCTGTGCCCGACAAGCCGACAGGCCCCGACGTTGTCTCTCCCAACGTACAAGAAATGTACATCTCGGGCGGGGCAACGAGCAGCGCCAGTCACCCGGTCGAGTACCGGTATGACTTCGATGCCGAAGGCGTCAGCGATGTGACCGCCTGGTCAACTGACTCGCTGGCCTCCAAGACCTGGCTGAGCGTGGGTCTCAAGGTGGTAAAGACGCAGGCGCGATGCGAGATCCACAACGATATTGTATCCGAGTGGTCCGAAGGAACAACCGTTGAAGTCGGTGCGGGTCCGGAGACAGTGATAACGAGCGCCGTCAACACGTACTATATCGGTGCAGATGAGTTTACAAGAGTGCTGAATCTCACAGACGGTTTAGCCGACACCGTGCCTTACGGTAGTTGGATAACCTTGTATTATGAGGGTATCCCCAGCCCACAGGCGGCCGCCGTTTGTGCAGACACGACAAACAAGTGCCTGCGCTACCAGATTAACTACACGTGGACATCAGACCGCATCACCGGGACGGATAACACAATCGCATGGCGTCCCTTTGACCCCGAAGACAGCAATCTATTTGGCGTGCTGGATTCAACCAGCATGAATGTGGGTAGCCTCGAGTACGCAATCCGCACCCGAAGCGTGGATCAGTTCGATCGTTCCGACTTGACGCCTCCGGAGATCGAGATCATCGGCAATCTCGATCCAACGCTCGACGATTTCTCGCTCGAGAACTATGACGGCTCTGCTATCGGTGATGGCGACACCATATCATGGGACTGGTGGAATCCGGCGAACTTTCGCGGGCAGCCCGGCGATACGATCGACTTCAGCGATCCCACGAATCCGGAAGTGGTAAAAGAGTTTTACTTCGTGGTCAAGGCAACCGGTCACGATCATCCCTGGGAAAACCTTGACTCCGGCGTCAAAAGCTGGAGATATACATTCGAACGCGTCGGTAGCATTCCCCCTATCTTCGAAGTCTTCGCGCGGTCGTCGGGGGAGTCGATGGACTTTGTTTCCGGACTCGTCCTTGACGAGTTGTCGGATACGGCGCGGGTGACGTTTCGCTACCACCTTGTGAATGATCCGGGCGGGACTAGCATTCTCAACAATTTGCCCGATTTCTTGGATAGGGATTACGAGTACGCCGTCATGGGGCGAGATCTGTCGCTCGCCGATACTTTTGACCAGTACGTATACTTTCTGGGTGGAAAACAGCTCATCAACTCGTTCAACAGCGGGGAGTTCGGAAGGTGGACCCAGGAGGGGCGTCAGCGATTCTTTTTGCAGCTAAAGAGATAGCACCCGGAGAGGAGGCAGCGCGCGCGGTCTCAGTCAGGTGATGAATGCCGCGTGCAGTCTCCTGTTTCACACTCTTCTCCTGTACGTCCGCCCCGGCCGTAGCGATTTTTTGCCACCCGGGCGTAGAACCACTCGGCGCTACAGCGAAACCCCGGGATGTAGTAAACAAAGAACATCCAACCCAACCACGGCCGCTTGGCGAAAACCGCGCGGACAACCGCCTCGGCACCCCCGTAAACATGTCCATCTGCGTCGATCAGTTTTATCTCTTTCATGCACGCCTCGTGCGTCACACCGGGAAACTCCTCCAAGACTCCCTGTTGGTGGAAAGAGCGAAGTGCCAGCGGTCGACCGCCACCACCCACGAGCCGCCGCGCGTGAGCCGTGCAAAAATGGCATCGGCCGTCATAGAGGATCACTGGTGCCCCCTCTCTTGGCGGCTGAGTGCGGTCTGGCACAGGTGTTTTGGGCATGCAGCGCTTCCTTTGCGTCGGTTTTCGCCGCCGAGCCTGCGTCACAATCAAACCAGGCCGCGAAGGAGCCAGCAGAGCCGCGAGTTGATGCGGTTGCCCCCGGCCGGCGGGTTCACAGCTGTCTGGCCATTTGCAGAATATCTCTTAGTGTTTGGCGCCCTCTTGGCAGTGCGACCCAGATCCCCACAAAGAGTATCATATAGCTAACGAAATCGAGTATGAGCTGGATGCCAACTGCAAGGGGAGGGTCGTACCACCTGTCGATGCCAAAAAGGGCCGCAGCGGCAGACAGCGAGGTCAGGGCGGGTCGCCATACGGCCACGCCGAAATCGCTCAGGTTCAGCGGCGAGATTCGAAAGCAGTAAATGATCGCGGGTAGCGGCAGCACGATGAGGACGATGCTGTATGCAAATGCGACACCGATGGGTCCCCAACGAACGCCGATAACAAACGCTAGTGCGATGATCGCAGACGAGAATATCCCCCACACGAATTGTCGTTTTGTCCGCCCCAGCGACAGATAAACCCATCCGGTAGCCATGTTCAGCGTTCCCATAAAGGCGGCGGGTCCCAGAGCGCGGAAGATGGCAACCGACTCCAGCCACTGGTCACCAAGTAGTGTTAGCACGGCTTTGTCAGCGACCACAAACAAGAAGGCGACCACCGGCATGCCAATGGACACGGTGAGAAAAACGCCGCGGCGGTAATAGGCACGGTAGCGTTCGGGCTCCTGCTGCAGACGACTTAGGGTCGGTACGGCCACGCTGGTGATGGGGTTGTTGATCTGTTGTATGGGGAGGAGCAAGAGTTGATAGGCCTTGTTGTAAAACCCCAATGATGTCGCTCCCCAGTAGCGGCCCAGCAGAATCTTGTCCAGGTTGCGAGCAAAGTAGTTGACCACATTGAATCCGGTCAGGTGGGCGCCAAAGGACACCATCGCCCGTGCCCCGGAGCGACGAGCGGGCGCGCCCGGACGCCACCCGCAAAACGTCCACACACCGAGCATCATGGCGAATTCCCGCACGACGGGTATCAGCACCAACGACCAATACCCGAACCCGGCAAGCGCGCAGCCAACGCCGATCGCGAAGCCCACAAACATGGTTACGATCTCGACCAATGCAAGGACGCCAAATCGCATTTGCCTTCGCAACAAGGCCTGGTGCTGCACGATGAGGCCACTAAAGATTATGGTGCCGGCAAGAATCAGCGTGATGCGCACCACGCGGGGTTCTTTATAGTACCAGGCGAGTGCAGGTGCCAGCGTGGCGATGAGAATCATCATGAAAATACTGACGCCGACATTGATCCAAAACAATGTGCTGACTTGAGCGTGGTTGACATCGGCGCGCTGGATGGTCGCCATCGAGAGGCCAAGATCCTTGAAAATACCGATAAAGCCGATGATGGCCATCACCATGGCAATCAGACCAAAATCCTCCGGTGTCAATAGTCGGGCCAGGATCGCGGTCGAGCCAACGGCAATAAAAAACTTGGCTCCCTGGTTGGCAATGGTAACCGCGCCCCCGCGTACGGATCGCCTGCGCAAGTCATCGCTCAAGTGATCGACACGAAGAAACTGTTCAGGCCCTGAATGCGACGATCGTGGGAGTGACGGTTTTGAAAATTTTGGCACGATAGGGTTGCCGGTAAAGAGGAAGTGGATGAGTCGCAACAATTAAGCGAGAAAATACCGGAATACACGTTGAACGTCAAGGAGGATGGCGCTACGCTCCACGGTATGCTAAAGACGGCGTATGTCATCGATGCTAGATTTCAAGACCACATTGCCTCCCCAAATCATCCGGAACGTCCCGAGCGCCTGGGTGCGCTTCTCGAAATGATGAAGCGGTACCGGCGTGAGGGGTTGGTAAAGACCGAACCGCGCTTTGCCAGTCGCGAGGAGCTGCTATCAAACCACGATCGCGCGCTGGTCGATGAAGTGGCAGCCACCGCGGGCCGGGAACGGCATGTTTTCGATACGGATACGCAGGCGTCCGCCGCGAGTTATGAAACGGCGCGGCTTGCGGTGGGTGGCTTGCTGGCCATTGTGGATGCGATTATGGGGGGTAAAGCGAACAACGGTTTTGCCCTGGTCCGCCCGCCCGGTCACCACGCGGAGGCGGATCGGGCGATGGGATTTTGTTTTTTTAACACCGTGGCCATCGCAGCCAGGTATCTGCTGCAGAGATACGGTATCGAGAAGGTTCTGGTCGTGGATTGGGATGTGCATCACGGCAACGGTACGCAGAGGAGCTTTTATGCGATGAGCAGCGTTCTTTACATGTCTACGCACCAGTATCCGCACTATCCCGGTACCGGTGCCTTGTCGGATGTCGGAGTCGCCGATGGCTTGGGCTACACCGTCAACCTGCCTTTTCCTGCCGGTTTTGGCGACGCCGAGTACGCATTGGCCTTCCGCAGAATCGTCGAGCCCATCGGGCACGAATTCAAACCTGAGTTCGTGCTGATTTCTGCGGGGTTTGACTGTCACGAGCTGGATCCGTTGGGCGACATGCACGTGACGGCCGAGGGTTTCTCCGCCATGACCCAGGCGCTTCTCACTATTGCCGGGGAACACGCGGAGGGGAGGTGCGCCGCGGTGTTGGAGGGCGGTTACAGTGTGGAGGCACTAAAAGACGGTGTCGCCACCGTTCTAGGGCAAATGGGCGGGCGTCGCGATGCGGGAAAGTCCCCCGAACCATCGGCCGCCAACGCTGTCATCGAGTCGATAAGAAAGGCTCACAAGCGCTTCTGGAAAATCTAGGCCGATCAACCGGTACATGCGTCGCTGTCGGTGATGGCCATCGTGCGTGAGCAGACGCAGCTATTTCTTTGTCGTGTCGGGTGGGGCGGTACCTTTGTTGTCTTTCTTGCCAAAATCGAGGATATTCCTTATATCCTTTGTTCCCTTTTTTTGAAAAAGATCGAGCCCTTCCTTGACCAAGGCCTTTTCGACGACCCGGTTGACAAAACCCTTGTCCAGCTTCGCCTGGGCTTTGGGAAAGCTACCGGATAGCGCAAAAGGTATCTCGATCAATCCGTCACTGTTCGTCAAATACGAAGCCATCTTGACATCCGCGATGAGGTCGGTAGTGAGTCTTTTGGAAAGACGAAGCGTGATGGAGAGGTCCAGATTCTGATCGAAGTCGATCGCTCCCTGACCGGCAAAACTATAATCATCCGCGCTTAGCCGTAGGTTTCTCGCCAGCAACTTGCCGTTCTCGATCATAAAGTCGCTCTTAAAGTTCTTGAACTCCGTGCTCTTACCTTTAAACACCTTGGGATATTTGTCCTTGAGTTTCTGGGAAATGACATTGGACGACCCCGCGACGTTGGACAGCTGGGCAAGCACACCGTCAAAGATGTTGAAGTCGATGAAAGCCCCCTCGAATAACTCGGCCAGTCCCTGACCTGATATCGTCTTTTGAATGCTCGTCCACTCGGTGCCGGTGCCGGAGATGTCCAGGTTCATATTAGCCTTGCCACGAACGAGCTTTGTGGTCAGATTGGGCAGTTTTTCAAAAAGCATCATGGTGTTGAGATCCTGAGCCTGTGTCTTGAACTTGAAAGTGGGAACATCGTTATTCATGGTAATGACCCCGGAGCCCGTGATCGAGCCATCGAGGGTGTGAGCCTTGACGTCGCTAAGCGTAGTTCGCTCGCCAACCACCGAGAACTTGCCGCTCAGATCCTGGTAGTCAATATTTCCTACCGAGCCTGACTTCGAAGTCATGTGGCCGTGGTTTTCGGGCTGTTCTTCGACCGTCATTCGCCCCTCGACCACCACGTTGTTGAGCACTTCGGGCTTCTTGGCCTTCGGGTTCGGCAGTCGGACATCGTCGAGGGCCAGCGCCGGTGATTTGGCCTGGTACGCCACCACCAAAGGTTGAAAAGACTCGATGTTCGCCGAACCCTCGAGCCTCGAGCTGCCGATCAACAGCGATGACTGGGTGATGCTGGCGTTCTTGTCGGTGAACGCAATCTCGGCCCGCGCCTGTGACACCGGTTTGATCAACTGCGGCAACTTGGCGCCGACGTCGGAGACCGTCGCCCGGCCGCTAACGTTTGGCTTCGTCCCCGGCGCGATCGCCCCCTCGACCCGTGCCTGTAGCTTCGCCTGGCCGGTCAGGCTGTACGGCTGCAACGACGGGAGAACCTGGTTCCAGCCGTCAAGCGACACCGGTGATGAATCCAGGGACAGCTCGATCGATGGCGGCGTAGATAGTTGATACTCGCCTTTGCCCGTGGCCACGAGGCTGTGAAAGTGTGCCTCATAGTTGTCGATTATGATTTTGTGCTGTGAGAGCCGCAGATCGCCGGTCAATACGAACGGCATATCCGCTGTCTTGTCAAATGCCTGCGGTAGCCTTATGGAGGCCGGTGTCGCATCGATACGCACGGTGAGCTTGAGGTCGGGCAGCTGTCCCCGGGCGTCGACGCGCGCCGCCAGCGGCCCCGTGATAGCGAGTTGTGGAGGTAGTGCTTGCCTGACGGCGGGGAAGTTCTTGACCAGCCGTTCGCTGTCAATGGGGTCGATCTTCACCGTCGCCTCTACTGGCGCCTGTAGAAGATCCAATTGCTGTCCGACTGGGCCAAAAGAGGCATTTATCTCGATGTTCTGCATGTCGGACAGGAACGCAGCCTCGAGCCCTATCTTGACCGGCTTGTCAAAGTCCAGCTCTTCGACCCTCGAGTTGATCTCGGTCAAGCGTAAGTCGAGCCCCTGACTCTTGTCCGTGAATAGTAACTCACCGCCGTCTATATTAATCAGCGAAACAACGAGTGGCGACTTCGCAATTGCAGATGTACCGCTGTCCGCTTGGCCATCGGTTGTGGTGGGACCCTTCGCCCGCTTTTGTGTCAAACCGGCGATCGTGCTGGTATTGAGATTGCCATTTTCGTCGCGAATGATGCGGATGATCGGATCGTGCAAGATCAGGCGTTTAACCTCGAATTTCTTCCTGAGCAGCGGCAGGAGTCTTGCATTGACCTGAAGATCCTTGGCCTCCAACAGCGGGTTGGTGGAAAAGGCGGGATCGTCCGCAATGACAAGGTTTTCCAAACGCACACCGATACCGCCGCGCAGCGTCACTCCGATCTTGTCAATGGTGACCTCACGGCCCAGCGCCGTCTGCGCCCGGGAAACGAAGAAATCCTTGTTACGGTTGACGATTCCTTCCAGGTTGAAGATCACGATGGCCATCACAACGGCGATGACAACCACTACACTTGCTATGATTATGAGCTTCTTGCGCATGCCAGTCTGTCCTTTGTGTATTAGAAGCACTGCCGCAGCACCGATATGGAATCGAGGACGGCATCCGGCTGAACACCGGAAGTGGCCACGGAGTCAGCACGATACTTGCCCGTCCTGACCAGAACTCCACGTATACCGGCCTGCTGCGCGCCTGCAACGTCTGTGTCGATGTCGTCGCCTACCATTATCACTTCGTGCTTTTGCAGCCCCAAATCCTTGAGCGCTGTTTCAAAAAAGGCGGCGGCCGGTTTGCCAAGCACCGTGGCTTTTTTCCCCGTCGTGTATTCGAGTCCAGTGACAAACGCGCCGATGTCCATTTGCAGCCCCGCCTGCGTGCTCCAGTAACGACCTTTGTGAAGGGCGATCATCTCGGCCCCGTCCATTATCATATTGAATACCCGGTTCAACAGGTGATAGTTCCAGCGCTCTCCTATGTCGCCGATAACCACGTACTGTGGAGAGGATTCCGACTGCGGGATTCCCTGGTATGCACCGCGGACACTATCGGCAACCAAAAGGTAGCACCTGGGGTTACCCATCTGTCTGAGATACTCTGCGGTGATGCGGTGGGTCGAGAAGATCATCCCTCTCTCCACGGGTAGCCCCATCCCCGTCATCTGCAGGTAAAGATCCTCCTCCGATTTTGTCGTCGTATTGGTGACGAAGCGATAACGAACGCTTTTCGTCTGCAAATACCGCAGTGTTTCCACAGCGCCGGGTATCGGTTCATCACCTACATGAACGACGCCATCGAGATCAAACAGTATTCCTCTTACCCCTGCAAACATATTTTCGTACAGCGCTATTGCGACTGGTGTCTTGGGCCACTTTTCACCAACGGATACGGATCCTTGCCGGTGATCAAGCGCGCGCCGCGCTTACGTGTAAAATAATCAAAAGCCCATTGAACCAAAACCAGGATCTTGTTGTCGTACTCGATTAGATACCAGATGTGCACGAACACCCACGCCAACCACGCCTTGAAGCCTGCAAAACGAAACCTGCCGAGATCCGCCACCGCCGCATGACGCCCGATCACGGCCAGAGTCCCCTTGTCCTGGTAATGAAACGGTTTTTGTGGCCGCCCGGTCTGGCGCCGCCGGATCAGGTCAGCGACGTAGCGGCCCTGTTGCATCGCGACCGGAGCGATGCCGGGCAGCGGTTTTCCGCCCTGGTGAGCGTAATTCGCCAGGTCGCCGATGACAAATATCTCCGGGTGATTGGGTACGGTCAGATCGGCTTCGACCCTGACCCGGCCCGCGCCATCCAGTTGGGCCCCCGTCTCCCTGGCCAGAATCCCCCCGATCGCCGAAGCCTCGACGCCGGCCGCCCACAGGATGGTCCTGGCCTCGATTCGCTCCTCTTTCGTGCCACAGCGGAGCATTACCGCAGACTCGCCCACGTCGGTGACGCGGGTTTGTTTTCTGACCTCGACCCCGAGCTTTGCCAATGATACCTCGGACTCTGCGGAGAGCTCCGGAGGGAAAGGGGAGAGCAGTCGGTGCAACCCTTCGACGAGAACGATGCGGGTGTCGCGGGGGTCGATCGATCGAAAGTCGTTTCTGAGCGTGCCTCGGGTAAGTTCACCCAGAGCACCAGCCAGCTCGACGCCGGTCGAACCACCGCCCACGATGACAAAGGTCATCCATTGACGGCGCAGGTCCGGATCTTCTTCCCGCTCGGCCGCTTCAAAGGCAACAAAGACACGGCGCCGAATATCGAGCGCATCTTCTATCGTCTTGAGGCCCGGCGCGAACTCTCTCCATCGGTCGTTTCCAAAGTAAGTGTGGGTGACGCCAGTGGCGACGACCAACGTGTCGTAGGAGAGAGCCCCGTCTCGCAACGTGATCTCGCGCTTGGCAGCGTGAATATCGAGGACCTCGGCCTGCCATACGCGCGTGTTCCTGCTCCGTTTGAGCACGGCGCGAAGCGGCGACGAGATATCTCCGGGGGACAGACCGCCCGTCGCCACCTGATAGAGCAGTGGCTGGAAGAGATGGAAGTTGCGCTTGTCGATCAACGTCACATCGACATCGACGCCACGAAGGTTCTTCGCCGCGTAGAGCCCTGCGAAGCCGCCGCCGAGAACGACGACGTGATGTCCGTGGGTTTTGCGGTTGGC
>Ga0224512_10003244_pt1 | contig 14429 bp, 14 predicted proteins | sample SF_May12_sed_USG_4_FD_169103 | JGI IMG/M metagenome (GOLD analysis project Ga0224512, IMG submission 169103) | Sediment microbial communities from San Francisco Bay, California, United States - SF_May12_sed_USGS_13 | ecosystem: Environmental > Aquatic > Marine > Sediment | place: USA...
GGGCACAGCGCAGGGCCGAACGCAGCCACTCGCGGATGCGCCGTGACCTGGTGAAGCACGACAAAAGACTGGGCGAAATGTTGGCGTTCTCGGGACGGACGGAATGAGACGGAAAACGCGCGAGGCAGCCCTGGTACTCTCGGCGGCGCTGCTGTCCGGCGCGCTGAGCGCCGGCGCCACGCGGGCGCAGGAGGCCGCTGCGCTATCGGCCGGATACGACTGCGTGATCGAGCCAAAGCGGGTGGTCGAATTGGGCAGTGCCGAGGACGGGGTTGTAGGTGAAATCCTGGTCGATCGGGGCGACATCGTCGAGGCGGGCGCCATCGTGGCACGGCTGGATTTCGAGCTTCAGGTGCTCACGGTGGAACGCGCCCGCGTTCAGGCGGAGCGCAACGTCGAAGTCCGATCGAGCCAGGCCCGCCTCGCGTATCGACGGCGCGAAGCGGCGCGGGCACGGCAGCTGCACGACAAGAGCATCGTTTCGACCAAGCTCCTCGACGAAGCCAAGATCGAACAGCAACTGGCGGAATACGGAGTGACGGCGGCGGAACTGGACCGGCGAATGGCCGAGGTGGAACTGCGGGTCGCCGAAGCACGCCTCGAGCGGCGGACCATCCGCAGCACTGTTACCGGTGTCGTCGTCGAGGTGACGAAATCGCCCGGCGAGTTGACGCACGATCAGGCGCCGGTGATGACGATCGCCCAGATCGATCCGCTGAGCGTTGAGGTCTTCATTCCGATCGAGCGTTTCGGGACGGTCACCACCGGCATGGAGGCGGAAGTCTTGCTGGGGACTCCGCTGGATGGGGTCTACAAGGCCCGTGTCGATGTGGTGGATCGTGTGCTCGACGCCGCAAGCGGCACGTTCGGTGTGCGGCTCGAGCTGCCGAACCCAGAATACCGGCTGCCGGCCGGCCTGAAATGCAATGCCCGTTTCCCGACCAGGAAGGCGCGATCGGACGGTGCCGCGACGCCCGCCGAGGATTTCGCCACTGCGTCACCGCCGGCAATCGAAGAGTTGCCGGACGTTGCAGGGCCCGATCGCGACGGGGGGCCGGACGTTGCGGAGCCTGCACCCGCCGCCACAGATCCGGCGTGGAATAACAAGGCCCTGATCTACGTGATCCAGACGAAGCTCGTCGACGCGGGGTATGATCCGGGTCCGCCCGACGGCGTCCTTGGCGACAAGACTCGCGCCGCTATTCGGGACTATCAGCAGGTCAACGGCCTGGACGTTACCGGCAACCCCAGCCTCGAGCTGTTCAACGCGCTGCGCGAGAGGGAAAGTTCACGGTAGCAAGACGGCCAGCGGCCAGTTTCGAGCAACCGGATAAGTCGCCGCACCTCCCGGCAGACGATTGGTACGGTGGCCAGAAGGCGGCGCGTCAGTGCATGCCCGAAGACCGCTTCGCCTGGCTATGGCTTGCAGGCGGGCATGGCCTCGTAGTACTCGGCGATCGCGCGGATGTCGTCGCCGCTCAGCTTCGCGGCCGCGATGTTCATGACGTCGCTCTGCCGTTTGCCGTCGCGATACAGCGTCAGCTGCTCCATCATATAGATCGATTTCTGGCCCGCGAGATTCGGAAACCCGGGCGACGTGCCGATACCGTCGCGCCCGTGGCAGGTGATGCAGGATTTGGCGGCGGCGGGGAATTCGGGCGCCTGGGCATGTGCCGCCGCCGGCGCAAGGCACACCGATGCAAGCAGCGCGAGGCGAACCGGTACTCTCATCGCGTGACACCTCTTCTGCATGGAGAGAATTCGGGAAAGGAGCCCCCGCCGCCGGAGCGGCGGCGGGGACACAGGTACTACATGCCTTCGTAGGAGATCCGGTAAATGGCTCCGGCCAGATCGTCGGAGACCAGGAGTGAGCCGTCGAGATACTGTTGCACGTCGACCGGCCGCCCCAGATACTCGCCGGTTTCCTCGACCAGCCAGCCCTCGGCGAACGGCACGGTCTCATTCGCGCTGCCATCCTCGTTCAGCGAGGTGAACATGACCCGCGCCCCGACGGGCGTGGTGCGGTTCCACGAGCCGTGCTGGGCACTGAAGATGCCGCCCTGGTATTTCTTCGGGAACATCTTGCCGGTATAGAACATCATGCCCAGGTCGGCCGCGTGCGCGACCATGTTGACCTCCGGGGACACGGCATCCGCCGGCGGCTCATCCTTGGCGTATTCGTTGGTACGGGTATCGCCGCCGCCATACCACGGGAAACCGAAATTCTGGCCCTTCTGCGTCACGCGGTTCAGCTCGCCCGGCGGGATGTCGTCGCCCATGCCGTCCACCTGGTTGTCGGTGAACCACAACTGGCCGTTCGCCGGATTCCAGGCATGGCCGACCGAATTGCGGATGCCGTCCGCATAGACTTCGCGCCCGCTGCCGTCACGTTCCATGCGGATGATTCCGCCGATGCCCCACTTCTTGTAGAGGTCAAGCTTTTCTCTCGGCGGCACGTTGTAGGGCTGGCCGAGGGTGATGTAGAGCTTGTTGTCGGGCCCGATGGTGCAGGTGCGGGCGCCGTGGTTGAAGGATTCCTCCTCGGGCGGGATCAGCTGCTCCGCGACCACTCCGATCGCCACGTCCGGGCTCTCGTAAAAGAATTCGACCGCCGGAAACACCAGAACCCGATTGTGCTCGGCGACATACAGGAACCCATCCTTGCTGTAGCACATGCCGTTGGGAACCTTGAAGTCGACGCTCGGCGCGAACACCTTCACCTCGTCGGCGACGCGGTTCTTGTCGCGGTCGGTGACGACCCAGGCCTTGGATTTGCGGGTGCCCACGAAAATCGCGCCGACATTGGTGCCGACCGCCATATGGCGCGCATCCGGCACGATGGCGTAGAGGTCGATCTTGAAGCCCGGCGGCATCTTGATCCGCTGGAGAGTCTTGCGGATCGCCGCGGCCTTCTCGCCGGTTTGCGCGATTTCGGGAATATCGAGACTCGTCCCGGTGGTCTTCATATCCATCATCTTCTGGATATTGGTCTGGGCCAGTGCAGCCCCAGCGATCAGGCCCGAACTGACGACGGACACGACGATCCCTGTAGCGATTCTTCCGATCATGACTGTAAACTCCCTGTGGTTAGCCGTTTTTCCGACTCTTCACGACGATGGAAAGAAGCATCCATGTCGTTATTTTGGTTGACGACCGAATTGTCCTAAATTCTACACACGGACAACGGGTTGTCCACAAGCGAAATTCGCGCAAAAAAACATCAGAATAGATGTTATTTCCTGCGCCGGCGGATCACAGGTTACCGCCAATACGTGCCACCGCGATCAACCGTTCGGAAACGTCGGCGACACGCAGAAGGTCAATGCGCACAGCCCCGCTGCCCTCTCTGCGGGCTTGCGGGGCAGTATCGGGGCCCCGCGATCGTCGTGGCAAGTCGGGAATCCTGGCAATTTCCGGCGCCTCGCCGCAGCCAATGGGCTGCGAGGCTCAAGCAGGCCCGCCGTTTGTCGGGGCAGGCGCTGCGCCGTTGATCAGCCGCCCCGGATTTCGTCGATTCGCTGCCGGACGAAAGTCCGGTCTTCGCTGTTCTCCGGAATTTGCCGGTATACGCGCTCCAGCATCTCGACCGCCTTGTCGGTGTTGCCGGCCTCGGCCTCGGCGTTGCCAATGAACCACAGTGCTTCGGAGTGGTTGGGATCGAGCGTCAGGACACGGCGCAGTATGGACATCGATTCGGCAGTGTGCCGGCCGCCATTGGCTTCGCGGATCGCGGTAGCCTGAAGCGCCAGAACCCCCGGGTCATCGGGCGCCAGCCGCACCGCGGCGGCCATTGCGTCGCGCGCCTTTTCGGGCTCGCCCATCACCGTATAGGAGCGCGCCAGCATGAGCCAGCCATCGACGTCGTTCGGCTCCTGTTTCAGGCGCTCCGCCAGCCGCTCGACCATTCCCGCGATATCGACCTCGCCCACCGCGGCGGGCGCATCCAGATTCAATTCCTGACCCAGACTCGCGAGGCGCTGTTTCGGGAAGGGCGCCTTGGCGAAGACCTCCAGAGCCCGGTCCAGCGCCGCCTGGGCGGCGTCCCGGTCGCCCATCGCGTGACGGGCGCGAATCAGGCTCTGCCACCCCTCCAGGTCCATCGGGTTTTCCGCCAGCCGCGCCTCCAGGCCATCGACCATGCCTTGGATCGTTGCGTCGCGCTCCTCAGGCGGCATTGCCTCCAGTTCAGCGCGCTGCTCGGCTGTCAACCCGGCCTCTTCGGCTGGCGGCAGCGGTTTCGGCGTGACCTCCGCGACATCGAGCCCGAGGTCGACGGCCGCCTGCGCCAGGTGCTCCTGGACGACCTCGAGCCAGGGGGCGTCAGCCGGTGATATTGCGATCAGCGCCGCCCAGCGGTCCAGTGCGGCCTGTGTCAGACCGGCCTGGTAGTCCGCCAGCGCCAGATAATGCCGCGCGCGAATGTCGTCCGGCCGTTCGGTCAATACCGCCTGGAACGCGGTCCGGGCTGCCGGCGTGACGGTCCCCTGGGCCGCCAGCACCAACGACTCGCCGTACTCACTGTTGAGCATGGGGCTGGCGGGCCGTATTGCGAATGCCTTGCGCAGCGCCTCGGCGGACTCGCCAAAACGCTGCATCCGTTTGTAGGCCAATCCGAGATTTACCAAGGTATCCGCGTTCCCCGGATCGGCCTTGGCCGCCTGCTCCAGATCGGCGATCATCTGGTTCACGCTGTCATGCGGGGTGCCTGCCGCAAGATCGGTGCGTGACGCAAGCGGCATATCGGGCCTGCCGGGCTGGCCGACCTCGAGGTACAGCGCGAACGCGCCCAGCGGCACCATGATCGCTAGGGCAATAGCGAGCACGGTGATTCCCACGCTCAGCGGTTGCCCGTCACCCCCTGCGGTCTGGCGACCGGCTCGTGCCGTGAGCCGCGCGTCCGCGGCGAGAATGCGCCGTGCAATCTCGGTGCGGGCTGCCTCCATCTCGGACCTGGTTAGGACCCCGCGTTCGCAATCGCGCTCCAGTTCGGCGATCTGGTCGCGATAGACTTCAAGATCGAACTCCGCGGGATCGGTCCCGCCAACCCGATTGCGGAACAGCGGCAGGGCAAGCGCCGCCACCGCGGCGACGGCCATGGCGACGACTACGATCCAGAAAGACATGTCTTGGCCTGCGGTGTTTTGTTGAGGCAGTCGATCATCGGGAAGATCGTTTCCTTCAGATCGGAACGCGAAAGCGGTCCGATATGCTTGTAACGGATGCGCCCACTCTTATCGATGATGTACGTTTCCGGGACGCCGTAGACGCCCCACTCGATCCCGACGCGGCCGCTCAGATCGAAGCCTATTCGCTTGTAGGAGTTACCGAGTTCGTCCAGCCAGGCGATGGCTTCGTCCTTCTTGTTCTTATAGTTGATACCCCATACCGGGACGATCCCCTCTTCGCCGATGCGGGTTATCAGCGGATGTTCCGCCCGGCAGGGAACGCACCACGAGGCGAAGACGTTGACCATCACGACCTCGCCGTCGAAATCGGCGGTGGCAAGGCCCGGGAGGTCGTCGAGCAAGGGCGGCAGTTCGAACTCCGGGACCGGTTTGTTCTGCTCGCCGCCGCCGACGATGTTCGGGGCGCGCTGGGAATCCCTCTGGATTTCAAAGATGTACCAGCCGGTCGCAGCGATGAACCCGGCGAAGACGACGAGCGGCACGATAAAAATGAGACGGCGCATAGGGTTATTCGGCTCCTGCCGGCTGGGCCGCAGCGGGCGCGGCTGCCCGCCGCCGTGACGGGGCACCGACCCGAAGCCGCCGGTCACTGAGAGAGAGCGTCCCGCCAAGGATCATCAGCAGCGTACCGAACCACATCCAGGGCACCAGCGGGCTGTGATAGATACGCGTGACCCAGCCGCCGCCGTCGGCCTTATCGCCGATCACGGCGTACAGATCCTTCATCGGCGTGGTGAAGATCGCGGCCTCGGTGGTCTCCCGCTGCTGGACCATGTAGCGCCGTTTTTCCGGCTTCATCACCGTGTAGACCTCGCCGTCGTGCCGCACGGTAAAGGTGCCGCGCTCAATGAAATAATTGGGTCCTCGCAGATTTTCGACGTTTCCGAAGGTGAACTCGTAGCCGGCCACTTCGACCGTGTCCCCCGGCCGCATGACCTGGATCGATTCGGTGCGCCAGAGAGAAGCGCCGGTAATGCCGGCGACCGCAACGGCGAACCCGATATGCGTGATCGTCATGCCCCAGGCCGAACGGGGCAGGCTGCCCGCCCGGCGCAGGCTGCTGCCCAGCGGCATCCGGCCAAGGCCGATGCGCCCGGCGAATTCGCTCACGGTGGCGGTGCCCAGCCAGGCGGCCAGGGCGATGCCAAGGAGGCTTCCCATCGAATGGCCCCAGGCCAGCCAGGCGACCAGCGCCGTGATGATCACCGTCGCCAGCGCCGCATATTTGAGCCGCGCCAGCGCGCCCCTGATGTCGCCGCGCTTCCACGCCAGCAGCGGGCCGATCCCGGCGACGATGATCACCGGTACCATCAACGGCACGAACACGATGTTGAACCACGGCGCCCCCACCGAGACCTTCTGGAGGTTGAGGGCGTCCACCATCAACGGGGTCAGCGTGCCGATCAGGACCGCCGCCGCGGCGACCGACATGAAGAGGTTGTTGACGATCAGGCCGCCCTCGCGGCTGACCGGCTGGAACAGGCCGCCCGCCTGCATCGACGGCGCGCGCCAGGCGAACAGCACCAAGCTGCCGCCGATGGCGATCACCAGCAACAACAGAATGAATACGCCGCGCTCGGGATCCGTGGCGAACGCATGCACCGAGGTCAGCACCCCAGAACGCACCAGGAATGTGCCGATCAGGCTCAGTGAGAAACCGATAATCGCCAGCAGGACGGTCCAGGATTTCAGCGTGTCGCGCTTTTCCACCACGATCGCCGAGTGGAGCAGCGCCGTCGCCACCAGCCACGGCATGAAACTGGCATTCTCCACCGGGTCCCAGAACCAGAAGCCGCCCCAGCCGAGTTCGTAATAGGCCCACCAGCTGCCGAGCGCGATGCCGGCGGTCAGAAAGATCCATGCCGCCAGGGTCCAGGGCCGGACCCAGCGCGCCCAGGCGGCGTCGACCTTGCCCTCGATCAGCGCTGCGACGGCGAAGGAGAACGCGGTCGACAGCCCGACATAGCCGGCATAGAGCATCGGCGGATGGAAAGCGAGGCCCGGATCCTGCAGCAGCGGATTGAGGTCGGCGCCATCCAGCGGCGGCGGGAAGATGCGCTCGAACGGATTCGAGGTAAAAAGCAGAAACGCAAGGAACCCGACGGCCACGATCGCCTGAACGGCCAACACCCGCGCTTTGAGTGTCGGCGGCAGATTGCCGCCGAACAGGGCCACCATGCCGCCGTACAGCGCCAGGATCAGGACCCAGAGAACCAGCGAGCCCTCATGGTTTCCCCAGACGCCGCTGATCTTGTAGAGCATCGGTTGCAGCGAGTTGGAGTTCTGCGCAACGTTCATCACGCTGAAATCGCTGACGACGTATGAATACATCAGCGCGCCGAATGCGGCGGCGACAAGCGCCAGTTGCACCGTGGCCGCCGGCGGCGCCATGTCCATCAACCGGATGTCACCGCGCGCGGCGCCGATCATCGGCACGATTCCCTGCACCAGCGCGACCATCAAGGCCAGGACCAGTGCGAAGTGGCCAAGTTCAGCAATCATTGTCCTCTACCCTCCCGAGCCGTCTTCCTGCCAGCGGCCCGATTGCTTGATTTTTTCCGCCACTTCCTTCGGCATGTAATTCTCGTCATGCTTTGCGAGGACTTCCGTTGCCTGCAGGGATCCGTCGGGCAGCATGCGGCCCTCGGCGACCACGCCCTGGCCCTCGCGGAACAGGTCAGGCAGGATGCCCTTGTAGCTGACATCCACCGTGGCGATGTAATCCGTAATGATGAACTGCGTCGTTACGCCGTCATCGGCTTTGCGCACACTGCCGTCTTCGACCAACCCGCCAAGCCGGACCCGCTGTTCCGGTCCGACACTCTTATCGGTAAGATCGCTCGGCGTGTAGAAGAAGACGATATTGTCCTGGAACGCGGTGAGCACCAGCGCGACGGCGATACCAAGCATGGTCATTCCCGCCAATACTATGTAAAGGCGCTTGCGCTTGCGCGTCGCGGCGCGGCTGAGCCCCGGTTTCGGCTGTGGCGCGGCGCCGCTCATGAGACCGGGTCCGCGGTTGCAAGCTCATCTGCCCGGCGCTGGCTACGGTGGCTCCGCAAGGAGTCGACCAGCATCTCGCGTTCGCGCATCGATTTCAGCGACAGCCCCAGCAGGCCGCCCAGCAAAACCGTCGTGACCCCATAGGCCGGCCAGATGAAGGCGGCGTAACCGCCCATGGCAAGAAATTCACTCATCGCACAATTCATACCCTGTGTGATTTGCGCAGGACGATACGAGGCTCCTGCGCTGGAAGGTAAAGCTCCTGTTCGCCATGACGCGCTCAGCCATGGGTCAGGCCCAGTTGGAGATTACGGATGCGCGCGGCGGCGATCTCACCACGCAGGCGCAATATTCCGACGGCGACATAGAACAGGTTGAAGCCGACGGCCATGCATATCAGCGGCCAAAGCATTGAGGAATCGATCTTGGGTCCCTCCATGGTCACGAGGCTCGCCGGTTGATGCAGCGTATTCCACCAGTCGACCGAAAACTTGATGATCGGAAGGTTGACCGCCCCGACCAGCGCCAGGATGGCCGCCGGTTTGGCGCCTCGGGCGGGGTCGTCGAAGGCGTTCACCAGCGCGATATAGCCGAGATAAATGAAGAACAGGATCAACACCGAGGTAAGCCGCGCGTCCCACACCCACCACGTGCCCCACATCGGCTGTCCCCACAGCGAACCCGTCAGCAGCGTGACAAAGGTGAAACAGGCGCCGATCGGCGCGCTGGCCCGCGCAATCATGTCTGCCAACGGGTGCTTCCAGATCAGCGCCATTGCGCTCGATACGGCCATCGCGCCATAGACGAACATCGCCATATAGGCGGCCGGCACATGGATATACATGATCCGCACGGTCTCGCCCTGCTGGTAATCCGCGGGCGACCGGACCAGTCCGAGATACAGTCCCACGCCCAGGAACAGCACCGTCAGCACCGCGCACCAGGGCAGGATTGCGTTGGCGACGCGCATGAAGCGGGTGGGGTTGGCAAATCGGTGCATCATGATCGGGCCCTTATATAGTGCGCGGCGGCGGCGCGGTCCAAGAATATTGATTTCAACACCGGGTACCTTGATCTAAAACAATTTTTTGCGACCGGCGACAGGCTGTTTGGTGCGACAGGCGACTCGCACACCAACTGTTAACCTATTTGGTCGATGATTCCGTGCTGGTGAAGCGCTTCATGGCAAATGTTTCGAAGCCATGGGAAAGGATGTGGTTATGAAGAGCATAGGTTGGTTGCTCGTGATCCTGGGCGCCGGCAGCTTCGTCCTGAATCTGATCGGCATGGAATTCGAATACCTGATGTGGATCGATAATTGGGGCGTGGAAGCCGGTTGGGCAATCCGTGGCGCGATGATCGTTGCCGGTGGTGTACTCCTCTTCCTGGGCATGAAAGCCGAGGCCGTTGAGGTGACGGCCGAGCCTGTCGAGCCGGTCCAGCCCGCCGAGCCGGCGGAGTTTCAGCAGTCCGAACCGCAGGCGACCGAACCGCAGGGGTTCGAACCGCAGGTTTCGACCGAAAAGGAATGAGCGGCGGCGCGGCACGCCGAACCGTGTCATAACGCTGCTGCCGTTCATCTCAGACTGTGCCGCAATGCCGCTGCCGCCGCCCACGGGGCGAGCGGCAGTGCGGCGGCAAGCACTGCGCCCAAAAGCAGAAGATGCGGGCGGGGCGTGAGGCCGGTGATCGACGCATCCACCGCGCCGACCGCAAAGATCAGCACCGGGATATACAGGGGCAATACCAGCAGCGAAATCAGCACGCCGCCGCGCCGTGCGCCCAGCGCCAGCGCCGCGCCCACAGAGCCGATCAGGCTCAATGTCGGGGTGGCCAGAAACATCGACAGAATCAGCACGGGATAACCGCCGGACGGCATGTTCATCAAGGCGGCGAGAATCGGCGCCGTGAGGATCAGCGGCAGGCCGGTCAGCATCCAGTGAGCCAGCACCTTCGCCAGCACAACGAGTTCCAGCGGGATCGGCGACAGGATCAGCAGATCCGTCGAGCCGTCCTCGTAATCCGACTGGAACAGCCGGTCGAGAGACAACATGGTGGCGAGCAGTGCGGTGACCCAGACGACGCCCGCTGCGATTCGGGCCAGGACGTTCGGTTCGGGCCCGACGCCCAGCGGGAACAGGGTCACCGTAATGACGAAGAACGCGATCACCATCGCGGCGTCGGAGCCCTGGCGGAGCGCCAGCCGAAGGTCACGCGCGACCAATAGTCGCATGGTCCGGATCATTGACCCACCTCGACGTCATCGAAGATCTGCCGGCGCGCCGCAAAACGGGAAATATCGAGCCTGCGTTCGTCACCCCCCAGCGCAATGGGCTGGTGGGTCGCCAGCACCGCCATGCCGCCGCCGGCCCGGTGCTCGGCGATCAGGGACTCAAGGATGCCAATGGCGTTGCGGTCGAGGCCGACGGTCGGTTCATCCAGCAGCCATACTTCTGCGGTGCTCGCCACGATGCGGGCCAGCGACAGGCGCCGCCGCTGGCCCGAGGACAGGAACTGCGCCGGCATTTCGGCGATCCCGCCCAGCCCGACGATGCGTAACGCGCCCGCCACGCCGTTGGGCGCACCCCTCAGACCGGCCCAGAATGCCAGGTTTTCGCGCACCGTCATGACCGGCTTGATGGCGTCCTGGTAGCCGACATAATGAAGTCGTGCATGGTGATCCTCGGGTGTCTGGGACACCGACTCGCCGTTCCACTCCAGGCGGCCGTCGACCGCCGCCAGCAGGCCCGCCATAATGCGGATCAGGCTCGACTTGCCGCTCCCGTTGGGGCCGGTGAGCACCAGGGCCTCGCCGCTCTCGACAGAGAAGTCCAGCGCTTCGAATACAAAACGCTCTCCTCGGAAGCAGGTTATGGAGTGTCCGGAAAACCGATTCGGCATGGAATTTGACTTCCTGTGGATATAGCACAGTCCTTGCTCAAACATCCCGGTATGGGAGCCGGGATGTTGCACCGCCTAGAGCGGGTCGCGATTGATCGCGCTCACGATCGATCGCGTGAATCCGCTCTACTTATTTATCTAGAGCCGATTCACCGGGTCGGCGGATCGCCAAAGGCGATTCCACTCAACCCGGATCGGGTCTACGCGCGGCACCGCAGGTATAGCACAGGTTGGCGGGATGCAAAGCGGGGGAGATTTGGGCCAAAAAACTGGCGGTTGCCGGGGGTGGGCCGGCAACCGCCAATATCAAGCGACCCCTTGGATATGGTCGCAAATTAGAGGCTGTCAGGGTTAGCCTCGACTGAGAGGGGAGGTCTCAGCACGTCCATAACACTCCCCCTTTATGGTGAACGTTTGCCGGAAATGTGGCAATTTTGTGGCGATGTCCGCCATTTTCGTTAAAATGCAATCAAATGCCATGGATATTCAAATAATAATATATATTACAATGAATTCAGCCATAATTACGCATAGCTTCTGATATCTTCTATAACCTTCCCGTCATTTGGAATCGTGTTCGGTGCCACAATTCGCACGGTTGCGCGCAGCTTGCATTCGGCCTGAACGCTCTGTTGAACCTGTACCCCCAAAGAGTCGTGATCGGCCGCCGATTCGCACACAATCGTGGCCGCATCCTTTCCGTCCTTGCTGTCGACCACCAACCGGGCCCGCAGCACCTCCGGATGCCGCTTGACGACCCGGTCGATCTGCGCCGGATGCACGAACATGCCCCGGACCTTCGTGGTCTGGTCGGCGCGGCCCATCCAGCCCTTGATACGCGGCGCGGTGCGCCCGCACGGGCTGATTCCGGGAAGCAGCGCGGAGAGGTCGCCGGTCGCGAAGCGGAGCAACGGGTAGTCGCGGTTCAGTGTCGTCACCACGACCTCGCCGACCTCACCTCCCGGTACCGGGTCGCCGGTGCCCGGCCGCAGGATCTCGACGATCAGGTTCTCGTCGATGATCATACCCTCCATCGCCTCCGATTCGTAAGCGATCAGGCCGAGGTCGGCCGACCCGTAACATTGCAGGACGTTTACCCCGTGTGCGCGGATCTCGTCCCGCAACGAAGGGAACAGGGCGCCTCCCGAAACGCACGCCTTGGTCAGCGTCGGCAGCTTCGTGCCCATCTCCTTCGCCTTGTCCAGCACGATCTTGAGGAAATCCGGGGTTCCCGCGAAGCCGTCGGCGGCGAAATGCGCGATCGCCTGGACCTGCATTTCGGTCTGCCCGGTGCCGCCCGCGACCACGGCGCAGCCGAGCGCATGGGCCGCAGTCTCGAACATCGAACCAGCCGGCGTGAAATGGTAGGAGAAGCAGTTGTGCACGATGTCGCGCTTGCGGAATCCGGCGGCGAACAGGGCGCGGGCGAAGCGCCACCAGTCCTGCCCCCGTCCTTCGGGATCGGCGATCGGGCCGGGCGACATGAACAGCCGCGCCATGTCCCGCGGCTGTGTCGCGGTCAGCCCGCCGAACGGCGGTTCCGCCTGCTGCAACTCGATGAGATCGGACTTCCTAGTGACCGGAAGCGCCGCCAGTGCCGCGCGCGACGCGACGTCGCCGGACGCGACGGCCGCGAGGATCTGTGCGAATCCCGGCGCGTTCGCCTTGGCATGCGCAATCGCATCGGGCAGCGCCGCCAGCAGCGCCGCCTCCCGTGCCTCGGGATCGCGGGTTTCGAGCTCGTCGTAATACGCCGTCATCGTGGAAGCCCCTCTGCGTCGCTCAGGTGAGCCAGCGCTTGCGTCGCTTGTAATGCTTGACGTCGCGGTAACTCTTGCGGCCGCTCGACGACAGGCCGAGGTAGAATTCCTTCACGTCCTCGTTCTCGCGCAGGGCGGCGGCCTCGCCATCCATCACCACGCGGCCGTTTTCCAGGATATAGCCGTAGCGGGCATATCGCAGCGCGACATTGGTGTTCTGCTCGGCGAGGAGAAAGGTTACACCCTCTTCCTCGTTCAGCCGCCTGACGGTTTCGAAAATCGTCTCGACCAGCTGCGGCGCGAGGCCCATCGAGGGCTCGTCCAGCAGGATCATCTTCGGCCGCGCCATCAGCGCCCGGCCGATCGCGCACATCTGCTGCTCGCCCCCGGACGTATAGCCCGCCTGGGCGGCCCGGCGTTCCCTCAGGCGCGGGAAGTATCCGTAGACCTTCTCGATGTCCTGCTGGATGGCGGCGCGGCCATCGGTGCGGGTATAGGCACCGGTCAGCAGGTTTTCCTCGATCGTCAGATGTTCGAAACAGTGGCGCCCCTCCATGACCTGAATGACGCCGCGCTTGACCAGGGCGTTGGGGGTCAGCGCCTCGACGGGCTGTCCCTCGAACAGGATTGAGCCTTTGGTGACCTCGCCGCGCTCGGCGCCCAGCAGGTTGGAGACGGCCTTCAGGGTGGTTGTCTTGCCGGCGCCGTTGGCCCCGAGAAGGGCGACGATGCCGCCCTCGGGAACCTCGAGCGAAACGCCCTTCAACACGAGGATCACGTGGTCGTAGATGACCTCGATATTGTTGACGGACAGCAGCGCGCCCTCCGGATCCGCTGCCGTCTGTCCATTTGCCGGGGCCGTTTGGCTCATATCCGTGTCGTCTGCTTGCAAGACCTAAAGAAGATACCGGGCAAGTCCCCGCCCCCCGGAGAGGGGGCGGGGACCCTGCATCACATGCACGTGCGCGGCGTGATGTTGTTCTCTTTCGCGAACGCCGACGAATCCTCCTCGATCAGCGGACCCGTGATGTCCCGCAGCGGTTCATAGAACTTGGACACGATGCTCCATTTCTTGGCCTTGGCGTCCCAGCGCTGAAGCGCGACTTTGCCGGGCCCTTCATGGTTCTCGCAGGTGATTTCCACCGGGTAAGTGAATCCCTTCAGGCCAAGTTCGGTCAGGCGCGCGTCGTCCACCTTCAGGGCCTCGAACCCATCGCGGACCATCGGCCCAGTAAGCTCTTTGGTGTTGTGGAGCTTCATCGCCGTACGGATGGCCTCCGACGTCCACATCGCGGCGACGAGACCGCGGTTGTAAAGAACTTCGCCGACGCGGTCGCGGTCGCCGGCGCCCTTTCCCTTGTCATAGAGATGCTTGAATATATCCTGGTGCAGGGGAAAGTTGGATCCGGGCGCATGGAAGGCGCCGGACAGATAACCGTCGGCAGCTTCGCCTGCCGGCAATACGTCGTTTTCGGAACCCGACCACCACACGCCGATGAAATGGTCCATCGGGTAGCGGATGGACGCAGCCTCCTTGACGCCGACCTGGTTCATCACCCCCCAGCCCCACATCAGCACC
>Ga0224512_10003245_pt1 | contig 14426 bp, 14 predicted proteins | sample SF_May12_sed_USG_4_FD_169103 | JGI IMG/M metagenome (GOLD analysis project Ga0224512, IMG submission 169103) | Sediment microbial communities from San Francisco Bay, California, United States - SF_May12_sed_USGS_13 | ecosystem: Environmental > Aquatic > Marine > Sediment | place: USA...
TGGGGTTGGCTCTCTGCAGAGGTTCTTCCCGACGCGCCGAGTGCTTGTTGTCTAAGTGGAAAGCTGCACGGGGAGTACGAGAGCTATCTCAGAAGATAATCAAACCAACAAGCTGCGTCGGGCGGCCCGATGGATCCTCCAGCCCGGTGAAACCCTTGCCTCCCGGACTGCCAAAGCAGGGTTCTGGTCTTTCGCGCTGACCGTGACCGAGCGGATGATCCGCATCCTCAGAACGTTGGTCTTGGCCAGGTTCCTCGCACCAAACGATTTTGGCTTGATGGGGGTTGCCCTGCTGACCTTAGGCGTTCTGGAGACCTTCACGATCACCGGGTTCGATCAGGCCCTCGTCCAACGCAAAGGGGACATCAAAGGCCATCTCAATGCCGCCTGGACGGTATCGGTTATCAGGGGTTTCGTTCTTGCAGTACTGATGCTGCTCGCGGCTCCCCTGGTCGGACAGTTCTTCGATACCCCGGCGGCGGCGGTGCTCATCCGGGCGCTCGCTGCGGTCATGGTGCTCAGCGGGCTCAAGAACATCGGTGTCGTATATCTCGATAGGGACCTCCAGTTCCGTCAGCGCTTCGTCTACCTTTCCCTCCCAACGCTGATCGATTTTGTCGTGTCCCTGGTGGCCGTGTTGATCCTGCGGAGCGTGTGGGCGCTGGTCATCGGCAGGGTTGCCCGGGAACTCGCACTGATGGTCGGTTCGTATGCCGCGCATCCCTACCGGCCGCGCCTCCAACCCGACTGGCACCGGGCAATGGAGCTGTTCCGGTTTGGTGCCTGGATCTTCTGGTCGAGCATCCTCGTCTATTTCATGTTCAACCTCGACGACATTGTGGTGGGCAGGGTGCTGAGCGCTACTGATCTTGGCCTCTATCAAATGGCCTTCACTATCTCCGCTCTCATCACCACCCAGGTCACGACGGTGGTTGCGGATGTTGCCTTTCCGGTCTTCTCCATGCTCCAGACCGACCGGGAACGGTTACGCGGTGCCTTTGCGAAAGCACTTCAATTGACATCTATCGTTGCCTTTCCCTTTGCCGCCGGACTCTGGTTCGTCGGCCCGACCGCCATAGAGATGTTCCTGGGGGCGAACTGGCTACCGTTGCTCGCCGCCTTCAACGGGTTGATGATCTGGGGCCTGGTGCGATCCGTTGCCGGCATCACCGATCCACTGTTCAACAGCATGGGCAAGCCGTACATCAACACGTTCATCTGGCTGGTTACGGTGGGTATGGTTGCCGCTCTCATCTATCCAATGACCGTCACCTGGGGTATTGCCGGGGCGGCCTGGGCAACGGTCATCGCATCCGCGCCGTTCGTCGCCGGTCTGGTCATTGCCGGGCGGCTCCTGGCGACCCCGTGGTTTGAGATACCGCGTCTCATCATCGTCCCGGCGGCCGGCTCCGCCCTGATGATCGGCGTGCTGGGCGGATTGCGGAGGGCCCTGCCCGCCCTCGATGGGCCATGGCTCATCGGTTGGGCGCCCCTGGTCGGCGTAGGCGTGTATGTCGGGGCGATGCTCCTGGCTCGCCGTTTTCTCGGCTTTGAGATCGGCAGTCTCTTTCCCCGCGCCGCTACCTTCGATGAAGGGCTGGATTCGGCCGGTTGAAAGAAGCGGCCGGTCAAGCGACCTTCGCTCGAGTTGACGGGAATGTCAATCGCGGGAAGCGTCCCCGAGGAAGACCAGCTTGGTTCCGTAGAAGGCCTCGGCATACCCACCCGGCGCCCGGCACTCGACACCCCGGACGCTCATCAGGGACCGGAGTGTGTCCTCAGAGAACCAGTATTTCGTTCCCTGTGAGGTGAAGGCGGAAGCCAGGTGACGAACCTTGCGGCTCGCTACGTCGGCTGAGACCGGAACATAGACGTTGGGCGAGCCGAGGCCGCCGTCGTACTTCAGGATTTCGTACTCGAGGATGAGGTGATCCCGAAAAGCCTGCCCGGTCAATTCGGCAACAAGCCGGTGATCCTGGTGTAAGTCATGGCGCCAATGGGTGAATATCAGATCGGGGTTGATGCTCCGTTGGAGGGAGCGGAAGCTCTCCTTGATCTCTGCGAAGGAATCCGGGAAGAAACCGTCCCGGAAGTGGTGTTGCTCGATGGAGGCGAGCCGGTCGCCGGCGAGGAGGGTTGCGCTGCGATGCGCCTCATCAGCCCGCTCTCCTTCTCCGCTGAATACCACCCAGTGGATCGATGCGTGCGGAGCTTGATCCAGCAGCTGAAGCAGGGTTGCTCCGGCGCCTATCTCGACATCGTCACTGTGGGCGCCGAGACATAGGATCGTCGGGTCTGTCTTGTCGAGCAGCAGGCGTCTCATGGCCGGCTGGCTTTCCTAGATACCATTTTGGTCTCGCCAAACCTGCCAGGGAGCCGCCCCGGTTGCGTGCAGATCATCGAGCCGTTGCTTGTCTTTGAAGGTGTCCATCGGAGCCCAGAAGCCTCGATAGCGGTGAGCGATGAGCTGGTCTGCCTCGATGAGCCGATGGAACGGTTTCTGGACGAGCTCTTCACCCGGCTGCATATAGTCGAAGATGGCTTTCCTGAACACGAAGTACCCACCGTTGATCCAAGATCCTGACTCGCTGATGGGCTTGGTTCCGGTCACCCGGCCGGTATCGTCAACTTCTGCCGTGTGGTAGCTACCGGGCGGGGGTATCGCCAGAAAACTGGCCACTTTGTCCCGACGCTTGAAGTCGTCGATGTAACTCGCCAGGTCGAGGTCGGTGACGCCGTCGCTGTAATTGGCCATGAATACTTCCTCGTCTTCCAGGTAGGGGCGGAGACGGGTGAGACGCTGGCCGATGTTCGATCGGGCGCCGGTGTCGACGAAGGTGATGGTCCAGTCGTGGATGTCGCTGTTGGCCAGTTCTACCTGCTTACCCCCTCGGGACATGACGAAATCGTTGGACACGGTCTCGTCATAGTTGAGAAAGAAGTCCTTGATGGCGTCGGCTCGATAGCCGAGCGCCAGGATGAAGTCCTTGTGGCCGAAATGGGCGTAGTACTTCATGACGTGCCACAGTATTGGGCGGTAGCCAACCGGCACCATGGGTTTGGGAATGGTCTCCGAGAAATCCCTGAGGCGGGTTCCCTCACCGCCACAGAACAGCACGACTTTCACCTTGGCACACTCCTCAATTCAGCACCTCGACTTCCGGGATGAAAACCACAAGCTCGGCTCCCCAGCGGCTCGTGTAGGCCAGTTGGTCGGCGATCTCATCTCTGAGGTTCCAGGGCAAGATGACAATGTAGTCGGGAACGGTCTCGGCCAGCCGTTCGACCGGGTAGATGGGGATATGCGTTCCGGGCAAGAACAGTCCCTGTTTGAAGGGGTTGAGGTCGACGGTGTACTCGATCAGGTCAGTTCGTATCCCGCAGTAGTTCAGGAGCGTGTTGCCCTTGCCCGGCGCACCGTAGGCCACCACCCGTTTGCCGCTCTGGCGAGCGTCGATCAGGAACGTGAGGAGCTTTCGCTTGGTCGATTCGACCCGCTCCTGGAGGGTTTTGTAGAATTCGAGTGAGTCGAGACCGATTTCTCTTTCATGTTGCCTCATCCTCGATACCCGAGCGGACTCCGGGCGAGTTGAGTCCTCGATGTGCCGGGCGTAGATCCGCAGAGAACCACCATGAGTCTGCAATTCATCAACATCGAAGAACACAAGGCCGTGGGCGGCGAAGATCCTCTCGGCGCTCGAGAACGAGAAGTATGAGAAATGTTCGTGGTAGATCGTGTCGAATTGGTTGGATTCAATCATCCGGAGCAGATTGGGGAATTCGAAAGTCGCCACGCCCGTTGGTGCCAGCAGGATCTTGATACCGCCGACGAACGAGTTGAGGTTGGGAACCTGGGCTAAGACGTTGTTGCCGATGATCAGATCCGCTTGCAGACCGTCACTCCTCAATCTCTCCGCGAGTCCGGTATTGAAGAACTCGACGAGGGTGTCGACCCCCCTGGCCCGAGCCGCTTCGGCCACGTTGCCGGCCGGGTCAATGCCAAGCGCCGGGATCCCCATTTCAACAAAGAACTGGAGGAGATATCCGTCGTTGCTGGCGATCTCGACAACCTGGGAGGCCTCCGTGAGTTGCAGCAGTTTCGTTATGTCTTCTACGTAGGCCTTCGCGTGTGCCAACCAGCTCTCGGAGAATGAGGAGAAATAGGCGTAATTCTTGAAGATGTTCTGCGGGGACTCGTAGCGAGGCAGCTGCATGAGATAGCACTGTTTGCATACAAACACTCGGAGTGGATAGAACGTTTCCATCGCGTCCAGAGCGTCGGCCGTGATGAAGCTCTCGCACAGCGGCGACATACCGAGATCCAACACCACGTTTTCGAGTTCCAGGCCGCAGAAGTGACATGTTCTTTCGGCAGCCAGGTCGACAATCTCCAGGTTCTGGATTCCCGACTGCGCCGGCTGAGACCGGTCGGTTTCCTCAAGCGTCTCATGGATGGCGGGATTGCTCAATTAGTGCCCCCAGTTGCTTCTCGCGCACTGCTGATTCCATAGGTTCCAGGCTACGGAGCCGGCGGGTATCTCAATGTCCGCCATGGTCAATGGCTGATCTTTGGCCACCGGCCGCACGATCGTGCATTGATCGGTCAGGCCCTCTGGGACCAGGTCGTCGGCCCTGGCTTGCGGGCTGTTCTCCATGATTCCGTAGACGGTGTATCCACCGATTCCGTCCAGGGTGTCACCGGGTTGCAGGTCCTTCTTGGCGTAGGCCACCACATCAGTCACGGGTCCCCCCAGGGGGGTCATGGCCGCATCCCCGAACAGAGCAGCCCGGGCGATGGTAACGGGCGTCTCGAGAGGACCGAGGTGCGACGGCACGTAGAAGGTGTAGAGCGGGCCCTCGCCCATCTTGTACACCTTCATGTACCTGCGCATCCATTTTTCATCGTTGTAGCCGAGCACGAATACACCGAAGCTGGGTTCGGCGCCGAGGATGTAGTCGACGTAGCCGGGGCCCCTGATCAGCTTTTCGTTGTCGAAAACCTCAGGGGCTTGTTCAACCCGGGAACAGCGCGGACCGTACATTCCCCTGGTCATGACACCAAAACCGGTGCCGTTGGCCAGGGTGGCCATCTCGAAAGCGATTTTCGACCCGTCGGCGAAACTGGTGATCATCTTCGGCCGCTGCCATACGTTGCGGGCAAACTCGGCCTGAGTTTCCGGGGTGCGGTAGTAGTCGAGCAGTGACTTGATGTTTCCGAGCAGCACGGGCCGAAAACCCAGAGTCTTGACCTGGCGCATGAGGTTCATCAAAAGGGCTGGTTGGTCGCCGTCCATGTCGGTGAGCACTACGCCGGCTGCGTCTGCCTTGGTCTTGAGGATGGGCCCGAGCGTCGCATCGAGTTCCGCATTGACCAGCACGATGTGCTTTCCGGCTTCGATACCGGCCAGCACTACTCGGGCCGCATGTTCTACCTCACCGGTAGCGTCGACGAGAACGTCGGTGCCGGGCGTCGAGGCAGCCAGTACGGGGTCGATCGTCACCGCCAGAGTCTCCGCCTCGATAGCGGCTTGCAGGCCCGCTTCATCATCGACGACGACGTAGTCGACGATCTCGAGGTTGGCGAGGGAGCGTTCTATCGACGCCATTGCCCGATTGGCGATCACCGACAAGCGAATGCCCGGCGTGGGTCGGGTCAGCTGGAGAATCAAACCCTGCGCGGCAAATCCGGCGCCGCTCAAAGCGACCCGGACGGGGTTGCCGGCGGCTTCGCGCTGCTGGAGTGCTTCGTCGATGATGATCATCTCTTCGTTCCTCCCGGCTGGAAGTCGGGCCAATTCTGGTCCTTCTCGGAGACGAGCACCGAATCGGTGATTGGCCACGCAATTGCGAAGGCCGGGTCATCCCACCGGGCGCCGATCTCGACCCCCGGCTGATAGGGAGCAGAAGCGGTATAGAGCACCTCGCTGTTGTCTTCGAGAGCCTGATACGCATGGGCGCATCCGGCCGGAACCGCAAGGGCTAGCTGGTTTTCGGGAGACAGTTCGACCCCGACCCAACGACGGAAGGTGGGCGACTCCGGTCGAACGTCGACGCAGACATCGAAGACTCGACCGGCGATGCAGCGGACGAACTTGGCTTCCGGGTGCGGGTCGGGTCGCCAGTGCAGACCGCGTATCATTCCCGATCGTCCTGACCGGGACATGTTGATCTGCGCAATGTGGTTTTCCAGCCCCTCGGCGTCTAACTCGTCCGCGCACCAGGCTCGAGCGAAGTAGCCTCGCTCGTCGGTGATCGGCTCTAACTCGACGATCCGGCAACCCTCGACTGCAGTAGCAATGAACTTCACCTCATACCTTCCAGAAGAATTGGTCGTCGATCTGGCCGGTCTCCAGCAGATACTGAATCTGCTTGAGACGCCGGTGGCGCCGGGAGTGGAGGATGGACGTGTCGAACTCGATCCGGTCGAAGATCTCGCGAAGCTCCGCTACACCCCTGCGGACGTCCCAGTCGCAGGAGAAGCCGGGCAACCTGGTATTGATCTTGGAGAAGTCGACCCGGTAGTTCCGGGTGTCACCGCCCAGCTCCCCGATGACGACCTCACATCCGGGGATTTCTTCACCGATGATGTTGCAGATATCACGCACCTGGTAGTTGGCTCTGGAGTCGCCGACGTTGAAAGCCTCCCCGCCGACGACCCCGGCGGGCGCCTCCATGGCACACATCATCGCCTTGGCGATATCGCGAATGTGGACGAACGGTCGCCAGGGCGTTCCGTCGCTTTCCAGAACCAGCTTGCGGTCAAGGTATGCCATAGCGGTTAGTTCGTTCACAACCAGGTCGAATCGCATCCGGGGGCTGGCACCGAAAGCCGTGGCATTGCGGAGGAACACCGGTGTAAACCCATCATCTGCCATCGGTCCGAGATCCTCTTCCACACGCACCTTGCATTTCGCGTACGCGGTAATCGGAGCTGTGGCTGATTCTTCTGTGCTCAACTCGTCGCTGCCACCACCGCTGGCTCCGTACACACTGCACGACGACGCATACACGAAACGCTCAACGCCGGCTTGCTTGGCCATCCGGGCAAGACGCACGGTTGCTTCGTGGTTGATCTTGAACGTCAGTTCGGGGTCCAGCTCGCCTACCGGGTCGTTGGAAAGGTCGGCCAGATGAATGATGGCGTCGAATCCCTCGATGTGGCGAGGCTCGGTTATGCGGGTGTCGAGGCGGTTCCACTGCGGGGCGGCCTCCACGCCGTCATAGAGCCATCCGACCCGGTGATAACCGGTGTCGTAGACGTGGACATCATGACCGCGTTGCAGCAGCATCGGCCCGAGTTGGGTGCCGATGTAACCTTCCCCCCCGGTCAGCAGTACTTTCATACTCGATTCCTCCTGGTCCTCGACGTATCACGTTTCCCGGTTGGCGCTCCCGGCGGTTCAGTTGCCCTCTCACGCCAAGTTCAAGAAAGCGGCTACGGCGTGGGTAACCCTGGAAGCATAGGCCTGGTGGTGCCTCCCGTTTCTCCCCACGATGGCAACCACGTTAAGTGGTTGCCATCGTTTCAGACTAGACGATGGGGGGCGTTGCTGGAGCCGGAAAATTGCACGATCAGCCGGCCGCGCCGGGCACCCTGGGTAAGGTGATTCTGCGCACCATGTCAGACCTACCGCGGCCAACGCTTCGCAAAAACGTCAAGCTCCTGATCAGAATCTGGATGGCGTACCTACGGGTCGTGCGATTGTCTCGCCGACCTCTCCCGGAACAGATAGAGGTTCTCCAGAGGCGGTCGACGGGCCGCTCACCCGAGGTGACACCGGAGAAGCTGAGCCGGGCCATCCACCGGGGCTTGCGGTTGGGACCGATTGCCCCGCGCTGTCTCCCCAAGGCGCTCGTCATGTTCGAGATCCTCCGCGGGCAAGGCGATGCAGCCGAACTCGTCATCGGCCTGCCAAGGCTGGCAAGTAGCCACGAAGCTCATGCCTGGGTGGAGTTGCACGCCGTTGACGTGGGGCCGCCACCCGGACGGGCCGGCCACGACGAATTAGCCAGATATCCGTCATGACCTGCGGCCGGCCTGAAGAGGGACTCATCGCGACGTTGGCCGACCTGCGCGCTGTGGCGCGTTTTCGAGTACATTTGGCGCCCATAGAACAGGGAGAGTTGAGCTGATCGCCGACAGCGCCGTGGTGCGGCACAATCCGAGAGCGGAGTATCGGGGACTTGATGAAGGCGGGGTTTTGACGCAGCTCGACACCGGTCAGTATCACGGCCTTAATCCCGTTGGAGCACTTATCTGGTCACTCATCGAGGGGCAAACCTTCTCCGAACTGGTCGAGGCCGTCCGTGGCCAGCTGGCGGACCCACCTTCGGAACTTGCCGAGGATATGTCCGATTTCATTGAGGCCCTCAGCGGACGGAGTCTGGTCGACGTTTCCGATCCGAACGCCGCTTGAGAGGATGGCACGTCCGCACCTGGCCCTACTGGAACTGGCCGCCGGCCGTTCCTTGCCGAAATTCGACGACGGAGCTCGCCTCGTTGCTTCGGCAGTTGAACACCAGATGGCCGGTCTTCTCCTCCGGCGGCTGGACAATGGCGAAATCCGACTCGAACCGGTTCTCGAGCGAGACCTCACGGCGATCAGCTTGCTCACCCAAGAACGTCATCGTCGCCTAACGCGCGCCCTGGCCGACGTCAGCGAGAGACTCCAGAGCACAGGAATAGATGTCGCAACCTTCAAAGGGATCACAGCCGAAATGCGCTGGTACGACGGCATGGGAGACCGGCCTTGCGCGGATGTCGATCTACTGGTTGCACCTCATGACCTGCATCGGGTCGGCGAACTGGCGGAGCTGCTGGAACCCGGCCATCGTCTGGATGCTCGGGCCGTCCGGCGATTAGTTGCCGAGGGAGCCATCCAGAGTCTGGACTTCAGGATTGATGGGGTGGCAATCGACGTGCACTTCGATTTGTTCAAGTTGGGTTACCCCGGTCGGCAGCCGGAGGTCATTTGGAGCCGGACCGTTCCGGTAGCCCTGCCGGAGGGGGGTCGCACCCGGATGCTCGATCCGGAGCTCTCGTTTGTCCACTTCCTTCTGCACCTCAATCGAGACAAGTTCAGAAGCCTCCTGGGTTACACAGACATTGCCCGCATTCTCGACCGGGAAGTGCTGGATTGGGATTTCATCGACCGGTTCGTTCGCAGCGAGGGCCTCGAGACGCAACACTCCCTAACCCTCGAGGCGGTTGTGGACACGCTCGGCTTGCCCAGGGCGAATGGGGCAGGTGCCACGGGTTGGCGCGCTGGCATCTGGCGCATCGCTTGGAGACCCAAAACGCGCTTGCTCGGCGACGTTGCCGCGATACGGTATATGCGGCGTGGGCCGCTGTTGCTGCCTTTGCTCGTCCACGGACGGGGCCGCGCTGCAGTGCGCTACTGGTTGCGGAGGTTGTTTCCTCCGGCGGCAGTCATCGACATCAAGCACCCCGGCACGAATGGCCCCTATCTGTGGAGACTCATCACGGGTCGGATCGGACAGACCGGTGAGCGGGCGGTCGACCGGCTTGCTGCGCACAAGACTGTTTCACGGAAGAACGGCGCCAAGACGTGACGAAACAGGGTTTGAAGCGATTCCGTGAAGCTCGCGTCTAGTACGCCCCGCGCCCGGACCACACCGCCGGCATCGTTCTGAGCAGGAGTTTCAACTCAAGGCCGAGGGACCAGTTCTGGATGTACTCGAGGTCCATCTCCACCCAGGTCGCAAAATCGACATCTGATCGACCACTTACCTGCCAGATACACGTCAGGCCGGGCTTGGCGAGAAGACGCTGAAACTCCCACTCGCCGTATTCCTCCACCTCGGAAGGAATCGGGGGTCGGGGCCCGACCAGGCTCATCCTCCCGGAGAGCACGTGGAACAGCTGGGGTAACTCGTCGAGGCTCAGCTTTCGAATCAGTTTCCCAACAGGTGTGATCCGGGGGTCCTCGCGGATTTTGAAGATCGGCCCATCTGCCTCATTGACATCTTGGAGGTCGGTCAGCCAGCTCTCGGCGTCCATGCGCATGGAGCGGAACTTGAAGAAGCGAAACGGTATTCCGTGCCTCCCGATCCGCTCGCTGACATACAGTAAGGGCCCCGGTGACGTCACGGCGATAGCGAGTGAAGTCAAGAGGAATAGAGGGGAAAACAACAGGATGGCAACGGTAGCTCCGATGATGTCCAGAACCCTTTTCGTCCGGAGCTTCCAGACCGGGGCGGAAAGGAGGTTGGCGGTTTCGTCGAGGTAAGGACGCGTGTCCGTTTCGACCTGCGCTGTTTCTGGACGCAGGTCAATGACGACGTGAAGATCATCGGTTGCCGGGTCCGCAGCGGTTTTACTCTCCGCTGGGGTGACCTCTGGTTGTCGTGGGAAAACCCCCATAACCCGATCGGGTTCGGAGATAGTCGCTCCTTCAGATGTCATCTCACCGCCCCTTGAGGCCCTGGCGGGCCGCCTCCCTTGTCCTGCCTCCCCTGTCCCAACCGCACCGCGGTCCAACCGTGTCCGGTGTCTGCACACCGGTCCCCATGACCGACCACGTTCCGCTGTGGCTGACCAGCATTCAGCCACGCATAGCGGTTACGTGTCTACCCTATCCAATCGCGACCCGTTACGACAATGGGGCGTTGGCCCTATTTTCTGCCACCTCTCAGTGACTAGTGACGAGCCACGGATTCGAGGCTACGCCGTTAGCATCGGTGTGCAAAGCATCTAGGCGGAGGAGTACGAGCCGGTGTCAACCATCGACATTCGCGGTCGGCATGCAGTGGTGTTGGGCGGTGCTGGGTTCCTGGGTTCGCACCTCAGTGACCGCCTGGTCGATCTCGGCGCCCGGGTCACCGTGATCGACAACTTGATCACCGGGGACCGGGACAACATCGCTGAACTGATCGGGCGTCCCCACTTCCGCTTCATTCACTACGATGTCACCGATTTCTTGCATGTGCCGGATGAGGTCGATTTCGTCATCCACTTTGCATCACCGGCTTCACCGATCGACTACCTGAGGTGGCCGATCCAGACGCTGAAAGTTGGATCCCTGGGGACTCACAAAGCGCTCGGCATGACCCGGGCCAAGGGCGCCCGGTTCTTGCTTGCCTCAACGAGCGAGGTTTACGGCAACCCCCTGGTGAACCCGCAGCCCGAGACCTATTGGGGGAACGTCAATCCGATCGGCCCGCGCGGTGTATACGACGAGGCGAAACGTTTTGCTGAGGCTTTGGCACTGGCCTATCACCGGGAGCATGGCGTTGACGTGCGCATCGCCAGGATCTTCAACACCTACGGCCCGCGCATGCGTCTGGACGACGGGAGGGCTGTGCCGGCCTTCGTTGATGCCGCCCTGAAGAACAAGCCGTTGCCTGTGTTCGGGGACGGTTCGCAAACGCGGTCGCTTTGCTACGTGGATGATCTGATCGAGGGCATTCTGCGTCTGCTGGTCAGCGACTACGTCGGGCCGGTCAACCTCGGCAATTCCGATGAGGTAACCATTCTCCAGCTTGCTCAGGTTGTCCAGGATGCCGCAGGCAATCATCCGGGGATTGATTATCAGCCACTTCCCCAGGATGATCCTCTGGTTCGTTGCCCCGATACAAACCTCGCCGAGCGGGAGCTCGGCTGGAAGGCTCACGTCGCCTTGCGCGACGGGATAGAGCGGACCGTCCAGTGGTTCCGTCATAAGGAGGCTTGAAGCGCCTGCCTGCGGGTGGGGAAATCACTAGGGTTGCCCCGAAGGAGGTATCCGGTGAAGCTCCGGGCGATGGTAGGAGGACGAGCCGCGGTATGCGGCCCCGAAACGACGCTCCAGGACGTGTCGGAGGCGATGCTGCAGGCACAGGTTGGCTCGGTCGGGGTGGTCGAAGGCCGACGTCTGACCGGCATCATCACGGAGCGGGATGTGTTGCGTGCCGCCGCGCACGGGGTCGACCCGGTGACCGAGATCGTGCGCGACTGGATGACCGCCGACCCCGACGTATTCTCGCCGGAAGCGCAGGTACGGGAAGCGGCTGAGTGGCTCCTCGAGACTGGCTACCGGCACATGCCGATCATGGAGGACGGTGAGCTGCTGGGGATCGTCAGCATCAAAGATATCCTCTGGGCGATGGCTAGTCCGGGCCCGGCAGAAGAGTGAAGATCACCTATCGGGTACCCAGTCGGTAATCGTCATCAAACTGAGCGCGTAGATCACCGACAGGGATAGAACGCTTCGCTCCCCGAGTTCTTCGATCAACAAGATCGCCAGGCTCTGCTCCGCGGCAGTGACGAGGTCTATCACCACCGCGAAGAAGAAGAGTGCCAACAGCAGACCGGTGAAGATCATCCGCGCCGTGCGCAATCTTGCGTCGGCGGGTCGTTGGCCGTACCAGATCAACACGAAAGCAACGACGGCGAAGATGGCCATCGCCACGAACTCTCCTATGTTGTCGGCACCGTAGTTCCCGATGCCGGGAATCCACCGGTCGAAGGCGAAGATGTCGGCCAGTGCCTCGCCCACCATGCCGTGTACGGCGATCCGGTCCTCGATACCGATAATGACGTAGAGAACTCCCAGCGTGCCGAACGCCCGCGACTCGGACCTTCCGGCAGTGAAGATCAGGGAAGTGCCTATGGCTACAGCCATCGTGAGGTCCCAGAAAGCTACCAGGTTGTCGGTGCCCGCCAGCCCTCCCCATCCGTTCCTGCGCAACATCGCGTATTGGATGACGGCGTTGATAGACAGGATCGCCCAGAAGACGGCAACCGCCCGCTTGCGGGCGAAGGGCGGCAAGCCGCTCCAGTCGGATACTGCTTGGCGGGGAGCTATTCCGTCGGAACCCACACCAGAGCCATTTCGTCGACGGCGATATCCGTCTTCTCCAAACCGATCTCGATGGTCTGGACGTCCCGTGCCGCATCGTTCCACCGATCAGTTATCTCCATGAGGTCGGTGGCCAGGGCATCTTCGAGGTCTTCGAGATCTTCAGCCTTGTCGGTCAGTGCTTCCTGCGCCGACCGGAGTCTTTCTTGGGTCCGCACGGTCTGCGACCGTCGGGAAGCGGCGCCGGACAAACTCCGGGAACGGCGTTTCCCGCCGAGGAACACGGAAAGAAGGTCGCCGGCCCCGGCCACCAGTTCTTGCTGGCGGCGACTCTGCGTGTCCGCCTCCAGTTCCCGGGTCCGTCGCTCGGCGGTTGCCAACTGGTCTTTCACCCGATCAATTCTGACTTTGTACCGATCCCGGAGTGCGGCGACTTCGGTATCGGCCGCGTCCTCGGCTGCCTCGTTGCAGCGGACCATGAAGTCCTCTGCCGTTTCCCCGATCCGGGAATAGAGCTTCAGGTGCTCATTCTTGAGCACCTCGACCTTGCGGTTCCGGTAGAGCCATTCCTTGAGATCCGTTTCGGCTTGCTTGAGGAAGGCGGCAGAATCGACCGGCGCATCGGTCAGCACGAACGTGCCGCCTTCAGGAGTACCCGGACGAAGATCGCGGCTGTCGTAGTCGACGGCGACATGGTCGGCAGGGTCGAACGCCCGGCCGAGCGGAAAGAACACGGCCTCCCATTCTTCCTTGTGGTCCACCGCTGCGTAGCGGTCGTCGTAGACGAGGAGGACGCGGGCTACCAGACCGGCCTGGTGCCGCTTTCCGCCCGCTCTAGCACCGATCTGGGCTCCCCAGGGGGCGGCCGGGTCGAGGTGATAGACCGGGACTGAGGGAGCGACCTTGGGTGCAGCAACGCTCTCATTGTCGGCCAATTCCGGGGCGGCCGGTTCGCTAGATCGAGCTGTCTGGTCGACGGCTTCCCGTTCCGGCGAATCCATCGTGAGGCGGGTCACTTCGTCGCGAGTCAGGGGACCGCGTAGGTAGGACATGGCCCACCTGGTCGTTATCAAGGCGGGTGTTGTTGCGCGCGTTGTGTGCAGGACGAATTGGCGTTTGTCGAGGTCACCGATCAGCTTGTCGAATTGAGGAACGTCGACGGTGCCGGAAGCCGACTTCAAACCTTCGAGGATTCGGGCCTTGTCACGTTCGGTTTGGAGCCTCCCGATCAACCAGGTGCCGGCATTGGACATCGCCTTGTAGTCGAGATCGACGGGATTCTGCGTTGACAGGACCATTCCGACGCCGTGCGCCCTCGCCTGTTTGAAGATGGTCAGAATGGGTTTCTTGGACGGGGGTTCGGCCGTCGGGGGAGCGAAGCCGAATACCTCGTCCATGTAGATCAGCGCTCGCAGGTCTGAGGTGCCGGGTTGACGGCGCAGCCATGTCACCATCTTGGACAGAAGCAAGGTCACGATGAACTGGCGTTCCCGTTCTCCCAGGTGCTGGAGGTAGACCACGGCTGCCCGCGGCTTGCCGTCGGGGGTGAAGAGCAGCGACGAGATGTCGACGGGTGGGCCTTCCATCCAGGCTTTGAAAGACGGCGAAGCCACAAGACCGTTGAGG
>Ga0224512_10003246_pt1 | contig 14425 bp, 14 predicted proteins | sample SF_May12_sed_USG_4_FD_169103 | JGI IMG/M metagenome (GOLD analysis project Ga0224512, IMG submission 169103) | Sediment microbial communities from San Francisco Bay, California, United States - SF_May12_sed_USGS_13 | ecosystem: Environmental > Aquatic > Marine > Sediment | place: USA...
AGGTGTTCCTGACCGGGACCGCCGCCGAGGTGACGCCGGTCGCTGAAATCGACGGCTGGACCTTCACGCCGGGTGAGATCACCCGCGCCCTGATCGACGATTACGACAACCTGGTCCGCAACCCGGGCTCGGCCTCCTCCGCCGCCTGACGCGGCCCCGCCATCGCAGCTCCGAAAAATTCTCCTAGGGCTGGTCAAGCGCTCGCGTAATGGCGGCGGCATTCGTCTTCGCGCCCGCGGACCACGCGCCGGCCCTGCAGCGGTCCGCGGGTCTCGCTGACCACCGTGTTCTGGCCCTCGCGGTGATCGCCGTCATAGAAATAGACCACCACCCATTCGCGCACGCGGTCGAGGCGATGGGCCAGCGCGGTGTTGGAAAACAGCGCCGTGAAGTGCCAATCGCCGCGCTGAGTGTGCAGGATGGGAAGCCAAGCCTCGCCCTTGGGGTTGAAACGTTTGGGCGCGATGGTGGGAAGATCACCGGCCGCCGCCCGGCGGCGGTATTCGTCGTCGACGTCGAGGAGGGTTGCCACCTCGGGGCGGGCGCCGGTGGGGGCGGCGCGGCGCGCGGGGCGCACCCGGTTGAGCGCGTCGGCTAGGGAGGCGCGCAGGGCCTGGGCCCGGCGTTGCCCGATGCCCGGCACTTTTTCCAGTTCTCCTTGATGGGCCGCGGTCTCCAGCGCCTCCAGGGTGTCGACATGCAGGGTGTCGTGGAGACGGCGGGCGAGCTCCGGGCCGATGCCGGGCACCGTCTGGAACAGCGCCTCGGGATCCAGGGTGCCGCGCAGCCGCTCGAGCTGCGGCCAGCGGCCGGTGCGGATGATCTGGGCGATGGCGCCGGCGATCGATTCGCCGATCGTGGGCAGGGCAATCAGCCCCTCGATGCCTTCCTTCTCGGCGATCTCGGCAATGCTTTTCGGTAAGCCCGCCACGGTTTCCGCGGCCCGGCGATAGGCGTTGATCCTGAAACGGTTGGCGCCCTGGGCCTCGAGGATATCGGCGGCCTCCCTAAGCCGCTCGGCGATGCCCGCGTTGAGCCGGCGGTCGCCGCGCCCGGGGTCGGCCTCAGCCGTCTTCCCAGCGGGCGGCGAGGGCATCGTCGCTTTCCTTGGCCTTGACCCACTTTTCCCCTTGCGCGGTCTGTTCGCTCTTCCAGAAGGGCGCCTTGGTCTTGAGCCAGTCGATCAGGAAGCTGCAGGCCTGCAGCGCATCCTCGCGGTGGGCGGCAGCGCAGACGACGAGGACGATGTTGTCGCCGGGATCGAGGCGCCCGACACGGTGGACGATCAGGGAGGCATGAATCGGCCAGCGCCGGTTGGCCTCCTCCTCGATGCGGGTCAGCATCTTTTCGGTCATTCCGGGATAATGCTCCAGCGTCATGCCGTGGATCTCGGCCGCAGCCTTCGCGTCGCCGTCCTCAATGAAGTCGCGCACCAGGCCGATGAACACCGCGACGCCGCCGATCTCGGTGCGGCCCCGGGTCAGCGCCGCGATTTCGGCGCCGACGTCGAAATCCTCTTCCTGGACCCGGATCGCCATGGCCTTCGCCTCAGCCGCCGGTGACCGGCGGAAACAGGGCGATCTCGTCCCCCGCGTGAACCAGCGTGTCGGGGCCCGCGAATTCCTGGTTTACGGCGACGCGCACCAGATCGGGCCGGGCCAGGGCTTCGGCATAGCCCGCCCCGCGGGCCGCGAGCCAGGCCAGCAGATCCGCCACCGTTGCAACCTCGGGCGGCGGCTCGATGTCTTCCTCGCCGCGGCCGATGCGGGTCCGCAGCCAGGCGAAGTAGAGCAGCTTCATTGTCCGCCTCCCTGGCCAACCCGGGGGGGCACCAACGGCTCGGCGGGTTGTGCCGGCGGCGTCGCCAGCGGTGGGGACGACGGCCGCGGCGGCGCGACTTCCTCCGGATCGATCATATGCGTAATGCCCGCGCGCAGGTAATCGTAGCCGGTCACGATGGTCAGCCCGGCGGCGATCCACAGACCCCAGCGGCCGATCTCGGGCAGCGGGAGCGGCAACGGAAGGGGAAGCGAATCCTCCAGCAAGAGCAGGGAGATGGCGATCATCTGCAGCGCCGTCTTCCATTTGGCGAGCTTACTGACCGGCATGCCGACATTGATCTCGGCCAGGAATTCCCGCAGGCCCGAGACCAGGATCTCGCGGATCAGGATGACCAGGGCGGCCAGCACCAGCCAGCCCGAGACCCAGCCCAGCGCCACCATCATGAACAGAACGGCCGCCACCATGATCTTGTCGGCGACGGGATCGAGGAAACGGCCGAACCGGGTCACCTGGTCCCAGGACCGGGCAAGGTAGCCATCCAGGAAATCGGTCAGCGCCGCGGCCGTGAACAGGGCACAGGCCAGCCAGTTCGCCAGCGGCTTGTCGAGGAAGAACGTGCCGACCAGAAGCGGAATCACGCCGACGCGCGACAGCGTCAAAAGATTGGGGAGAGTGGTCAACATGTCATCCAACCGTCTTCCGGCCGCTTCGGGCCGGGCGTCTCTCCGCGTCGTTCTAGCCTGGCGGGCGGAGAGACCGATGCCTACCGGCGACAGCTTACCGGGCTATCGCTCTTCGTGGAAGTGATCATAGATGCGTTTGGCGACGGTGGCCGAGATTCCGTCGACTTTTGCGAGATCCTCGATCGCCGCGGCCTCGACCGCGCGGGCGGCGCCGAAGTGATTGAGCAGCGCCCGCTTGCGGGCGCCGCCGATGCCGGGAATCTTGTCGAGCTCCGAGCGCGGGATGGCGCTCGAGCGCTTGGCCCGCTGGCCGCCGATGGCGAACCGGTGGGCTTCGTCGCGCAAGCGCTGCAGGAAATACAGCACCGGGTGGCGCGAATCCAGGCTGAAAGGCGCGCGCCCCGGCAGGAAAAAGCGCTCCCGTCCGGCGTTGCGGTCGGGGCCCTTGGCGATGGCCGCGAGCGCCACCCCGTCGATGCCGAGTTCGGCGAAGACCTCTTCGGCCACCCCGAGCTGCCCCGCGCCGCCGTCGATCAGCAACAGGTCCGGCCACAGGCCTGTCTTGCCCCGGGCTTCCTCCTTGAGCGCCCGGGAGAACCGGCGGGTCAGGACCTCGCGCATCATGCCGTAATCGTCGCCGCCCTTCATGGCGCCGCCGGCATTGCGGATGTTGAACTTGCGATAGGCGTTCTTGACGAAGCCGTCGGGACCCGCGACGACCATCGCGCCCAACGCCCCGGTGCCGCCGATATGGCTGTTGTCGTAGACCTCGATCCGTTTCGGCGCCTCAGGCAGGCCGAAGACCTCGGCGACACCTTCGAGCAGGCGGCGCTGGGAGGCGTTCTCCGAAAGGCGCCGGGCCAACGCCTGTTCGGCATTGGTCCTGGCCTGGGCCACCGCCGCCCGCCGGGCGCCCCGGGTCGGCACCGAAAGGGTGACCTTGCGATCGGCGCGCAGCTTCAGGGCATCGGCCACCAGCACCGGGTTGGGGATCGGTTGGCTCAGCAGCACCAGGCCCGGCGGCATGTGGTTGGCGTAGAACTGGCCGAGGAAGCTTTCCAGGATGTCGGAATCCTCTGTCTGGCGCGGGAAGGCGGGGAAATAGGCGCGGTTGCCGAAATTCTGCCCCGCGCGGAAGAAGAACACCTGGATGCAGCAGGTCTCGCCCGAGCGGTAGAGGGCGACCACGTCGGCGTCGCCAAGGCCCGCCAGGTTGATGTCCTGGCGGCCCTGGATGCGGGTCAGCGCCTGGATGCGGTCGCGGTAGACGGCGGCGGCCTCGAAGTCCAACGCCTCGCTGGCCGCCTGCATCTTGTCCGCCAGCCGCTCCTGGATGGCGCGGCTCTTGCCGCCGAGGAATTCCCGGGCCTCGGCGACCATGGCGAGGTAGTCCTCGCGCCCGATCCGTCCGACGCAGGGTGCGGTGCAGCGCTTGATCTGGTACTGCAGGCAGGGACGGGTCCGTGATTCGAAGATCGAATCGGAGCACGAGCGCAGCGGGAAGGCCCGGGCCAACTGGGCGAGGGTCGCGTTGACCGCGCCGGCCGAGGCGAACGGCCCGAAATACTCCCGTCCCGCCACCCGTGCGCCCCGGTGCTTGGTAATCTGCGGCCATTCGTGGTCCGAGGTGATCATGATGAAGGGAAAGGACTTGTCGTCCCGGAGCAGCACGTTGTAGCGCGGCTTGAGACGCTTGATCAGGTTGCTTTCCAGCAATAGCGCCTCGGCCTCGGTGCGGGTGGTCACGATCTCCAACCCCCGGGTCGTGGCCACGACCCGGGCCATGCGGGCGCCCAGGCGTTCGGGTCGGGTATAGGCGGCAACCCGCTTGCGCAGGTTCTTGGCCTTGCCGACATAGAGGACAGAGCCCTTGCCATCGATCATGCGGTAGACCCCCGGCCGCTGGGGCAGGGTCGTTACTTCGGCACGGATCAGTTCGGCGCCTTTGGGGCGTTCCGCCGCCGGCTGCCGGGCTTGGTTTTCGTGATCGGTCATGGCGGGTATTTTGGGCCCTCTGCCCTTCGCGTCAATGCCTGCGGGCCCTGGCCGGGCCCGGTCCCGGGGGACGGTGCCATAATTCACAGAAGCCGTGGAAAAGCCTGTGGATAAAGAGACCGATAGTGCGCCGGGGCTTAGAGCACCGTGTTTCGGGACCTCTTTGCTTAAAAAATGGGCAAATTTTGTAAGTAATTGATTTTATTATTATAAATTATTGTCAAGATATAACCTAACCATGACATGAATTTTTCGAGCGGAAGGCGCCGCTCATCCCGTAGCGGTTGTGGACCTGTGCAAAACTTGTGGTGTTCGGGCCGGTTCCGAGCGGCTTTTGGGCGCGATTGCGGCGCAAATGTGGCAAGGCTTCGGTGAAGAATCAGTGACTTGAACGGACGCGGGTGATTTCGATCCCGACGCTCTCGGCATCGGCGAAGACGTCGAGCTTGTCGACCCGGATGCGCGCGGCGGCCACCCGCGGGTCCTTGAAGCACAGTTCGGCGATCTCTTCGGCCAGCGTTTCCACCAGGTGGATATGGGGCCCCGCCAAAAGGCGGCGCAGGGCGTCGGTCACTTCCTCGTAACAGACGACGTCGCGGATATGGTCGTCCGCCGGGCGCCCATCATCGGCCACGGAAAGCTCCAGATTGATTCGCACCCGCTGCCGGGTGCCCTTTTCGTGGTTGTGGATACCCAGCGCGCAGGATGCGATCAGGTCGCGGATGAAGACCTTGCGCAGGGCGTCGGCCGCCACCGTATAGGCGGGGGCGGGCCGGAGCCGCCGAACCTTCGAATTTCTTGCCATGGAGCCGTGTTACGCCATCTCTGCCGCGTGTGCCGGGCCGTTATACACGATCCCGCCGGATGGGGTCGATTGGAGATTGAGGGACCGCGCAAAATGGCCCGAAAGCCGCGCTATTCCTCAGCATCGGCGGGGCCTTGCGCGCCCCATTGAAGGTGCTGGCCGGAATCGACCGCGATCATCTGTCCGGTGACCGAACGGGCGCCGACCAGATAGCGCACGGCCTGGGCGATATCGGCGGGATCCACCGCCCGGCCGAGCGGCGTCGCGCCGGCCTGGCGCTGGAAGGCGGCCTCGCTCTGGCGCGGACTGGGGAGGACCGGTCCCGGGCCGACGCCGTTGACCCGGATGCGCGGGGCCAGCGCCAGGGCGAGGGTCCGGGTCAGGGTCCAAAGGCCGGCCTTGGACAGGGTGTAGCTGGTGAAATGGGGGGTCAGGTGGCGCACCCGCTGATCCAGCACATTGATCACATTACCCTCGATCTCCGGCGCCAGCGTCGCGGCGAAGCGCTGGATCAGCACGAACGGGGCGCGGAGGTTGACCTCCATGTGGCGATCCCAGCTCTCGCGGGTCACGGTATCGGCTTCGTCCCGTTCGAACACCGAGGCGTTGTTGATCAGCAGATCGAGCGGCCCGAGCGCGGCGCCGGCGCGGGCGATCAAGTCCCCGGTCGCCGCTTCGTCCATCAGATCGACTTCAATCGCCGCGGCGCGGCCGCCCTGGGCGTTGATCTCCGCGGCCAGTGCCGCGGCCTCCTCGCCCGAGGCATTGTGGTGGATGCATACGCCGAACCCGTCGGCGGCCAGGGCGCTGGCGATGGCCCGGCCGATGCGCCGGGAGCCGCCGGTGACGAGCGCGTTCTTGGGTTGCTGGGTCATGGCGCGAGGATGTCGAAATCCGGCCCGGGGATCAAGGGCGGTGGCGGTCCTACAGGCCGATCGCCCGAAGCCCGTAATACTGAAGCATGACATAGAGCGCATAGGCGGCGAGGAAGATCCCGCCGATCACGCGGTTCACGCCCTTGAAGACCACCACGGCGACCAGAAGGGCGAAGGTGACGGCCAGCATGAACCAGATGTCGAACCGCACGATCTGCGCCGGAATCTGCAGCGGCGTGATCACCGACACCACGCCCATGATCGCGAGCACATTGTAGATATTGGCGCCGATGATGTTGCCGATGGCGACGTCGGTATGCCTGCGCCAGGCGGCGACGACCGCAGTGGCCAACTCCGGCAGGGAGGTTCCGACCGCCACCAGGGTCAGGCCGATCACTTCTTCGCCGACGCCGAAATGCCGGGCCGCGGTGGTGGCGCCGGAGATCAGGAGTTGGGCGCCGACCACCACCGCAACGATACCGCCGATCACCGCCAGAACGGCGAGCCAGACCGAGCGCGGGCCCTCGCTGAATTCCTCGGCTTCCTGCTCCAGGACATCCCGGCTGCGATTGCGCCTGCGCTCCGCCCAATAGGTGTAGACCGAGAAGGACACGATGGCCGCGATCATCAGCATCCCCTGGGCCCGGGTGATCATCCCGGTCAGGGCCAGACCCACGAACAGGAAGGCTGCGCCCAGCATGACCGAACTGTCGCGGTACAGCAGCGCCGGGGTGCAGCGGATCGGGTAGACCAGGGAGGCGGCGCCGAGGATCAGCAGGATATTGGCGATATTGGAGCCGACCACGTTGCCGACCGAGATCCCGGGGGCGCCCGACAGCGCCGCCTCGACGCTGACCACCAGTTCCGGGGCCGTCGTGCCGTAGGCGACGATGGTCATGCCGATGATCATGGGCGAGACGTTGAAGCGCTTGGCGAGGCCAACCGCGCCGCGCACGAGATACTCCGCGCCGAACAGGAGGAGGACGAAACCGCCGAGAACTTCGAGTGTCGTGACCACGAACCCTACCGCCGCTGGAATGGATTGATGCACGCTGGGCGGAGGATCCGCCGGAACCGGGCGCATCAGTATCATGGCCCGGGGCCAAGGGCAATTCGCGCGCGTCCCGCGGCCGTCCCACGCCGGATCAACATAAAAGGGCCACAATGAACCGATGATATCGCGCCTGACGGTCATGCCGTCGATCGGGCGTCAAGAAGGGGAGGGACGCGATGGGCAGGCAGGTTCGGCGAGATGGATCGACCGGGGCCCGCGGCCTGGCCGCGGCGCTGATGGTCGCGGCGGGCCTCGTCGCAGCAGGGTTCTGGCCAGGCTTGACCGCCCGGGGACCGGCCCATGCCCAGGACGTTCCCCAGGACGTGGAAGACCTCTCCGACCGGCTGGACGTTCCCTATATCGCCTCCGATGAAAAGGTCGTCGAGACCATGCTGGACCTGGCTAAGGTCACCAAGGACGACTACGTCATCGATCTGGGATCGGGCGACGGGCGGATCAATATCGCCGCCGCCAAACGGTTCGGTGCCCGCGGCTTCGGTGTCGACCTCAACGAGGAACTGGTGGCCATCGCCAATGCCCGGGCGAAGGCGGAAGGTGTTGCGGACAGGGCCCGGTTCTACGTCCGTGACCTCTTCCAGACCGACATCAGCCGCGCCTCGATCCTGACCATGTATCTGCTGCCCGGCATCGTTCGCAAGCTGCGCCCTCGGCTGCTTGCCGGTCTCAGGCCCGGGACCCGGATCGTCTCCCACGATTACGATATGGGCGCCTGGCGGCCGGACATCTCGCGCCGGGTGGAGAGCCGCTGGGGATCGCGCAGCGTCGTGCATTTTTGGGTGGTGCCGGCGGATGTCGCGGGAACTTGGACCTGGACCCTCGACCCGGCTGGCGGTGGGGCTGCGGTCCCGCCCGTGACGGCCGCGATCCGCCAGAACTTCCAGGCCGTGCAGGGGACGGTGTCGCTGGCGGACACCGCCCACGCGCTGGCCGCCGTCAGGCTGCGCGGCGATCGCATGTCTTTCACCCTCCCCCCGGTGTCCGGCCTCGATCCGTGGGCGCGGCACTACAGCGGCACCGTAGATGGGGACCGGATCACCGGCACCGTGAAGCTCGTCGGCCCCGCCGCCGGGGCCGTCCGGCCCTGGGCCGCGCGCCGCCTGGCCGGCGGCGGGCGGGGGAGACGCTGACCCGCCGGCCGCGCTTCGGGCGACAATCAGGTTGCAGGGCGGCATGGCGGCGGCTACACATCGAAGGGTCGTGTTCCCCACTCACAGGATGGCCCCGTTACACCGGGCATGCAGATCGAGCTTCCCCTACCGGACCGAGGCGCCCTTTGGGCGTTCTTTCTCGATGTCGACGGCACCTTGGCCGATATCGCGCCGCATCCCGACGCGGTCGCCATCGCCGACCATGCGCGGGACACGTTGAGCCGCCTCGCCGCCGCCTGCGGCGGCGCCGTGGCCCTGGTCAGCGGCCGCGCGATCGCGGATATCGACCGCCTGTTCGCGCCGCTTCACCTGCCGGTGGCGGGACTGCACGGGATCGAGCGCCGCGACGCCGCGGGCCGCATCAGCCGCGCCGAGGTGGATGCCGGACGGCTCCAGGCGGCGCGGGCGGGGCTTGCCGACTTTGCCGCCGACCATCCAGGCGCCCTGGTGGAGGACAAGGGGTTATCCCTGGCCCTCCATTACCGTCAGGCGCCGGGCGCCGAAGCGGGCGCCCTGGCGCTGGCCCGGGAATTGGAATCCGCGGCCGCGGGGGCGCTGGTCGTTCAGCGCGGCAAGATGGTGGTCGAGCTGCGCCCCGGCGGCCAGGACAAGGGCAGCGCGGTCGCCGCCTTCATGGCCGAGCCGCCATTCGCCGGCCGCCGGGCGGTTTTCGTCGGCGACGATGTTACCGACGAGGCGGGATTTGCTACCATCAACGCCATGGACGGGATTTCGATACGCGTGGGCGACGGCACGCCGACCCAGGCCTGTTACGACGGAGTCTCGGTGGCGGACATCCACGACTGGCTGGCGGCGGCGGCGGACCGCCTCGGCGGCGGGCCGGCGGTGCCTGGGAATGGGGGATCATGACGGAGAACGGCGCAAGCAGTCTCGATCTGGCGCTGATCGGCAATTGCATCCACAGCGCCTTGATCGAGCGCCATGGGCGGATCAGCTGGTCCTGCCTGCCGAGCTATGACGGCGATCCCATGTTCTGCCGGCTGCTGGACAACGGCAACGGGGATCGCGGGTTTTTCGATGTCCGGTTGGACGGCTATACCCATTCCGAACAAAGTTACGTGCGCAATACCGCAGTGCTGTCCACCACCCTCCATGCCGAAGACGGCGCGGCGGTGGAGATCACCGATTTCGCCCCGCGGTTCAAGCAGTTCGGCCGCACCTACCGGCCGGTGATGATCGTCCGCATCGTCCGTCCCGTGGCGGGGAGCCCGCGGGTGACGGTGCGTCTCCGGCCGGCCGCCGATTTCGGCGCCCGCAGGCCGGAGATCACCTACGGCTCCAACCACATCCGCTATCTCATGACCGAAGCCACCATGCGGCTGACCACGAATGCACCGCTCGGCATGGTGCGCGACGAGATGCCGATGGTCCTGGAAGGCCCGATCACCATGATCTACGGCCCCGACGAGACCCTGGCCGGATCGGTGGTCGACACCGGGCGGGATTTTCTCGAACGTACCCTCGATTACTGGCTCGAATGGGTGCGCTACCTTTCGATCCCCTTTGAATGGCAGGAGGAGGTGATCCGCGCCGCGATCACCTTGAAGCTCTGCACCTTCGAGGAAACCGGCGCCGTCATCGCCGCCATGACCACCTCGATCCCCGAGGCGCCGGGCTCCGGGCGCAACTGGGACTATCGCTATTGCTGGCTGCGGGACGCGTTCTTCGTCGTCCAGGTGCTCAATCGCCTGGGCGCGACCCGCACCATGGAGGCCTACCTGCGCTACATCACCAACGTGGTGGCATCCAGCCACGAGGGATTCCTGCAACCGGTCTACGGCATCGACACCCGCGCCAATCTGACGGAATCGATCGTCGACAGTTTGGCCGGATACCGCGCCATGGGACCGGTGCGGATCGGCAACCAGGCCCATGAACACGTCCAGAACGACGTCTATGGCAGCGTCATCATGGCCTCCATCCATTTCTTCTTCGACGAACGCCTGCGCCATCCTGGCGGCGGCGCCATGTTCGAACGCCTGGAACAGGTGGGCAATCAGTGCCTGGCCCGGTTCGACAAGCCCGACGCGGGGATCTGGGAATACCGCGGCCGGGCCGAGGTTCACACCCATTCGGCGGTGATGTGCTGGGCCGGCTGCGACCGCCTGGCCCGCATCGCCCGGCGCCTGGGGCGCGGCGACCGCGCCGAATTCTGGGCCAACCACGCGGTGCGGATGCACAAGGTCATCGACGCGGCCGCCTGGAACGCCGAGAAGGGCAGTTATGTTTCCACCTTCGGCGGCAAGGATATGGACGCGAGCCTGCTGCTGCTCCATGAGCTTGGATTCATCGCGGCCTCCGACGACCGGTTCGCGGGCACCGTGGCGGCGGTGGAAAAGCACCTCAAACGGGGCGATTACATATACCGTTACGCGACCGAGGACGATTTCGGCATGCCCGAGACCGCTTTCATGGTCTGCACCTTCTGGTATATCGACGCGCTCGCGGCGATGGGTCGGCGCGACGAGGCGCGCGCCTTGTTCGAACGCATGTTGTCGCTGCGCAATTCCTGCGGCCTGCTGTCCGAGGACATGGACCCGGTCGACGGCACGCTGTGGGGCAACCTGCCCCAGACCTATTCCATGGTCGGCCTGATCAATTCGGCGATGCGGCTCAGCCGCAGCTGGGAGGAGGCGCTGTGAGCCGCCTGGTCGTCGTCTCCAACCGGGTCACCAAGGTGCAGCAGGGCGGCGCCCAGGCGGGTGGCCTGGCGGTCGGACTGCTGGGGGCGCTGGAGGAAATGGGCGGGCTGTGGTTCGGCTGGTCGGGCAACGTCACCGAGGACCCGTCCGACGAGCCCCACCTCTCGACCAGCGGCGGCATCGCCTATGCCATCCTCGACCTCTCGCCCAAGGATTACGACGAGTATTACAACGGCTTCTCCAATTCGATGTTGTGGCCGCTGTTCCATTACCGCCAGGACCTGATGGAGTTCCACCTCAGCTCCTACCAGGGCTACCGGCGGGCCAACGCGCGCTTCGCCCGCGCCTTGAAGGGTCTGCTGGAGCCCGACGATCTGGTCTGGGTCCACGACTATCACTTGATCCCGCTGGCCGAGGAGCTGCGCCGGCTCGGCGTGCGCAACAAGATCGGCTTCTTCCTCCATACGCCTTTCCCGTCGCACCAGGTGATGGTGGTGCTGCCCCAGCACCGCGAGATCGTCGCCGCGCTGAGCGCTTATGACGTGGTGGGGTTTCAGTCCTCGATCGATCTCAGGACCTTCAGCCACTACATCCGGTTCGAGACCAGCGGCGTGTTCCTCGAAGATCGTCATCTGATCCGCGCCTTCCGCCATACCTTCCATGCCGACAAGTTCCCCATCGGCATCGACACCGAAAACATCGAGGCGATGGCCAAATCGCCCGACAACGCGGTCCGCGTCGACCGGCTGGTGCGCAGCCTGCGCGGGCGCGAGCTGATCATCGGCGTCGACCGGCTGGATTATTCCAAGGGCATCGTCCAGCGCCTGCATGCCTTTGAACTCCTGCTGTCGCGCAATCCCGACTGGCACAACAAGGTGGTGCTCCTGCAGATCGCGCCGCCGACCCGGGAGGATGTCGCCCATTACGCGGAGATCCGCCATCTTCTGGAGACCGAGGCCGGGCGCATCAACGGCGAATACGCGGAGTACGACTGGGCGCCGATCCGCTATCTCAACCGCGGCTTCACCCGGGAGACGTTGTCGGGTTTCTTCCGCCAGGCCAGCATCGGCCTGGTCACGCCGTTGCGCGACGGCATGAACCTGGTGGCCAAGGAATACGTGGCGGCGCAGAACCCCACCGATCCCGGGGTCCTGGTGCTCTCGCGCTTCGCAGGGGCGGCGGAGCAGCTGACCAACGCCCTGATCGTCAATCCCTACGACGAGGAACAGGTCGCCGCCACCCTGGGCCGGGCGCTCGAGATGTCGCTCACGGAACGCCGGGGCCGCTGGCGCGCCACCATGGACGTCATCCGTCGCCAGGACATCGTCGCCTGGCGCAGGAATTTCCTGCGCGTCCTGGACCGCGCGCCGTTCACGGCTTGAGCGTCATGAGCGCGGCCTCCCGTCCGGGTGGATACCGGCTGCTGGCCGACATCGGCGGCACCCATGCCCGCTTCGCCCTGCAGCGTCGGGGCCGGCAGCCCGGCCGTTTCCGGATGATGGAGACCGGCGCCTATCCCGGCCTGGTGCCGGCGCTCAAGGCCTATCTCGGCCATTGGCCGGGGCTGCGGCCCGAAGCCGCGGCGTTCGCCGTCGCCGCGCCGCTGACCGGCGACCGGGTGCGGTTCACCAACGCGGCCTGGTCTTTTTCAAGATCGGCGCTTGCCGGGCGGACCGGCATCGCGCGGGTGCATGTGCTCAACGATTTCGAGGCGCTCGCCTGGGCGCTTCCGGGCCTTGGGGGCAAGGATCTCGCGAAGATCGGGCGCGGGCGGACGCAGGCGGGTGCGCCCCAGGCGGTGTTCGGCCCCGGCACCGGTCTGGGTGTCGCCTGCTTCGTGCCGGAGGCGGCGGGCGGGCCCTTGGTGCTGGCGACCGAGGGCGGGCACGCCACCCTTGCCGCGGGCACCGACCGGGAGGCCGCCATCCTCGCGGGCCTGCGCCGGCGCTTCGGCCATGTGTCCGCCGAACGGGCGCTGTCCGGGCCGGGCCTTGCCAACCTGTATGGCGCCCTGGCGGCGCTGGACGGCGGCGATCGGGCCAAGGCGCCGGCGCCCGCCGCCATCGCCCGTGCCGCCCGCGCCGGGCGGGATGCGGTCGCGGTCGAGGCCTGCGCCATGTTCTCCGCCCTCCTGGGCCAGGTGGCAGGCGACCTGGCGCTGCAGTTCGGCGCCCGCGGCGGTGTTCATGTCGCGGGCGGGGTGATCAAGGGTCTCGGTGCCGCGTTCGACCGCCGGCTCTTCCGCCGCCGCTTCGAGGCCAAGGGCCGCTACAAGGACTGGCTTGCGGCGGTGCCCAGTTACCTTATTACCCATCCGCGCCCGGCGATGGCCGGGCTCGCCCGGTTCCTCGAGCGCAACGCCGGGCCGGCCGATTAAGGGCTTGGCCGCGGCCGTGCCGGCACCCTACAATCCGGCGCCAAAAAACATCAAGAGACACTCGGGGAGGGCCTTGAATTGAGACTGATTTCGTATCGCACGGACGGCGCCGCCGGCGTCGGCGTCATGGTGGACGACACCGGGTTCGTGGCGCTGAGCGAGGTGGCGCCGGATCTGCCCGCCACGATGCGCGGCCTGCTGGCGCTTGACGACGGCCTGGCCCGGGCCGGCAAGGCGGTTTCCGGCAAGTCCGCGACCCATGCCATCGGCGACGTCACCCTGGATGCGGTGGTGCCCGATGCGGCCACCATCTGGTGCGCGGCGCTCAATTATTCGGCCCATCAGGAAGAGGTCGGGCGCGGCCGCTCGGAATACCCGGAGATCTTTCTGCGCACCAACGCTTCGGTGGTGGGGCATTTGCAGCCCCTGGTGGCGCCCTACGGCCCGGGGGTGACGCGCTACGACTTCGAAGGCGAACTGGTCGCCATCGTCGGCAAGGGCGGGCGCCACATCGCGGAAGCCGACGCGCTCAGCCATGTCGCGGGCTATGCGGTCGGCAACGAAGGCTCGGTGCGCGATTACCAGCGCCACAACCGGCAATACGGCATCGGCAAGAACTTCGATTCGTCGGGCAGCGTCGGGCCCTGGATGATGACGGCGGACGAATTCGGCGACCCTTACGCCCAGACCCTCATCACCCGCTCCGGCGGCGCCGAAAAACAGAACTGCTCCATCGGCCTGATGCTGGCCAAGATCGAGGAGATCATCGCCTACGCCTCCAAGGGCTATGAATTCCAGCCCGGCGACATGATCTTCACCGGCACGCCGGCCTCGCTGCCCGACACGGTCAAGCTGATGAAGCCGGGCGATACGGTCGAGATCGAGGTCACCGGCCTCGGCACCCTGGTCAATCCTGTCGTCACGGGCGACCCGGCCTGAGACGGCGGCCAAACCCGTCCCGAAGCCGTGCCCGTCGCGCCAATGCCGGCTTCAACCGGACCTTCGGCGCGGGCCGCATCGGC
>Ga0224512_10003247_pt1 | contig 14422 bp, 10 predicted proteins | sample SF_May12_sed_USG_4_FD_169103 | JGI IMG/M metagenome (GOLD analysis project Ga0224512, IMG submission 169103) | Sediment microbial communities from San Francisco Bay, California, United States - SF_May12_sed_USGS_13 | ecosystem: Environmental > Aquatic > Marine > Sediment | place: USA...
TGATCTCAAAATCTCACCAGTCCTGAGGTTTCGAATTTGCGAATGGCCCGTCGCGGGGCCGCAGTCGCCCGGCACGATGTAGTCTACTAGACCCGCAAACTTGCGGCGCAGTACCAAGCGGTTTCGGGCCGGCGGCTCGCCCGCGAGATTTGCGCTCGTCGAGACCAGCGGCGATCCGGCCGCGTCACAGAGAGCGGCGGCAATGGGGTGTGTGGTTATTCGTACCGCAACAGCCTTATGCCTGCCCGTAATAATCGGCAAGACGCGCGGATCAGCCGCGATGATCCAGGTGATTGGACGATCCGGTATCGGAGCGGGAATGTCTGCGCCAGGAGCATCGATCCAGCCTTTCAATTGGGAATGGTCGGATGCAATGAGAATAAGACCCTTGGCCGGATCCCGGCGCTTTACCGCCAGGATGCGAATAACGGCTACCGGGTCGTCAGGGAGACAGCCGAGACCAAAAACACCCTCGGTCGGGTACGCGATAACTCCACCGCCAAGCAGGATGTCGGCAGCCCGGCTGATGAACATTCTCATTGCGCTCGACCCCGATCTCAGCCGCTGGTTTTGGCGCCGACCTTTTTCTTCGCAGTCTTTTTTTTCTTCGCAGTTTTCTTCGTAATTTTCTTTTTGCCCCTCGCCTTTTTTGTTGTACCTTTTTTGGATGGCTCTGCAACCGCTTTGTTATTGTCCGTCTTCTTTGCGGCAGCCTTCTTCTTGCCGCGCCTGCCGCGGGTCGGTGCAGCCGCGATGAGTTCCTTGCACATTTCGAGCGTCAATAATTTGGGGTCGCTGTCTTTCGGCACGCGCGCATTCTTCTTCTTGTCCGTGACGTATGGACCATAGCGGCCGTTGAGGACCTGAATTCCCTCGTCCTCGAAATCCTGAATTATGCGCTTAGCATCTGCGATTTTCTTTTCTTCGATTAACTCAAGGGCGCGCGTCAGCTCGATCGTATATGGATCGTCGTCACCGCGGATCGAGACGTATTTGTCGCCGTAACGGATGTAAGGGCCGAAACGGCCGACGCTAGCGCTAACGCGCAAACCATCGGGCGTTGACCCGAGCTTTCGAGGCAGCTTAAACAAATCGAGCGCTTCCTCGAGTGTGATGTCGTTCATTTTCTGACCCGGCCGCAACCCTGCGAACTTCGGTTTCTGCTCGTCGTCTTTGGTGCCGATCTGTACGAAGGGCCCATAACGGCCGATACGCACCGTCACCGGTTTGCCGCTCTTCGGATCCGTGCCGAGCTCGCGGGCCTGCGCGACCTGCTCACGGGTTACAGAGGATTCCTTGTCCTCACAAAGATCTCGAAAGGGACGCCAGAAATTGTCCAGGAGCGGCACCCAATCCTTCTCACCCAGCGATACGGCGTCGAGATCATCCTCGAGTCTGGCTGTAAAATCGTAGTCGACATATTGGGTAAAGTGATCGGTAAGGAAGCCGTTTACGATGCGGGCAATATCGGTCGGAATAAATCGCTTGCTGTCCATCTCGACGTATTCACGATTCTTGAGGGTTGCGATTATGTTTGCGTAAGTCGACGGCCGGCCAATACCGTATTCCTCGAGTGTCTTCACGAGACTCGCCTCCGTGAATCTTGGCGGCGGCTCGGTAAAATGTTGTTCCGGACGCACTTTATCGAGACTGATGACATCGCCTTCGGCAATCTCCGGCAACAGTCGGTCGCCGTCATCGTCATTCAGCGAATCGTCCCGGCCTTCCTTGTAAACCGCCATGAAACCGGGTGTTACGAGTACCGAGCCATTCGCGCGGAGCCGGTGTCCATCGGCCTCCGGTCCCGCCGCAAGATCGACGGCGACAGTATCAAAAACGGCCGGGACCATCTGAGATGCCATCGTGCGCTGCCAGATCAACGAATAGAGTCGCAGCTGATCGCGGTCGAGCGCGCCTTCGAGCATATCGGGGCTGCGCGCAGCCGAGGTCGGACGAATGGCCTCATGCGCTTCTTGCGCGTTCTTTGATTTATTCTTGAACGTTCGCGCTGACTCGGGAACATTTTCGCTGCCATACCGTTCGGCAATGGCTTCGCGGATTTCGTTGACTGCAGCGTCGGCAAGCGTCACGGAGTCTGTGCGCATGTAGGTGATCAGGCCGACATTACCCTCGCCCGGCAGCTCGATGCCTTCATACAGTTTTTGCGCGACACGCATTGTCCACTGTGTGTTGAAGCCTAGTTTGCGTGATGCCTCCTGCTGCAATGTCGAGGTCGTAAACGGCGCCGCCGGATTGCGCCGACGCTGGCGCTTCTTGACCGTGACGGTGGTGAGTTTGCCCTCGGCAGCTGCGAGGATCGTCTCTTCGACATTACGTGCCTCGCGCTCATTTTCGAAGCTGAACTGTTCGACTTTCTCGCCGCCATACTTTACGAGTCGAGAAACGAACGGCTGTTCGCCCTTGCTTACGTCGGCTTCGATTGTCCAGTACTCTCGTGCCTTGAAAGCTTCGATCTCGAGTTCTCGCTCGACAATCATTCTTAGCGCCGGACTCTGCACACGACCCGCCGACAAGCCGCGCTGAACTTTCTTCCACAGCAGCGGTGACAGGTTGAAGCCGACGAGATAATCGAGAGCGCGACGCGCCTGCTGCGCGCCAACCAGATCGCCGGAGATTTCCCGCGGGTGCGCGATGGCCTCCTGAACGGCAGGCTTTGTGATCTCGTAAAACACGACGCGATGCACGGGTTTGCCATTCAGTGCGTTCTTTTCTTTAAGTAATTCGACGAGATGCCAGGAGATAGCCTCTCCCTCGCGATCCGGGTCGGTCGCGAGATACAGCGCGTCGGCTTTCTTTAGCGCGCGCACAATCGCATCGACGTGTTTCTCGTTACGTTCGATAATCTGGTACTTCATCGCGAAGCTGTTGTCCGGATCGACCGCACCCTCTTTGGGCACCAGATCGCGAACATGACCATAAGAGGCCATGACTTCGAAGTCCTTGCCGAGGTACTTGCTGATTGTTTTCGCCTTGGCGGGCGACTCGACGATTACAAGATTTTTGCCCATTGCAACTAGCCGGGAATGCCCGTGAGAGCCTGGACTTGACAGCAATATTGCCGTGCGCAGCGGATTTGGTAGTCCGCGCCAGCGCTCATTGTTGAAATAACGTTCAATTGAAAATTTGCCGTTCGAATTGCCACTGTAATGCCAATGCTGGGGATTTCTTCCGACCGAAGGCTTTTAAACGCTGAACCGCGGACGGTGCCGCGGTTGAATTACAGACTTGTACACGATCTGTCAAGGAAATCGATTTCCGCACAGCCGCGACGGGACAAGAATCGATTCAATGAATTGCGCCCGCGCCCTCTTCGAAAACAAGGTCTTCCATGCGCGCATAAGCGGTCTCCTGACCTGGCTGACTGAACAGGACCATGAGCACGACCCACTTGATCTGCTCGACGTCGATATCGGGCGAATCGAGCGCGAGCAGGCGGTCGATCAGGATTTCGCGCTGCGGCGGTGACAGGATACCGATCTGCTCGAGATAGATGATGTAGCCGCGGCAGGACGAATCGAGCCGTTCCTGTTCAACGTCGCCATAAATGCGCATGCCGTTTTCTGTCTGTGCATTGTAGACGAGACTATCCTGATGATCGGTCAGCGCGTCGAGCCAGTCGAGCGCACGATCGATTTCCGGATCGCCAAAACCTGCGCGCACGAGTTCGTTGCGCAGTTCGTTCTGATCCGTTTCGGGCTCTTCCTCGGCATCGACGTAGGTCTCAAACAGATACAACAAAACGTCGAGTACGTTTTCTTTCATGCCTGGAGCTACTCCCTGGCGTTGGCGGTTTAAAGATAACTAACTTAGCAGCGAATAGCGTCCGCCAGACACTGCCTCAATCCTTCCTTCTAGCTCCAGGATCAGAAGCATGGAGGAAACCTTGTCGATCGTCAAACCAGATCGTTGAGCCAATACGTCGACACCCACAGGATCATGACTCAGATATTTTTGCAGTTGGACATATTCGGAATCCCCGACGCATTCAGGCTCGTCGTTTGCAATTGATTCTTCAGCATTTTGCAGGACATGGCCAACGAGCGGCGCGAGTTCGGCGACGATGTCGTCCGCGGTTTCGACGAGCTTGGCGCCCTGGCGTATCAGCTCGTGACAGCCGCGCGCCAGTGGATTATGGATAGAGCCCGGCAGCGCGAAGACCTCACGGCCCTGCTCAGCCGCGAGGCGTGCGGTAATCAACGAGCCGCTCCGCCGTGCTGCCTCGACCACGAGCGTGCCGAGACTCAAACCGCTGATCAGTCGGTTGCGCTCAGGAAAGTGGTATCGCTTGGGTTCTGTGCCGAACGGGTATTCGCTGACCAGAGCGCCGGTCGACGCAATCTCATGGGCGAGGTCACGATTCGCTGCCGGATACACGCGATCGATACCGTGACCCAGAAACGCGACTGTCTTCGCGCCACCATCCAGAGCGCCTCGATGTGCCGCGGCGTCGATGCCCTCCGCAAGCCCGCTGACGATCACGAATCCGAGTTGCCCGAGATGGCGCGCGAATTCGACAGCGTTGCGGCGGCCGCCAGCGGTCGGGTTACGGCTGCCGACGATCGCGAGCGCCGGCAGGTGCAGGGCGTCACGATCGCCATTGACATACAGAACGAGCGGTGGATCCGCAAGCTGCAGGAACAACTCGGGAAACGCATCGCTGTCCAATGGAACGAGATGATGGTCTCGATCGCATAACCAGTCGAACTCGCGGTCGATGTGTGAATTGTCGGGACTTGCGATCATTGTGCATTTCGCCGCGGGCAGGCCGGCTTCAGCGAGACGTGATCCGCCAGCCGCGATAATTCCGCCGATATCGCCAAAGCGATCCAGCAACGAGCGAAACTCACTCGCGCGAACGCTTGCATTCGCAAGAATTAGCCAGGCACGGTTGGTATCGCTCAAGTACATCTCCGGGCAAATGCTAACGTGCAAATGATACAGACGTCATCGGACTTTGCCTGCTGTATTAATGGTCCGAAATCGGATAATGAGGACATTCAGATTTTTTGCGTTGCGCAAGAATTTAGTTAGTGAAAAAAGCCGGCAAATGCAGAATGCCCCCTCCCGCCCTGGATGACATGAAAGGACTCTGTTTCGCACAAACAAAAACGGCGCCGAAGGCGCCGTTTGCGATGGCGTTGAATCCCGTGTCAGATCGGGTTGCGCACGTAGTCATACAGATGCAATGCCTGCGTCGCCTCCATGACAAGTCCGTAACCGATGCGGTCGAACACCTTGAATACCATGACGGTACCTGCCGCTTCGTCCGGCAACCTGACCGTGCCGCCGCCAATGCGGTCGTCGATCTCGTCGCCTTTCTGAAACACGGTCAATACATCGCCAACCGCCAGGCCGTCACGCGCGCCGCGATTCATGACGACGACCTGATACTGGCCGATCTGCGTTACGCCGGCAACGACCGAAATGATCTGCCCGTCGATCATATTCGCAGGTGCCTTGGGGAAAAAATTCAGCGGAATGTCGACGGTTTCAGGTATGAGGCGATCACCCTGGATAATTTCCTGATTGGAATCGGTCAATGCGAATGTGGCTGGATCGCCGGCGCGACGCATCGCGCCTTCGCCCACAATAATGCCCTCGTAACCGACAACCCGGTTGTCATCCGGGTCGATCAGTGGGTCGCCGATATGCACGACGCCGTAACGCGTGCCGGGCGAATCATTGGCAGCCCCGCGTACGTAGATCTGGTTACCGGCGGCCGCGATGAGATGATCGCCGCGCGATGCGACCATGTACGGTAGCCCGTCAATCTGGTCCTTCTCGAGCACGACACCCGTGCGCAGGAATGACGCTATCGCTTCATAAGGAACGCTTGCGACGGCCTCGGTCAAAGGCGTGATGCGGGCCTGCGGAGACAAACGATAGGTCGACGCGCGCACATTCGTTATTCGCGGCGCGCCGTCGATGTAGACGAGGCCGAGTACGTCACCCGGATAAATGAGGTGTGGGTTTTCGATCTCGGGATTCACATACCAGATTTCGGGCCAGAACCAGGGGTCCCTGAGAAACGTCGCGGCGATGTCCCATAGCGTGTCGCCAACTTTGACGACATATTCGTTCGGATGTCCTTCGGCCAACGGTACCGGGTCGCTGACTCGCTGTAGCGCGGGCTCGCTGTATGCAGGCGCGGGCGCTGTACGGCTCAGGCCCGCATCCATCGATGTCGAGCCGCCCGGTGCCTGCGAGCCTGTTGCGATCGGGACCGGCCGACGCGGCTCGTCATCGCCTGCAAATGGATTAAGGGAGCATCCGGCGAGCGTTGTGATGAGCAGGGCGGCGGTCAGCCGGAGATAATGGGTTGATACGGAGTTGCACACGGACATGATTTCCTAGGTGCTCCCTACAAAGTGTTGAGACCTTTACCTTTTTGGCGTTGCTATAATATGTCGTTCCGGTACTGATGGGGCTGCCAATTACGTCACAGTTCCGACCCTGGGGCACAACTGCAGCGCGGATTTTCTGGCGGCATTGTCCGTCATCTTATTCAATAAAGTCAAACATTTAGCCTATAATCATAAAAATTACTGTGAGATTTGAGGCGCTTCTCCGACGGAATTATAAGCTTGTCAGGCGTCGATTTTAGCGGAGTCGGCCTTATATTTAAGACCACAAACCATGGCAAAACTGAGCATATTGGAGTTCCCGGATCCGCGCCTGCGCAGCAAAGCGCTGCCTGTCACGATCGTCAACGATGAGATAAGAACGCTTATCGACGACCTGTTCGAGACGATGTACGCCGCGCCCGGCATCGGGCTTGCGGCGTCACAGGTCGATGTCCACAAGCGGCTGCTCGTGGCCGATGTTTCGGCCGAGCAGAACGAACCGTATGCGCTGATCAATCCCGTCATCACGGAAAAGGACGGGGTCATCGTGACCGAAGAAGGGTGTCTGTCGGTGCCGGGATACTACGAGGAAGTCGAGCGTGCGGAGCATATTCGCCTCCGCTTCACGAACCGCGACGGCGACGAGCTGGAGATGGAGGCCGCAGGCTTGCTGGCCGTCTGCATCCAGCACGAAATTGATCATCTCGATGGCAAATTGTTCGTCGACTACCTGTCGGAGGCGAAGCGGCAACGGATTCGTAAGCGATTGATCAAGGAACGGCGCCACAAGGTCGCCTCGGCAGTTGCCTGAGCGAGCCGGGCGGCTGGGGCGAGCCGCTCAGCGCAACCGGCAATCGCCACGGATCTGACCAGGCCAGCGACTGCTAATGAGCGATCCCAAGGTGATATTTGCCGGCACGCCGGACTTTGCGCTCCGCTGTCTCGAAGCGCTCGTCGATCTGGGACGGGTTCCGGTCGCCGTGCTCACGCAGCCGGATCGGCCGGCCGGGCGTGGCAGACGACTCACGGAAAGCCCTGTTAAACACTATGCCAAAGCCAGGCGGATACGAATCCTACAGCCCCGCTCGCTTCGTGCCGCCGACGTTCAGGATGGACTCAAGGCGCTGGAGCCCGACATCATGATCGTGGCCGCTTACGGTCTGTTACTGCCGCAGAGCGTTCTCGACATTCCCCGTCGCGGCTGCCTGAACGTGCACGCGTCGCTGCTGCCGCGCTGGCGCGGCGCGGCGCCGATACAGGCGGCGATACTCGCGGGTGATACGCGCACGGGGGTGTCGCTCATGGCAATGACGGCGGGGCTCGATTGCGGCCCGGTGTACATCCGCGAGTCTGTCTCCATCGGCGTCGACGAAACGGCCGGTCAGCTGCATGACCGACTCGCTACCCTGGGTTGTGAGCTGCTGGTACGCAATCTCGACAGCATCCTCGATGGCAAACTCAGCCCCGAGGAACAGGACGAAGCGCTGGCGACCTACGCCCACAAAATCCGCAGGGACGATGCAGCACTCGACTGGCAGCGTTCAGCAATCGAACTGGAACGATGCGTCCGCGCCTACAATCCCGCGCCCGGTGCGTACTTTGATCTGGACGGCATTGCTATCAAGTGCTGGCAGGCGGTGGTATCGGGCAGCGTCGACGCACCGCCGGGCACGGTGGTCGCGGCCGGCGCTGAAGGTATCGTCGTCTCTTGTGGTGACGGCTCGCTGAAGCTCGAGAGTCTGCAAAGACCGGGGAAGCGTGCTGTGACGGCGCGCGAGTTCGCCGCACAGGTCGATCTCACCGGCAGGCGGCTGAGATAGCCGGAAAGCGGCGATGACAGATCCGGAGCAAGGCGCGAGGCTCAGAGCTACGGCGGCCCAGTGCGTCGATGCCGTCGTAACAAACGGACGTTCGCTCGATACCGCGCTCGCGAGGCTCGAAGGTCGCGTTGCTGCCAGGAACCGCGCGCTGCTGCGGCTGCTCAGTTATGGCGCGCTGCGGCACCACTGGCGGTTCCGGTCCTGGATCGAGGAACTCGTCGATCGAGCACTCAAGCCGCGTGATGCCATCATCAATTCGCTGCTCGCAATCGGCCTTTATCAGTTAACGGAGACGCGCATTCCCGATCATGCGGCCGTCGCGCAAACGGTCGAAGCGGCGCGACTCCTCGGCCGACCGAATCTTGCGCCAATGGTCAACGCCGTATTACGCCGATTCCTGCGCGACCGGTTTTTCGAGCGGCCGCCGTCTAACGAAGAGGCGGCTTGCGACCATCCACAATGGCTCATCGACGCATTCAGGCACGACTGGCCGGACGACTGGCAGAGCATCATTGCGGCCAACAACGGGCGGGCACCGATGTGGCTGCGCGTCAACGCGGGCACAAGCACGGTGGCTCAGTACCTCCAGCGCCTCGAGTCTGCGGATATGCAGGGTGAGCGACTCGCGGGACTGCCGCAGGCGGTCAGGCTCACCGAGCCGCAGGCGGTCAACGGGCTGCCGGGCTTTGCCGACGGGCAAGTCTCGGTCCAGGATGCGGCGGCACAGCTGGCGGCTCCCTGGTTGCTCACCGGCATCCGGGGTCGGGTGCTCGATGCCTGCGCGGCGCCTGGTGGCAAGAGCGGGCATTTGCTCGAACTGGGGGCGGATCGGATCGATCTGACCTGTATCGACATCGACGCGGAACGCCTCGAACAGCTGCGGCAAAATCTCGACCGGCTCGGGCTCACGGCGACGCTCGAGCTTGCCGACGCATCGACGCCAGAGCAGTGGTGGGATGGCAGCCCGTTTGCCGGGATTCTGCTCGATGCACCGTGCACGGCAACGGGCGTCATTCGTCGTCATCCGGACATCAAGGTCTTGCGAAGAGCAACGGATGTCGGGCCGTTGGCGGAGCGTCAGAGTGCGCTGCTCGACCGGCTGTGGCCATTGCTGGCGCCGGGCGGTCGACTGCTGTATGTGACCTGTTCGGTCTTGAGTGCCGAGAACGACCGGGTAATCCGTACTTTTCTGGAACGTACCCGAGACGCAGAGGAAAATGATGCGTTGCCAAATAACAACATCCGCGATCTAATGCGGCAGAAGTTAAGCGGCTTCCAGGTTCTGCCCGGCACGGCGGCGCTGGACGGCTTTTACTTCGCTTGCCTTCAGAAAGCCTATCGATAAGACGATGCCGCGCGAACAGATCTTCAAATTCCGCCTGCTGACGTTTCTTGCGCTGCTGGCCGCGAGCGCGAGCGTTGCCCAGGATGCCATCGAGCGGGAGGGCTATTTCGAGGTTCGATCGGCCTCGTCGCGACTCGCTGCGGGCGTCCACACTCTCGATGCCCGGCTGCAGCTTGTCCTCAGCAGTGAAGCGCTGCAAGCATTATCGAGCGGGGTGGCGCTCACTATCGAACTTCAGGTCGAGGTAATTCGGGAGCGGCGTTTCTATTTTGATAACGTCGATGCCGCAATCGCGATTCGCTACGAACTCGAGTACCGACCTCTAAGCCAGCGCTACATCGTCCGTAATCTCAACAGCGGAAATCAGGACTCGTTTGCGACGCTCTATTCGGCGCTGAACAGCCTCGGCCGAATCGAGGATCTGCCGATTATCGACGACGCATTGCTCGAATCCGACAAGACTTACCGCCTGCGGGTGCGCGCACTGCTTAATACCCAACAATACCCGGCACCGCTGCGGCTGCTGTTTTTCTGGCGCGATCAATGGCAGCTGGAAAGCAATTGGTTCGAATGGACGCTAGAACGATAAAACGAGCCTTTTATGTATTGCTGGCCGCGATCGGTGTCGGCCTTGCACTCGTTGCGTTGTTCCTTCTGAGCCGGACGGCACAAAACTCGGCGGACTTCGATCGTCTGCAAAACGTTATTCTTGGCATCAATATCGCAGGCGTTTTCGTCCTGTTAATGCTGCTCGTCGGAAATCTTACGCGTCTGGCGCGCGACTATCGCATGCACGTGCCGGGCACGAGACTGAAAGCTCGCATCGTCGGCATGTTCGTGGGCCTCGCCGTGCTGCCACTCCTGGTCGTATTTTATTTTTCCATACAGTTTATCAACCGAGGAATAGATACCTGGTTCAACGTCGAGGTTGAGGAGGGTCTCGAGAATGCCCTCAAGTTGAGTCGTGCTGCGCTCGAACTGCAAATGCGCCGGCACCTGCAGGCGACCGAACAAATCTCGCGGCGGCTCACGGACGTAAGTGAGCGCCAGCTGATATTCGAGCTGAGCATGCTGCGGCGCGAGAGCGGTGCCAGCGAGATCACGCTCTACGGCAGCAGTAATCGCATTCTAGCGACGAGTTCGGACAGCTCGTTGGCAACTCTGCCCCGGCCGCTCAGCGAGGAGGTCTTGCTGCAGCTGCAGCAGGGTCGACCCTACGTGATCCTCGATCCGGAGGACTACGAGATTCGCACGGCCCTGCGGCTGAATTTTCGCGGCCGGGCGGAGCCCGTGGGCGTGATTCAGGCACGCTTTCCGGTCACGGAAAGATTTGCGCGCATGGCAAACAGCGTCGATACCTCGTACCGCGAATATCAGCAGCTGCTGTTCCTGCGCGGGCCGCTCAAGGATACGTTTACATTGACGCTGACCGTCGTGTTGATGCTCAGCTTGTTGGCGGCAATTTACGGCGCGTTCGTGTTGTCGCGAAGACTCGTCGCTCCGATTCAGGATCTCGTCGCGGGCACGCGTGCCGTTGCCGAAGGTGATTTCGACACCCGTTTACCGGCGCCCACCCGAGACGAAATCGGGTTCCTGATCAGCTCGTTCAACGACATGACGCAACGACTTGCTGCCGCGCGCCGCGAGGCAAGCCTGTCGCAAGCCCTCGTCGAGGCCGAGCGGACCAATCTCGAAGTCATCCTCGCGCGGCTGTCGACCGGTGTGCTTGCCCTCGAGTCCGACCTCAGGATACGCAATGCGAACCAGGCATCAGGCGCGATTCTGAACGTGGATCTCGGGAATCGCGTCGGCGAATACCTGCGCGACGTTGCGAAGGGCCAGCCGCTGCTCGAGCAGTTCACCGATGTGGCCCGCGTGCATCTCGATGCCGGCGAAACGGAATGGCGCGAGCAGATCGTGCTGCGCGGTGAAGTCGGTCGCCGTGTACTTACCTGCGCATGTACGACGTTGCCCGGCGACGAGGACCACGCCGCCGGATACGTGATCGTGTTCGACGACATTACGGCACTGCTGCAGGCACAGCGCGATGCGGCCTGGGGTGAGGTCGCGCGGCGACTGGCGCACGAGATCAAGAATCCGTTGACGCCGATTCAACTGTCGGCCGAGCGCCTGCGCCGCAAATATCTGCACTCGATGTCGGAGGACGAAGCGCAGGTTCTCGATCGGGCGACCCATACGATCGTTCAGCAGGTCGAGGCCATGAAAGAAATGGTCAACGCATTCAGCGACTACGCCCGGGCTCCGGACATCGATATAGGCGAGTTCAGCATGGACAAGCTCGCGCACGAGGTTGTCGATCTATATCGGGCTCAGAAAACGGGTATGGAAATCGTTCTGACGTCCGATCCGACGATGCCAAAAATTCAGGCGGATATCGGCCGGGTGCGCCAGATATTGCATAACTTGCTGCGCAACGCCGTCGAGGCGCTCGAGAACGTCGACAACGGGCGCATCGACGTGCACGTGAGTGCCGCGGAGATCGAGGGAATTGAGATGATACAGATCAAAGTCGAGGACAACGGTATGGGTTTCAAACCCGGTTCGATCAGCCAGATTTTTGATCCGTACGTGACAACCAAGCCCAAAGGTACCGGCCTGGGGCTCGCGATCGTCAAGAAACTGGTTGAGGAACATGTGGGCACGATCCGGGCATACAACCGGGTGGATGGGGGCGCGGTTGTCAGCATCCGTCTGCCGGTCAATGAAACGGCTCGCGAGGCAATGATCGCCAAGGGCCCCGGGCAGCCTGAAAGCAGGAGGGAACGAGCGTGAGCAATTTTCGTGTGTTGGTAGTGGATGACGAGGCCGATATTCGTGCCCTGATATCCGAAATCTTGTCGGACGAAGGTTACGCGGTAGAAGTTGCCGCAAATGCGGGCGAAGCACGCACGGCGCGCGCAAAGCACAAATTCGACCTTATTCTGCTGGACATCTGGATGCCCGATACCGACGGCATCACGCTGTTGCGAGAATGGTCGGAAAGCGGGGATCTCAGCTGTCCCGTCGTGATCATGTCGGGTCACGGCACCGTAGATACGGCTGTCGAAGCCACCCGGCTTGGCGCGGTCGATTTTGTCGAGAAACCGCTGTCGCTCGCAAAATTGTTACGCACCGTCGAGACAGCGCTCGAATCGGCGAGCAGGCAGCAGACGCGTGCGCGCGGCATGTTGTCCTCGCCGCTCGCGCCCGTCGGTCGCAGCGAATTGATGCAATCACTTCGTGAGAGAGTTCAGCAATATGCCCGGCTGGACGCACCGGTGCTGCTGGTCGGCGAACCGGGTACGGGGCGCGGCGCTTTTGCGCGTTACCTGCACGCTCTGAGTGCTCGGGCCGACGAGCCTTTGATCAGCCTGACGGCTGCCTCATTGACCGAGAGCAATACGGAAGAGCAGCTGCTCGGCAGCGAGCAACGCGGCGAAATTCATGCCGGCGCTTTCGAGCGCGCTGAAAAAGGCACGCTGGTTATTGATGATCTCGCCGATCTCAATGCTCAGGCGCAGAAGATTATCATCGCCGTGCTCGAAGATGCCGCGTTTACGCGCGTCGGAGGAAGTGCACGCGTGAAACCACGCGCGCGTGTGCTGGCCACGGTGGGCGCGGACTACGAAGCCAGAATCGCCGAAGGTTCCCTGCGACGTGATCTGGTTGCGCATCTGAGCGTGCTGACTGTGAGGGTTCCACCGCTCAGGGAGTACGCTGAAGATGTGCCGGAGCTGCTTGCTTACTACGTCGATAAACTCGTCGATGCCGAAGGGCTGTCATTTCGACGTTTCAGTGTCGCCGCACAAAATCGGCTTCGCAACTACCCATGGCCTGACAATGTTCGTGAGCTCAAGAGTTTCGTGCGGCGACTGTTGCTGACAGGCACGGATGACGACATTTCGCTCGAAGAGGTCGAAAGAGACATACGTGCGGTTGCTCCGGCTGGCGAACCGCTTGTGAAGCAGGATTTGTTGTCGCTACCGTTACGAGAGGCGCGCGAACATTTCGAACGTGCTTACCTTCAGCAACAGCTCGTGCTCTGTGACGGCAAGGTCGGACAGCTCGCGAAACGCGTAGGTATGGAGCGCACGCATCTGTATCGTAAGCTGCGCTCGCTCGGAGTCGACTTTAAGTCGGTGGCGGTCGAGGATTAGGGAGAGATTCCCCGTTATCTGCTTTTGGGGCGCGAAGATTTGGCGTAATGGCCGAAACAGGGGAATGTCCCCGTTGTTCCTCTCCGTTATTCCACGGGATAAGGCGCGACGGGAGGGCGCTCCACCGGCACGATGCGGCCGTCCGGCAGAAACCGGATACCCGGTTCGCCAAAGTCCTCGATGCTCAGGTCGCGGATCAGCTGGAATGCGCGTTGTCGTTCATCGGGCCGCGGACCGCCGGGTCGGATCTGAACCGTTGAAATGACACGACCGGCGATAAAACGCCCCTCGCCATCCAGCGTCGTTATCAGGATCGGTGCGATCCCCTTGAGGCCGTCGACGCTGATGCCGTAATAGGTTGCGAAGTTGCCGAGGCTGTAAGCGATCAGTCGGTCCTTGTAGCGCTCGATAGCCCGCACGACATGAGGACCATGGCCGATCACGAGATCCGCGCCGGCGTCGACGACCCGTCGTGCAAACAACGCGACGTCGCCGCGTGGCTCACCATAATACTCTTCTTCAGCAAAAGGCAGATGCAGGGCATCCTGTCCTTCTGCGCCGCCGTGAAACGACACGATGACAATGTCGTGATGCGTCGCAAATTCAGCGACCGTGGCGACCGCGAGCTCATAATCGAGCAACATGTTCGAGTTCTTGGTTACGGCGTAGGCGAGCATGGCAACACGGAGGCCATTAACCTCGAAGCTCGCGAAATCTCCCTCACGGCCCGAGTGC
>Ga0224512_10003248_pt1 | contig 14419 bp, 8 predicted proteins | sample SF_May12_sed_USG_4_FD_169103 | JGI IMG/M metagenome (GOLD analysis project Ga0224512, IMG submission 169103) | Sediment microbial communities from San Francisco Bay, California, United States - SF_May12_sed_USGS_13 | ecosystem: Environmental > Aquatic > Marine > Sediment | place: USA: California...
CCTGCACACGCAGTGAGCACGGCGGCAAGCATCGCAATGGCGATCCGGCGGCTGGCATGGTTCATGATGTCTGGTTCCTTTCACCTGGCAGAATCAGCCGACCGTCCTTCTCCAGGGCTCCCGGCCCCGACGGGCTGAGTTGGGCGGTGATGCCGCCGTCGACGTAGATGACCTGCCCCGTCACGTAGCTCGACTCGGACGATGCCAGGAACGCCACCATCGCAGCGATGTCCTCGACGGTCCCGGACCGTCGGAGCGGTATCCGCTCTTCGGTGATGCGCCGTTCCACCTCGTCCACCGGTCGATCTCGTTTGAGCGTCACACCCGGCCCGATGGCGTTGACCCGGATGCCGTACTCGCCGAGATCCACCGCCATGGCCACGGTCATCGCATTGATCGCCCCTTTGGTCACGTCGTACGGGAACCCTCGGTGATGCGCCCGGAGCGCGCCGACCGACGAGATGTGCACGATGCTCCCACCACCGCCGTCTCGCATGATCGCCGCCGACCGCTGTGAACAGAGATAGGGGCTCCTGACGTTGATCGCGAGTTGATCGTCCAGGAGTTCGGTGTGCTCGTCGAGCAATCGGCGGCGTCGGAGGTCGGCCGCGTTGTTGACCAGAAGGTCGACCGTCTCGAATCGCTCGACGGTCTCATCGAAGAGCCGGTCGATCACGGCTGCATCCGTGAGGTCGCCGCTGAACGCCAAGGCATCGCCGCCTGCTGACCGGAACGTGTCGACGGTTGCGGCCAGCGAGGCTTCGTCGATGTCGGCTGCGACGACCGACATTCCCTCGGCGATCAGGCGGGTGGCGATCCCGCGTCCGATTCCCTTGGCGGCGCCCGTGACGACGGCGACCTTGCCGGTCAGTTCGGGATATCGACCAGCCGTCGTATGGTCTTCGATTCGTGTCATGGCCGAGCCGAGCTGCCGTCGGGGCGCCGGGTCTGGGTCCACTGCTCGACGATGTCTTCGCAGGGATGCTCGGCGGCGAGTGCCTCGTCGACATCGATACCGAGCCCGGGCAGTTCGTTGGGGTACAGATAGCCGTCCCGCACCTCGGGGAGACCGGGAAACATCTCGTACTCCAGCTCGGAAGGCTGGTACCACTCCTGGATGCCGAAGTTCGGGGCCCACAGATCGAGGTGGAGGTTGGCGGCGTGGCCGACCGGAGAGGTGTCACCGGGTCCATGCCAGGCGGTGCGGACGCCGAACGTCTGAGCGAGGATGGCGGCGTTGCGCGCAGGTGTGAGACCGCCGATCTGGCTGATGTGCATGCGGATGAAGTCGATGAGCCGATGCGTGACCAACGGGCGCCACTCGTGCGGGTTGTTGAACAGCTCGCCCATCGCCAGCGGAGTTGCGCACTGATTGCGGATCGTCTCGAACCATTCGATGTCTTCGGGGGCGAGGAGGTCCTCGAGGAAGTAGAGCCGGTACTGCTCGACGTCCTTGGCGAACTGGACGGCATCGATCGGATGGAGCCGTTCATGGACGTCGTGGAGCAGTTCGACTCCATCTCCCATCCGACCGCGAACGTGCTCGATCATGGTGAGCATCGCACGCCCATAGGAGCGAGGGTCGAAGTAGTTGCCGGGTAGCGCGCCTTCGGGCGTGTGCATCTCCGAGGCGGTGCCGCCGTATCCGCCCATCTGGACGCGGATGTGTCGATGTCCCGCTTCGTGGTGCTGCTCTGCGCGTTCGGCGACCTCCTCTTTGCTGTGTCCGTTGGCATGTACATAGACCGCGGCCGCCTCGCGGCTCTTGCCACCGAGCAGCTGGTAGACCGGCATTCCCGCACGTTTGCCCTTGATGTCCCACAGGGCCTGGTCGACACCGGAGATGGCGTTGTTCAGGACCGGCCCGTTGCGCCAGTAGCCGTGCACCATGGACATCTGCCAGATCTCCTCGATCCGATCGACGTCGCGTCCGATCAGGAACGGCTTGAGGTGGCGTTCGATCGCGGCCTCGACGGCAAAGACGCGCTGGGTGAACGTTGCGCACCCGACGCCATACAGGCCGGGTTCGGACGTGAGGACTTTCACGACGACCAGCCGAGATCCGCCCGGCTGGGTCAGGATCGGCTGGACGTCTTCGATCGTGACGCGTGACGACCCCATCAAGCGAGTGTCACGTCGGGCGACCTAGCCCTTGACGGCGCCGGCGGTGAGCCCGCCGATGATGTAACGCTGCAAGAACATGAAGAGGATCAGGATCGGCAGCATCAGCATGAGCACCGCCGCGGCGATCCCCGGCCAGTTGCTCCCGTAGACACCTTCGAACACGATCAGCCCGCGGGTGATCGGGAAGTAGTCCTCGTTCGTCAGGTAGATCGTCGGGAGGATCAGCTCGTTCCAGATGCCGATGGCGTGGAGCACCGTCACGGTGGCCACCGCCGGTCGGATCAGTGGGAAGATGATCTTGGTCACGAAGGTGATGTAGCTGGCACCATCGACCGCGGCCGATTCGTCCAGCTCCTTCGGAATCGATTTGATGTAGTTCACCAGGATGATCATCCCGATCGGGTTGATCAGGAACAGCAGGATGAACCCCGGCCGGGTGTTGTACAGACCCAGGTTGAGGATCAGCTGGAACTGGGGAATCAACGCCGGCGGCAGGAACAACGCCACCACGTACATCGTGAGGATCGCGCCGCTGCCCCTGAAGTATCCACGGGCGATCGGGAAGGCCACGAACAGCGACGTGAGGACGAAGATGATCGTGGCGCTCGCCGTGTAGATCGCAGAGTTCGTCATGTACTGCGGGAAGTTGGCGAGCTCCCAGGCTTCGGTGAAGTTGGCGAAACTCGGGTCGGTTGCCACGCCCGCCGGATCCCTCAGATAGTCGGTGAAGGACTTCAGCGACGTGTTGACCAGCATGTACAGCGGCCAGATGTAGAAGATCGAGAAGATCGAAAGCACCAGATATGAGAGCGCCTTCAGCTGGCGGGAGCGCACGGTGACGCTCGTGGGCTCTGCGAGTGCGCGAGGAGCTTCAGGATTGATGCCCTCGGACATGCGAGTCGCTTGAGTCATCCCATGTACCTCTCTTCTCTCCAGCTGACGTACTTGTTGGCAACGAACCCGATGACCAGGACCAACAGGAACAAGACGATGGACGCCGCAGCGGCGAAGCCCTGACGGAACGAAGGGGAGTCGCCCTGGCCGAAGCCTTCGGCGAACACCAGGTAGCCGAGCACCTGGGTACCGGGCTTGTAGCCGAGCAACACGAGGAAGAGCTGCCACGCCTGAAGCGATCCGACGATGTTCAGCAGGAAGTTGGTGTTGATGGCAGGTGTGAGCTGTGGCCAGGTGATACTGCGGAACAGCTCCCATCCACCGGCACCATCGATCCGCGCCGCCTCGTAGAGGTCGGTGTTGATGGTCTGCATGCCTGCCAGGAAGATGACCATGGTGACACCGACGTTGGCCCAGATCTGGACGACGATCACCCAGTTGAACGCCGGTCCCGGCAGGCCGCCGAGGAACTCCGATTGGAGGCCGAACCACTCGAAGATGGTGGCCATCGGACCACCCCGGGGCTGAAGAAAGAGCTTCCACATGAGGCCCTGGATCACGACGCCCAGGATCACGGGGATGAAGAAGAGCGTGCGAAAAAAGGTGCGACCACGGAGCTTCTGATTGAGCAGCAACGCCAGTATGAGGCCGAGCGTGAACTGGATGAAGGTGACGAGGACCGAGAACCGGAGCGTGCGAAGCGTGGCATCGATGTTGTCCCTCGACACCGCTCCCTGGAACAGGAACTCGTCATAGTTGTCGAGGCCGATCCAATTGACGGGTGCTCCGCGGAGCCCACTGGCGTCGGTGAACGAATAGACGGTGGTGGCGAGTGAGGGACCGAGGGCGATCATGATGTACAAGAACACCCCAGGCACGAGCAACATCACCGGTGCAAGGCGCTTCCACCCCGAGGTACTACCGAACAGGTAGTTCTTGTTCATGATCGCCATGAGCGCCTCACCCTCCGTTCCGCTCGGGTTGTTCGGGAGCAGATCCTCGTCGCTGCGACGAGGATCCGCTCCCTATTCGCGGGTTTTCTTCCTACCCGTAGAAGTTTCTTCTACCTCAGCCGCCGAGGCCGGCCTCGAGGTCGGCCTGTGCCGCATCAGCGAGTGACTGTGCGTCTTCGAACTCGTTGAACGGTGCGAACCACGCCGCCGCCTGCCAGGCGTTGGCCCACTGGCCGACGCCGGTCGGAGCTACCCAGATCTGCTCGAACGAATTCCGGTAGTTCGAAAGCAGCGGCGAGACCGCCTCACCGATCGTGCTCTCCAGCACTGCCGTCGGCTGCGTCGGGATGAAGCCCGTCGCATCGACGAACGCCTGGTAGTTGTCTGGATCCGACAGCGCAGCCAGATACGCCTTGGCCACGTCCGCGTGCGGGGTGTCCTGGGCGATCAGGAAGCTCAGGTCGTACTTGCCGAACAGGTACTGGTTGTCGGCAGCGTTGTCACTGCCCGGGAACGGGATGTAGGTCCAGTCGAACTCGGGCTCGAATCCGTCGAGGTTGGCGCCCTGCCACGATCCGGTGGGCAGGAAGGCCACGTCGCCGGCTGCATAGCGAGCGGTCGCCTCGTCGTGGCCGAGACCGGTCACGCCCGGCTCGAGCATCTCGGTGGCGTAGACCCGGAACTTCTCGATGAGCGCAAGGGCTTCACCTTCGTTCCACTTGATCTCGCCGGTCCACAGACCCTCGGAGAGCGCTGCCTGATCGGGGAATTCTGCGCCGAGCAGACCGTAGGCGCCCACGAAGATCGGCCAGGTGTCGCCGCCACCCTGAGTCATGCAGGCGAAGCCTTCGGCCTCGAGGGTGTCACATGCGGCGACCAGTTCAGTCCAGGTGGTGGGGATGGACAGGCCAACATCGGAGAGCAGGGTTTCGTTGACGAACATTCCACCGAGGACGTTGCGACCCATGTTGATGCCGTAGACCTTGCCGTCGAACGACACGGCGTCGGCGACCGTCGGCTCATCGAAGTTCTGGATGAAGGGCTCATCGGTCAGGTCCATGATCAGGTTCGCCTCGATCAGCTGCTGCCAGGCAGGCTTGTCGACACCGGTCATGTACGGCTGGATGGCGTTGGAGAATCCGGCACACGGCGCCACGCAGTAGTCGATGACATCGACGTCGTTGGCCGAGAGCCGGGTCTGGATGGACGTTGCCATGTCACCGGGCGCCACGACGGACATGTCGACCGTCACGCCGGGGTTCGCTGCCTCGAAGTCGGCGTTGAACGATTCCATGTACTCGGTGAACGCCGGGTTCTGGTGGATGAGCACGCGCAGCGTGACCTCTTCACCCGATCCGCCGGCGGTCGTCGCCGGGGTGTCGTCGCCTGCCGCGGTGGTCGCGGGAGCGTCGTCGCCCGCCGCCGTCGTCTCTGTGGCTCCGTCGTCGCCTCCGCACGCCGCGATGACGAGCGCAAAGACCACGAGAAGCGACAACCACATGCTTCTCTTCTTGATCACAGTTGATCCTCCTCCATGGACGGCATCGGGAATTCCGTCGCCGTCATTGGTGCATCGTATCTCCCTGGGTGCCTCCCCTGGGAGCGCTCCCAATTCTCATGGGAGCGCTCCCAACACTACAGCCAACTTCGGCTATGCGTCAAGTGTTGACGACAGATTCCTCAGGTTGTACGCTCCGAAGAGCGCTCTCATACGGAGAACGCATGGAAGCACGGCAGGAACATGGCGGAAAACCTCACCCTGGAGGACATCGGACGGATCGCGGGCGTTTCACGCTCGACCGTCTCGCGCGTCATCAACCACAAGGAAAACGTCAACGCCGAAGTACGCGAACGTGTCCTGGCGGTGATCGAGCGAACCGGATACTCCCCCAACGTCCTGGCCCGTTCCCTCGTCTCGGGCCACACCGGAGTCATCGGGCTCGTCATTCCCAGCCGGGTCCACAGCCTCTTCGAAGACCCGTACTTCTCGCGCCTGATCCAGGGAATCAGTTCCGCCAGCAACACCGCCGGCAACACCCTGTCACTCTTCATCTTCCAGAACGAGGAAGAAGAGGCGGCCCTCTACCCGAGAGTCGTGAAATCGGGAGTCCTCGACGGGTTGATCCTCACGGCCACCCGGATGGCGGATCCGCTGCTGTCGCGAATGGCCGTGGGAGAGATTCCACTGGTCATCGTCGGTCGACCCGACGTCGACGGCGTGAGCTACGTCGATGCCGACAACCGCGGCGGCGCATCCAAGGCCGCCATCCACCTCGCAGACCTGGGTCACGAACGCATCGGTGTCATCGGGGCCCCTGTGAACACCACCGCCGGGATCGACCGGCTGAGCGGTTTCGTCGAGGGACTGACAACCCGCGGTCTTGCGTTGGATCCCGATCTCCGCGTGGACGGCGACTTCTCCCGAGAGAGCGGTTACCGGGCCATGCAACAGCTGATCCCTCGTCGACCCGACGCCATCTTCGCCGCATCGGACACGATGGCGGCGGGGGCACTCCGTGCACTGCACGAAGCGGGACTCCGTGTTCCCGGGGACATTGCACTGATGGGATTCGACGGCCTGCCAGCCTCCGAAAGCGCCGTACCGCCACTCACCACGATCCGCCAGCCCGTCACCGAGACGGGCGCTCGAGCGGTCGAGATGCTCAACGGCCTGATCGGTGGAGAACTGCAACGACCGCATGTCGAGATCATGCCGGTCGAGCTCGTCGTACGGGGCTCATGCGGAGCAGTCGTACCCGCGCTCACGGCGAGTTCGGCGTGAAGCGGCCAGACATCGCGATTGGTTCAGGTGAGCGTCAGCTCACTTGGGTTCAACGACGAGCAGAAGAAGTCGGATGACACCGATGTCGAGACGCGAACGCAAGTAAGGGAGAGGGAGTACCCAATGAGGGAGAGGGATATGAGCGAGAACATGGCGCGTCGCCGGATATGGGCGGCGTGGACGGCCCTGGCACTGTTCGTGTCGGTGGTGGTGATTCCGGCTGCGCAGCCAGCTGCTCAGGCAGCTTCACCGGCATCGAGCGCGAGCCTCGCCGACTTCGAGGGCGGCGTGCCGGCCGGTTGGTTCGCCTTCGCCGGCGGCAGCGCGGTGAGCACGACGACCCAGATCGTCGGCGACTCCGACCCGCTCGCCATCCCCGGCCAGGTCGGTGCCAACGAGATCCTGAACGCGACCTACGACGTCTTCGACTTCGGGGGCTTCGGGCAGGATGTGAACCTCGCATTTGCCGGCCCGCAGGACTGGAGCACCTACGAGTCCTTCGACTTCTGGTTCTATGGCACGGGGAGTGGTCTCACCTATCAAGCGGAGATCTCCGACAACCGAAGCAACCCGGCAACCGACACATCCGAGCGGTTCGACTACGAGTTCACCGACACGGTCGCCGGTTGGCAGTACATCAGCATTCCGTTCGCCGATTTCACACGCGCTACCGACTTCCAACCAGGCGGAGCACCGGACGATGGGTTCACGCTGACCGAGATCTGGGCGTGGGCGATCGTGCTACCGCTCGGCGCGGACACGGTGTACTTCGACGACTTCGGCCTCGGCTTGAACGTGATCGAAGACTTCGAGTCGGGCCTGCCGTCCGGTGTCGATGGAAATGGCGTCAACGTCGGCTTCCATACCTTCCAGGGTGACGGCAGTGTTGCCATCGCCACCGCCGCTGCGCCGACACCCCCCGGCGCACTCACTCCCAACTCCGTGCTTCAACTCGACATCGACGTCAGCACCTTCGGCGGATTCATCCACAGCTTCGAGAACGACACCGCCGACGCTTGGGTGCCCCAGGACTGGTCGGCATACTCCGGCTTCACAGTGTGGATGTACGGCACCGGCTCCGGCATCAACACCTTCATCGACGTCCTCGGCAAGCGGAACCCTGGGTCGACGACAGACGACGCCCAGCGCTGGCGGGTCGACATCGTCGACGACGTCGCTGGATGGCGATACCTCCAAGTCCCCTTCTCTGATCTCCGCTTCTTCGGCGTCGGCAACGGAGCACCCGGCGCGGGTGCAGGCCTCGACCTCACCGACATCCACGGATGGGCGTTCGGAACGCTGAACACGAGTGGGCCGGTGACGTACTACTTCGATGATCTCGCCCTGTTCGGCATTGCCGAGATCCCCGAACTGACCGTGAGCTTCGCGAGCAACGACTTCGAGATCGAGGAAGGGACCACCGGCCCGATCACCGTCAAGCTCAACCGAGAGATGAACGAGGACGATCCGGCACAGGTGTCGGTCGACTACACGATCGAAACCATCGTCGCTGTGGAGGGTCGCGACTTCCTTCCGGCACCGGCCGGCACGTTCACCTTCCTGAACGGCGGACCAATCGAGCAGACGTTCGACATCGCAACGATCGACGACGACAAGTGGGAGCCCACGGAACGACTCATCCTGCGGCTCTCCAACCCCGTTGACGTGCCGCTCGGCTCGACGCAGCAGGCATCGGCGAGCATCATCGACAATGACCCCTACGATCCGCTGCTGCTGGACGACTTCGAGACCTATCCGTATCTGTGGGAGAGCGGCGACGCCGTTTCCCTCGACAACCCCGAGCTCGCCGACGGAGACGCGATGGCAGTGCCCGGCCAAGGTGAGTTCGAGCGTGTGCTCGAAGCTCAGACCAGTCTCCCGATCCTCGTCGAGGGGTCGGTATGCAACCAGGGCAACGGCGTCATCCCGGTGACCTTGCTCACGACGGACGACTTCGATGCAACGACCGTCGACCACACGACCGTCACGCTCGGCGATGCCGGCGAGACACACGTGGACCAGAAGACTGGTCTAGCCAAACGCCACGAAGAGGATGCCGACGGAGACGGCGACATGGATCTCGTTTTCCACTTCCGCTTCGGTGAGACCGGTCTCGAGTGCGACCCGGACGTCGTTCCGTTCAGTGGTCGAACCTTCGACGGTGAGTCGATCACGGCATTCGGTCGTGACTTCCCGATCGGTCAGGACTGGACGCGTACCGAGGCCATGAGCTTCTGGTACTACGGCCAGGGCACGGGTGAGGAGGTCACCATCGAGCTCCTCGACAACCGCGCACCCGATCCCGGCCCGACGGGCTGGTCGCTCGTGTGGGGCGACGAGTTCAACGAACCGGCCGGGACCCCACCCAATCCGGAGAACTGGGGCTACGAGCTGGGAGATGGCACGGTCAACGGCATTCCCGGATGGGGAAATGATGAGTTGCAGTACTACACCGACAGTCCCGACAACGCCGCAACCGACGGTCAGGGCAATCTGGTCGTGACCGCTGCACCGGCCAACGGTCAGCAGTGCTACTACGGCGAGTGCGAGTACACGTCGGCGCGCCTCGTGACGACCAAGCGAGCCGAGTTCGCCTATGGCCGGATCGAGTCCCGCATCCTTGTCCCCGACGGCGACGCCGGGCTGTGGCCCGCGTTCTGGAGCCTGGGCACCGACATCGACCTCGTGCAATGGCCACAGACCGGCGAGATCGACATCATGGAGTACGTCAGCCGACTCCCCGACGAGGTGTTCGGCACCATCCACGGACCGGGCTACTCGGGCGGAAATGCCTTCGGCAACATCCAGCCGCTGGCGAACGTCGCCGCCGATTACCACACGTTCGCCATCGAATGGCAGCCCGATCGCATCGACTGGTACGTCGACGGGATCCTCTACCACACGGCGACCCCGGCAAATGTGGCGCCGAACGAGTGGGTCTTCAACGACCCGGTCTACCTGTTGCTGAACCTCGCGCTCGGCGGCAACTTCGGTGGTCCGCTCGACCCAGGTCTCACCTTCCCGCAGTCGATGAAGGTCGACTATGTGCGGGTGTACCAGGGCCCCGACACCGCCGAACGATTCGAGGCCTCATTCGTCGACAACTTCGAGGGATGGCAGGAAGTCGTGGTGCCGTTCGAGTGGTTCACTCGAAGCACGGAGCAGCCCGCCGGCGCCCCAGACGACGGGCTGACTCTGAGCGACGTGTGGGGCTACGGCTTCGATGTCCCCTGGAGCGGGACGACGTGGATCGATCAGGTGCGACTGGTGCCGCTGCCGCCGCCTACGGAGATCGTCGTGACGAATCTCAACGACAGCGGCGATGGCTCGCTCCGCCAGGCGCTGGAGGACATCGCCAATGTCGGTGGGACGATCACGTTCGACCCGGCCCTCGGCGGGGGGACGGTCGCCCTGACGTCGGGCCCGCTCGTCGTCGGCAAGTCCGTCACAATCGACGCAGTCGACGCCCCCGGCATCAGCATCGACGGCGGCGGCATCGATCGTGTCCTGATCGTCGATCCGGGCAACGGAGTCACGGTTCGCAACCTGACGATGACGAACGGCTACGGCTTCCAGTTGGCGGGCTGCGTGCTGAACAACGGGAACCTGACACTCGATCACGTCACGGTCACCGGGTGCACGATGACGACGGATGCCGGGGACTTCTGGCAGGGCGGCGGCGGCATCTACACGGGTACCGGAGGAGTGGTCAGCCTGATCGACTCGACCGTGGCCGACAACTACAGCGGTTGGTCCGGAGGTGGCGTATACGGCTTCTTCGGATCCACAACCAATGTCACCCGGTCCACGATCAGCGGCAATACGGCACAGGACGTGGGCGGTGGGATCCGCATGCTGGGCGACGCCAACATCGCCAACAGCACCATCAGCGGAAACGTCTCGACGGCCTGGCATGGTGGGGCAGCCTTCCACACGGATGGCATCATGACTCTGCTCAACACCACCGTGGCCGACAACAGTGCCCCGGCCGGTACCGCAGGTGGGCTGTTCGTCGGCACGTTCACCGACGCCGCGGCCACCCTGACGCTGCACAGCAGCATCGTGGCCAACAACACCGGCAACAACTGCTTCACCGGGTTCTTCGGTGGAGGCGCCGTATCGCTGTCGTCGCTCGATTCCAACCTGACGTCCGATGCCAGCTGCAACCTGACCGCCGCCGGCGACCAGCCGAACACCGACCCGCTGCTCGGCCCGCTCGCCGACAATGGCGGCCCGACACTGACCCATGCGCTCGGTGCCGGGAGCCCGGCAATCGACGCTGCGGACGCCGGCGCATGCCCGGCAACCGATCAGCGTGGTGTCGCTCGACCACTCGGCGCAGGCTGCGACGTCGGGGCCTACGAAGCCGACAGCGGCAGCTGACCTGCAACGGCTGGAGGTCACGCTGCCCCCATGACCTCCAGCCGACCCCTCGAGGAGTGAGGACGTGACAGATCAGATGAACCAGATCGACGCGATCCTCGCCGAGATGACTCTGGCCGAGAAGATCGGCCAGATGACACAGGCGTCCAACGACGCCATCACACCCGACGAGGTCACGGAGTTCGGGATCGGATCGGTCCTCAGCGGCGGTAACGGCAACCCGGCACCGAATACCCCCCGCGCGTGGGTCGACATGGTCTCCGCGTTCGCCGAAGCTGCACGACAGACGCGCCTCGGAATCCCGCTGCTCTACGGGATCGACGCAGTGCACGGTCACGGAAACGTGCACGGCGCCACCATCTTCCCGCACAACATCGGCCTGGGCGCCGCCGGCGACCCCGAACTCGTCGAGAGAATTGGAGCGGCCACCAGAACCGAGATGATGGCCACCGGCATCCACTGGGCATTCGCTCCGACCGTCGCGGTACCGCACGACATCAGATGGGGCCGCACCTACGAGGGATACGGACGCGACACCGAGCTGGTCTCGAAGACCGGAGCCGCGCTGATCCGTGGCCTCCAGGGAACCGATCCCGAACGGCTCGAGGTGCTCGCCTGCGCCAAACACTTCGTCGGTGACGGCGCCACGACGTGGGGCACGGCACCACGGCTCGACTGGGTCGACTGGTGGGACGGATGGGGTGACGTGTGGCAGATCGACCAGGGCGATGCCCGCATCTCCGAAGACGAGCTGAGAAACACCCACCTCCCGCCGTACCGGGCCGCCGTCGACGCCGGCGTCGCAACGGTGATGGCGTCGTACAACTCGTGGAATGGAGACAAGCTCCACGGCCACCGCCGTCTCCTCACGGATGTGCTCAAAGGCGAGCTCGGGTTCGAAGGCTTCGTCATCTCGGACTGGATGGGCGTCGACCAGTTGGACCCGAGCTACGAACGAAGCGTCGTGACAGCCATCGACGCCGGGATCGACATGGTCATGGTCCCCAACGACTTCAGACGGTTCATCGAGACGATGACCGCCGCCGTGACATCGGGGCAGAGCCCGATCGCGCGAATCGACGACGCCGTTCGACGGATCCTCCTTGCCAAGGAAGCGGTCGGGCTCTTCGACGAACCGACCCACGCCCGGTCGCTGGACGTGATCGGATGCGCAGAGCATCGCGCCATCGCCGCAGAGGCAGTTCGTCGAAGCGCCGTGCTCCTGAAGAACTCGGGAGCACTTCCACTCGCCAGATCTGAAGGGCCCGTGCTGGTCGCCGGCGCCGCTGCTGACGACATCGGGCTCCAGTGCGGTGGATGGACGGTCGGCTGGCAGGGCGGGACCGGCGCAACCACGCCGGGTACGACGCTGCTCGACGGGCTCCGAGCTTCGTTCGGAGGCGACATCGCCTTCGACCCGTCCGGTGACTTCGACCACGAAGGTCGGGCCGGCATCGGCGTGGTCTGCATCGCCGAGCTTCCCTACGCCGAGGGTCCCGGTGACTCGGCGACCGTGTCGGCGCGTGACGAGGACCGTGCGGTGTTCGCCAGGATGCGGGAACGCTGCGACAGATTGGCGCTCGTGATCTACTCGGGACGTCCACTGGCGATCTCGGATCTCATCGAGCAGGCAGACGCAGTCGTTGCCGCCTGGCTGCCCGGAAGCGAGGCAGGCGCGCTCGGCGGGCTGCTTGCCGGAAGGCACGATTTCGAAGGCACGACACCGCAGCCGTGGCCCCGATCCTTCGATGATCTCGACAACCCGTCGGCGAGCCCGCTCTACCCGACTGGGCATGGACTCGTCGCCACAGAAGACAGCAGTGGAACACCGGCACCCCGGTGAGCCCGAGAAGGAGACAGTGATGACGCTCACAGCCGGTACCGAGGCGGACGCCGCCCACGAAGGCCTCATCGAGATCGATGGGCAGGGGTTCTATTGCGTCCCCGATGTCGATCGGATCCCGCCGTTCCTCATGAGCGTCGTGAGCGATGGTGACCGTTGGATGTTCATATCGAGTGCCGGACCCCTGACCGCGGGCCGGATGGACTCGAAGCGCGCTCTCTTCCCCTACGAGACGGACGATCGGCTCCACAACGCCGCCGGCAACGTCGGGCCTGTCACCGCAGTCCGGATCGATGGCCTTACGGTGTGGCGACCGTTCCATGGGCCATCCGGTGATGCAACCCGACGTTCGCTGTACAAGTCGGTGGTCGGTGACTCGGTCATCTTCGAGGAGACCCATCTCGAGACGCACCTGACGTTCCGTTACCGGTGGACGAGCGACGATCGGCTCGGCTTCGTTCGCACGTCCACCCTCTCGAACGACGGTCGCGAGCAGGTTTCGGTCGAGTACGTCGATGGGTTGCTGAACCTGCTTCCATACGGCCTGGACCCGGCCGTCTATCAGCGCTTGAGCAACCTGACGAACGCCTACAAGCGCAGCGAGGTGATCGATCCTGCCCGTCGTCTCGCCGTCTTCTCTCTGGAGTCCGGGATCACCGACAGACCGGAACCTGCCGAAGTGCTCCGCTGCACTTCGGTGTGGTCGGTCGGACCCGACGCCGACGTCATCGTGACACGCGACGCATTAGAGGCAGTGTCCTCCGGTCGGGCTCTGCAAGCGGTCCAGAAGTCGACGGGGCGACCGGGCTCGTACCTGCTGCATGGTTCGCTCGACCTTGCTCCGGGAGATGCGGCGACCTGGCACATCGTCGCCGACGTGGCCCAGGATCAGACTGCAGTCGTGGCTCTCCAGAGACTGCTCGACTCCGAGCCGGACACCTTCGGGCTGGTCTCGGCCGCGGTCGAACCCTCCGGCGAGGGACTCGTCGAGTTGATGGCGCCCGCCGACGCGCTGCAACGGACCGGAGACCGGGTTGCCACCGCACATCAGTTCGCGAATGTGACCTACAACGTGATGCGCGGAGGTGTCCCGATCGATGGGTACCGGATCTCGAGCCGCGACTTCGAGGCCTTCCTGATCGACCGCAACCGTGAGGTGGCGCGCCGGCACGGCGAGTGGCTGGCATTACTCCCCGACACCATCGACCGGGCGTCACTCCTCGAACAGGCCCGCGGCCAGGACGACCCGCAACTCGTGCGGCTGAGTCTCGAGTACCTGCCGTTCGGGTTCGCCCGCAGACACGGAGACCCTAGCCGCCCATGGAACAGCTTCTCCATCCGCGTCCGTGATGAAGAAGGGGAACCCTCGCTGTACTACGAGGGGAACTGGCGGGACATCTTCCAGAACTGGGAAGCCTTGTGTGCGAGCTTCCCCGACTT
>Ga0224512_10003249_pt1 | contig 14418 bp, 2 predicted proteins | sample SF_May12_sed_USG_4_FD_169103 | JGI IMG/M metagenome (GOLD analysis project Ga0224512, IMG submission 169103) | Sediment microbial communities from San Francisco Bay, California, United States - SF_May12_sed_USGS_13 | ecosystem: Environmental > Aquatic > Marine > Sediment | place: USA: California...
AGCGGCGTCCTCGATGAAGTCGTAGCCGGTGGCCAGACCCGTTGATGTCGCGTCCGGATCGAGCCGCCCGTTGAACGTCGAGAAGTGACCGATCGAAGTGAGGATCTGGGCCGGGGTCTCAACTAGGCGTCCCATTGCCAGCTCGCTGATGTACAGCTCACGGCCGTCGACGAGCAGCGGATGGGCGTCGCCGTACGGGTCGTCGGTCAAGATGAACCCGGACAGCAGCGAGCCGACCAGCTCGTTGTTGGTGCTCGACACGCTGAGGGCGTATTCGCTCTCGTTGGCGATCTCCGTGTAGTCGGGAACCCGGAAGAACGGGATCTGGGCATCGTCACCAACAACGGTGATGTACTCGATCGTCGGATTCGCGGCCCGGTAGTCGTCGACCAGTTGACCAATCTGAGCGGCCACTTCGTTGGCGGCGAGCGGGTTGCACCGGTCACCGTCCCAATCGGTGAACGACACCGCGGCGTCGACTGCGACGACAATGGCGTTGACTCCAAGCGCATTGAGGCCGGCCAGGTCGTGCAGTTCATCGCGAATGTTGTTGGCGGCCGCGACGCCGTACATGTCGCCCATCCGCTTCTCGTTGAAGAGGATCAGGGTGTTGTACGGTCCCGGACCGGCCGTGAAGTCGCTGCCGACGTTGCCTTGACCATCGAACGGCTTGTCGAGCGGGAGGCATGCCAACGACGTCGGCGACTCGATAACCTCGACGCGCAACGCATATGGATCGAGCGAGGTGAGGCCGTTGTTGCCGTGGACCTGGACGAAGTAATCACCGGCGGCTTGCAGCGTCGCCGTTGTGATCACCTCGTCGGAGGTGCCCTGCTGAGTTGACGTCTCGTAGAGCTTGAGCGGCTGACCGACGTCTACGATCGGCGTGTCGACTGTGTAGACGGCTCGGGGGAAGTCACCCGACACCTCGTTCTGGAGCTGCTCATCACCGTCGACGAATCCTCCGGGGTCGGAGACGCCGGTGGCGATACCCTCCGGGATCACCCCACCAGGTCGCAGCGGGGGCAGCTCGGGCTGGTACAGCACGAGATCGAAGTCCTCGGACATGTTGGACAGGATCACCGAGATGCGCGAGCCCGGCTGCACGTCGGGGATCTTGTAGAGGTCGACGTCGTACTGCTCGGCAATGTGTGTCAGGTACAACGTGTCCACGACGGCGGGAGTCGCCGTTTCCGGGATGTCGTTTGGCTCGAAAACCTCGGCCACTGTGATCACAGTCCCTGCCATCACCTCGACGCCGCTGACCGTGGCCGTCGACGTTGCCGCAGCAACCCCGACACTCAAGCTGGCGGCGGCAGAGACCTCAACGGCGGTAACTCCGTTGGGTATCGAGGCGACGTTCACCACAACGGTCTGGCCGGTCGCGCTGAACGTGTAGTTCAGCTGAACGCCACCGGGGCCGAAGACGTCGACGCCGGTGAACAGGAATCCGGCGGGCAGGTCGGTCACGACCACTCCTGGGGCACCGCCACCGCCGGCCACATCGACCAGGGAGCGGAAGACCGTTGGGCTCGTGTCCAAATCGAACGACTGCAGATCGACGCCCTCGAGATCGAGATCCTCCCACGGGTAGTCCTCCGGGTTCACCAACAGCAGGAGAACATCGCCGAGCACAAAGTCGAGCCCGGCCTGGATCATGGCGATCAACAACTCACCCAGGGTCATCCCGGCGTACTCGGCCAGCTGGGCGAGCGTGATCTCGCCAAGATTGGCGAAGCCGCCAACCTCGACCAGGTCACCAAGCGTCAGGCTGTCAAAAGCCGCCACGAAGTCGGCGAATGTGAGGATCGGCCCAGCGGCGCCATCGGTGACGCCCATGTCGAGCAGATCCTGGATCGACAACAAGCCGGCCCAGTCCCCCAGGTTGCCCATGAGCAAACCCGCCAGGAACGCGCCGCCGACGGTGGCGCCGGGGGCGTCACAGTCGAACACAGCCGGCTGCGAGCAATCGACCAGGCCCGCGAGGTTAGCGATCGGGATGTTGGCGATCGGCAGATTGGCAATCGGGAGGTTGGCAATCGGGAGGCCGTCGGGACCGAGATTGGCGATCGGCAGGCCGCCGACCGTTGTCAGGTTGGCGATGGGAAGGTTGGCGATCGGGGCGGCAACACCTGCCGCGTTTTCAACGAACAGGTTGGCGATCGGCAGGCTGGCTGGCCCTGTCGCATCGAGGTTGGCGATGGGAAGGTTGGCGATCGGCAGATTCGCCACACCGAGGTTCGCAATCGGCAAGTTGGCGATCGGCAGTTCGCTTATGCCCAAACTGTTGGCTGCCAAGTTGGCGATGGGGAGGTTGGCAATCGGCAGGTTGGCAATCGGCGAGTCCTCGATGACCAGGTTGGCGATCGGCAAGTTCGCGATCGGCAGGTTGGCGATCGGTGACGCCGCGGTGTCCAAATTGGCGATCGGGATGTTGGCGATCGGCAGCGTGGAAACATCGGCACCGGCGATAGACAACGACGCCAGGCTGTGGCCGCCGTCGTCGGTTCCCGGGACGATACCCAAGTCGACGCAGTCGACGGGGTCGCCGAGGATCTCGAGGCACCACGCCGTCAGGTCCAGTGACAGGTTGGCGATCGGCAGGTTCCCCAAGGCCAGCCCGGCAATCGTGAGGTTGGCGATCGGCGTTGACACCAGGTTCATATCGTTGAATGAGATCTCGTTTGCCTCGAGGCTGGCCAACACGTCTTCGTCTGCCATTGCCTGGCCGAAGGTCACCGAGTCGACCCCGCGGTTGGCCAGCGTCGGGCTCATGTCGAGGTGAATGTCCCAGCCGCCGGTAATCGGTACGTCGGACAGCAAGATGGCGTCGATCACCGATTGCGCCGAGGCGGGAAGGTTGGCAATTGGCAGGTTGGCGATCGGCGCCCCGGCCACGTCAAGATTGGCGATCGGCAGGTTGGCGATCGGCGAAGATTCGGTTTCGGCCGATTGCGCGTCGAGGTTGGCGATTGGTGCCGAGCCGATATTGTCGTCGGTCGGATCGTTCGGGTCGGTTGGCTGGGTTGCCAGCTCGGACGGTAGATCCGTAGTGGCGATCGTCGATGCACCGGTTGGAACCACGCCCGCGCTATTCAGGTCGAGCGAGAGGGCGAACCCGGCCGCCAGTTCGAAGGCGCCGACGTCGCAGTTGCCCTGGAGACGCGGCACGCCCCGCTGGTCAAGGCTGGTACAAGTCGATGCTTCGGTGAACGACCAGTCGAGAATGCGATGCTCGGCCGAGGCGGCGCCGGTGCCGGCGGTGAACCCGACGTATGCGGTCAGGGGGATCTCGGCGAGAAGGTCGACGTCGTAACTCAGATAGGAGTCGGCAGGGCGGACACCGTCGGTGGCGATCCGCACTTCGAGACGCTTGAGAATGGCGTCGTAGTCAACCCAGGCTGTCCAGACGGCGCCGTCGTCGAACGCCCCGGGGACCGGCCGGGAGACTTCGCTGGCGATGGCGTCGGCCGCCACTGCCGGGTCGATGTCGCTGCCGACGTTGATACCGACGTGGTTGTCGACCTCGAACCCGTTCGGGAAGGTGTCGAACTCGACCGAGACAGAGTCGTAGCTGGCCGGGGGGCCGCCGATCGGGTCGCCAATGCCGAGGCGACCGGCGCCATCACCGAGAGCAAATGGGCTATCGGTGATGGCGAACGTGAGGCCATCCGCCGACGGCTGGCCGAAGATTGGCGTTAGCGGCGTGATCTGGAAATCGAACTCGGCCGTGAACGACGAACCAAGGTCAACGGGCGTCAGCGAGAAGGCGGAACCGGCCTGACCGGTCGCGGTCGTGAGCACCAGCTCGGTGCCGGGCGCCACGGTCGAGCCCTGGATCTGTTTTGCGGCAGTGGCGCCGGTGACCACGGCGCCGCTGCCTGGGTCACCCATGTCGAGTGCCGGGCTGCCGGCAAGCAGTGCATGGGTCTCGGTCGACCCGCCGTTGTCCTGGAGGGGGCCGAGGTCCGGATCGAGCAGGGGTAGATCGATTCCGTCGCCACCCTCTTGGTCGGTGACTCCGTCGCCACCGCAACCGGTGCTCTCGAATACGTTGTACCCAAGAGAAGTCGTGGGTTCAGAGCAGTTGCTCGCCCCGGCGCCGATCCTGTTCAAACCAACGATCGAGTTCCCGATTTGTACCAAGCCCGGCAACGCGGAGTGGATGCCACCGGTGGTGATGGACCCGACCGCTGCGCTATTCGACACGATGGTGGAGTTGTGAATCTCAACGCTCTCGAGGATGACCGACATGGCGCCGGCCCCGCCCGTAGTAGCGACGTTGCCGGAAATCGTGCTGTTGGTGATCACACCGCCGCCGCTGATGGTGAGTCCGCCGCCGGCCGTGTCGCTGGCTTGCGTTGCGCTGTTGCCTGAAACCGTCGAGCTCGTCAGGATGATTTCGTCGCTGTTGGAGCTGATTCCGCCGGCGAAGTTGGCAGTGTTACCGGCCACAGTGGAATCCGTTACCGACAACTGGCCGACCGAGTCGATACCGCCGCCGACGAACGCGTCGTTGCCGGTAACCGTGCTGATGTCGATCGTCAGCGTGCCGGCGCTGGCGATGCCGCCACCCGCACCACTGGCTGTGTTCGCTGTGATGTTGGCTCCGGAGATACTGCCATCCGGGCCTGCATGTCTGATTGCCCCGCCATCCGCATCGAATCCGAATGCAGTGTTCTGGTCGAACGTGCTGCCGGACGAGACAAAACTGTCAACGGTGGCCGATATCGCACCACCCACGTCGTTGGCGTCGTTGAGTGTCCAGAAGTTGTTGCTCTCAGTGAGAGTTGAGGCACCGGTGACCGACATGCCGCCGCCGTTGCGGGCGATGTTGCCGACAAAACGCGAGTTGGCGACGGACACTGTTCCCGAGGCGTCCACCGCGCCCCCGGTTGCGAATGCGCTGTTGGCTTCGAACAGGGTGGTGTCGATGTTGAGGACGCCACTTCTCGAGAGGATGGCTCCACCGTCGTCGCCCCCGTTGTTACCGAAGGCCGAGCAGGTCACTGTGGTGTCACCGGTTGTGTTGATGGCGCCGCCAGAGGACGAGAGACTGGCGACATTGCCATCGAAGAGCGCTTGGTGGACCTCGAGTGTGCCGAGGGTGTAGATGGCAGCTCCGCCCCCCGGGACGTCATGGTTCACGAATGTCGTATCGGCCACGAACGAAACGAGGTCAGTCGCAGCGACCGCACATGCCCCGGGCGAACCGATGGTGACGCTGGAATCACTATCTCCGTATATGGCTCCGCCGGTCAGTGCATCATTGGCAACGAACTGTGAGCTACTGATGGTGACATCAGAGTCGCTGACGTAAATCGCGCCACCTTCGATTCCCGATGAGGCGTTGGCCGAGAACAAAGTCCCTGAGATTGATGCCGATCCAAGGGTGTAAATGCCGGCACCTGAGGAAGTGGCCTGGCCATCACTGATCGTCGATCCTGTGATCGTCAGGGCCCCGTCGCTGTAGACGTTCCCGCCGAGGTCGGCGAAACCGTCGGTTACCTCGACTCCATCGAGAGTCAGGTTGAACCCGATATTGACGATGTTGCCGCCGATGCCTTCTCCTACGCTGCCGTTTTGCACTGTCAGACTGCGCAGCGTGGCATCGCCAAGGAGGTCAACCGTGCGACCACCATCGCCGTCGATCACTGTGAGGCTCGGCCCGGCCCCCTCGAGGGTCTTGCCGTCACCGATCGTGATGTTCTCGAAGAATGTGCCGGCCGGGACGTTCACGGTATCGCCGGGGTCTGCGGCGTCGATGGCGCCCTGGATCGTGTACTGAACCTCGAAAGCGCCGATGTCGCATTGCCCAAGTCGCGGTTGCCCGAGCTGGTCGTTGAGCTCGCATGCCGGGATTCCTGAACCGGGGGCGGCCGGGTTGGCCGCGTTGACAGCGGGGCTGTCGCTAGCGATGGCGTGGGCGCCGTCAACACGAGCGACCCGCACCCTGTCGAGCAGCGCTCCCTCGTTGTCGGCTCCATTCAGATTGGTGAATGAGACAGTGGCGTCACCGGTCACCAGCTTGTCGAACGTTACGGTGGTCGTTGTGAAACGATCGAAGGGGGCCTTGACGAGCGTGTCGGTGTACAAAACCCCCGTGTCGTCCACAACTGTCACAACAGTGGTCTCAGATGAGAGTCGCTGGGAGCCGGCGAGATCGAAGCTGAGAAGGTATGTGCCCGGATCGAGTGCGCCCATGGTCCGGCTCAACACCGGCTGGGCGAAGGCCAACGATCCGCCAAGGTCGAGGCACTGGGCGCCGCGGCAGAACTGATCGAGGCCACCCGATGTGAAGCCGGGCCCAAGAATGTCGATGTCCCCGGTGACGTTCCACGAACCGAAGCTGGTTTGACAACATGCCGATGGGTACGTCTCAAACCCGTCTGTGAACACGTTCACCGAAAGCGGCCCGAGTGCCGGGTCTATGGGCGAGGCGCCGGTTCCAACCTGGTTGCCGTTGACTCCATCGCTCAGCCCGCATTCCGCATTGGTCGCAGACAGGTTGTCGAGAAGGTTGTAGCCAAGATCGTTGAAAACGGTTCCGGCGCAGTTGTCGTTGTCGAGACCCGGCTCACCGCTCGTGTTGTTGGCGAGAATCGTGTTGGAGATACCGAACGAGTCGGTGTTGAAGGTACCGCCGCCGGTGCCGCTGGCACTGTTGAAAGCAACGGTGGAGCTGTTGATCGAAACCGAAACCGAGGAGCCGCCACCGTTGTTGGAGATTCCGCCGCCGTTGCCGATCCCGCCGCTTCCCGTGATCGCCTGGTTATCGCTAATCGTGCTCGACGCGATAGTGACGCTGGCGCCGTCGAAACTCGAAACACCCCCGCCTTCGCCGCCGCGAGCGATGTTGCCGATCACACCGCTTGTAGTGATGTCAAACGCCTCGCGTGCGTAGATGCCGCCGCCGTAGCCGGCGAGCCCCGACTCGCCTCCCCCAAGCAACGTTCCGCTCCGGTTGTCGAATACCAGACTGTCCGTGAGCGTCACCGGGGCGAAGCCGAAGATGCCGCCGCCGTTCCCCTCGGCGACGTTGGTGCCAACCAGAGAATCGGTAATCGTGAGACTGGAGCCCTCGGTGTAGATGCCCCCAGCGTCCGAGTTCGAGAAGTTGCCCTCGATCCAGCTGCCGGAAATGGTCATCCCGTCCCCGATGTGGGCAATGGCGCCGCCACCGACTGAGAAGGACGGATCAACGCTGTCCATTCGGTTGGAGAGAATCCCGGGCACACCGGCGCTCCCCAGCACCGAGTCGACGATGGCAAGATTGCCGTAGTTGGCAATGGCGCCACCCCAGTAGTCAGCGACGTTGCCGTGGAACCTGCTGTCCGATACCACGACGGACCCACTGCCGTTGTCGATGACCAGAGCCCCGCCCTCTCCGCATCCACCGCCGAAGGCGGGACAGCCGGCGGTGTTGTCAATGAAGTCCACATCGGTAATTTGGATTTCGTTGCCCGGGGCGGCGTTGGCCCATATTCCGCCACCACCGTTTTGCGTATCGTTGTTGCTGAACGTGCTGGCCTGGATGAGTACCTGGCGGGCACCGCAGGAAGCAAGGCACGTCGCCTGCAGCCAAAGACTGCCCGCCTTGTCGGTCGGATGATCGTTGTTGTCGAAGGTGACGTCTGAGATGACAATCGCGTCTTCAAAGTCAGCCTGCAGGTAGGCCCCGGCGCCGAAGAGGCTCGAACTGTTGCCCGTCACGACGCTGCCGCCGTTGAGCGTGAGCTGACCGCCTTCGGGAACGTATATCCCGCCCCCGTCGCCACTCGCCGCATTGTTCGCGACGGTCACACCCGTCGCGGTCAGGGCGGCCCCGGCCTGAACTTGCACACCGCCCCCGTTGATGGCAGCGCCGTTGACGATGTCGAGATCGGCGAGAGTGGCAGTGACTCCCGCCTCGACGTCGAACACGCGGCCGACGCCGCCGCCATCGACGATTGTCGAGCCGGCACCAGTGCCCGTAATTACGATGTTGCGGTCGATGACGACGTTTTCGAGGTACGTCCCGGCTTCGATGATCTGGATGTCATCGACCCCGCCGGCCGCAGCGGCAACCGCCGCGGAGATAGTGCAGTACGGGTTTCCTAAACCATCGTCACAACCAGTGATGCCAACCTCGAGAGTCGCCGCGCGCGCTTGGGGAACACTTCCGGGGGCGGCCACTGCCATCGCGGCGGCCATCAAGAATGTGACCACGACGGTCAGCCAACGTCGACTACTACCCACAAAGAACCCCCTAGGTTCTCGTCTCACCAACAGAAGGAGCAGCAGCAGACAGCAGAAATACCAAAGAAATTCACCGTAGCGCTGCAACGGCCCCACAGGGCCGTCGGGTTCCCTCCCCGTTCCTCGCACGCGTCCCCGCAGGAAAAGGTAGCAGGAGCCAATTGCCGGGGATAGCGATACTTGGCTGGGTCCAGCTTGTAATGGTTAGCCTTCATGACTCACTTGGAGGTGATGTGGAGGTGACGTCCCAACGCCGATGGGGGCAGCAGTACGCGTTGTACCTGCCGCGCACTCTTTTGGCGTGGCAGGCATCACCCGATCCGGCACCGGTACTCGAAGTGGATGGCACGTTCCTCCTCGTCGACATCTCCGGCTTCACGGCGATGTCCGAGATGCTTGCCGAAAAGGGCAAGGTCGGCGCTGAAGAGGTCACCGAAGTCCTCAACGCCGCCTTCACTGAGCTGCTTGACATCGTCATGCTCGACGGCGGCGATCTGCTCCGCTTCGGCGGCGATGCCCTCTTCAACCTCTACACCGGCGAAGGCCATGCCGCCCGGGCCTGCCGGTCTGCGTTCGACATGCGAGACGCACTCGACGAGTTCCAGAAGACCCGTAGCCCGGCGCCGCTGCGTATGTCCGTTGGGGTTGCTTCCGGGCCGATCGCGGGGATCCTGGCGGGCGAGCAGTCTCGTGAGCTGCTGTTCGTCGGGCCCACTGCCAGCACGGTGGTGGCATTGCAGAGCGCCGCCGACCCTGACGAGATCCTGATCTCCGCAGCGACGCTCGCGATGCTCGATGACCCCTCGCTGGTCGGCGAGGCCAAAGCCGGCGGCTATCTCTTGGAGGACGAGCCCGAGGTTGACGACATCGACGAAGAGGAGGCCGAGGTCGATGTTTCCGAACTCGACATCGGAAGCTTCATACCAACCCGGCTGCGCGATCACCTGTCCCTCACGTTCAATGAAGGCGAGCATCGGCCGGCAACGATCGCGTTCTTGAAGTTCACCGGCACAGACGAAGCGTTCGCGACCGAAGGTGCCCAACGTGCCGGCGAGATGCTGAGTGAGCTCGTCACCATCACCCAGAACACGGCAGATCGCTACGGCGTCTGTTTTCTTGCCGCCGATGTCGACGACAACGGCGGCAAGCTGATCCTGTCGACGGGGGTGCCCGAGCGATCGCCCGGCCACGGGGAACGCATCATCAACGCCCTGCGCGACATCATCGACGCCGACCCGCCGTTCCCGCTGCACGCCGGTGTCGCCAGAGGGCACGTGTTTGCGGGCGACCTGGGGGCCCGGTTCCGCCGCGTCTACACGGTCATGGGAGACACGGTGAACCTGGCGGCCCGCCTGGCCGCCCAGGCCGGTGCCGGCGAGGTGTACGTCACAGCCCGGGCACTTGACCGCTCGGCCGACAGCTTCGAAACGACCGCACTCGAACCGATCGAGCTGAAGGGGAAGACCAAGCCGGTGGCACCGCTGCGGATTGGCGCGCTCCTGGCGGGCACCGATCAGGCGCGCACCACGGCGGGGCCCGACCTCATCGGGCGGGACGACGAAATCGACGCCATATATGACGCCGCACTCAGCGCCACCACCGGAAGCGGGATGGCGCTCGAGATCGTGGGACACCCCGGCATGGGCAAGACCCGGATCTTCAGTGAAGCCATCGATCGCCTCGAGGGACCGTTTCGTGAGGTTTCGGTCAACTGTGAACGGTACGAGTCGGCAACACCGTTCCATGCCGCAGGCCAGCTGCTGCGGGCGGTCCTCGAGATCAATGAAGGCGATGCGGACGCGACCGGAGCGGACCTAGCCGCCGCGGTCTCGGCCCAAGCGCCCGACCAGGCGCAGTGGCTGCCGCTGCTTGCCGACGTGGTGCGGGGCAACGTCCCTGCAACACCGGCGGTCGACGCGCTGGCAGAACAGTTCCGCCAGCAGACTCTCCACGATGCTGTTAACGGAGTGCTCGAAGCGGTAGTTACGGATCCAGCCGTGTTCGTCATCGAAGACTCACACTGGGCCGACGAGTCGTCCCGGCTGGTGTTTGCGGCCTTGGCCGAGAGGATCTCCGATCATCCGTGGGCACTCTTCTCGCTTCGCTCTGCGGACGAGGGGGAGCCGCTCACCGCGAACGTCGCAACGCTCGAAATCGGGCCGCTGGACGGGGAGGCCGCCGTGCGGTTGGTGACGGCGATCGCAGGGGAGGACACGCCTCTCCCATTCGCAGAGGAAGTCGCCCGCAGGGCGGATGGCAATCCCTTCTTCATCGTCGAACTGGCCGGTGCGATCGATTCCTTTGAGCTGGGCGACCTGCCGGAGACGGTTGAGGCAGTGACTCTCGCTCGCATCGACCGGTTGCGGCAGGGAGATCGCCGGCTGCTCCGCTACGCATCTGTATTTGGTGAGACACTTGCCCTCGATCTCCTTGCAGACGCTCTGCCCGATGTGGCTCCGAACATCGATGATCCGGATATCTGGCACCGCCTCGAGGAGTTCCTCGACACCTCCTCGGTCGGCAAGGTCAGGTTCAAGCAGATGATCGTTCGCGACGTCGCATACTCCGGCCTGCCGTTCAAGCGCCGCACCGAGATCCATGAGGCCATCGCCGAAGCGCTGGAGCGCCGTGCCCGCCGCCGGCCCGAGCGGTTCGCCGAGGCGATGTCGCTCCACTTCGACCGGGCAGAGAACTGGGAGAAGTCGTGGGCCTACTCGAGCATGGCCGGCGACCGGGCCGCCAAGAAGATGGCTCATGTCGAGGCCATGCGGATCTACCGACGTGGGATGCGAGCGGCCGAACAGCTCGATCAGGTTGATCGGTCTGAGACACAGCGGATCGAGGAGGCAATCGGAGACGCTGCCGAGCACCTTGGCCTGTTTGACGAGTCAGAAGCCGCATACGATGCCCGCCTCGAGACCGAAACTGATCCGACCGCCCAGGGACGCTTGCTCCGCAAGAAGGGTCTGCTCCATGTGGCCCGGGGCAGCCTCGACGCCGCCCGGCCGTACCTGGATGAGTCGTTGGCGACCCTCGAGAAGGGCGCCGCCTCCGAACTGCTCGTCGAGACCCAACTCGAATCAATGATCGCCGTGGCAGGCCTCTTTTTCCGCCTCGGTGACTACAACGCCACGGTCGATTGGTGCACTCGGGCAATCGATCGGGCAGCCGATAGCCACAAGAAGGAGTTGGCACACGCCCATTACATGCGATCCGTCGCCTACAGCCATCTTCCCGGCTACAACGGGGTCGAGGACGGCAGCCGTGCTCTCGAGGTGTACGAGGAACTCAACGACCTGGTCGGCCAGACGAACGTGCTCAACAATCTCGGCTACGACGCCTACTACCGGGGTGCCTGGGACGAGGCCGTCGAGCTGTGGAGTCGCAGCGTCGAAACCGGCACCAAGAGCGGCGACATCGTGCGGACCGCTTCTTCGATTCACAACCTCGGCGAGATCTTCCTCGACCAGGGCCATTACGAAGACGTCGAAGAGCGGCTCCGCAAGGCGCTCCGGATCTGGCAGGGGGCCGCGTTCGTCGTCGGTACCGCGCTGGCTCATGCCAACCTGGCGCGCCTCTACACCCGCACCGGCCACCTCGAGCAAGCGGAGAGGAACCTAGACGCGGCCCGCGCCGGATTCACAGAATCCGGGGCCGAGGCCTACATCCTCGAAGAGATCATTAGACGCTGCGAGTGGCTCATCTACTCCCAACGCGCCGACGAGGCCTTGCAGCTCGCGGTGAGCACGATCACTGCGAACGAAGGAGCTGAAGGAACCGAGGTCTCTCGAGCTTCGCTGCACCGACTGGCTGCATACGCGCTTGCCTTCGCCGGGGATTCCGCAGCCGCCTGCACTCACATCGACGCCAGCCTCGAGCTGGCCCGCACCGCAGAATCGGAATATGAGATCGCCCAAACCCTCGAGGCTGCGCTCCGGATAGAGGGCGCCGACCCGAATAGGGAACAATCCGAAGAAGAGCTGGTGCTCAAACTCGGGATCGTCGCCCGGCCGTGGACTCCGATCCGCCAGGACTGAAGAGGCGGCAACCCCAACGGTGATGGCCCATACTGGGCTGGGCAGCCGAGGCATCCCTCTGCGCAGCAGAGCCACCTACCCCGATGGAGACACCATGACCATCCCCGCAGCCCCACCGGCGAGCAGTGCGCGACGACTGCTGGAGGTGGCGCTGGAAGAAGACCTGGCATCTGCGGGTGACGTCACAACCGACACGATCTTCGGGCCGGCCGCCACGACGACGGCTCGAATCGTGGCCCGAGAAGCGGGGCGCATTGCCGGAATCCGAATCGCCACGCAGGTCTTCGGGCTACTCGATCCACAGATCGACGTGACGATTCTGGTCGATGATGGAGAGGACGCCACCACCGGAGCCACCTTGGCTGAACTAGCAGGATTGACCCGGGCACTGTTGACCGGGGAGCGCGCCTGTCTCAACCTTCTGGGGCACCTCTCGGGCATTGCGACAGCGGCGCGCAATGCCGTGGCGCTCACCGGCGGAACCAACGCCAGGGTGGTCGACACCCGCAAGACCACGCCGGGTTTGCGGGCCCTCGAAAAGTACGCCGTGAGGTGCGGTGGCGCCAGCAACCATCGCTTCGGCCTGTATGACGCCGTGATGATCAAGGACAACCACATCGCAGCCGCCGGGTCGATAGCCGCCGCGGTCACAGCGGTCAGAGCCGCAACCGGCCATATGATCAAGATCGAGGTCGAAGTGGATCGTCTCGATCAGATCGCCGAGACATTGAATGCAGGGGCAGACGTGATTCTCCTCGACAACATGACTCCGGCACAGCTCACCGAGGCAGTCACCCTGATCGACGGCGCCGCCATCACCGAGGCTTCGGGTGGAATCTCGACGGCGACAATCGCCGCGGTGGCAGCCAGCGGTGTCGACATCATCTCGATGGGGTCGCTCACCCACTCGTCGCCACGCCTCGACGTGGCAATGGACATGTGACGCACTTCAGCAGAACCGCGCCGCACATGGCGCGACGATCCATGTGCTTGAGTAACCACACAACCCGAGCCCGATACTCGATGCTGGTGCCTCGGGCCGATACATTGTCCAATTGAACATGGAGTCTTGGTCTTGATAGTGCCCGTCATTCTTTCCGGCGGCAGCGGCACGCGGCTGTGGCCGCTGTCACGGCCGCAGCAGCCAAAGCAGTTGCTGGCGATGGTCGACGAACGGACGATGCTGAGCGCTACGTTCGATCGGTTGGCCGGCGTCGCCGACGTGGTCGACCCGTGGGTCGTCTGTAATGCCGATCATCACCATCTGGTCGCCAAGGAACTCTTTGCCGCCGGCTTTCGGCCCGACAACGTGATTCTGGAGCCGATGGGCCGCAACACTGCGCCGGCGGCGGCCGCCGCTGCGTTGATCATCGCGGAACGCGACCCAAACGCGTTGATGCTCCTGCTGCCGGCAGACCATGTGATGCAGGACGAATCGGCCTTTCACCACGCGGTGGCCGCGGCTGTGGACCAGAGCGCCGCAGGCAAGCTGGCGACGTTCGGGATCGTGCCGACATACCCGGAAACGGGTTATGGCTACATCGAGGTAGGCGAGGCGATCAGCCAGGATGTTGCCCACGTGGCCAAGTTCGTGGAGAAGCCGGACCACGAAACCGCTCAGCAGTACATCGCGGCAGGCACATACCTATGGAACTCGGGAATGTTCCTGTTTTCGGTCTCGCGGTACCTCGAGGAGCTACAGCGCTTCGCCCCCGCGATGATCGAAGCTGTGCGCGCTGCTGTCGACGGCGCCGACCGCACGGACGGCGTGTCGCTCGACGAAACCGCCTTCGCTGCTTCGCCCGCCAACTCGATCGACTTCGCAGTCATGGAGCACACGGACTCGGCTGTGGTCGTACCGTTGAATGCCGGATGGTCAGACGTAGGGTCGTGGTCTGCGCTCTGGGAGCTGACCGCATCCGATGGGGAATCCAACGTCTTCGTCGGTGATGTGGCCGCGGTTGATGTCACCGGCTCATACCTTCGCTCCGAAAGCCGCCTGCTGGCCGCCATCGGGGTCGACAATCTTGTCGTCGTCGAAACCCCGGACGCCGTTATGGTCGCCCCCCGCGAACGTTCCCAAGACGTCAAGACCATGGTCGATCTGTTGCGGACCCGCCACCGGAGAGAAGCAGAAGCCCAC
>Ga0224512_10003250_pt1 | contig 14408 bp, 14 predicted proteins | sample SF_May12_sed_USG_4_FD_169103 | JGI IMG/M metagenome (GOLD analysis project Ga0224512, IMG submission 169103) | Sediment microbial communities from San Francisco Bay, California, United States - SF_May12_sed_USGS_13 | ecosystem: Environmental > Aquatic > Marine > Sediment | place: USA...
CGAATGTCAAGGTTAAACCAAGAAACGCTTAGTCAGAACGAAGAGCACCAACATCGGCATCTTCTTAAACGAATCTCACTGGAGCAATGTGAAACGGTCAATATGCTGAGAGAGGGAATCAACAAGCCGGACAAGTGGAATGAGTTCAAGTTAACGAACGCTGCCCAGTTCGGATCGGATGAAAATGTATTGGCACTTCTGGCCGCCGGCGCGAATCCGCTGCTCCGAGATAATTTTGGACATACTGCGCGGGACTATGCGAAACAAAAGGGTAGAACTGAAATAGCTCAACACCTTGCAATTGCGGAGCGGATCTGGAAGCAGAAAAGCTTGAGTACTCCGGGTCCGAGACCCATTTCGGAGCAAGGTATCGAAAAGGGGACGCATTTATTTTCTCATTAAATAAAGAATAAATGCGTCCCCTTTTTACCGCCTTGTTAGGCCGCGGACAGGCGCCGAACTTTGATCTTGCCAAGTGACTTCTCCGTCACCCACAAGTCATATTGAACCTGTTGGTTCAACCAACTCTCAGCAGAGGTATCGAAAGCCTTCGATAGTCGGATCGCCATCTCCGGACTAATTCCCGCTCGCTCGTTCACAATTGCGGAGAGTGTCTTTCGGCTGACACCCAAAGCCTCGGCTGCTCGAGTAACACTCAGCCCAAGGGGCTCGAGACAAAGCTCCCTTAGCACTTCTCCTGGATGAGGTGGATTATGCATCTTCATTTCAGTTCTCAATGATAGTCTTCGTAGTCAACCTCGATCGCATCCGGTCCTGCGAATCAGCCCGGCTGCATCCCCTGGAGCATGGCTTCCAGCGGACAGAGGCCGGCAAAGGTGACGTAAGCAGCCATCAGCGGGATAAACCCGGCAATGATGAAGACCCATATGGCCAGGACCCGGCCGAATATTCGAATGCCCCCCTCAGTCTTGGTGGAAGAGAAAAAAATGAAATAGCCGAGCACGACCCAGATGGTGGCCGGGAAAAAACTGAAAAACAGGCACATGGTCCCACCTCCATTGTCCGCAGGGCGAATGGCGAGCCCATCGGGGGCAGGCCCGACCTTCCCGCCGCTCACTCAGCCCATATGACATCCACACCTTTTCATCAACTGCTTCATCTTTTCGGGGTCCGGCATCTCTGCCCCGCCGCAAAACTGCTTCATCATGGCGATTTCGCTTTCGCTGAATCCTTGCTTGCCGCAGCTTTGCATAAATCTCTTCATTTTCTCGAAGTCCGGCTTGCCGTCTTCGGTACAACACTGTTTCACCATCTCGGGTTTCACTGTTTAATCCCTATATGTGTTCATAAGCGTGTGTAATTCGGTCAAGACGCCCCCTTCCCGATTTCCTTGTTGCCGCCCGCCGTGGTCTTCTGCTGGCGCCCCGCGGTTTCATTCGGCAGCGGATGCATCTCGAGGTCGATGGTCAGGGGAAACCGGATCCTCACGGTTGCATTTGCAGCCCCGACCATCCGCATGCCCTGAATGACCTGGCAGTCAGTATTCTTAAGGGCTTGCTGCACGGTATACGTGGCGGAGTCGCATCCCAACACGAGCACGGCCTCATAGTCCCGGGCGCGCCTCAAGAGCCGGTTCTGCTGGGACTTCATCCAAAGGCACATCATCGGACACGGGACATAGGTGGAGTAAACACCGGTTCGAACACCGCGCCGTTCGAGTGCTTCGCGAATGGCCTTGATGTAGTCTTCGAAAGCAACCGTTTTGAGACCTCTTTTGAAAAACTCGATAAACGGCGACTTCTTCTCCATCGCCAGGCACATCGGCGGGCAAATGCGACAAGAGACAATCAACACCGAGCTGAAGCGCTGGAGATCAGAAGAAACGTCTTGCGGTTCAAGATGAACAGGCATGGTCCGCTTCCTCGCACACACGCATTCGACTGAACACGCATCTGAACCATTCGCGAGATTAAAAATACGCCAGATCTCTCAGACGCGGATTGATCCCGATCAATCCCTATTACTCCAAAAAGGACGTCCGAAAAGGGGACGTACTTATTTTCTGATTAAATAAGTGCGTCCCCTTTATCGAACATTTCGGGCCTCCGACGGCATTTGACCGGATCGACGCCGATGGCGACGGGCTGCTGACACGCGAAGAGCTGGAGGCTTTCTGGCGCGCGCGAGGTTTTGGAAGCACCGGGGGCGGCGAAAAGGCGAAAAGGGGACGTACTTATTTTCTGATTAAATAAGTGCGTCCCCTTTTTCTCGTTCTGCTCTGCCGTCTCGCGACTCGTGGCTTTCTTGCTCATCTTGCTCTCCTTTGGAGCCTTGATGAGCCAGAATCACTCCGTTACCTGAAAACCGCAAGCTGTCTCATGGTTGCTGACGGGGAACACTCGGGAGAACGGTAAATTACTGACTTATCGGACACTTCTATGGCTCGCGGGCATTTCTAGCTACTAAGCCTAAGTCTACTCCCGTCAGTCTAGCAACTCTACGAACTCGCTCTAACTCGTTAATTGCCCGCTCCGGTAGGCTGCATAAGGTAGTAATCGGGGACAGACCACGTTTAAGCCGTCTTCGCCTGCCTGCCCGCCTTGCCACAGCGCAACTCAAAAAATCGTGGTCTGTCCCCTATTGCTCCGACGTCAGCGCAATAATTCGCGGCTGAGTCGTTCGCTCGCCTGCTCTCTTTGCAGCCGCTGAAGAACGATTCCCGTCGAGGGGCCGAGGCGCGGCATTGGGCGCGACCTGCCGCGCTCGGCCGTGACCTGCTTGCGCTGCCGCTCCAGAAGCTGACGCTGCCAGATGCGCTCGGCTTCGAACCGCTGGCGCTGGCGTCGTTCCCCTTCTCGCGACTGCGGTGCGTTCAACTCGGCGTGAAAAGCTTGCTCCCGCTCAAGCTCCAGCTCCTGATGGCTCTGATAGCGCTGGAATTTATTGAGGGAAACCCCGCCTTCATCCGCACCGTACGCCAATGGCGTTGAGCTCAAGGTCACCAGTGACAAGACGGCCACGGCAATTGCCATCCTCACCTTCATTAACGTCCGTCCTACTCCGTCAGCGGAAGTCATATAGTCGCATCGCTAGGCAAGAAATTCCGCAAAAGCACAAAGCCTGATTGCGCACGCTACAAAATTTAGCATTTTTCTAATCTATTGATTTTGGATCAACATTTGTGGAGATCCCTCAGGATCAGCCCCCTTGAATTTGTGATTGCTTTGCCCATGATCGCCTGCTCCCGGTTGCCGCGACCCTATCCGGTTTTGCTGGACTAGGCAGTCGAATTGCGCCGGATCGCCGTCACGGGGCGCTCGTGCTATCGTTTTACCCGGATGTTGGGTGCCATCGACAAAGTCTCGGGTGGGGGATTTATTATGATGCGCCGGTTCCTTGTGATTGCTCTGACCTTGGCCATTCCGGCGGTCGCGGCCGTGACCCCATCGATCGCCGACGACGGCGCGGAGTTCGCCAGCCCGGGCGCCGACGAGGTGCTGTTTTTCGAAAGCGAGAATTTGAAAGCTTTCGGTAAATTGAACAGGCACGGCGTTTGGTGTGCTCAGGGAGTCCAAGTCAGGCTCTATGTCCGCGACGCCTCCGTATTCGGCGACGGGAGGCCGGAACTGGACGCTTTCCTTAGCGGTTTGCCCGACCTCCTCCGCTCGCAATGCGCAAAGGTCCGAAACGCCGGGATCAAGGGGTTCCTGGCAGGGAAACAGGTCTACAAAGCGCGCTTCAACCGGCTCAACACCGAGCCGGTATTTAGCGAAAATATTCTCGATCGGACCATCCGCAACGAAACCGCCAAGGCGGTAACGACCGACACGCCCCCTAGGACCCGAGGGAACGGCACATCGCCGGGTCAACCGGCCGAACATACTCAGGGCCGTCTGTATACCGAGGCCAGCACCGTTGGCGAACAATGCGCGATCCTCGCCGAGTGGGTTGCTCGGTTTCACCAGGAGTACCCCTTTCTCAACAACTCGATTAGCCAGACCGGCGAGGTCCAGGAGATGGCGACCAATTTGCTCGCTGACGCACACTATGTCCCGGTGTTCGGCAAGCCCTATGACGAGGCCAGTCCGGAGCAAAAACTGCAGATTTACACTGAGATTTTCAAGCGCTGCCCGAAAGAGTTCCGAAGCAAACGATGGGTCCAAGTGGCCTTCAACTACGCGTTCAGGGCCAGCACCGGCGGCGACGCCACCGAAATCGCCACGGGCAAGGCAAAGGCACACCGGGAAATTCGGCTTTGGATGCGCGAACAGGCCGCTACGTTGGACGGCGCATCGGTGACTTCCGCCAGCCTCGACAACCTGCAAGCTCTGGCGACCACCGGCGCCAAACGCATTTCGGTCCTGTGGCCAAGCGAACAGCAAGTTTTCAACGACCGCGTGCTGGCGGCCAAGTCCTTTGTCGCGTTGGGCGTTGCCAACCAGAGGATTTCGGCCTTGCCCGCAGAGGCAGACAGTCTGTCCGCGCTCGCCGCCATCGTCGGCGAGACGGAACCGCATGTCGTTGCGTCCGATGACGATCAATTTGCGGCTTTGATCGGCGTTGCGGACCAGCGCCGTCAGGCGATCCGTGACGCACTGGTCGAAGCGGAGATTGCCGCCCTCGCCGCCTACCCCGATAACCTTGAAAGCCTCGATGAAATGGCGAAGCGTCGCGACTGGTTGTTGCAAACCGTCGGACGAACACCGACTCTCCCCGCGTTGGACCGCTATGAGCAGGCCCGGGCCGCGCGCGCCGATGATTTAGCGGGTGTGGTCCTTGTCGCCTACCAGGCGGAGCTCAATCGGATTCCGGCGTCATTCGCCGGCGCCAACGAAGCCCTGGGCCGGTATGCGGCGATCGCGCCGCTCCTCGAAGCGAGTGTCCCCGCCCGGCGAGGCGCGTTCCAACAGGCCGCGCAAGTGCGAGCGGATACGATTTACGATGAGCTAATCGCAGCATCGGTCGTGGCCATCCAACCAGCCGGAGATCGCTGGCGGGACGCGATAAAGATTTTCACGCTATTGAAAGACGAAACCGCGAAATTCCAAGGCACGCGTGCCTATGAGCGAGCGGTCCAAACGATCACGGCGGCAGCCGCGACGGCGGCGAACGGCGTCGTCAAGATTGATTTCGACCGATTCAAAAAGGATCTTTCGTCGCTTCCGGATTCTTGGAGCGGAATCGAAGAATTGGACGAAATGACGAGCGCGTTTTATCCGCTTCTCGGTCGGGTCTCGGCTTTTCAGGACTATGAGCCAGTCGCTGTCGCGCGACGCGGAGAAATTCTCGATGCCGTCGCGCAAGTCGCCCGGGAGCAGATTCAAGAAACCGGCATAACCTACCTCGACGTGGAGACCATTCGCCAAGTTGGCGAAGAGCACGCCGATAAGTTTGATCAAGTTCAAGCTGCCAAGCACGCCGCGTCGCTGCGGCAATTCTCGGCGACGCGGGCGGTCGCTTTCGTCGAGGCCTATTTCCCGACCTTCGAGGACGAGATCGCGGCCCGTGATGCAACGCGCGAAAACGCCGCCGATCTAACCTCGCTGGCCGGCGATTTTAAAGCTCAGACTGAGCAGATCCCTGCATTCGAACAGTATCAACAGGCGGCGTTGACCCGCTCCGATGAAATGTTTGAGACCATTTGCGATACCGCGGTCGCGCGCGCCGCGCTTACCGATATTGGCGAGGATGACGGCATTCTCGGCATCGACATGGGAATGACGCTGCGCGAATTCATCTGCCGTCTCGACGACAATGGTCACCAGGTCAGCGAGTTGGCCTCGCCCGGCTCGCTCGGCGTTGAAGACGGATTTACCTTGAAGGTTTATCAGTCCGACGGCGAGTTTATGCACGCCAGATTGCGCCTGATCGAGGCGCTGCCGGGCACAACCTTGTTGGTCGGCTACGCACTCGGCGATGCCAATCAGCAAGACGACATATCGGTCGAGGAGTGGCGTGGCCGTGTCGCGATGCTGGTTGGGCAGCGCCGGTCCATCGCCGTCGCCGGCGCGGGACCCCAGGAGATTGCCGCGCGTTTGCAGCGTTCTGTCGCGTTTGTGCTGTGGCAGGAACCGGGCTGGATTCATTCCGGAACTGGCTTCTTCGTAACGCCGTCTCTGCTCGTCACAAATCGACATGTTATCGAAGACGCCGATCCCAACAAAATCTTTGTTACAAGCGCCGCCCTAGGGAAACTTTATCCCGGTAGGATCGTTGCAATATCTGGTGGGCATTATGAAAACTACAATAGTCGAGATTATGCGTTGGTGTCTTTCGAGGAACCTTTGCCGATTGACCCGCTTATTGTCTCAACGGTCGTAAACAACCTCGCCCAAGTCATTACCGCTGGGTATCCAAAGTTTATTACCCGCGGCGACACAAAACTGGACAGGCTCTACAAGGAGAATGACAAAACCGCTGCGCCTGATATGGTTTTTACCGCTGGAGAAGTAAGCGTCGTACAGGTGCGTTCGAACGGTATCCCCGTCATCATTCATACCGCTTTGTTTTCCCATGGAAACAGTGGCGGTCCTCTGGTCGATCTCTGCGGCAGGGTAATAGGTGTCAATACATGGCTTGAAGAAGATAAAAAGTATACCAACCGCGTCTCTTTCTACTCTATTGCCGGGAGTGATCTGGTCGAATTCTTACGTGAAAAGGGGGTCGACGGGTTCGTGTCTTCGGACGAGTCCTGCAGCGATTAGTAGTAATCGGGGACAGACCACGTTTAAACCGTCTTCGCCTGCCTGCCCGCCTTGCCACAGCGCAACTCAAAAAATCGTGTTCTGTCGCCTATTACTACAACAGACTTTGGTGGTTTGAAAGGTGCCGTTCCGATTACCGGTCGACCATCGATGTGTTTTCAATAAACCATATCGGTTACTGTTACGGCTAATGAGTCAGTAATCTGATCGGTGGTCGAGATGAATCAGTCAACTAAGTTTTGGGACAAAATCGCGGAACGCTATTCAAAACGACCTATTGCTGATGAAGCGACCTATCAGCAAAAGCTTCAGGTCACACGCGAGTACTTTCAGCCGGATATGGAGGTATTGGAGTTTGGCTGTGGGACAGGGTCGACCGCCATCATCCACGCGCCTTATGTGAAACACATTCACGCAATCGATATCTCATCCAAAATGATCAAAATCGCGCAAGGCAAAGCCGACGCAGAAAAAGTCACAAATGTAACTTTCGAACAATCGACTATCGAGGAAATCAGCGTTTCCGATCAAACCTTGGATGCAGTGTTGGGGCTCAGTATTTTGCATTTGCTGGATAACAAAGAAAAGGTAATCGCCAAGGTTTATAGAATGCTCAAACCGGGCGGCATTTTCGTAACCAGTACGGCGTGTATCGGAGATACGATGAAGTACGTTAGGTTGATCGCGCCGATTGGGAAATTCTTGGGTTTAATACCGTTGATCAAGGTCTTTACCACAAAAGAACTGGAAGACAATTTAACCGATGCCGGTTTTCAGATTAACTACCAATGGCAACCGGGAAAAGGCAAAGCGGTGTTTATTGTGGCGAAGAAGGCTGAATAGGCGCAGTTAGGTGTCCGCTTCTGGCCGATTCCAACGGAACGAAAAAGCCGACGGTGACCTCAGCCGGTCGCTGCAACACAGTTGTTAAATGTATTCGCGGGGGTGTCGAACCCCAACGTTTTGCGCGGCCGCTGATTCAATCGCAGGGCGATTTTATTCAGGTACGCCTGTGAATGCACAGACAGGTCGGTCCCTTTGGGGAAGTACTGGCGCAACAGGCGATTGGTGTTTTCGTTTGTGCCGCGCTGCCATGGGCTTCGTGGGTCACAAAAATAGATATCGATGTCGGCGGCGAGTGTCAGCTGCTTGTGCTGTGCCATTTCCGAACCGCGGTCCCAGGTTAACGAACGACGCAACTGACTGGGCAGTCTCTTGATCTGCCTGGCTAACGTCCTGGCGATGGTGTGCGCATCTTTCCCCTCGAGCTTAACCAGCATCACAAACCGAGATTGGCGCTCAACCATTGTTGCGATGTGTGTGTTCTTCAAACCTGAGATGAGGTCTCCTTCCCAATGACCGGGAATGGCGCGGTCTTCAACCTCTGGGGGACGTTCACTGATAGAGATTGAGTCAATGATGTGCCCTCGAGGCTGCCCCTTGTTGCTCGCCTGCAAAGAGCGACGCATGAGCCGATGTGAGCGCAAGTGTGCCATGAGCTCCTTTTTCAAGGCACCGCGGGCCTGAAGATACAGCGTGCGATAAATCGTTTCGTGAGACACGTGCAATGACTCGTGGTGTGGATAGGTGCGCTCAAGCCATTTCGAGATCTGCTCCGGCGACCATTGCAATGACAGTTTGCCGGCCACGATGCGTCGAAGCTGGGCGCATTGGGCCAGCTTACACGACTTGGGGCGAGCAGCTCGACGCCATGCAGCTGTTTCAGCATCCACAGCTCTGTAGCTCGCTCGCCCACCGTTGCGAGCAATCTCTCGACTCAGCGTCGATACATTGCGACCAAGCTCAATCGCCATGGCCCTCATTGACTGGCCCCTCGCCAGTCCACGCGAAATACCTTCGCGCTCTGCAAGGCTCAGTTGGCGCTCAGAACGTCGATGCGGTGGCCGATAAATCCCGCCACCGCGGTGCAGAGCATTAAACATGACCGCAGGCCGTTGTCCCAAACTTCGTGCGATATCGCTTTGAGACTCTCCGCGCTTCCAACGCCTCCAAAGCTCGCGCACCTGCTCCGCCCTCAACCCGCGAGGTGATCTTGATCCCATTATTCACACCCTCAGTCAAAAATGACATGATATCGAGTGTGTTGCGTTGACCAGTTGAGGTCGCCACGCACTTATTTTCGTTGCTGTGGTCGCCAATAAATAAATGTGTCGCCTTCTTACGTCCACGCGAAAAATAAGAGGGCGGAAACGGTCCCGGAGTTGACTATTTGACTATCGAGCGACGCGGAAGCCGAGGCTGAGGAACAGGCGCTCATTGGACCAGAATTGAACCGCAACCCACTCGCGGGAGACCAACCATTCCTCGAAGAGATCGAGCGGCAAATCGACGCTCGCATCGAGTTTCGAGGTCGCGCCCGCCCACCGAACGGCGAAAACTAAGTGCGTCTCCTTTTACCGTCCCCTTTTGCCTGGCAGCTGTAACTGGCAGCTGTGCCAGGGAAAATACGCTTATCCACTACGAAATCGCCTCTCATTTGACTTCGGCCGAGAACGTAGCCGAATATTGCGGTCAGGACCGGCCCGTGCGACGGCAAGGCGGGGGCCGCCCGACCAGTCATAAGTCGCAAGAAATCCCACACACTCGGAGGAAGGCATGATGAAAAGAAACGCGCTAGTACTGGCGATTGGGCTCGCGTTCTCACTCGGCTCGAGCGCTGTATTCGCGAAGGGTGACGAAGCAAATCTGGAAAAGCTGGGCAGCTTCCAGCGGACGGAATCGCAACCAGGGAAGACCATTCCGCAAGAGGGTAAATACGCGGAGAACCTGAAGAAGGTTCTGCAGAGGATCAAGATGCCCGACGGCTTCAAAATCGAGCTGTTCGCGATCGTGCCCGACGCCCGTGAAATGGCGGTGAGCCGCAACAAGGCCACGGTGTGGGTCGGCACGCGCAAGAGCGCGGTCTATTCGGTCACCGACCGCGACATGGATAACGTCGCCGACACGGTCGATGAGTTCAGCCCGAGCGTCAAGTTCGACATTCCTGCCGGCACCTGCTACTCGCCCGACGGCTTCCTGTTCGTCGCCGAGCGTAACCGGGTGATGATGTTTCCGGCCGCGGAGTACTTCATGGAAAGCCCGGACACGGTCGCGATTCCGATCGTCAAGCAGGGCGAGCTGATCCCGCCGGAAGAGGAATCGTACAACCACACCGCGCGCGCCTGCACGATCGGCCCCGACAACAAGATTTACATCACGCTCGGGCAGCCGTTCAACGTCACTCCGCCAGAAAAGACGAATCTGTATCGGAAAGTGGGCATCGGCGGCATTGTGCGCTTCAACCGCGACGGAACCGGGCGCGAGGTCGTTCTGACCGGAATGCGCAATTCCTCGGGGCTCGAGTTCAATCCCAAGGACGGAAGCCTCTGGTTCACCGACAACCAGGTCGACGGCATGGGCGATGAAATTCCTCCGGGCGAGCTCAATCGGGTTCCCGCGACGAACGGGACGCTCCAATTGGGCGGCTGGTACGGCTTCCCGTGGTACGGCGGCGGCAGCACCAGGACCGACGAGTACAAGAACACGCCGATCCCCAAAGACCTCGCCGACAAGTACGTCCAGCCCGAGGTGGAAATGGTCGCGCACGCCGCGGACCTGGGGATGATGTTCTATACCGGCAACATGTTCCCGGCTAAGTACAAGAACGCGATCTTCAACGCGCAGCACGGCTCCTGGAACGCGATCAAGCCCAGGGGCGCCAGGGTGATGGTGACTTTCCTGGATGCAAAGGGTAACGCCGCGAGGACCGAGCCGTTCGCCGAAGGCTGGATGAACGAGGACGGCGTGTATCTGGGCCGTCCGGTCGACGTGACGCAGTACGTCGACGGGTCGATCCTTGTGTCGGACGACAAGGCCGGCGCGATCTACCGCATCTCTTATCGGGGCAACTAAGGCCCGAGCGGACATGGGCCGGGCCTTGCGCCCGGCCCGTTTCTTTGCGGAGGACAAGTAGATGCGTATCCCCAAAGCAGGGGCATTCGTCATGTTGCCGCTGCTCGCAGCCGCGTTCGGCTCGCTGATCGATCCGGCTCTGGCGGGCGAAGCGGCGGTACGGGCCAAGGTGAAAACCCTGTGCGAGAACTGCCACGGCGAGTACGGCGTCGCGGTCATGCCCGGCGCGGCCAACCTGAGCGGCCAGCAGAAGGAATACCTGCGCGAGCAGCTGCGCGCTTACCGTTCGGGTAGGCGGCAGAGCCCGCACATGAGCGTCGTCGCGAAATCCCTTACCGATGACGATATCGAGAGCCTGTCCGAGTGGTATTCCTCGATCAAGATTACCGTGGAGAAGCCGAAGTGAATTCGGCCCGTAGCGCGACTTTGCTCTGAATCCTGCTCTGCGGGGAATAGGAAATATGAAAGCCCTTTCCCGAAAACTCGATCCCGCCCTAGCCCTTCTTTTCCTGGCGCCGGCTTCGATAATCCGCTGATCGACTGCCTGCCACGGCCCGCATTCCTGCAGCGGCCGCGGTCCGGCTCACGCGGCGCCGAGACCTTGCGTTAGAATACTTTGCTTCATTGAATTCGACCGCGGATAGTCAAAAACATGTCAGGCAAGACCCTCTACGACAAGCTCTGGGAATCCCACGTGGTGCGCACCAACGAGGACGGCACCAGCTTGCTCTATATCGACCGGCACCTGCTCCACGAGGTGACCTCGCCGCAACCTTTCGCGGGTTTGAGGCTCGCGAAGCGCAAGCCGTGGCGCATTGATTCCAATCTCGCGGTTTCGGACCATAACGTGCCGACCACCGATCGCAGCCACGGCATCGCGGATCCGCTTTCCAAGCTGCAGGTGGATACGCTGGACAACAACTGCGACGCCTACGGCATCGTCCAGTTCAAGATGAACGACCATCGTCAGGGCATTGTCCACGTGATCGGGCCGGAGCAGGGCGCGACGCTGCCCGGCATGACCGTGGTGTGTGGAGACTCTCACACCTCCACCCACGGCGCCTTTGCCTGCCTGGCCATGGGCATCGGCACCAGCGAGGTGGAGCACGTGCTCGCCACCCAGTGCCTGCTGACTAAAAAAATGAAAAACATGAAGGTCCGGTTCAAAGGATCTTTAGGTAACGCGATTACGGGCAAGGACATGGTCCTATCGGTAATCGGAAAATACGGAACCGCGGCGGGCACCGGCTACGCCATCGAATTCGCCGGCGAGGCGGTGCGGGGGCTGACCATGGAAGGGCGCATGACCCTGTGCAACATGTCCATCGAGTTCGGCGCGCGTAACGGAATGGTGGCCGTGGACGACACCACCATCGAATATGTACGCGGGCGGCCCATGTCACCCCGGGGTGAGCTCTGGAATCGCGCGGTGGAAAGCTGGCGCGATCTCAAGAGCGACGACGATGCCGCGTTCGACACAATTCTTGAAATCGACGCGACCGCGATCGAGCCTCAGGTCACCTGGGGCACGTCGCCGGAGCTGGTGGCGCCGGTATCCGGCCGGGTTCCGGACCCGGCGGATGAGCCGGACGGAATACGCCGCGAATGGCTGGAGCGGGCGCTGAAGTACATGGACATCAGGCCCGGCACCGCCATCGAAGATATCGCCATCGACAAGGTGTTCATCGGTTCGTGTACCAACAGCCGCATCGAAGACCTGCGTGCTGCGGCGAGCATCGTCAAGGGGCGAAAGGTGGCGAAAAACGTCACGCTCGCGCTGATCGTCCCGGGTTCGGGACTGGTCAAGCACCAGGCCGAAGAGGAAGGTCTGGACAGAGTGTTTCTCGACGCCGGCTTCGAGTGGCGCGAGCCGGGTTGCTCCATGTGTCTGGGCATGAACGCCGATCGCCTCAGCCCTGGCGAACGCTGCGCGTCCACCTCCAACCGGAACTTCGAAGGCCGTCAGGGGCAGGGGGGAAGAACCCATCTGGTGAGCCCGGCCATGGCTGCCGGCGCCGCAATCGCCGGGCACTTCGTCGACGTGCGGGAGATGAGCGACGCGAATGGGTGATGCGTTACGCGTGATGCGTGACGCGACAGGAAACAAAGCCCGCTGTGGGAGCGAGCTTGCTCGCGATTCCTTAAATTAGGTAATTCGGATAGTAACTGGTTGCCAGTTATTTATAACCAGTCACTTTCAAAGAGATCGATCCTGACTCCTGATACTGCCTCCCCCATCTCTGTGAGACGCCTCGCCCTGCGCGTGTTTCTGCCTTTCGCTCTGGGCTACTGCTTTTCTTACGCGGTGCGCAATGTCAACGCGGTCATCGCGCCGGACCTGACGGCGTCGCTTGGCCTGACCGCTGCGAGCCTGGGTCTTTTGACCAGCGCCTATTTTTTGACCTTCGCCGCTTTTCAGCTGCCGCTCGGCGTGCTGCTCGATCGCTACGGTCCGAGGCGCATGGATTCGATCCTGCTGCTTTTTGCCGCGCTCGGCGCGTTTCTTTTCGCCATCGGCGAAAGCGTGAGCCAGCTTTTGCTGGCCCGGGCTTTCATCGGCCTTGGCGTTTCGGCCTGTCTCATGGCGAGCTTCAAGGCCTTTGTCATGTGGTTTCCTTCCGAGCGCCTGCCGCTGGTCAACGGCTGCATCATGGCGGTGGGCGGATTCGGCGCCCTGCTGGTCACGGCGCCCATGGAGGCGCTGCTCGGGTTGGTGGACTGGCGCAGTATCTTCATCATTCTCTGCGCGGTCGCCGGCATCGCCGCCGCGGCCATTTTTCTTGTGGTGCCGAGGCGCCCCGAAGAGCACGCCGTCAGTCAGGAGAACATGGCGACGCAGATCCGAGGAATGGTCGGTGTGTTCAAAAGCCCGCTGTTCTGGCGCATCGCCCCCGTGGCCACCGCCTCACAGGCGACATTTCTTTCCGTCCAGGGCCTGTGGGCGGGGCCCTGGCTCAAGGACGTGGCCGGTCTGTCGCGGCTGGAGGTGGGAGAGCATCTGGCGCTCATTCCGGCTTCGATGATCATCGGCTTCCTGAGCTTCGGATTTATTTCCGACCGGCTGCGCCGTGTCGGCGTGCGCACCGTCACCGTAGCCGCCACCGGCATGCTGATATTCATGGCCGCGCAGCTTGCCCTGGTGACGCTTCCGGTGCTGCCGCCGGCGCTACTGTGGTGCGCCTTCGGTCTTTTCGGCACCAGCGGCATCGTCTGCTACGCGGTGCTGTCGCAGTCGTTTCCCAAGACGCTTGCCGGACGGGTCAACACCGCGCTCAACGTGCTGGCGTTTTCCGCCGCATTCGGCGCTCAGTGGGGTCTTGGAGGATTAATCGGTATCTTTCCCGCGGACGCGTCCGGTGCATACGCGGTGGAGGGCTACCAGCTCGCTTTCGCCGTGGCTTTAAGCGTCCAGCTGATTTGCTTTGTGTGGCTGGCGTGGCCGCGGGGAAATCCCGAGGCCCAATTTATCGGTTAGTTTATCGAAGCCCGCTGTAGGAGCCCGCTTGCGGGCGATTCCTCAGATCAGGCGGTTCAAAAAACATCGATTCATATCAGGCGCACTGGAAGGTTCGCGCGCAAGCGCGCTCCTACATTCTCTATTGGCGGGCAAGGCCAACGACCGTGCGCGGCCACGGATCAATCGGTATTGGTTCCCCCAACCGTCAGACTGTCCACCTTCAGCGTCGGCTGGCCTACGCCGACGGGTACGCTCTGACCTTCCTTGCCGCACACGCCGATGCCCCAGTCCAGCTCCAGATCGTTACCCACCATGCTTACCCGGGTGAGCACATCGGGACCGTTGCCGATCAGGGTGGCGCCCTTTACCGGGCG
>Ga0224512_10003252_pt1 | contig 14395 bp, 9 predicted proteins | sample SF_May12_sed_USG_4_FD_169103 | JGI IMG/M metagenome (GOLD analysis project Ga0224512, IMG submission 169103) | Sediment microbial communities from San Francisco Bay, California, United States - SF_May12_sed_USGS_13 | ecosystem: Environmental > Aquatic > Marine > Sediment | place: USA: California...
ATCGTGGCGCAGGCCGCGGATGAAGCGTCGGTCCAGGCGATGGTGGCGGATGCCAAGGTTGTCTTGAACGTAGCAGGGCCCTTCAGCGAGTACCACGGCGACCATATCGTGGGTGCGTGCGCGCGCTCGGGTACCCACTACGCCGATCTTTCAGGCGAATACTGGTATCAGCGGCGCATGATCGATGAGTTCCACCAGGAGGCCGAGCGCACTGGCGCCAAGATCGTTCTGGCCGCCGGTGTCGACAGCGTCCCGTCGGATCTCGGTGTCCAGTTCGCAATCGAAAGCCTGGCAGCGAAGGGTGGGCGGGCGCGCCATGCCAAAGCGCTGTTCACGAGCTATGCCGGCTCGTTCAGCGGTGGCACGCGCCGATCGATGCAAGCCCGCAAGGCGATCAAGCAGTCCAGCGAGTACGAGGCCGGATTTCATACCGACCCGTACGTTCTAGCGCCGGGCGCCGAAAGGTCACACGACGGCGAGACGGTCGCCGGTTGGGATTCGCGTCGTTTCGACCCCGATCTACGACGGTTTGGCGTACCGTTCTTTATGGCCCCGATCAACGCGCGCGTCGTACGCCGCTCGCTCGCGCTCGACGGGCACTCGCCCTGCACGTACGAAGAAGGGATTTCGGTGGCAGCCTTGCTGCAAGCAGCATGGCTCTATCTGAGTCGGGGTTTCGGCTACTTCGTCGGCGCCCCCATTCCATTGCAGCCGAAGTCGGGCGAAGGGCCTCCTCCCTGGCTTCAACGGGCAGGCAGCTTTTGCGTGCGGGTCCATGCAACGACGGAAGACAGAACCAAGTCCGCGCTCGTCGAGGTCCGAGGCGCCGGCGACCCGGGCTACCTCGCGACCTCGAAGATGCTCACCGAGGTCGGGCTCGCCCTGCTGCTCGACGAAGCGTCGCCCCGTGGTGGCGTCCTAACGCCTGCCACCGCGCTCGGCCCAGTCCTCCGGCGACGGCTTGCCGAGGCCGAGGAAGGCCGGTTCATGCAGTTCCGGGAGTTGGATTAGCGAACGGCCGCTCGCCCAATCTACGATCTTCCGCCAGCTCTATTGTCGTCTCCTCGCAGTGGTATCCTGCCAGAAAACTCCAACTTCACTCTGTCTCAGATCAGGGGATGTTTACGAGGAGCCTCAATCCAGGAATGAGTCCCGATCGAGAAATGCGCGGATGAAGGCGATCGTATTTACGCGATATGGGCCGCCGGTCGATCTCAGGCTCGAAGAAGTCTCGAAACCCGAACCGAAGGACGATCAAGTCCTGATTCGAGTTCACGCCTCGTCAATCAACTCATGGGACTGGGAATTCCTGAACGGTAAGCCCCTGATCAATCGGCTTTTGTATGGTCTGTTCAAGCCAAGACCAACGAAGCGAATACTCGGTGCCGATGTTGCCGGTACCGTAGAACAAGTCGGCCGGTTGGCTCACCGCTTTCAGCCGGGAGACAGGGTGTTTGGCGATCTCTGGGATAACTGGGGCGGCTTCGCAGAATTCGCCTGCATCGACCAAACGTCGCTCGAGACGATACCCGCCAGCTCGACATTTCTCGAAGCCGCTGCCGTACCGCAAGCCGGCGTTTTGGCCCTGCAAGGGCTTCGCAAAGCCGGATTACTGACACCGGGGCAAAAGGTATTGATTAATGGCGCTGGTGGTGGTGTCGGCACATTCGCGATTCAACTTGCCAAGCTCGCCGGCGCTGAAGTCACAGGCGTGGATGCGCCACATAAGCTGGACGTTGTTCGCTCAACCGGAGCGGATCACGTTATTGACTACACCAAAGACGACTTCACGAAAACCGAAGCGCGCTACGACTTGATCATCGACTGTCAGAATTTTCGGCCGATGAAAGACAACAAGCGTGCGCTGAAGCCCCGGGGCACCTATGCCATGATCGGCGGAAGCATACCGAGAGTCTACGAACTCTGGCTCATGAGCTTTTTCGCGAAGTTCACGCGAGAGACGCGAAAGCTGTGTTTGGTAGCAGAGGGACCGAACCAGGGCCTAGCAGAACTGCGGGGGCTCCTGCAGACCGGCAAGCTCGTTCCTGTCATCGATCGAACCTTTCAACTGAGCGAGGTACCGGACGCGCTGCGCTATTTCGGGGAAGGAAGGCACAAGGGAAAGCTCGTAATCGCGGTGACGAGTAGCTAGGCGATGAGAGCATCGGTCAACGAACGATACGGATCGCCGGATGCGCTCACCATTCGTGACATTCCAACGCCACAGCCGGCGGACGATGAAATCCAAGTCAGAGTCCACGCGACGACTGTCGGCAGAACGGATACGTGCGCGCTGCGCGCCCATCCATTCTTCGTCAGACCGGCTACCGGCCTGCTGAAACCGAAACGCACCGTGCTTGGCCTGGATTTCGCGGGAACTGTCGAGTCCATTGGCGCTGGAGCTACGAGATTCGCGCGCGGCGACCGTGTATTCGGACTGACCCCCGGCGGGTACGGCGCCCATGCGGAATACGTTTGCGTTCCCGAAGATGGGGCCATAGCCAGGATGCCGGAGGGAAGGCGCTTCGACGAAGTAGTTCTTTGTGAAGGCGCCTGGTACGCGAACATGTATCTAAAAGAATTCGGCCTCGGGCCTGGCCACAACATCCTTATCTACGGCGCATCCGGCGCGATCGGAACGGCCGCAGTCCAGCTGGCAAAGTTCTACGGCGCGGCGGTGACGGCCGTCGTCGCGACGCCCCATCTTGACCTTGCAGCGCATCTCGGCGCCGACGAGGTCATCGACTATACGGCCGCAGATTTCACGCAGATCGGCGCCTCGTTCGACTTCGTCCTGGATGCTGTCGGGAAGACGTCGTATTTCGCGTGCCGACCGCTCCTGAAGCCAACAGGCGTATTCGCCGCAACCGATCTCGGCCGCTGGTGGCAGAATGTCGTTCTGGCGCTTTGGTCGTCCATTACAGGAAGCGGACGGGTCGTATTTCCGACCCCACGTGCCGATCGAGCGCTAGTCGAATTTCTTCGTGACCGTATTGAGGCGAACGAGCTCGGGGCGGTTGTCGACAGAACGTATCCTCTGGAAGATATCGCCGACGCTTATCGCTACGTAGAAACGCAGCAGAAAATCGGTATTGTCGTTATCGACGTAGCGCCAGGGCCGTCGAGGTCATATGCGATTCAGCGTTCTTAGAACCCTGGGATACCTCGCCGGCGGGCTCTGGACAGCCTGGGGTGGACGAAACCGAATCGAAGCCAGGCAGGTCCGCAACCTTCGGCGGCTCGTGGAAAAGGCGCGGCGCGACTCGCCTTTGTTTCAACGGCTTTACGCTGATCGTCCGGCGGCCAGCGAGATCGAATTGCACGACTTGCCGGTCACCCGCAAACCCAATCTCATGGCGGAATTCGACGATTGGCTGACGATTCGTTCTCTTCCCCTCGACAGGGCCCGCGATCATCTCCGGGATATTCGGAAGCTCGGTATGCCTATCGACGATGTCGCCATCTTCCAGACCTCCGGGACTTCAGGGGACCCAGCGGTCGTCGTATTGCCCTCATCCTTCCTGGAGTATTCGTTCGGAATTTCGATGGCCCGCTTCGATCGGCACCATTGGAAGCTTGTCCGGGAGATCCGCAAGCTCGGCGTGAGAGTGACGATCACCGGCGGCAACGGTCACTTTGCCGGCGTTGGGTTCAACAAATTGGTGAGACATCTGCAACCGAGACTGGCGGGGGTGCTGACCTTCATCGAGGCCGAGCAGTCTATCGGCCGGCTCGTTGAGCAACTCAACGCGATCCCGAGGGTTTCCAGCATCTCGACCTACCCAAGCATGCTGACCATCCTCGCCAAAGAAAAGGAAGCCGGGCGACTGCAGATCGAGCCCGTGGTCATCAGTACGGGGGGCGAGACCCTGACGGATGATCTTCGCGCACGGGTTCGACGGGCCTTCCCTTCGCTGAAATACGGCATTCTCGACACCTACGGCTGCACCGAGTGCCTGGCGCTGTCGTTCGAGTGCAGTTGCGGGCGGAAGCATGTGAACGAAGACTGGGTCATCCTCGAAGCGGTCGATGAAGCGATGCGGCCCGGTCCCGACGGCACGCTGTCGGCGACCGTGCTGCTGACGGTGCTCGCCAACGACGTTCAGCCCTTCATCCGATATGATCTCGGCGACCGCGTTCGTTTCCACACGGACCCCTGCCCTTGTGGGTCGCCATTCCGCAGTTTTCAGGTGGAAGGGCGCGAGGCGACGCTTGTTCGTGTGGGCGAAGTGACGCTGTCGCCGCTCGTCTTCGATCTGGAGCACGAGCGCGCACGGCGCATCCAGCTGGTCCAGACCAGCGAGAGAGATTTCGAGGTGCGAATCGAGCTGGCCGATGAGGCGGCGGCAGGGGATGTGTTTGAAGAAGTCATCCAGTCGGTGAAAAGGGTGTTTCGCGATAACGGCCTGGAGAACGTCGCGGTCACGGAAAGCCAGGCACCGCCCGAACTCACGGCGAGTGGCAAGTTCCATGAAGTATTGTCTTTGCGAGGCTCCGATTCGCGAACATGACTGACCACAGCTGCGGCGCTCGCTCGAGCTATCCCTACGTGAGCGCCTACAGGTGATCGACGAGATGACTAAGCTCGCTCAGGCACTCCCGCAAGCTCGGGCGGAAGGTAGGCTCCGTAGTCCGCAGTGATGGTTGCCGGCAATTTGCCGGATTCGGTCCGGATCAGTTGGGATCAATACGGATGCGATGTCCACGAGCGTCTCCAGTTAGCCTATTAAATACAACTACTTAGAAACGACTCAGCGCCTTCGGGAGGCAGCGTTCAGAGTGTCTCCGTTCTGGGCTGGTCGTGACCAAGCGGAGCGCTGCCGATGCGCTATCGCAAGATATGCGCAGGGGAGGGGGCTGGCCTTCCGGACAGCTTAGCACCCGGGGAAATTCGCCCATTCCTCAAACTGTGAACCAGGTGCAAGCTAACAGCTTCCTGGATTGAACATAATCCTCGGCAAGACTGTCCATCCCTCGGTCCGAACGGCGGCATGCAGAACGTTCTTGGCTTGATATTCTTTCTCTCCGGCGTGTCGGCGCTCATATTCGAGACGCTCTGGTTCCGGCTCGTCGGGCTGTCGCTCGGCAACAGCGTCTGGAGCGCGAGCCTCGTGCTGGGCGCGTTCATGGCCGGCATCGCACTCGGCAATGCCTTGACGGCCGGACTCGGCAGCCGAATCAAGCGGCCCATCTTCCTGTATGCCGGCCTCGAGCTCGTCATCGGCGTCGTGGGCGCAGCCCTCGTGCTGGCACTCCCCGTCATGCCGCGGCTGCTCGGCCCGTTGCTCGGCAGCATTGCCGACGTGCCGTGGCTGCTCAACCTTGCGCGTCTGAGCTTTGCTTTCGTGCTGCTCGTAATACCGTCAACGGCGATGGGTGCGACGCTTCCCGTGATGGTGCATGCGCTCACGCGTGTCGCCGGAAACTTCGGCACGTCGCTCGGCACGCTCTATGGCTGGAACACGCTCGGTGCGATGCTCGGAGCAGTTGCGAGCGAGGTGCTGCTGGTCAAGTTCTTCGGCGTTCTTTCCAGCGGCCTGTTTGCGTTGGCACTGAATCTTGCGGCCGCGTTCGTTGCGTTGCGCATCGCAGAACCGCCCGGACACGGCGTCGGGCACGTCGCCGCACCTACAGTGAACACGCTAACGCCGCGTGGCTACCGCTATCTGGCCGTCGCGTTCGCGTCGGGTGCAATTATGCTCGCCTTCGAAGTGGTCGGGTTCCGCTTTCTGCTGCTTAGCCATGGCGGCACGACTCTGATCTTCGCAGTGATGCTAGCGGTCGTTCTCGCCGGCATCGCGCTCGGCGGGCTCGTCGCAGCTCGGCTCTACCGCATCACTGATCGCGCCCACGATTGGGTTCGCCTCAGCCTCGCGCTCGGTGGGTTGCTGATGGTGGGGACCTACGCGGGATTTGACCTATTCACAGCCCAGCAGATTCGTCAGGAGCCGTCCACGCCTGCCTTTGTCGGGCTTGCGATTTTCCTGATGTTACCGGTGTCACTGCTGTCCGGTATCACGTTCACGCTGATCGGGCGCGCCGTTAAAGATGAGGTGGGCACACCAATGCGCGCGACCGGAATCGTCACGCTGTGCAACACGCTCGGCGCTGCGCTTGGGGCGCTGCTCGGCGGCTTTGTCCTGCTACCCGTACTCGGCATGGAGCGGTCGTTTTTCTTTCTCGCCGTGGCCTATGCCGTCTCGGCCGTTGTCGCGCCCAGCTCGGCGCGGGCGATGCGCGGGTTCATGAGGTTCGCGACGCCGGCGGCGGCGTTCGCGCTGGTCGCCTCTTTGGTGCTGTTCCCCTTCGGCCTCATGCAGCGTTCCTATCTGGGCATTCTGACGGCAAAGCTTGGCGATCACGAGCTCGTCGCGACGCGCGAGAGCCTCGGCTCGACGATTCGCTATTACGAGAAGCCCTTTCTCGGCGAGCCGCTTTTTTATCGGCTCACGACCGACAGCTATTCAATGTCGGCGACGAATACCGACGCGCAGCGATACATGAAGCTCTACGTCTATCTGCCCGTCGCGCTCAGGCCCGATATGCGCGACGCCTTGCTGATCAGTTTCGGCGTCGGAGCGACTGCCAAGGCGTTAACCGACACAGCTAGCCTGCGGCATATCGACATCGTCGATACTTCGCGCGACATACTGAGCATGAGCTCGATAATCTACGACGAGGCCGATAATCCTCTGAACGATTCGCGTGTCGACGTGCACATCGACGACGGTCGCTTCTTTCTGAACACGACGAGGCGTACCTACGATCTCATCACTTCGGAGCCGCCGCCGCCGAAGATAGCGGGCATCGCGAGTCTCTATTCGCAGGAGTACTTTGCCATGATCCGTTCGCGCCTTCGCGACGGCGGCTATGCAACCTATTGGCTGCCGGTTGGGGAACTCGAACCGCTCGATACGCTCGCGATCACCCGGGCGTTCTGCAATGCTTTCCCGGATTGCTCGCTCTGGGCGGGCGCGGGGCTCGACTGGATGTTGATGGGTAGCAACGGCGCGGTCGATGCACCGTCGCTCGATGACTTCACAGCCCAGTGGCGCGATGCGAAAGTCGGTAGCGAGCTCGTCGCGCTCGGGTTCGAGACGCCAGCCCAGATGGGCTCGCTGTTCATGGCGGATGCCCCCATGCTCGAGGCATGGACTGCGAATATTCCGCCGGTTACGGATAATTTTCCCTCGCGTATCTCGTCACGGCTACCAACGCGAGACCGCGTCGAGCTCTACGACAGGATGATGGACGAGGACGCGCGTCTCGACGGCTTCAGGACTTCCGCCTACATTGGCGCGCTCTGGCCGGACGCGCTCAAGGCCGAAAGCGAAGGCTACTTTCAGTACGAGCGCGTCATCAAGCAGTACCTGACATCGGGGGTCTACGATCAACTCGAGGGCCGGCAGCGCTTGGACGTCATCGACGAGCTTCTCACCCGCACTTCGCTCGAGGTGCTGCCGCTATGGCTCCTCGGCAGCAACGTAGCGCAGCAGGAAATCGCCCGACGACAGGCTGAAGTCGGCGCCTTCGACCCGGAGGTGGACCGCGAGCTCGCGCTTGGCGATCTCGCCAACCGTGACTATCCCTCGGCCCTCGAGCGCTTCAACCGCTATATGGCTGCTCGCGATGAGATCGCACTCGATACGTACGGCACATACCTCTATACATTGGCGAAAAACGGCCGAATGGCTGAAGCGCGTGAATTCATCGGCCGAGTCGGGCTCCAAGGCATGCCGCATACGGTGATCGCTCCGTTCTTGAGCTGGTTCGTCGACCGCTTCGAGCTGGGCGAGCCCGATGCGGCGCCCACGCCGCCGGCCACGCGCGGGAATTGAAGCTCCGCTCCGGCGTTCGCCATCTTGCGATTCCGCGCTGAGGAGACCGCGCCAGCGCATCCGAGTTTGCCCCCGGGCGCTTCTAGCTCCCTAGGCCACGGTAGCCGGTGCTGCGAACGGCAGCCGGACGCCGAATTCTCATATAATAAGCACCGTCCGCCGGTCAGTAGCCGAGAAATACAATTCTAAGAAGGCCGAGAAGCAGGTAGTAATGCAACGAAGGACCTTTGTCCAAGCTGCCGTAGCGACGTTAGGGGCGCCGAGACTTGCTTGGGCCGCATCATCTTTTGTTCGCATCGGCGGAGGAACTCCCGGTGGTGCGTACTACGTCTGTGCGGGTGCTGTAAGCAGGCTGCTCGAAGCAGTCGGCATGAGTCCGCGAGTTCAGACGACCGGTGGAGGACGCCAGAACGCAATCCTGCTTCATCGGGCCGAGTTGGATATCGGCTTCGTTAACAACATCGATGCTGTCCAATCCGCCAACGTCGAAGGTCGCGGAGATATACGAAGCATCATTCCGTTCTTCAACAGCATTCATCATTTCGTCGTCAGAGCGGATAAGCCAATCCACAGCTTGACTGACCTCGATGGTCAGCGGTTCGGTCTCAGCAATAGGGGCAGTACACACGATGCGGCTGCCCGGCAGATATTCGAGATATTGGGCGTCAAACCCAGGTACCAGAACGCGGGTAAGGGAGATACGAACAATATGATCAAGGACGGTCTTCTGACGGGCTTCTTCGCTACGAGCGGTATTCCGATGCCCTCGATCCTGGAGCTCCAGACGACTGTGGATCTGCGTTTTCTTTCGTTCACGGATGCGGAGTACGCCGAGATAAGAAACCAAGCGCCCTGGTTGATCGAGGATCTTATTACTCCAGAGCTGTACGACGGGCTGGACACCCCGCTCAAGAGCTTCTCGTCGTTGAGCGTTTTGATGGCGAATAAGGATGTTCCGGATGAATTGGTCTACGACATTGCGGATATCTGCTACTCCAGCACTGATGCGATAAGGCGCACGTACCGGGCGGCCGAAGTCAATCCCGATCATCTCGAGAGACTGATTCTGCCGTTACATCCGGGGGCGGAGGCATATTATCGGGAAAAAGGTATCGAGATCCCCGAACGGCTTGCGTCCTAGCGCCTGCTTCGTGAGACGCCGTGTCGCCTTGAGCTGAAACTGGTGCAACAAGAACGGCAGCGCTCATCCGAAGACGCGCCCCTGCGGGAGCGCCTGTTGTCCCGCACGGGGCCGTTGCATACCGTTGCGGTCACGGTCGCCGTCATCGGCGCGCTCTTCAATATCGTTGGCTTGAACGTCTATCCAGTCGAAGCGTTCGTTCTGCGTTCGACTTTTTTGTTCGTTGCCTCGGTAGTCGCGTTCATCGTCTACCCCGCTCACAGGAACGATCGCGGGAAGATCACGGCGTACGATCTCCTGCTGATCGGCTTGAGCGCAACCGCCTATCTGTACACGATCCTGAACTACGAAGGATTGATGGAGCGGGCCGGCGTTCTCTGGATCACGCCGGACCTCGTTGTCGGTACCGTGCTCATTCTGACAATTCTCGAACTCGCACGCAGGACGATGGGGCCCGCGCTGCCCATACTCTCGCTCGTGCTACTGGGCTACGCTCTGTGGGGTCCGTACTTCCCGGGCGTCTTCGGTCATCCCGGATTCGCCATCGACCGCGTGATCAGCTACGTCTACAGCCTCGATGCGATCTTCGGAACACCGGTAGGCGTGTGCGTCACTTACGTTTTCGTATTCGTTTTGTTTGGCGCTGTCATGGAGGCCACGGGCGGGGGCAAAGTGCTCATGGACCTCGCCGTCAGCTTGACCGGCAGGTCACGGGGGGGAACCGCAAAGATAGCCATCGTCGGCAGCTCGTTCTTCGGGACGTTGAACGGCAGCCCGGTGGCGAACGTGATGGCAACCGGCGCGTTCACGATCCCGCTGATGAAAAAAACCGGTTACCGGCCGGCATTCGCAGGCGCTGTAGAGGCCGCTGCATCCACCGGAGGACAGATACTTCCGCCGATCATGGGCGCCTCGGTGTTCATCATGATGGACATCCTGGGTTCCGATTACGTCTCCATCGCGAAGGCCGCGCTCATCCCGGCGGTTCTTTACTACGTGGGCGTGTTCTGGATGGTCGATTTGGAAGCGCGTCGGACCGGCGTGCGCGGCCTTTCGGAGGATGAAATTCCCAGGGCGCGGGACGTGCTCAGAAAGGACGGTTACCTGCTGCTGCCGATTGCGGTTCTGCTCTATGCGTTGCTGGTCGCGCAGGTTTCGCCGCTCAGGGCCGGACTGATCGGGGCTCTGAGCAGCATCCTATTGGGACTGATCAAGAAGGAGCATCGTCTCGGCCCAAGCGCCATCGCCTCGTCACTATTTGTGACGATGAAGAGCTCGATTATGGTGGTTGCCGCGTGCGCGCTCGCCGGTGTCGTCGTGGGTGTCCTGGGCCTGACCGGTCTTGGCCTGAACATCGCAAACATCATACTCAACTACTCGATGGGTCTGCTGCCGCTGGCCCTACTACTGGCCATGGTCGTCGCGATCATCCTTGGTCTCGGAATGCCCACGACGGCCTCCTACATCATCTGCGCTGCGATAATTGCTCCCGGGTTGATCGAGATGGGCGTAACGCCCATGGGCGCACATCTCTTCGTGCTTTACTTCGCCAACATGTCGAATATCACGCCGCCGGTGGCGTTGGCATGCTACGGCGCGAGCAGCATCGCGCGGGCGAATCCATTGGACGTCAGCGTCAAAGCGTTCAAGCTCGGACTCGTCGGATTTCTACTCCCGTTCGCATGGGTTTATGGGCCCCAGTTGATCATGGACGGGGAGCCGTTATCTGTGGTCTACACGGCAGTGACCGCGCTCGTTGGGGTGCTCGCCTTAGGCGTAAGTCTCCAGGGTGTTTTCGGTTTTACCGTCTTAGGCTGGCCGTCGCGGTTGTGTGCCGCGTCGATCGCCGTGCTATTGGTCGTTCCCGGGGTGCTAACCGACAGCCTCGCTATCGTTTTGCTTCTTCTTGTGACGGTGCCGATCGCGTGGCGAAATAGTTCTAGAACTCCATCGTCCTCTGCAGACGTTAACTAGACTGCTCAGTTGGCATTGAAATAGCGATTAGAGACATCGCCTGGGCCGGGCGTAAGATGCCCTCGCTCGTCGAGCGATTCCTCGAGGCGCAAGCCCCAAACGGAGACATTGCCGTCGGTCGCACTGAGCTTGTTCAGTCCAGTCGCCGAGGCCAGGATCGTTAGCACACGAATTTCACCGACCCCGAATTTGCGAAGACGGGAGACCGATGCACACATCGTGTCGCCGGTTGCAATAATCGGATCGACTAGCAGAACGGAGGCGCCCTGGATGTCTTCGGGCAGCCGTAAGAAATACTCGACAGTACTGTCGAGATTTCGGTCGCGGTAAATGCCGATGTGCCCGACAGGCGCCAGCGGCAGAGCTTCTATCACGCCATCCACCATGCCGTTACCGGCGCGCAAGATCGATATGACTATCGGATGGTTGGTTAGAGTTCGGACTGTGGCAGGGCCGGTTGGCGTTGAGATTTCCAACTCCTCTGTTTCCCAGTCCCGCAAGGCCTCATAGGTCAACAGAATGCTCATCTCGCGAATGAGACGCCGAAACTCGGGTGCGTTGGTTTGCGAGTCCATCAAGTAACGGAGCTTCTGCATTAGCAGTGGGTGGTCGATCGCATGAAAATTAGTTGGAATGTTCATCACTAAAAGACCGTTCCGTCGCTATCGATTTGCAGGGGCGAGTCGCCCGATGGGCTTCTCTCATACGCCAGCTCGCGTCCGACGTGCCAAGTACCGCCCTCGAGAATTCTCGGGAGCGAGAGCTCCTGACCCAGGATGCTTTGAACACGCTCGGCAGTCCGATCCAATAGATAGACCGTAAGCGCGCGCCACTCGACAATCGCTCGGCTCTCGATGCGATAGCTGGGCCGCATGAACTTCTCTTTCAGCCGTAGCACGCCGCTGTCTATGAACAGACCGCCATTTCGATACTCGGCAAGCCCGGTGAGTTGCTCAACGTCGCAGACTGTCCACCCGCTGCGCAGTAATGTTTCTGCGATCGAGTAGGTCAACCATTGCGACAGCTTGTGAAATGGAACGGCGACTCTGTGGCGCTCGTTCGGCGGAGAGTACCACCAGGCATCGCCGAGATTGACGCCCGACACGGTTATTCGCTTAGGCCACATAGAGCTCAATAGACGAAGGATGGTTGATAGTATCCTGGTGGCGCTAACCTCTGCGGCCGAGTCGGCAGTTAGGTAGTCTGCGAGATCGCCGAGTCGGGCGTTCGGAAATACTTTCGGCTCATGCTGGATAAGTCGTCCGAGCTGTTGAAGCAAGAGTAGGCGATTCTCGAGACCGATGAGCGGCTTTTCCTCGGTAGATTGCATCCGGTCTGCAAAGTCAGCAAGATCCAGCGCGACCAGCGCTTCAGCATCAGTGCGCAGCGGTCGAGACGAGTCGGCGGAAAACGTGCCGGACAAAAACATCTCGAGCGATGCAATTCCGAGGCCCTCGGATCGGGAAAGAAGAATTCCTGAGCTCGTTCGATAATTCCAGTTAGCGCCGGCACCCGCGTCGACCAGCACAGAGGGGATAATGAGATCTAAGCCCGTGCGAGCAAGCTCTATGGCAGATTGCTGCGCCGTGGCATTGTTGAATCGCTGCAGGCTGTCGGTACCTTCGACTTCGAAATGTCGCCAGCGAGAATGGAACGGCACATCGAAGTCCGGATACCGGCGGTAAATCGAATCTATAACGTGCTCGGCTACCACATCGAGACGGGATTCATCAAGCTCGAACGCGCCGTCCCCATGCCGGGTTAGCTCGGAAATTCGAACGGCGCAGTCGCGAACTGCCGCTGGACTCGCCAAGTAATCTAGAGATCCGTTGAAGGACCAATCTGTCACGTCAAGTCGCGACCCTTGACTGATCTCAGCGCGTTGGAATCCGGGGTGTCATCATCAGAAAAATATCCAGCTGCTTTTTTGGCTTCAATCTCTACGCGCGCGTCGGCGGGAATCAATTCTTCTGGGATCTTGATTCGGTTAACGACGCGAATCCCGGCCGCTGTGATGGCATCGTATTTCATGTTGCTCATCGAGTGCAGGTTGTCGATCTTGGTGATACCGAAGTAATGCAGTACATCTGGCATAAATTCCTGGAACCGCGCATCTTGTACGCCGGCAACGCATTCCGTCCGCTCGAAATACGTCGCTGCATTGTCGCCTTCGGGTTGGCGCTTGCGGGCGTTGTAGACAAGAAACTTTGTGACTTCGCCGAGTGCACGACCTTCCTTGCGGAAATAAACGACGATCCCAACGCCGCCACGCTGCGCGGTTCTGACAGCGTCCTCGATGCCAAACACGAGATAGGGGCGACACGTGCATATATCAGAGCCAAACACATCCGAACCGTTGCACTCATCGTGAACGCGGCAGGTCAATTCCTTCTCCGGGTTGGCCAGGTCTTCGACGCGACCGAAGACATAAGCGGTCGAGCTACCGATCGGCGGCAGCCATACATCGAGGTCGGGACGCGTCACAAGTTCGGGGAACATGCCGCCCGTTTCGCTGAATAAGGTTCTTCGAAGTGCGCTCTCTTTGATTTTGAAACGCTCGGAAATTGATGGCAGATGCCAAACTGGGTCAATTGCGATTTTCGTGACTCGAACGTCGTGGTTATCAGTAACGAATTCGCCGTCGACCGCGAGCCGTCCGGCTTCGATCGCGTCATGAATTTCCGGAAGTGTCAGGTGCGCTTGAGTGATGGCAATGGTGGGCTGAAGGTTGATGCCTTTGTCCAGAAACTCACGAAACACCAAATTTACGTGTGCCCCCCACGGGTCGAGCGAGACAATACGACCCTGTTCGAACCACGATGGCTGGGGTTCAATGAGGACGGCCGGCTCGGTGTGCGTCAGATCCGGACGATGGTCGGACGAAAAATGACCGGACGCGATCGACAAGGCGCGGTACACCGTATAACTACCGCCGTGCGTTCCGATCACATTACGATCTGTCTTGTTGGAGATCGTTCCGACAATCGGACCTCGCTCGAGCGGATCTCGCGCCCCCCAATTGATGCGTATGGCATCGAATTGATTGCTGTGCGAACTGAGAACGACATGAGTGCCGTTGTTTACTGGATCGTACGAAGTCATGGTGCGTGTCGGAATCGCCTCGGAATAAATCGGACCTTGCTCGAGCGCTATATCTTTGCAAGGTCGAGCGTGGACGACGCGAACAGGTCTTCAGGTGCAAGTAGTTGCTTGGACAAGCCCTGTTCGTGGTGATACCGGAGAAAGACCTCGAGCACATGGCGGTTCGCATCGATGCCATAGGACCAATAATCATCTCCCATCAGCGACATCACCCGGTTCCTCTCGGCGATCGCCCACGGCAGGCTAACGTATAGATGACCGATCTGAGCAAGATCCTCCATCGCGAGACGCTTGGCCTCCAGGAAGGCTTTCAAGACACTCACCGCCAGCCACGGATGTT
>Ga0224512_10003253_pt1 | contig 14395 bp, 9 predicted proteins | sample SF_May12_sed_USG_4_FD_169103 | JGI IMG/M metagenome (GOLD analysis project Ga0224512, IMG submission 169103) | Sediment microbial communities from San Francisco Bay, California, United States - SF_May12_sed_USGS_13 | ecosystem: Environmental > Aquatic > Marine > Sediment | place: USA: California...
GCGCTCGTTCTTATGCTAAAGGTGCATGTGTTCTGCATATGCTCAGAGGAATTGTTGGCGATTCTACTTTCTTTGATATTATGAGAACTTATAGTGCTGATCCTTCAGTTTCTTATAGTGTTGCAACTACTGAGGACTTCCAGGCAGTTGCCGAGAGTGTATACGGACAGAGTCTTGATTATTTTTTCGAGGAATGGATTTACGGTGAGAACGAACCAACGTATTCAATCGGCTGGGATAAATCTCTTGTTAGCGGAGATATTTATGATGTTACATTAAACATATATCAAAATGTAAATAATAATCCGTCTTACTTCACAATGCCTGTTCAGGTTAAGCTGAATACTTCAATGGGAGATACAATTGTGACTCTGTTTAATAATGCACAAAATCAAAACTTCCAGTTTGAGGTAATTGGAAATCCTCAATCAATCGTATTTGATCCCGGCAACTGGATATTGAAAAATACTACCATCGTTACGGAAGGCGAAGATTTTACAATCCCATTGCAGTTCAGTCTTGAACAAAACTACCCTAATCCGTTCAATCCGTCGACAACTATAGAATATACGATACCTCAAAATGGATTTGTTTCTCTGAAAGTATTTAATGTATTAGGAAAAGAAGTTGCAACGCTGGTAAACGGACAGAATGATGCTGGCAATCACAAAGTAGAATTCGATGCAACCAGTTTGAATAGCGGAGTATATTTTTACAGAATTGAAAGCAGAAACTTTGTTGAAACAAAGAAGCTGGTTTTACTAAAATAATCCTAGCCTTGACAACGTAAAGGCAATTCCTTAACTTTGTTCTGCCACTGTCTCTTTAATTCGGGACGGTGGCAATTTTTTTTATCAAATCAGGAAGAAGATATGGCAGATGGAAACTTTGTTTATCTCACAAGAGAAAGAATAATGGAAATAGAAAAAGAACTGAAGGAAATGAAAATCAACGGCAGGAAATCTATGGCTGAAAAAATTGCTGAAGCCCGTGCTCACGGTGATCTTTCAGAAAATGCTGAGTACGATGCTGCTAAAGAAGAGCAAGGTTTATTTGAACTTAAGATCGCAAAAATTGAAGACGTCCTTTCACGTGCACAAATAATTGATACCTCCCAATTTGAAAAAGGCAAGGTTCACATTCTTTCCAGAGTCAAAATCAAAAACCTAAAAAACAAAAAAATCTTCGACTATCTTCTTGTTTCTCCTGAAGAAGCAGATTTTCAGGCAGGTAAAATTTCTATTACATCCCCGGTCGGAAAAGGGTTGCTAAATGCCCAGGCTGGTGACAAAGTTAAAATCCAGGCACCGGCAGGTATTCTTGACTATGAAATTATTGAAATAAGTTGAGTAAATAAGTTTACTTGTTCGTTTCTTTTATTCTGTCATCCCGAACTTGTTTCGGGATCCATCACCACTCAGATTCTGAAATGAATTTAGAATGACTAACTTAATTCAGACTGATTTTGAGTTGTCCACAAATTTGCCCTAATTAGAAACGAAAAGTTTTCTTTAATTTTGATATAAAATATTTATAACCAAACTGATATGCAGTTAAATTTTATCCCTTTTTAAATGACAAAAACCATCGAACAAAAAGCCCTGAAGTTTATTGACGAAAATCATCTTATTGAGAAGGGAGATAAAGTCCTCGTTGCGCTCAGTGGTGGTGCTGACTCGGTTTTTCTTCTTCACTATTTAATGAAATTTAGAAGAAGATTTGGGATTAAAGTGGCGGCTTTTCATCTTAATCATAAACTTCGGGAAAAAACTGCTACATCTGATGAAAAATTTTGTGCTGATTTCTGTTCAAAGAAAGATGTTGAGTATGTTAGTGTTGCAAAAGATGTGAAGTCTTCTGCGAAAAAGTTAAAGGTATCAATTGAGGAAGCCGGCAGAGAAATCCGTTACAGCGAGTTGAATAAAACTGCAAAAAAAATGGGATGCACTCAAATTGCTACTGCGCACAACTCGAGTGATAATGTTGAAACTGTTCTTTTGAATTTTGTAAAAGGTACCGGCGTAAAAGGTTTGGCTGGAATTCCGGTTAGAAGAAATAATATCATTCGTCCAATCCTGTGTTTAAGTTCCGAAGAGATCAGGAAATATTTAAAAGCAAACAAAATTCTTTTCCGTGTAGATGAAAGCAATCTTAATTCTGATTATGAAAGAAACTTTTTGCGGAATGAAATCATTCCAAATCTGAAGCAAAGATTAAATCCGCGACTTGAAGAAAAAATCAGTAACACATCGAAAATTCTCTCGGAAATTAATTCGTTCGTTGATAAGCACATTCAAAAGATCAGTAAAGAAGCTATTAAAACTGATGGAGAAGAGCTGCGGATTAATTTGCAGAAAATTTCTAAAGTCGACAAAAGTTTACTTAGTATCCTTCTAAAAACAGAAATTGAAAATAAATTTGATTCTGAACTGTCCTCAGAAAACATTTTTTCATTACTTGATCTTTTAGTTTCACAAAAGGGTAGATCAATTCATCTCAAAGAAAACATAATTGTGACAAAGGAGAGAGGTGAGCTGGTAGTTCGAAGAAGCTCTGCTTCAAGAATTCAGAAAACCAGCTATAAAATTAAAATTGGTGAAAAAGCTATAATTGATGGGAAAATTATTTCTATCGGGGAAGTCAAGAGAAAAATGTTTAAGTTCAGTCCCGATAAGTCGGTTGAGTATATCTCTAAAGATGGTCTCAGGAATATTTTTGAAATCAGAAAATGGAAAGTAGGTGATAAATTCCAGCCGATTGGAATGAAAGGAACAAAAAAGATTTCTGATTTTCTTTCAGATGAAAAAACATCTTCAATCCAAAAAAAAGAACATCTTGTTCTAACTAATGCTGGAGAAATTGTTTGGGTAATCGGTCTCCGGATTGACGATGGGTTTAAAGTAACATCAGAAACAAAAAAGATTTTAAAACTAACTGTAACTATAAAATGAATTCTCCCGAAAAATTATTAATAGGCACAGACGAATTTGTTCTTTTGCTTACAGAAGAAATGATTCAAATGAGGATAAAAGAACTTGCTGAACAGATTTCTTCGGAGTATAAATCATCGGTACCGGTGTTCATCGGGGTATTAAATGGTTCATTTCTTTTTATGTCAGATCTCATTAGATATTTGAATATAAATTGTGAAATTGATTTCTTCAAGCTTTCAAGTTACGGTGACGCAAAAATTTCCTCCGGAAATGTGAAACTACTCAAAGAGCTCAATTGTGAAGTGAACGATAGAGACATAATTATTGTTGAAGATATTGTTGATACAGGACTTTCAATCAAATATATTGAAGAACTTTTTGCCGAAAAAAGACCTAACAGTATGAAGGTTGTTTCTCTTCTGGTGAAGCCTGGAAGCCTTAAATATAATGTGAAAATTGATTATATTGGCTTTAAAATTCCTGATAAGTTCGTTATTGGTTACGGTTTGGATTTTGCCCAGAAGTATCGCAATTTGAAAGGAATTTACATATTAAATGAAAAAGGAGAATAATTTTTTTCATGAATTTAGATTTTAGAAAATTTTTAATGGCTGATAATAGCGACGATAAAAAACCACCGAAAAATCCTAAAGGCTCAGGACCAAACAGACCGGATGATAATTTCGATTGGTCTAAAGTTCTCAGGATGGTATTCGGATGGGGTGCAGTAGTTGTTGCTGCAGTGATTGTTATGCAGGTGTTCAGAACCAACCAGGAAAATTATGTCGACATTCCATTTGCTGAATACCGCAGATTGGTTAGCGAAACCGATAAAATAAAAGACGCAACGATAACTAAGTCAGACATCAATGATTATTTCTTCCGTGCTGATTTAACTTCAGAAACTTCAATTGATATAAATGGAACTGCCACTAACGTAAAAGCTATTTCTGTTTACATTCCTGAGCCGATTATAAAGGATGAAGAAACTCTCTGGAAAGAAAAAGGAATAAATTACTCCTTCGATAAACAATCTAGCGAATGGCTGAACATCCTGGTCGGATTTTTACCCTGGCTCCTGATAATAGCCATCTGGATAATAATTATGAGAAGAATGCAGGGGCAGGGCGGCGGAACAAGAGGAATTTTTTCTTTTGGAAAAAGTAAAGCCAAACTGATGACGCGAGCCCAACAGAAAGTAACCTTTAGAGATGTAGCCGGTACAGATGAAGCAAAAGTTGAGCTTCTAGAGATAATTGAATTCCTTAAAGAACCTACCAAGTTCCAGAAACTTGGTGGAAAGATTCCGCGCGGCGTACTTTTATTAGGACCTCCAGGAACAGGTAAAACCCTTCTTGCACGTGCAGTTGCCGGAGAAGCTGATGTACCATTCTATTCGATTAGCGGTGCAGACTTTGTTGAGATGTTTGTTGGAGTTGGTGCAAGCCGTGTTAGAGATCTTTTTGAAACTGGAAAGAAGAACGCACCCTGTATTATTTTTATTGATGAAATTGATGCTGTTGGAAGACATCGTGGTGCCGGACTTGGCGGTGGTCACGATGAGAGAGAACAAACTCTCAATCAATTGCTTGTTGAAATGGATGGTTTTGAACAGAATAGCGGTGTGATAATAATTGCTGCAACCAATCGTCCGGATGTTCTTGATCCTGCTTTGATGAGGCCAGGAAGATTTGATCGCCAGGTAGTTGTAGATAGACCGGATGTTAAAGGTAGAGAAGGAATTTTTAAAGTACACACGCGTAATATTCCTCTTGAAGAAAAAGTAAACCTGGAAGTTCTTGCAAAAGGTACTCCTGGTTTAGCAGGTGCAGACCTTGCAAACCTTGTAAATGAAGCAGCACTTCTCGCAGCAAGAAAGAATAAGAAAAAAGTTGAAATGTCTGATTTTGAGGATGCAAAAGATAAAGTGATGATGGGAATGGAAAGAAAGAGCATGATTATTTCTGAAGAAGAAAAGAAAACAACTTCTTACCATGAAATCGGTCACGTTCTTGTAGCCAGGATGATTCCGGAAGCTGATCCCGTTCATAAAGTAACTATCATTCCGAGAGGTCGTGCGCTTGGTGTTACCAGTTATCTCCCGATTGATGAAAAACATACTTACTCAAAAGAATATCTTGAAGCTGTAATTACTTACGCACTCGGCGGAAGAGCAGCTGAGAAGATTGTTTTTGATCATTACACAACTGGTGCTGGAAACGATATTGAGAAAGCTACAAACATTGCGCGAAAGATGGTCTGCGAATGGGGAATGAGTGAAAAGCTTGGTCCGATGAGTTATGGTGCAAAGGAAGAAGAAATATTTCTTGGCCGGGAAATTCAAAAGCATCGTGATTACAGTGAGAAAACAGCAATTGCAATTGATGAAGAAATCCGTGGCATTATTAGTCAGGCAATGAACCGGGCTGAGAAAATTTTAAGAGATAATATTGGTTTGCTTCACAGTTTATCAAAGGAATTGCTTGAACGTGAAATTCTAGATTCGGATGAAATTGAAAGTATTATTAAAGGTGAAGAACTTCCGCCTGTTCCGGTTGTAGAAACTCCGAAAGAACAGGATGTACCCGAACACGTTAAAGCTATGATGCAGCAGCGCAAGCAAAAGGATGCTCCAGTAAAAGATGACGCCAATTGATAATGGTACGATTCAATATAAAGATGAATTATTCCGTAAATTAATTCACCTTTTTTCGCTCTCAATTCCGATTGTTTACTATTTTATCCCAACGGAAACTGCCGCCATAATTCTTGGAATACTTGCTGTTATGGCTCTGATCATAGATTTGGGAAGATACCTTCATCCTGAAACAGGAAAAATTTTCTATAAGATGTTCGGCTTTCTTCTCCGTGAGCATGAACTGGATCATAAAAAGAAGAATCTCAACGGTGCAACTTATGTCCTGATTTCTGCACTCATAAGTGTACTAATTTTCCCCAAAGTTATCTTTATCTCTGCCTTTTCAATTCTGATAATCAGTGATTCTGCCGCTGCTTTGGTTGGAAGAAAATTCGGCAAAAGAAAATTCCTCTCAAAAAGCCTGGAGGGAACTTTAACATTTTTTATTAGTGCATGTAGTGTGATTTTATTTACTCCAAAAGTCAGCGGATTTTTCGAAGAATATTTAATAGGATTCATTGCTGCATTTGTTGGGGCTATTGTTGAAAACGTTTCCTTTAAATTAGTTGATGATAATTTATCCATTCCGCTTGCTGTTGGATTTACAATGTGGGGTTTATACCTGGCACTTTTGCCAAATCTCGATTTAACACTATCAAATGTACCGAGGTAGTTTATGAAAAAATTTTTAGTTATTCTGATATTATTTTTTCCGCTGTTGCTAATTTCTTGTGATTCAAAAAACAAACCAGCAAAAGGTTTTGAAGATGAAATAATTGTTGTTTCAGATTCTGTTGAGTACGAGGAAATACTTGCTTCTCTTCAATCCGTATTTGAAAAAGAAATCTACACACCTCAACCAGAAAAATTATTCACGTTGAAAAGAATAAGTGTAGCTAAATTTCAAAATAACCAGCGAACTAAGAACATAATTATTGCTGCTCCACTGAATTCTGGCAGCCGGACCTCAGATTATATTCAAGCAATTGTAGATTCCTCTGTTGAAGCAAAGTTAGCATTAGATAATAATTTCCTCGTTTATAAAAATGATTTATGGGCAAGAAATCAACTTGTTGCTGTAATAGCCGCACCAACAATTGAAGAGCTAAATAAAAAGATTCTGAACAACTCAGATAATCTACTATACACTTTTCAAAAAAAATCTGATGCAAGATTGTTCAGCAATCTTTACAACCCAACTTATGAAAAAAAAGATATTGAGGGAAAATTTTTGAAGGAATACGGCTGGGTAATTTATGTTCAGGCGGATTTTGTTGTTGCACTTGATAAATCTGAGGAAAAATTTGTCTGGCTCAGAAGATCGCCGGGCAGCGATATGGAACGGTGGATTTTTGTTCATTGGATTGATAATGCAAATCCTGATTATCTCGTTCAGGATTCAATTAAAGCAATACGCAACAGGGTTACAAAAAAATTCTATCAAACTTCTGATGATGCTTCCTACGTTGTGGTTGCTGAAGATTATCTTGTGGTTAATGAAGTTAATTTTAATGGAAGATATGCTTTGTTTACTCAGGGATTGTGGGAGCTAAATATAAAAGGTATGGGCGGACCTTTTGTAAATTATTTCTTTTATGATGAAAAGACACAAAGAATTTATATGATTGACGGTTCAGTTTATGCACCAAAATATTATAAACGAAATCTCATACAACAAATGGATGTAACACTTCAGTCGTTCAGAACGAAATCAGAACTTACAAAAGAAAGAATAGAAAATTTACTGGACGCAATTGAGAATTAATTTTTTAAAACATCCTGCAATGCCGGATGTAGTTGAAAACCGGGAAGGTCATTTAATATTTTCTTTAAATATATTTTTGCGCGATCTGTCCTACCAAACTTGACTTCATAAAATGCTCTATTGGAAAGCATCCTGCCGATAATATTTTCAATGTTTTCTATGTAGATATTTTTGTTAGAGGCTATCCTTACAGAAAAATCGGGATCTGGTGCGGGTATGTATTCATTTCCCTTAACAACTTTATAAAAGAATAAGTAAGGAACCAGAAAATAACCTTCCGGAAGTCTGAATTCTCCTCTTTTCATTTCCTGTTCAAACAGCTCCGGTGCAATGAAGTAATCTCTTTCGTTTACATTAGTTTTTATAAGATTGCTCATTATGGTTTTGTATAAAGTCTCAAGCCTGTTAGGATCAAACTTTTCATCCCGTTCAAATGGCTGAAGTGCAACCTTAAACTGGTCAATCTCATTATTGATACCTGCTAAAACTTTTGAGTCGTGATTGTTGATCTGATTATAATACCATGATCTCCTCAACAATTCTTTATCAATAACTGTAACGTCTGTTCTATAATCTTCCACAAACTGATAATAGTAAGACTCAGAAATAAAATAATCCCATTGATAACTAAAGATGATTGAATTTTCAGGAACGGTATTAAGAACCACTTTGGTGTAGTCTTCAAATGTGTAAACACCGCTTTGATTAACTTTTATAAAATTGAAAAAAAGCTGAATGACTAAAACAATTGCTAACCCGATTAGTCCATAATTTTTAGGTAGGCTTTTCATTTCCAGAATTTTTAGTGCACCGAATGCAGCGAGGAAAGCGAGCATAACGAATGCAAGCAGGAAGTACGAATCAATATCATGAATGTCATAATTAATAGAGTAAAGAACTGTAAACACAAAAGTAATAAGGATAAACAATCCAAGTTTTCTTGATTTGAACAACGAAACGAACAATCCAATAGCTGCAAGTAGCAAACCGATAAAAAATTCAAACGGCAGAATGCTCCAAAAAAAACTGAATTGTTTTCCTGCTGAATCAAAAGAGGTGAAAAGCCAAACCTGGTATTGTCTACCGGTTACGTGACGGTAAATTCTTTCCCAATCAATGGGATTTCCCCAATTGATGATTGGATTTTGTGAAGCTCTCAGTGGCAGATAAGAATAAACAGCGACGAGAACAACAATGAAAAATAAAATCATCAACACCAGTCTCACAAAGCTCGCAGTAGTAAATTTGTACCGCGAGAAATAAAGGTAAGCAGTTGCCGGTAGTATCATCAATGTAGTTAAATGATTTGTAAATCCAAGTGCCAAAAAAAATGCAAACATTAGCCAGTGAGTGAGTTTATCATTCTCAAATGAATTTACATAAGCCTTTAAAAGAAAAAGAATGATGAGTGTAATTAAAAGTAAGTGAAGCGAATAAACTTCCACCGAAGTGCTTTGGAACCAGAATGTTCTGCTGAATGCGAGAATTAACCCTCCGAATACTGCAGTGATCAATTTTATGTTTTCTGAAAGCTCTTCCTTGTTAACTACTTTTTCAATCTGATATTTGCCCTTTTTCTTTCCTTTTTTGGCTTCCTCTTTTTTTTGTGAAATTTTCTTCTTGAATACAGAAATATTATCCATACAATATTTTATTGTGTATGTAAACACACCAACTGCAGAACTGCAATATATTGCTGCCAGGATATTAAGCAGTAAAATTTTTGTAAATGGAAGTGGAATTAATGAAAATAAATAACCTAGCATTGTGAATAGCGGGTAACCTGTTGGATGTGCGATGCCAAGTGTTGCCTGAACAGCAGCAAGTTCGCCTGAATCGATCTGCACAACAGAAGGTGCAAGCGTGAACAGGTAAATAATGAATATAAAAAGTGCTGTTACAAAGTAAAAATATTTTTTGGCTAAAATCATTTTTTATTTTTTCTGGATGATTGCTGAGAAACTTTCTCTGTTAAATTGAAGAACAGTATTCAGTTTATTCTTTAACGAGGATCCGCTTTTAAAGTCAAGGAATCCTACAAGCTTGTCAAATCTTTTATCTTCAGCAGATATTTTTGATGAGCTGCTGCTGAATGCAATCTGGTTAAAAACTTCTATTTTCTTTAAGAAAAGGTAATTATCTGCGAGTTCATTTAAAACTTTTTTATTTGATTTAAAATTCCTGAAAATTTCAGGAATTGATTTTCCAATAAGATTTTTTGGTTGTTTCTCTTCTGTAAGCAATAAATAGTGAGCAATGTATTCAATATCGCTCAAGCCTCCCGGGCTCTTTTTAAGATCAACTAAATTCATTTCCGCAGGGAAGCTGGAAAGTGATTTTGATCTCATCTCACTTATTCCTTTTGAAACTTCTTCTTTTTTCAGATGAGATATTCGATCGAGGAATGAATCAACAAGGCTGTTAAATAATTTTTTATTTCCGCAAATGAATCTTGCTTTTAACAGTGATTGCATTTCCCAAATACGGGCGCGCTTGTTTATGTATTCAATATATTTTTCAAAATCCCAGACTAACTGACTGCTTGCACCTTCCGGTCTTAATCTGCAATCAACACTGAAAGGGGAGAGTTCTTTCTTCAAACTTCCCAGCAGTTCCTGGAAATCCTTTTGAATATTTTGATACTTACTTGAATTCTTCACTGCAAAAATTAAATCCACATCCGATGCAAAAGACATCGCACCGGTTGCAGTGCTTCCAAGAACAATAATTAAATAATCGTTCTTCCATTTCTTCTTTTTACTAATTTCTTCCGCCAATAACCGAATTTTTTCTATTACGGTGTTGCTCAAGATTTGTGAAGCTTCTTTCTGTTCCGTCAAATTGAGTGACAACTGAACAGCAATTCTGAACAAAACATTTTTTAATCGAATCTTATTGAGTTCAACTTGTGTGGTATCGTTCAGAAATTCTCTGTTTAAAAATCTCTCCCTCAGAATTTTATCCTCAGCAAAGAGGTCTATTACCATCTGTGAATTTTCACAAAGAGTAAGAAAAATGGATAAAAAGTTATTATCGGTGAATTCGTTGTACCATATTGAAGGGAAGTCGGCTTGCTTAATTACGCGCACAAAATTGGAAAGACACAAGTCAGGGTCATCAGAGTTCAAAAGATATTCAAAAACATTTTGTTCGATTTTACTGAAAGCTTCGAGTGCGCTTTTATCAAACTTCCGGCTGACAGTCAATCCTTTCCCTTCTCTTAAAAATGAAATGTCATTCTGTGCTCGCTGAGAATTTTCAAATTTAATTTGATTGAAAATTTTATTTTGGTCAGCAGCTTTTTTGCTCTCACCAACTATTGAATTATAAATAGCTCTAACCTGTTTTCTATTTTCTTTTATTTTCTCTTTGAACTCATTCAGATTTTTGAAACCGAGAAACAAACTCAGCTTTTCTGCTATTTCTCCGCTATCGGGAATTGTGTGTGTTTGTGTGTTGTTCATTAGTTGAAGGAAATGCTCAATCCTTCTGTACAAAATGTAAGCATCCTGTAAAGTTTTAATTTCCTTTTTTGTGATAAGTTTTGCACGGTTAAGTTTTTCCAACGCAGAAAGAGTGTTGCCGGTTTTTATTGATTCCTCTTTCCCACCATTAAGGAGTTGCAATGCCTGAACAACAAACTCGATGTCTCTTATTCCACCGGGAATTAGTTTTATATTCGCATCCTCAATATCACGCTCAATAATTTTTCTAAGTTTTTTCATTTGCTCGAGCGGTGAAGCAAAATGTGAAGCTGGATAAATAAACCGATCAATATATTTTGTGAATTGTGAATAGAGTTTTTCACTTCCAGCTGAAAATCCTGCTTTGATAAGCATTTGTCTTTCCCAGTCGCTGCCTCTACTTTCGTAGTAATCAAGATATTCCTGAAGACTTCTGCACACAGATGAGCTTTTACCATCCGGTCGCAAACGTAAATCAATCCTGTATAAGTTCCCGGCTTCTGATGAAGTGCATTTCTCAAGAAAGAGTTGAATCGTCTCCGAAAGAATTTCGCTGTAGTATTTATTGCCAATTTTATTCTCTTCAGCATAAAAAATTATGATGTCAATGTCGGAACTATAATTTAATTCACTGCCGCCAAGTTTGCCGAGTGAAATTATACAATAAGTTTGTTTGACTTTTTCGATTTTGTATTTATTCAGAATAAATTGGTAACAGCTTGCAAATAATTTTTCGGTTAGAGTATTTGCAAGTATCGAAAGCTCTACTGTAGTTTCTGCAACTTTTGTTTTGTTCCAAATATCCTTCAGCCCTATTCTGAGGATTTCTCTTCTCTTCAAAGAGTTCAGTGCGTTAGTTTTTGCATCGAGTGAATTGTAACGGGAAATTCTTTCTTCAACTTCCTCTCCAAAAGTTTTTTTATCCAGCTTTGAATTCATAACTGATGAATCAGTCATCCTGTAGAAGTACTCAGGGTTGATGACGAGTATATCGCTTAAATAATTGCTGTTGGATGCAATGCTTACAAGCATCTCAACGTGATGAGGATAACGCAGACATTCGCTGAGAAAAAAGAATTTATCAAACATCCCGCTAATAATTCTCAGCAGGTTTGATTCGGAGGTATGAGTGAAGTAGTGTTTCTTAATTTCTGATTCAAAAAGTTTCAGCAGCCGTTCAAAATCCTGCGGCGGAAGTGCACCAGCTGAAAAGCCGGCAAGCTTGTTTATAAAATCATTTGTGAGTTTTATTAAGCGCAAAGGTACTTATTTCTTAAATTCAAATAATCAATTATTATTCAAATTTAAGTATAAATAGGTTTGTTAGCACTTTTAATAGGAAGGAAGATTGTAGAATTTAGAACCCAACTCTTACAACTTTTTGCGGGTTAATTGTTTAATCAATTGTTATTCTTTAATGAGATCAAGAGATGATAATTCATGAATGGAAAATAGATATGGATCTCCGTTTGATAGCCTATTATAAGTCCTAAGCATAACCAACCCAATATTTACAGCAACAAAATCTTCTTCATATGAACTTTGCGGATTATAATATGTTCGCGTTCTGAACAAAATGCATTTGAATGTTCCACTTTGAACCTCAACGGCAGTATCAACATTAATTACTTCCCAATCAATACTCGCTTCAAATATGTCCCCAACCTTGCAGGGATACTTATATTTCATAAATGGGATTACATTAAAACTAAGCGTGTCGTCTAATACTGGTTTAACCCAATATCCATCATCTCGATTTATACACCAAAAACTATCTACACTGCTATTCTCAGTTGAAGTTAAAAACCATCTTTCATTATCTGCTACAGTGTCTTTTATAATTTTATTATGCCTATCATATTCTACAAACATAATCGAATCATTAGTAAAAACTGAGATATGATAATTCCATACATTACCTAATTGGAGAGGTATAATTACATTTTCATTTATCCTTGGTTCATTAACGGTTATCTCTGAACAACCTATACAAACTAAATTAAGTAGCATGAATAAAAATATTATATTCTTCATAATCTTAGCATTTGTTAATTGCCCACTTTTACATTCCAAACTTCCTCAATATTCCAAAAACATTCAACAAAAATTTTTAGAAAAGATAACACTGAGATTCCGGAACAGAGTCCGGAATGAAGAAACACTCATCACAGCCCTTTGTGAGTAAAATTTCTTAAATTGCATCTCAATTGTTCAATAAGTATGTTAAAAGCACTTTAATAAAGGAGTTAGGCACTGGATGTTAAATATTGTTAAGAAAATGTTCGGAGATAAGCACGAGAAAAGTCTTAAGCTTCTCTGGCCGGTAGTTGATGAAATAAACCAGGAATATGAAAAGCTGAAACAGCTTACGGATGATGAATTACGAGGTAAAACACAGGAATTCAGAGATAAAGTAAACGAATTCACTGCAGAAACGAAAAAGCAGATTGATGAATTAAAGCAAAAGCTGCATGGTGATGAAGATTTTGATAGAGGTGCAGCATACGATGAGCTGGATGCATTAGAAGAAAAGTTAAATGAAGAATACGAAGAAGCATTAAATCGAATTCTGCCGGAAGCTTTTGCAGTTGTAAAATCCACCTGTGAAAGATTGGTTGGCAAAAGCTGGACAATTGTTGGAACTAAAATTACCTGGGATATGGTGCCTTACGATGTTCAGCTAATTGGCGGAGTTGTTTTGCACCAGGGAAAAATTGCGGAGATGGCAACCGGTGAAGGTAAAACTCTGGTTGCAACTTTACCCGTTTATCTGAATGCTTTAACCGGAAGAGGTGTTCATCTTGTAACTGTGAACGATTATCTTGCTCAACGTGACAGCGAGTGGATGGGTGAGATTTATAAATTTCACGGGCTTACTGTCGGCTGCATTCTCAACACGATGGATCCCAGCCAAAGGAAAGAAATTTATAACCGTGATATAACTTTCGGAACGAACAATGAATTTGGTTTCGATTACTTGCGTGATAATATGGCAATTGATAAAGATGGTCAGGTTCAGCGCGGACATAATTATGTAATCGTGGATGAAGTGGATTCGGTTTTAGTTGATGAAGCAAGAACTCCGCTTATTATTTCCGGTCCCGTTGATGTTGACGATCATAAATTTAATGAGATGAAACCAAGGATTGAAAGAATTTACAGGAAGCAGAAAAATTATGTCGCGAATATTTTACAGGAAGCAGAAAAAATAATTGAAGAAAGTGGCGCTACTCCCGAAGCTGGTGTTCAGATTTTCAGAGCTTACAGGGGATTACCGAAGAGCAACAAGCTTGCAAAAATTTTAAGCGAAGCATCCAACAAAAAACTTATGCAGGAAACAGAGATGGAGTTTCTTCGCGAAAAAGCTAAAAATATGCACATAATTGATGATGAACTTTATTTTGTTATTGATGAAAAAAATAACAGCATTGACTTAACCGAAAAAGGTCGCGAAGAGCTTGCACAAGGCAGCGGAATGGAAAAAGAATTCTTTGTGCTTCCTGATCTTGGTACAGAAATAAGCAAGTTTGAAAATGAGCCCAACCTGAGCGACCAGGAAAAAATCAAGAAAAAAGATATGCTCTACTCTCACTAT
>Ga0224512_10003254_pt1 | contig 14394 bp, 10 predicted proteins | sample SF_May12_sed_USG_4_FD_169103 | JGI IMG/M metagenome (GOLD analysis project Ga0224512, IMG submission 169103) | Sediment microbial communities from San Francisco Bay, California, United States - SF_May12_sed_USGS_13 | ecosystem: Environmental > Aquatic > Marine > Sediment | place: USA...
GCCTGCCAGGCGTCGTAGGAGGACCTGCGCAGCACCGGAACCAGCCGCTCGGGAATCATCATCCGCATGACTTCCCGGAGCAGGTCCGACGACTGGATGCGCACGATCTCGAGCCGTTGCGCAATCTCGGTGGCGAGCGCGCTCTTTCCCGTGCCGGTGGCGCCCCCGAGCAACACCACGATGGGCCGCTCGCGTCGGAGAAACTTGACCAGGACGAGATAGCGGTGGGCCGCTTGGGGGCCGAGCTTCAAGCGGAGATAGCGGTAGGTGAGGAACCCGAGTTCGTGCGACCGGATCTCGGCCACGCCCCTCGCCATCAGATGGCCGAAGATCTTCGAGGTGACCGAGGTGGACTCCTCGTAGGACAGGCCGCTCGATTCGAGCACCCGGCGATGCTGTTCCCTGGAAAACTGCGTCGTCCGGCCCCGCGAGTCGCGAACCAGGATCGTGGCGGGCAAGGCGGCCGGGCGCTCGTAACGCTGCACGGTCGCGGCGCCGTACTTGGAGATGAGCCGCAGCACGATCCCGCGAATTTCCTTCGTCGTGACCTCGGGTCGGTCGTCCAGCTCTTCGCGCACCTTCGTCGCCAGTGCGTAAGCTTCCTCGAAAGGCAGGCCGGCGTGATGAAGCGAGCTGGTCAGGATTCCCCGGAGAAACGGAGTCCTCGCTTGCCCCTCTTCCGGATCTATCACGAAGGTCTTTGCCATTTGTTATCGCTTGCTCGTTTTCGCGGCGCAGGCGGCCGGGTTTCGCCCGGCCATCGCGAAATCCCTTCGGAGAGGGTCCGGACGGGCCACGCTTTGTTTCATGTTCGGCTGATGGATAGTCTGCCTCAACTGCGTAGCCGGAAATGCGCGAGCGCGCCTGCGGACCACCGGGCGTCAGGCGACGCCCGCCTCAATCCTCGTCCGTCGACCAACCGACCGCCGTGACGACCTGTTGCTGAAGCACCTTTTCCCGCCACTTCATCTCTGTGAGCACGCCCTTGACCACGTCGACGATGCTTATAATACCCACCAGTTCGTCATCTTCATAGACCGGCAAGTGACGGATCCGCTCGGCCAGCATTTGCTCCATCAGCTCCTCCGTGCTGCTTTCCGGTCGGCAGGTGACCACGGAGCGGCTCATCAGATCGGCGGCGGACTTGCTCAGGGCTTCAGAACCCTCCTCGGCTATGCTGCGCACAATATCGCGCTCCGAGACGATGCCCAACAAAGCGCCATCCCGATCCCTGACCAATGCAGCGCCGATACGCTCTCGTCTGAGCGTACTCGCAACGTCGCGAACCTTGGCGTTCGGCTCGATCGCGACCACCCGCTCGCCTTTCGACTGTAGAATTTCCGAAACCTGCATGAGACACCTCCTGGACGCGGCGCGACTTGCGTAGCCTTGGTGCGGGGCTTTCCAGAGCCCCGGGCTTCGAGAGATCCCGGGTCTCTTCGCCTCGCAGACAGAGCGTCCGAAACGCAAGGGCAGGTCAGCGAATACTGCGCCGGGCAATGGCCCTCGGTTTGAGGCGGCGCAGCCGCGTGGCCTTCGACTGCCGCTTCTCCGCGGCCTCGATCAGGATCTGCTGGCAGCCTCTGCTTTCAGGTCCACGCCCGGCCGGTTGACGCCGGGAGTAGCTGCCGTCGGAGTTCATATCCCATGCGCTGCGTTGGTCCTGCAGTTGGTATTCGAAGATCTTGCTCAGGTCCTCGCGCGACCCCGCGTCCTCGATGGGCACGATCAGTTCAACCCGGCGTTCCAGATTCCGGCGCATGAGATCGGCCGAACCGATATAGTACTCCTCGTCACCGCCGTTGCGGAAATAGCATATGCGAGCATGCTCCAGAAAGCGTCCGAGCACGCTGACGACCGAGACGTTCTCCGACAGATCCGGCACACCAGGACGCAAACGGCATGTGTCGCGTACGATCAGCTCGACCTTCACCCCTGCTCGGGAGGCGCGATATAGTGCGGCGGTGATGTCCACGTCCTCCAACGCATTGGTCTTGAAGCGAATCAGACCCGGCGAGTTCCGCGAATGTAACCCGATCTCCCGGTCGATCTTGGCGAGCAGCGCCTTCTTCAGGAACTTCGGCGCCGTCAGAAGCTTGCGGTACCGGCGCGACGGCTTGCAGCCGCTCGTCAGGTAGTTGAACAGCTCGGTCAAATCGTGGCCGATGTCGTCGTCGCAGGTGAGCAGACCCAAATCGGAGTAAATCCGGGCGGTCCCGGCGTGATAGTTTCCCGTGCCGATGTGGGCGTAGCGGCGCAGGCCGGAATAGTCCTGACGCACCACGAGGATGGCCTTTGCGTGGGTCTTGAGTCCCACGACCCCGTAGGTGACGTGAATTCCCGCATCCTCCAGCCGGCTCGCCCAGCGGATATTGGCGGCCTCGTCGAATCGAGCCTTGAGCTCGACGGCCACGGCAACCTGCTTGCCGTTGCGTGCCGCCTCGATCAGGTATTCGAGGATCTCCGTGTCCGCGGACGTTCGGTAGAGCGTCATCTTGATCGCCCGCACCTTCGGATCCCGGCTGGCCTCGCGCACGAAGCGCTCGACGGATGTGGTGAAGGACTCGTAAGGAAAATGCAGGAGGATCGAGCCGGCCTCCCGAATCATATGGAAGATACTTCGCGATTCCTGGAGCTTCGTGTTGGTAATCGGGTGATGGTCCGGATCATGGAGCTCCGGCATTTCCATGCTCGCCAATTCCATCAGGTCGCGCATGCCGAGCAGAACATCCGATTCGAAGACGTCCGCGGATTCGTCCAGACCCAGTTCCGCCGACAGCATGCCGCGACGGTAGGTATCCATGTTCCGGTTGATCTCCAGGCGCACGAAGGGAGCGAACTTGCGATACCTGAGTTCGGTCTCGATCATGCTGAGCAGGTCCTCGGCCTGTTCTTCATCCAACTCGGTGTTGGCGTTACGCGTGACCCGAAAGACCTCGCAGCATTCGATCTCCATCTCCGGGAACAGGAGATCGAGATTGTGCGCCATCACCTGTTCCAAGGGGACGAAACGCTTGCCCCCGTTTATGCGCAGGAACCTCGGCACGCCGGAGCCGAGCGGCACCTTGATGCGGTTCATCAAGGGTTCTTCCTCGTCCCGGTAGCGCAGCGTCACCAATAGGTTGAGGGAAAGATTGGAGATAAATGGGAAGGGATGGGCCGGGTCCATGGCGAGAGGCGTGACCAGCGGCAGAACGTTGGCCAGATAGAACTCCCGCACTTGATCCCGTTCCGCTTCCGTCAGCTGCTCGTAGCCGGCAATGTCGGCGCCCTTCCTTTCCAAGCTCTTTACCAGGTCCAGATAGACCTGGCGCATGTTGAGCTGCATCTCCTTGACGGCTTGAACGCACTCCGAAATCTGCTGCTGCGGCGTACGGCCGTCGACGCTGAGTTGGTGAACGCTGGCGGCGACCAGCTGCTTGAGGCCGCCGATGCGTTTCATGAAGAACTCATCGAGGTTAGAGCTCGCGATGGCCAGGAACTTGACGCGCTCGAGCAGGGGGTTGCGGCTATCTTGTGCCTCGTTCAGCACCCGGCTGTTGAAACCGAGCCACGTGAGCTCTCGGTTCAGGCAGAATTCCGGTGCGTGGAGATCTATTTCCTCGGCCGGCAGCGGGCGGGCTGCTTGCTCACGGGCGACGCCGAGCTTTTCCTTGACCGCCGCGATATGTTCCCTTGGCGGCCCAGGGCTTCGGGATCTTGCCGGGGTCTTCGCCGTCGTTCTCGAAGCAGGCGAACCACCGGGTCCGGCGCTGCCCTCCAGCACCTCGAGTTTTGGGGTTCCGGGCGCGGTCTCGCGAGCCACGGCCGGGGTGCAAGGTCTCTCTCCCTCGCTGCCGTCTTCGGGCGCGGTGGGATCTCGAGGTTTGCCTGCTGCGCGCCGAACCCTGCCCCGAGGACCGGGCCCTTTCCTGCCGGCGTCGTTCTTCGCCGTATTCGCCCCTTCAGGCGCCGCCTCCTCGGGCCTGATCGGCTCCGGCGTGCAGGGACCTCTACTCTTGGCGGTGTCCGTGTCGGTCTCGGATCGTACCTTCATTGCTCGTCTTGCGCGCCCCTTTCGGTTTTCTTGCAGGCGTCTCTCCCGTTCAACGCCGACTTGGGTCAGTCCACAGCCTAACCGTGAGATAGAGTGGGACTGCTCCCCGCCGAGCCCGTTCTCGGCCCTCGACACTCACAGTCTATACTTCTCCCTTGGCCGCCTCCAAGAACGCATTGATGTGGCTCAATTCTGCAGCTGTCTCGAGACGGTCCCAGCTCGATCGGGAAGCCGGCCGCCTGCGGCTTTGCCGTCCACAGGACCGGCCCAGCAAGGAAGACGCCGTGGATCAAGCGCATCTCGTTTTGTGCGGGCCGACGCGCTTGTCCCGCAGCGGCACCATCAAGCTGTCCGGTGCCGAGCAATAACCTCCGTCACTCAGCCGCTTGCGGCAGCTCCGGCGTGGATTCCTCGATCCACTGCGCCCGCGCGATCTTGCGGCACAGCCGGTAGATCCGGCTCAAGTTCTCGATCATCTCCATCTCGCGCGTAAAGGTCCGCAGGCGGTTCGGTTCGCTCACGACCAGACGGCCGACCTCATGCCGCGCCGTTTCCTCGGCCAACTCGGCCATTTCCTGCTTCATCTCCTTGACCGTCAACGCAGCTTCCTTGTCCTCCTCGCTGACTGCCTTCACGGCCGTCTTGAGGGCCCGCGAAACCTCGTTGTGATAGCGCCCGATGACCGCCTGGGTGGGTCCGCTGACGACCACCCCCTCCTCGATCCTCTGGCGGCCGATCTTGACCAGATTGGTCTCGATGACATCGCCGATCTGCTCCAAATGGCTGGCTACCTGGAGCAATTTCATGACCTCGGAAGATTCGTCGCTGGACAGCTTTCCGGCGCTGATCCGGCTGAGGTACTCCACAATGTGGCCATGCAGAATATCGACGTCCGTGTCCATTGCCGCCAGGGTCTGCAGCTGTTCCGTGGTTCCGGAAACGATTGCCGGCAGGGCGGCCTCGAGCATGCCATCGACGCGCCCGCCGAGGCGCCCGATCTCGCGGCGCGCCCGATCCAGAGCCAGGGGCGGGGTCGAAAGCAATCCCTCGTCGAGGTACTTGGGTTGGATCACGGCCGGTTCCACCACAGGTCTGTCCGGAACCAGCCATTCGCAGAAGCGGGCGAAGATGGCAGCCATGGGCAGAAACGCGAGCGCGATCCCGACATTGAAAACGGTATGAGCATTCGCTATTTGCCGGGGTGTCTCGGCAGCCAACCTTTCGAATCCGGTTAGCTCTGCGTGTTGTGGAGAAATGGATCGTACGATTTCGGCGAAGGGGGGGATGAACCACACGATCAAGAGAACGCCGACGATCTTGAAAGTCACGTGAGCGACCGCTACGCGAACAGCCTCGCGCGGTTTGCCAATGGCGGCGAGCCCCGCGGTGGCACAGGTTCCTATGTTGGCCCCTAGGGCCAAGGCGATGCCGGCCTCCAAGGTGATCAGGCCCTGCAAGGCCATTGCGATGACCACACCCATTGTCGCCGACGAGGACTGGATCAACGCTGTAAACGCGGTTGCGACCAGAATGCCGATGGCCGGATGCGAGACCTGTTGCATCATTTCAACGAAGGGCTCGTAGCTTCGGAGCGGCTTCATTGCCGAGCTCATGATGCCCATGCCGAAAAAGATCATTCCCAGACCCATGACAAGGGCACCGTAATGTTTGGTGGTATCGGTCTTTCCCGCGAAGATTAGAAGGAAGCCCGCGGCGACCAGCAGAAGCGCATACTGCGTGACCTTGAACGCGACAATTTGGGCCGTGATGGTGGTTCCGATGTCGGCGCCGAGAATGACTCCGACGGCCTGCGACAGAGACATGAGCCCGGCCGTGACGAAACCCACCAGCATCACGGTCGTGACCGAGGAGGACTGAATGATCGCGGTCACGAAGGCACCGGTAAGCAGCCCCATGACCCGATTGGTCGTCAAGGTGCCGAGGATGATCTTCATACGGTTGCCGGCCACCTTTTTCAGACCGTCGGCCATCTGCTCCATGCCAAAGAGAAAGATGGCCAGACCGCCGAAGAGCTGCATCCCCATGGTCCACCAACTGACCTCCTTGCCGTCGGCGGCAGCGAGGGCTGGCGTTGCCGCAAACCAAAGGGCGGCTGCCAGAGCCACAGTGATGAAGCTTCGTGCCCGGTGGTTCAAAGCGTCGTATATGTGAGATGCCTTCATGTCGCGCCTTCCCCTGTCCGAATCGGCCTTTATTTGGAACCTTCCGAACCCGCCCGCTCATTCTTGAATGACGGGCGGCCAGGAAGGTCGATGGCTCCGAGCCGTTCCGCGCTTGGATTGGCCGCACGCTCGACGGGCCCTCTTCCCGCGGCCAGCGGCCTTCACGGGCATCACGGTCGAACGACGAACGACGGAAGTGTCATGACCCAGATCGCGCTAGTCATCGTTCGTGCCCGCCTTCACGATCGTCACCGGTATCGGCGACATCTGCACCACTCGCTCTGCCTTGGAACCCAGCAGCAGGTGCGGCAGCCCTGTGCGCCCCCGGCTGCCCATCACGATCAGGCGCGCGCCCTTGGTCCGGGCTATCTCGAGGATCCTGGTCGCCGGAATGCCCTTGACCACAACCTTCTCCGCGTGCTCGAGGATATCCAGGCCGGGATGCTTCTCTGCGACCTCCGCCAGAAACTCATCCATCATCTCGATCGCCACATCCTCCATGGGACGCAGCAGATCCTTCTTGCCCTTTCGGTAGTAACCGGGCGCGTCCGCGGGATCGTGAACCACATGAAGCACCACGAGGCCGGCCTTGACACAGCCCGCATAGTCGCACGCCCAGAGCAAGGCCGCCTCCGAATCGGGAGCGAAATCGACCGCAACCAGGATCGGGCCGTCCTCGCCGGCTGGGTCCTGCCGTGTTTCTGAGATTTCTTCCGTCAATGTCCGCCCCTCCCCTAGCATGTGACCGAAGCGCTCTTACCGTCCTCGCTGTGAGCGCACCGTGGATTCGCCCCCAATGACCAGCACCTGGCGGTCGCACCGGTCTGTTGCCGGCGCCAAGACCGCCGTTCCCAGGGACGACACCATGGCCGTTTTCAGGAGTCAGTATGCCAAGAAACGGGGACCCCGAGGCGCTGTGGCTGATACTCATTGCAGGGCCGCCGCAGAAGAGTTTCATTGACTTGTATCAATTCCTCAATGGGATCCGATCTCTATCGTAATCGCATGGCGAGCTTCCAGTTCGGCCCGACTCAAGTGTGCCGACAACGGGGCCGGGGAGTTCTTGCGTGGCCGCGCCTCCCGCGACGGCCGATCGCTCTTCCGATGGCGGCTATCGCCGAAACGGTCGGCTGCGTCGCCGACAAGGCCGAATCGAGGCGATGGGACAAGGGACCCGGGTACAGCGACGGGGCGAGTTCCTGCATGGGCGCTGTCGCCTGCCCCGGGGGGCCTGATGACATAGGGCGGTTTGGACACAGTCGGGGCGAGGGACATGGAGTGGGCTTTCGGCCAACTGCCGCAGTACCGGGAAACGGCGATGGCCTTCCTCGCCTTCGACACGGCACGTCTTCTCGCGCCGGGCACGATCGCCGCCCTGATCGTCCAGGAGCAAGGTACCGGTGGACTTCACGATTGTCCTTGAGCTGGTCGCCTCCGTGATTTTGGCCGCGATTGTGATTCAGACGCTCGGCAACGAGAATAAGTGGATTAACTTGCTGAGCATGGTCCCGGTCCTTTTGCCGATCGGGGAGATCACGCCCGAGACGCTGGCGATCCGCAACAACATCGCCTTTGCCCGGTCACCGTCGAGCGCGCCACCCTGCAGGCTCTCCAGGAAATCCGGGTACCTTGGTAGCGCGCCGCAGTCCGCCGAGATGGCGCGGCCTTCCTCAGGGTCTGGAACGGAATTATCGATATGTTTGGCGGGAGCGAATTTCCGCCAGGGTTAGGAGCGGGCGGCGCGGTGGGGTGGGGTCCCCATGAGCCGTCCGCGACGCGGCCCTGGCGGAAATTGGCCCGGTCCCCCTGGGATTTCCCCTGGGATCGGGCGCAATCGGCCCGCTGCCGCGTCGCTCGTCGTCGAATATGCCCGGCATATCCTTCCTCCTCGCTCCTAACAGCGGGCCGATTGCGCCGCGACCAAACCCATCGACAATTCCGTTCCAGACCCTAAGGGGCCGGCCGCGCGAGGCGGAACAGCTTGTGCACCTCGAGGCGCTGGTCATGAAGCTTGCGGTTCGCAAGCTTGTTTGCGGTGGTCGACGGCAGTGACCTCCACTCGTCGGACTGCTCGACCAGGGCTTCTTCAAGCTGCCAGAGGTGCATGAACCTGCGCCCCTGGAGGCGGTACACGGCCTGTTGCTGTTCACTGGAGATGAGATTGTCGAGCCGCCAGATCTTGCTCGGGTTGATCAGCGTTTCCTCGATTCTGGCGGAAGCAAGGATCTCCGATTGTACGTCCTCGTCTAGCTCCGCGGCTTCGTTTATCGTCCGCCGGAATTCCCTCACCTTGTCGAACTGACGACCCTTCAGTTTCGACAGGCGATCGACTGCTATCCCTCTCCCTTCCAGGTGTTCCAGGACCGTTTCCGACAAAATGTAGCTGGCCTCCCGGTAGACCTGCTGGTTGAAGACATTCTGCAGGAAGAACAGGCCCACGAAGCAGACCAGGCAGGCGACGACCGGCGTCGTGACCCAGCCGGAGGATATATTGAGCAGGACTCGCCACTTGATGCCCCTGCCCCCCTTGAGCAGGGCGATGCCGATGACGGCACCGACCACGGCCTGCGAGCTCGACACGGGAACCAGGGGAATCGTCGGCAGACCGGAGCTCGCCAGGAAATGCTCCAGCCCGCGGGAGGCGAAGAGGAACAGTACGACGGAATGGGCCACGACGACGACCCAGGCGCCCACCGGCGAGAGCGGGAACAGGCCGCCGCCGACCGTCAGCATGACCCGCTTGGAATAGGTGAAGACCCCGACCGCTATGGCGAGTGCGCCGAGCAGGAAGAGCTGCTGGATGGCGCTGAAATTGGCCAATCCGCCAAGGCTGAACGAGGTGAAGGGGTTGGCCGAAACGAAAACGCCCATGACGTTGGCGATGTTGTTGGCGCCCAGGGCAAAGGATCCGAAGGCCCCGGCCAAAATGAGGCCGAGCCGGGTGTAGGCATCCAGTCGCACAATATGCAGCTTGGCCCAACCCACGAACAGGGTCGTCAGCTTGTACAAGACGACGCCGACCACTCCGGCCAGGAGGGGACAAGCGATCCAGGTGCCGACGATCTTGATCAGGGAGCCGGTATCCGTCGGGAAACCGCTGAATAGGTTCCATCCGATGATCGCACCCACGATGGCCTGGCTGGTGGAGACCGGCAATCCCAGCTTGGTCATCCCATAGACCGTGATCGCCGCCGCAAAGGCGGCCATGAAGGAGCCGCCAATGGCGTTGATCGCCCCCAGCTTGCCGAGCGTGTGCGCGGCCCCTGCGCCGCTGAGGACGGCCCCGAGGATGATGAAGAGGCTGCAGATCAGCGCCGCGGTGCCGAACTTCACCATGCGCGTGCCGACCGCCGTTCCGAAGACATTCGCGGCATCGTTGGCGCCCAGCGACCAGCCTAGAAACAGGCCACTCCCAAGGAAGATGAGTATTGTCGCGTCCATACGAGGCCCCCCGCGAGCCTAGGTGGCTCGTTTGATCGCATAGATGGAGAGCTCGTCGGCGATGTCCTCGGCGATATCCGCGATCCAGACAATCCTCTCCGCGAAGAACCGCAGATGGATCTTGTTCGACAGGGGCAGGTCGCTGGCGAAAATCCCGCCTCTCAATTTGGTGACGACCTCGTCCGACTCCTTCTCGTAATAGAGGACCTTGTGCATGTGGTCCTTGATGGCGGGGGCGTCCCTGAAGAACGCCCGCGACGCCAGGATCAGCGCCTCGACGGCGGCACACGACAGGTCGGCCAGCTCCTGATAGGCGGCGTGGAATGCCTCGGGAATATCCGGAGCTTCGGTTTCGAAATACCAGAGGGTTTCCTCGAACTTGTTGATGATGTTGTCCAACGATTCGAGCAGTTTCAGGATGTCGCCCCTGGCGTCGGGCATAAGCGTCTCGGCGTACATGTTCGTCAAGATCTTCCGGCGCAGCCCGTCGCCGCGCGTCTCCAGATCCGCGACTTGATGCAGCTTTTCCGTGAAGCGTTCCGACTTGCCTTCCTGGAGGAACAGGCTCAGGGCCTGTTTGAAAGCCAGGTTGGCATCTCCCAAGACGTCGAGAAACCCGTCGATCTCGCTCTCGAGTTGTCTTGTCCGGCCGAAGAGGGTGATTGCCATGTCCGACTCCCCCCGTCACAGCGTTTCAATGCCTTCGCGCTTGACCTTAGTATTCTTATGGATTTGCGCTGCACTCTAGCACGCATCGATATTCTCCAGTCAAACCACAGCGCGAGCGACGAGACGGGGGCGGTCGGGCCGCCGACCATGACGATTGGGGAGGACGTCCGCTCGAGGCGGAACAGCTTGGATACTTCGAGCCGCTTTCGATCCGCGCTTCGGCTGTTTCGGCAGCTCCTACCCGAGGCACAGTTCGCTTGGTTGAACGAGGAACTGAGGTTCTTGACCAATGAAATGGCGGCGGCACGCGACTGGGACGTCTTCGCGGAGGAGATCGTTGCGCCGACCGCGCAGGGTTTCCCGGACCGAGCGCCGTTCCGGTTGCCTCAGGACCTCATCTCAGCACACAGGAACCGCAGCCGGCATACAGCCCGCCGCATCATTTTCTCCAAGAGGTATACCGAGTTTCCTTTGCGCGTGAGCGCATGGCTCACCGGGCGTGTTTGGCGCGACCAACCGCCGACCGAGGACGCGGCCCGGCCGTTTGGCCCGATAACCGTTTTTGCGGCCGGCAAGTCGGCGCAATTGCACAAGCGGCTCGACAAGGCGGGCAGGAAATTCAAGGCGCTCTCCGTTCCGGAACGCCATCGGATGCGCATCCAGGTCAAGAGGCTGCGTTACGCCTCCGACTTCTTCAATTCCTTTTATCCGCGCAAGGCGGTGAAGCCCTATAGCGAAGGCCTGGCCAATCTCCAGGACGCGCTCGGCTACCTGAACGACGTGGCCGTGGTGGAAGAACTCGTGGCACGAATTTGCCAGGGCGCCAGAGGTGAGGTCCTGGAGCAGTGCCGCTTCGCCGGAGGCGTGATCATCGGCTGGCATTCTCGTGCCTTGGCGGACTCGGAGCAGAGACTGGTCCGAAACGTCAAGAACTTCATCGCCTGCAGGCCCTTCTGGCCGGGTCCCGCATGAATCGGCTCGGGTAGAAAATGAACCGCCTGGGGTCGGCCTAAAGACAAGAAAATTGCAACCACAATTCGTTTATGGTTGTTATAGTTATTAAATCGTTGCGTCTCAGGGGACACTTCGAGGCGGTGGCACTTGGCGATCCCGAGAACCGGCCAGGCCGAGTAGGGAGGTAACCATGGCGAAAAAGGCGGAGGCCAAGAGCGCCAAACTCAAACTGGCTGAGCCGAAGAAGAGCCAGTCGAAAGAACTGGATTACAAGGACAAGGCGAACAAGCTGGTTGAGCCGAAGAAGAGCCAGTCGAAAGAATCGGACGACCAGCAAAAGGCGACCAAGAAGATCAAGACCAAATTCTATGAAGCCGAGCTGGCCAAACTCCAGATCGAGCTGGTCAAGCTTCAGGAGTGGATCAAGAACGAGGGCCTGAAGGTCGTCGTGATCTTCGAGGGGCGTGACGCGGCGGGCAAGGGAGGCGTGATCAAGCGCATCACCCAGAGCCTGAACCCGCGCATCTGCCGGGTGGTGGCTTTGGGCACGCCGACCGAGCGCGAAAAAACCCAATGGTATTTCCAGCGCTACGTACCGCACCTTCCGGCCGCCGGCGAGATGGTCCTGTTCGACCGCTCCTGGTACAACCGGGCCGGCGTCGAGCGGGTCATGGGCTTTTGCACCGAGGCGGACTACCAGGAGTTCATGCGCACCTGCCCCGAGTTCGAGCGCATGCTCGTGCGCTCGGGCATCATTGTGATCAAGTACTGGTTCTCGGTCAGCGACGAGGAGCAGGAACGCCGCTTCCAGGCCCGGATCCACGACCGCACGAAGCATTGGAAGCTCTCGCCCATGGATCTGGAATCGCGCAAGCGCTGGGCCGAGTACTCCAAGGCCAAGGACGAGATGTTCGCCCACACGGACATCAAGCAGGCGCCCTGGTACGTGGTCGAGGCCGACGTCAAGAAGCGCGCGCGGCTCAACTGCATCAAGCATCTGCTGAGCATGATTCCCTACAAGGACCTGACGCCCGCCGCCATCGAGCTGCCGCCGCGCCAGAAGGCCGGAGGCTACGTCCGGCCTCCGATGAGCGACCAGACATTCGTGCCAAACGACTACTGATGCTCGACGAGCCGAAGGTTCAAGGGGTCGGAACCGGGGGCCCGAGGGCATGGGTGAGAGCTTGCCCATGATCGGGAGGCTCTTAGGGTCTGGAAGGGAATTATCGATACGTTTGGCGGGAGTGAATTTCCGCCAAGGTTAGGAGCGGGCGGCGCGGTGGGGTAGGATCCCCATGAGCCGTCCGCGACGCGGCCCTGGCGGAAATTATCCCCGGCCCGCCGGGATCGGGCGCAAACACATCAATAATTCCGTTCCAGACCCTTAGAAAGACGGAGTGGCGGGCGGCCGCACCTTTCGTCTGTGCGTTACCGCTTGCGTGGGCGCAGATTTCCAAGTTTCAAATCGGCGGCTTCGGCCACGGCCGCAAAGCGCCGCTCCACGACCTCTCCGACCGGCACCGAGCCGTCTCCGGACAGGTCGAGCCACAACCCACCATCCGCCACCTGCAGCCCCGTCGTAGCGAGCAGCGACGGTGCGCCGGCGGACAAGGTATAGGCTAGACGCAACGCCATGCCGACGAGCCGGGCCCGGCGCGCCGAGCGGGGCCGCAGGAGCGACACGACGGGCTTCGCGACGGGCGCGTCGGGCTCGCCGCCATAGCGGACGAAGACGGCGCAGGCAACGAAGGCACGTCCGGGATGATCGATCCCGACGAAGGGATAGTGGAGGATCCGGTGCATGGCCTGCGCCGCCCGGTAATCCGGGTGCTCGCGCCAAGCGAAGTCCGAGAGGTGACAAGCGACCAGGCGCAGGCGCTTTTCCGCCGCTTTATCTTCATCGAACAGCGGAGCGATCCATCGGGCGAAGGCGGCGCCGCAGTCGCCGAAGCGCCCTTCGCGTTTGGCAAAGTCTCGAGCCGCTGTGACCAGCGGATCCTTTGACTGCTCTTTGCTGGGCAGGCGCTCGAAGAAGAAGCCCTCGCGCAGGCCGTAGGCGGAGAGCACCACCTGCTTGGGCCGACAGCGGCGCAGCACACGGCCAAGCAGCAAGGCCGAGTAAGGCAGGGTTTCGGCGCGCCGTCTCGAAACACCGGTCATGCGCCCCATGGACCGGCGGCCCAAGCCGGCCACCACCTGGCAAAAGCCGATCGCCTCGTCGGCGGACATTGTGTAGCCGTGGAGCACGTGCAGCGGATAGGCGTTCTGATCCATGTGGATGCGGGCAAGATTGCGCCAGGCGCCGCCAACGGCATAGAAGCCGCGTCCCTCGACGGTATCGAGCCAGTCAATCTCAGCCAGTTGCCGGTCGATCTCCTCGACCGGAACGACCAGTTTGCCCTTCTCGCTGTCGATGACGCGCAACGGTCCGAGCGCCAAGGTAGCGAAGTCCTGCAAGCGGCCATCGCCCAGGCGAACCAGCTCGAGGCTGCCGCCGCCCAGGTCACCCATGAAACCCTCGGCGTCGGGGAAAGCCGCCAGCACGCCCAGCGCGGATATCCGCGCCTCCTCGGCACCACTGAGCAGCCGCACAGGATGGCCGCAGCGGCGCTCGACCTCGGCGATAAACTCGGGACCGTTGCTGGCGTCACGAGCAGCCGCCGTCCCCAGCAGATGCAGCTCCGCCACCTTCATGGCGCGCGCCATGGCGGTAAAGCGCACGACGTTGACCAGCGCGGACCACACGGCATCCTCGGACAGTCGGCCGGTTTGCGTGAGCTCTCGACCGAGGCCGCAGATGACTTTCTCGTTGAACAGAGGAAAGAAGGCCCGGCGCAGACCATCGAACACGACGAGACGGACCGAGTTGGAGCCGATATCGATGACCGCCACGCGCCCGCCAACCGACCCCTTTCGGCGAGGGCTCTCGCTATGCGGGGCCATGACCGTCAGGCTTCTCGGTGGACCAGGCGGGGAACCTGATCTGCTCCCGGTTCAGTGTCGAACCGCGACCCGAGAGGCCGGGGTTCGTCATGAGGCAGGTGCGCGCGCCGAACCCCCTGGCGCGCCGCGGCTCGCGACGATAGCTGCCGTCCGGTTCGAGATGCCACG
>Ga0224512_10003255_pt1:5000-14393 | contig 14393 bp, 11 predicted proteins | sample SF_May12_sed_USG_4_FD_169103 | JGI IMG/M metagenome (GOLD analysis project Ga0224512, IMG submission 169103) | Sediment microbial communities from San Francisco Bay, California, United States - SF_May12_sed_USGS_13 | ecosystem: Environmental > Aquatic > Marine > Sediment | place...
CGTCGTGGAGAAGGTCTTCCTCGCGAAGAACGCCGCGTCCGCCCTGAAGCTCGGGCAGGCGAGGGGAGCCGCCATCGTCACCTGCCGGGTCCACGGGCTGCGCGTACATGAATACAGCGCCAAGGAGATCAAGCTCTCCGCCACCGGTTTCGGTTCCGCCCCCAAGGAGCAGGTGTCCGAGATGGTGTGCCGTCTCCTCGGTATCCGGGAGCCGGTACCCCCCGATGCCTCCGACGCCCTCGCGATCGCTTTCTGCCGGGCCGTGTCCCGGGACATTCCCTCGTAGGCCCGGAACCTTCCCCTTCCGTTCCGATAGGCCCCATTCCCTGTTCCAGCGACGGGAAGCTCCTCCAGGCGACGTCCATCGCCATGAGCAATAACAAGGCCGTCGTCGGCTACAACATGCGCGGGGCGGAGTACCTGGGCGGGATCGACGTGTTCCTGATTTCCACCGAGAAGAACGTGAAGCTGAAATCGGAGGCGCTCTTCAACAACGCCGACGTGAATTCCGTGACGTTCAGCGACGATCGCGTGTACGCGGCGGAAGCGACGGGAGACGTAACGTATCCCTATCCCGCCGTGTTCGAAGTCCTCGGGTTGCAGGGAGCAAATCTGGTCCTGGACGGGAACAGCATTGCGCCTCTTGCGAGCTACGCCGGCACCAGCGCCGTGTTCCAGGGAAGCCGGGTCTACGCGACTTCGGGAGACAACGGCGCCCTGTCCGTGTTCGATTCCGCCAGCCTGGACCTGCCGGAATATTCGTTCGACCTTCACGACGCCCGGTGGGTGGATGTCAATGACGGGAAGGTGGTGGTCGTGCAAGGCACGCCGGGGCAGATTTCCGTATACGACGAGGCGAACATGACCCTCCCCCCCGACGTCTTCTCCTTCTCTGGGGCCAACGTCGCAGAATCGAAATCCACGGTGCAGGTCATCGGAGGAAAGGCTCTCATCGCCGCGGGGGACAACGGCGTGCAGGTCGTAAGCCTTGCCACGGGAAACGTCCTCGGGCATGTGCCGCTTCCCGATCCCGCGGACCTGGTTCTCGATCCGTCCGTCGTGGTAACGAACGCCGTCTCCGCCGAAGGAGACCTTTTGTTCATCTCCAACGGGGAGGCAGGCGTCTACGTAGCCCAGGCGGACACCCCGTTCGAACAGGACTGGGGCGAGACTCTCCACGCGATCACCGTTCTTGGAAGACTGCAGATTGACGCCCTGCAGTCGGTGAACCACGTGGTGTACAAGGACGGGTTGCTGATCGTCGCCTCCGGCTTGGGGGGGCTCAAGGTGGTTCGCCTGAGCTACTAAAGAAGAACCCGGCACGATTTTCTTTCCGCGGCATCCGCTTTTCTGCCTCCTGACATGACGGAAAGCTTGGATGGGGCGCACCCTTTCCCCGATAGGGACCGGAGTGCCGGCAAGTCCTTCCTCCTGCGAGAAGTGATATGATAAGCGGCAATGATCGAGCATCTGCGCGGTCGCCTTTCGGGCGGGGGGAAAGACTTCGTCGTGCTGGAATGCGCGGGGGTGGGCTTTCGCGTGAGCGTGTCCTCCGTTACGCGGTCCGATCTGCCCCCCGAGGGGGAAGCGTGCATCCTGCGCACCTTCCTCCACATGCGCGAGGGAGGCTCCGACCTCTTCGGGTTCTCTTCTGAGACGGAGCGGGAGATCTTCCTGGCGATGATCGGCGTGAGCGGGGTGGGGCCCAAGTCCGCCCTTGCCGTCCTGTCGGTGATGGGAATTGCCGGCGTGCTTTCCTCCTGCGCGCGGGAGGATGCCTTACCCTTCACGCGTGTTCCCGGCGTCGGGAAGAAACTGGCGCAGCGGATCGCGCTGGAGCTTCCGGACCGGCTGAAGAAAGTGTCGGTCGAACTGACCCCCGTCCCCGTCGGCGAGGGGGCGGATAGATCCTCCGAGCCGGAGGTCGAGGCCACCGAAGCCCTCATCGCGCTGGGATTCCCCCGGGGCGAGGCACAGGTCACGGTGGCCAGCCTGCGCAAGGAGTCCGGGGCGGGCGCACCCGCGGAAGTCCTGATCCGGGGGGCGCTCAAGCGCCTGTCGGGACCGCGCAGATGACCCGCACCCGGTAGCGGAGGAGGAGCGGTGGAAGAGCGTATCATGGACCCGAAGGTAGGCGGGGAGGAAGGGGGGTTCGATCTCTCCCTGCGGCCGAAATATCTCGCCGATTTCATCGGGCAGGCTCCCATCGTATCGAACCTTACGACCTTCATCGAGGCGGCGAAGACACGGGGCGAGCCGCTCGACCACGTCCTTCTGTCGGGCCCTCCCGGCCTGGGGAAGACGACCCTTGCCCACATCATCGCCAACGAGATGGGGGTGGGGATTCGCACCACCTCCGGCCCCGCCGTGGAGCGGAAAGGCGACATCGCCGCGATCCTGACGGCGCTCGAGCCCGGTGACGTACTCTTCATCGACGAGATCCACCGGCTGAGCCGGGTCCTGGAGGAGTTGTTGTACTCCGCCATGGAGGATTTCGCCCTCGACATCATCCTGGGGCAGGGGCCTTCGGCCAAGTCGATCCGGCTATCCCTGCCGCGGTTTACCCTGGTAGGCGCCACGACGCGGACCGGTCTTCTTACCTCCCCCCTGCGGGATCGATTCGGCGTCAATTTTAGGCTGGAGTATTACCGTCCCGAGGAGCTCGAGGAGGTGATCCGCAGGGCCGCGGGATCCCTGTCGATTCCGACCGACAATGCCGGTGCGCGCGAAATCGCCCGCCGGTCACGGGGCACGCCCCGCGTGGCCATCCGGCTCTTAAAGCGCGTTCGCGACTTCGCCCAGGTGAGCGGGGAGGGGAAGATCCATCAGAAGATCGCCGACCATGCGCTCCTCAAGATGGAGGTCGATCGGGAAGGACTCGACGTGATGGACCGAAAGATTCTCCGGGTCATTCTCGAGAAGTTCCACGGCGGACCGGTAGGCGTGGAGACGATCTCGGCGTCGGTGAGCGAGGAGCGGGACACGATCGAGGACGTGTACGAGCCGTTTCTCATCCAGCAGGGGTTTCTGAAACGCACTCCGAGGGGAAGGGTGGCCACGCCCGCGGCGTACCGCCACCTCGGGTTGACGCCCCCCCAGCGCGCGTCCCAGCAGGAAGGATTGTTCGGGGACGGTTGAATAAACCGAGGGCATGCCAGTCTAACCGGTAATCGTTCAATCCAACCGATAGAAATGACATCTCCCGGGGGTGACAAGATGAGACGGGCCGCATTTCTCCTGGTTCTCTGCTTCGCACTGTTCGCGCTTCCTTCGCAGGCCGGACTATTCGATACCATCAAGAAGGGGATCGGGACGGTTGCCCCGCAATCGGGACCCGACGAGAGCCAGGTCGCCGGAGGCTTGAAGGAGGCCCTCACGATCGGGACGGGCAACGCCGTGAGCCTCGTTTCCGTGACGGACGGCTATTTCGCCAACCAGGCCATCAAGATCCTCATGCCCGCCAAGATCCAGAAGGTCGCGGACGTGCTGGGCAAGGTCGGGTACCAGCAGCAGGTGGACGAGTTCGTCCTCAGCATGAACCGCGCGGCGGAAAAGGCCGCCCCGCAAGCGAAATCGATCTTCGTCGACTCGATCAAGGAGATGAGCATCGAGGACGCGAAAAAGATTCTCAACGGAGGTGACACCGCGGCCACCGAATTCTTCAAGGGAAAGACCGGGGGCAAGCTTTCCGAGGCGTTCAAGCCCATCATCACCTCCAGCATGGACGAGGTCGGGGCGACCCGGAGCTACAAGGAGATGATGGGAAAGTACACCTCCCTGCCGTTCATGAAAGCCGAATCGCTCGACCTCGACCAGTACGTGACGAACAAGTCGCTGGACGGCCTGTTCTTCATGGTGGGCCAGGAGGAAAAAAAGATCCGTACGAACCCGGCCGCACGGGTCACCGACCTCCTGAAGACGGTTTTTGGCGGGAAATGAGATAGAATTTCCCTGTGGCGTCCCTGGGGAAAATCCTTCTGGTCTCCGGGCTGGTTCTGGCCGGCATGGGGCTTCTGCTCCTCCTGTTCGACAAGGTAGGCTGGGTCGGCAGGCTGCCCGGAGACATCATTGTCAGGCGGAAGAACGTCACCTTCTACTTTCCCCTCGCCACGAGCGTACTGATCAGCGTTGTCCTTACCCTTCTGTTCTGGCTGTTCCGCAAGTAGCTCCTGTTGTTCCCCGGCAACAGGAAGCGTTGCACAGATGCAACATGCGAAGATGTTCCCTGCGCGGTAAGGGAATAAGTAGCTGATAACATTGTCTTTTAATATATACATACCTGGCATGCCGTTTGCAATTCAAAACGCCAGGCTTTTTGTAGGGAGAATGGCGTGAACGTTTTCCAGCATACGGTTTCTAAGCCGCTTTCCTTTACCGGTACAGGGCTCCATACCGGAATGGGTATCCACGCACGAATTCTTCCGGCGGACCCCGATACCGGGGTCGTCTTCCTCCGAAAGGACACGAACACCGAAATTCCCGCGCGGGTGGAGAACGTGGTCGAAACGGCGTACGCGACAGTGCTTTCCGCCGACGGTGCGAAAATCTCCACGGTGGAACATTTTCTTGCCGCGCTCTACGGAATGGAGATCGACAACGCGCGGATCGAGGTGGACGGGCCGGAACTCCCGATCCTGGACGGCAGCGCACTCGAGATTTCCCGGGCGATCGCCGCCGCCGGCCCTGCCCGGCAGGACATCCGCAGAAAGTTCCTGCGGGTCTGGGAGAACGACAAGATCCGGCAGAACGGGTCGATGGTGGTCCTCTCCCCTGGCGTGGAAATGGAAATATTGGTGACGGTAGACTTCCCGGCGAGCGCCATCGGGAGGCAGTGGGCGAAGATCACCCTCACTCCCGAGAACTTCCTCAAGGAAATCGCCCCCGCGAGGACGTTCGTCCTGCGGGAGCAGATCGAGGACCTTCGCGCGGCCGGTCTTGCCAAGGGGGGGGCGCTCGATAATGCGATCGTCGTCGAGGGCGGCAAGGTGCACAATGCGGGAGGACTCCGTTTCCCCAACGAGTTCGCACGGCACAAACTGCTCGACTTTATCGGCGACCTGGCCCTGCTGGGGCGCCCCGTGCGAGGCTGCTTCCTCGCCATCCGTCCGGGGCATACGGTAAACCATGTCGTTGCCGAATATCTTGCGTCGCCTGTGTATTCTGCTTCACCCGAATCGCCTGTCAGCCCGGGGAAGGTCCCCGTGGATATACAGGTCACTGCCTAATCCCCCTTTGAGTGGCCCTTGACGGGCCACTCACCCCCCTCTTTTCCAAGAAGTTTCCTGCTGTTGCAGGTTTGCCTCAGCCCGGTATAATGTCCGGGGAGGCAGTGTTGCGCTACGTTGCTATTTCGCTGATTTTCCTTGGGGTTCTCGTGGCGCCCGGCCTCTCCGCCGCCGCCTCCCCCAAACCACGCATCACGGACATACACGGACAGGCCAAGGGACGCAGTGCCCTCGTGCATTTCACCCTGCGCAACGCGTTTACCCCGGGAATGGTGGAGGCGCTCAAAAGCGGGATAGAAATTTCCTTCAAGACCGTCGTTCGCGTCCAGAGGCGCCACCGGAACTGGTTCGACACGACGGTCGGCGAGATCACCTTTTCCCGCTCCGTTCGCTATGACGCCCTCTCGCGCGTATACCACCTGAACCGGGGCAAGGAAGTGGAACTCCTGCCGGACATATTCACCGCGCTCGCAGGGATGACCCGGTACGAGGTGATCGTTCCTCTTTCCTATAAGGTCGAGCGCGGCAAGCGGTATCGGGCATACGTCCGGACGCGTCTCGACAAGGTGGGCCTGTCGGATCCGCTCCGTTCGATCTTTTTCTTCTCCTCCCTGTGGGACGTGGAGACCGAATGGGCGAGAGGAGACATTTCTGCGCCATGAAGGAATTTCCTCCCAGAACGCCGGATCTATCCCCGGAGAAGGAACGGGCAAAGAGGAAGCGGGAAAGGGTTGCCATCGGGATCGTGGCCGCCCTGGTGGCTGGCCTCACAATCCTGGAGGCGCGCCTGGGAGCGATCGGCGGCACGGTGGCCTTCACGAGCAACATCATCATCTTCGCACTCATCAACATCAACGTCATCCTGATCGTCCTGCTGATCTTCCTCGTTACCCGGAACGTGTTCAAGCTGATTCTGGACCGAAAGCGGAACATCCTGGGGGCGAAGATCCGGTCCCGCCTGGTGCTCATCTTCATTTCCTTTTCCCTCCTTCCCACGATCCTTCTGTTCATCGCGGCTACCAATATCACTACGACGAGCATCAGCTCGTGGATCGGCGGCAGGGTCGGGGTCGCCCTGACCAGCGCGCTCGACATCGCCCGGGGGAGTCTCGAGAGGGAGGCCGGCAGCCTTTCGGGCGTGGCGGACCAGGCGGCGACCGCCATTCTTAGGCAGGGAAAGAAGGTCTCTCTGCAGGATTCCCTGGAGGCCGCCAGGCGGGGGCTACCCAGCGATGTCTCGCTCCTGCTGGTGGGGAAAACCGGCCCGGCGGTGGTGAGCGGGGGCGTGTCCTGGGAGATCGCCGGGCAGATCCGGTCCCGCCTGAAAGGGGAGGAGGGAGCTACCCGCGGCCAAGGCGTGAGGACGATCATCGACGAGTCGTATGCTTCCGCTGTACGGCACCTGCCCGACGGAAGAGCCGTCGTGGCGGTGAAGACGATCCCGCCCCGGGAGGCGAAACGGTTCCGGGAGATCGCGAAGACATACGATGAGTACCACCAGGTGAGGCTCCTCGACGACCCGATCCGGGCCAGCTACATCGCCACCCTTATCCTCATCACCCTGCTCGTGGTGTTTGCCGCCTCCTGGATGGGGATCTATCTCGCGCGGCAGATCACCGTTCCCGTCCAGATGCTGGCGGAGGGGACGGAGAAGGTGGCATCCGGGGACCTTTCCGTGCGGCTCGACTACCGGTCCGACGACGAATTCGGCCACCTGGTCGGCTCTTTCAACCGGATGACGGCGGACCTCAAGGAAATGAAGAAGAGTCTCGAGGATGCCAACGTATCCCTTTCCGCCACGTTCGAGGAACTTCGAAGGAGAAGCCGGTTCATCGAGACGATCCTTACGAACATCTCCACCGGGGTCATCGTCATCGACCGGGGGGGGCGCATCGCGATGATCAACAAGGTGGCGGAGCGGATGCTCGCGATCAAGACGGACAAGGTGCTGGGGAAGCCGTACAAGGAAGTCGTCCGGGAGGAGCACTACGACGTCGTTCGCACCCTTTCGCGCGAGGTGGGGGAGACGCCGGGCAAGCAGGTGGACCGGCAAGTGGATCTCACCATCGGAGGGAAGCGGATTTCCCTGCGCGTCAGCGTGACGGCGCTCCACGGGGACGACGAGGAGTACATGGGGCTTGTGGTGGCCTTCGACGACCTTTCCCAGGCGATGCGGCTCCAGCGGATCATGGCCTGGCGCGAGGTCGCGCGCCGGATCGCGCACGAGATCCGCAACCCCCTGACGCCGATCCAGCTCTCCACGGAACGGCTGCAGAAAAAATTCGCCGCGTCGCACGAGGACGACTCCGCCTTCTCCGAGTGCACCCAGACGATCCTCTCCGAAGTGGGATCGCTGAAATCTCTCGTCGAGGAGTTCACCCGGTTCGCCCGCATGCCCGCCCCGGCCTTCAAGGAGGGCAACCTCGGGGAGGAACTGCGGCCGGTCGTGGAGACCTTCCGGACGGCGCACCCCGGGATCGCCTGGGATTTCGAGGAGGGAGAGGTGCCGCCGGTCTGGTTCGACCCGTTCCAGATCCGGCGCGCGGTGACCAATCTCCTGGAAAACGCCGCAGCGGCGCTGGGGAAGCAGGGACGCTGCGTGGTGCGCGTGGGTCACGAACCGGCGCTGGGAAGCGTGCGGGTGTCCGTGTACGACGACGGGCCGGGGATTCCTCCCGGGGACCGGGACCGACTGTTCGAACCGTATTTTTCCCGCAAGGAGGGGGGGATGGGCCTGGGTCTGGCCATCGTCAGCGCGATCGCGAGCGACCATCAGGGGACGGTGAAGGTACGCGACAACGTTCCAAAAGGGACGGTTTTCGAGATCGAATTCCCCGTCCGACCGAAGAGAGAAGGGTAGATACGCCATGGGATACTCGGTACTGGTCATCGACGACGAGACGAACATCCGGAAGACGCTCGAAGGGGTCCTGTCCGACGACGGCTACCACGTGATCCAGGCCGGGGACGGCGCCCAAGGGCTCGAGGTTCTTTCCCGGTCGTTTATGGACGCCGTACTGCTCGACGTGTGGATGCCCGGCATGGACGGGATCGAGACGCTGAAAAAGATCCGGGAGGCGTACCCGATCGTGCCGGTCATCATGATCTCGGGGCATGGGACGATCGACACCGCGGTGAAGGCGGTCAAGATGGGCGCGTTCGACTTCATCGAAAAGCCGATCTCCCTCACCAAGCTGCTCATCACCCTTTCCCGCGCCATCGAGCAGGGGCAGCTCCGCCGGGAGAACGTGGAGCTGAAGGAGCGGGTCGAGAAGAAGTACCGTCTGGTCGGGGACTCGGAAGCCATGGGGCGGGTCCGGGCCGAGATCACCGCCGCCGGCCCCACCAACGCCTCGGTTCTCGTTGCCGGGGAAAACGGCTCCGGGAAGGAGATCGTCGCCCGCGAGATCCACCGCCACAGCAAACGAGCGGCTCGGCCGTTCGTCGCGGTGAACTGCGCCGCCATCCCCGAAGAACTGATCGAGTCGGAACTGTTCGGGCACGAAAAGGGCGCGTTCACCGGGGCGACCGTTCGCAGGAGGGGGCGCTTCGAACTGGGAGACGGGGGCACCCTGTTCCTCGATGAGGTCGGGGACATGAGCCCGCGGACGCAGGCGAAGATCCTCCGGGTCCTCGAGGAAAAACAGTTCGAGAGGATCGGGGGAAGGGAGAAGATCCACGCGGATGTGAGGATCATCGCCGCGACGAACCGCAACCTGCCGAAGGAGGTCGAGGCCGGCCGTTTCCGCGACGACCTCTACTTCCGGCTGAACGTCTTTCCGATCATCGTTCCGCCCCTGCGCGACCGAAAGGAGGACATTCCCTCGATCGCGGAGCATTTCGTCGGGGAAATCTGCGCCGAGCACGGAAAGGAAAGAAAGAAGATCCCCCGGACGGCGATGGAACGGCTGATGGCCCACACCTGGCCGGGAAACGTCCGGGAGCTGCGCAACGTGGTGGAGCGGCTCGTGATTCTTTCGACGGGCCCTGCGATCGGGGAGGACACCGTCCAGCGCATCCTCGCCGCCGAGTCGGTCCGGGCGGAGGCGCCGCACGCACCCGTGTTCGACCAGGAGGATTTCCGGGAGGCGGTCCTCGCCTTCGAGAAGGAGTTCCTCACGCAGAAGCTCAGGGAAAACGAATTCAACGTGAGCCGCACGGCCGAGAA
>Ga0224512_10003257_pt1 | contig 14389 bp, 14 predicted proteins | sample SF_May12_sed_USG_4_FD_169103 | JGI IMG/M metagenome (GOLD analysis project Ga0224512, IMG submission 169103) | Sediment microbial communities from San Francisco Bay, California, United States - SF_May12_sed_USGS_13 | ecosystem: Environmental > Aquatic > Marine > Sediment | place: USA...
CGGGCGCATCATTCAGTCGGGAACGATTACTGAACTGTCAAAAGAGGAAATGGCGGCATACGACGCCCCGTTTCCGTCGGCGAAGTACAAAGCTGGGGCGCGTGCCTTTCCGAGGTTAGTACCCACCACGCCTGACAATCCTGCAAGCGATGCCAATCGGCGCGCCTGGAACGAATTTGAACGTTGGGACAAGCCGTTCCTGACGACCTTCAGCAATCGCGACCCCATAACCAGGGGTGGTGATCGTCCGTTTCAAAGCAAGGTCCCCGGGGCGCAGGATCTCGAGCACGTCAAGATCCGAAATGCAGGTCACTTCCTGCAGGAAGACAAGGGCAAAGAGTTAGCCGAGGTACTGGTGACGTTTATCAGGGCGACCTGATCGGAGCTCACCTCAGCTGGCGAACTAGCGCTCCAGGAGCTCCAGCTTGTCTTTGACGTCACGCCACTCATCTGCATCCTCGGGCGGATCTTTCATCTCTGTGATAACGGGCCATTCCTGTGAGAGCTCTTCATTGATCTTGAGGAATTTCTCCTGCCCCTTGGGCAACTCGTCTTCAGAAAAGATCGCTTCGACCGGACACTCGGGTTCGCAGAGGGTGCAGTCGATGCACTCTTCCGGGTCGATCACGAGAAAATTCGGTCCCTCGTGGAAACAGTCAACCGGGCAAACCTCTACGCAATCGGTGAGCTTGCACTTGATACAGGATTCGGTGACAACGAACGTCATTGCTAGTCTCTCAAAATCTGAGCCGCGTACGCTATGCGAAGTCGGCCATCATATCAAGCCAGATATCAGGAATCTGTCTCGACATGGGTCTTGAGTCGCGTCAGCGCTTCGCCAATCACGGAATCGACGGGTCCGGCGACGGCGTCGAGCCCCCCGGGTCGATAGCCGCCAACCACGTAGGAAAACCGCACAAGAGTCGCTTCGCCAGCATCAATGAACTCCCACGTCATGTTGCCATTAATGCCCATCAGGCCGAGCGGGCCGAGCCCGCCCGTGAGGCGCAAAATAATCTGCGGATTGACGAATGTGACCGTGAGGTGCACAACGCCGGCGTGGTCACCGATCGACTCGCAAAAGCAGCCCTGCGGCACGGCATCGATACTCATGTTGCCGGCATCCCCCGATATCGTGTGGTCATCGCTCCACCATTGCCCGACGTGATCGACCGCTGCCTGCCATACCTCGGCCCTGCTCGCGTTAACCGTGAGTTCGTTTACCAGCGAAAAACCATTGGGTCCGGAATCAACGACCTCGCCGAGCACCTCGTGGCTGCAAGTAGCCAATACAAGCAAGACGAACGTTATCCTGGCTTTCATTGTAGCTCCTGTCTTGGCTTCATAACGGCTGGTAAGCTTACCGCAAGATATGAATGACGACATGCGAGTGGTATTTGAGAGCCGCAACCGGCGTGCCTGTGCGGATCGGGCACTCGTGCTTGCCTCGTTGCAGATCCCCCATGACATTGTCGAAGATGCCTTGTCTTGCGTGTTGGTTGTGCCAGCTGCGTTCTCGGCGCAAGCCGTGCAACAAATTGGGCTGTATGACGAGGAAAACCCACCAGCGAAAGCGGCAGCGAAAGCCGTAATTAATTACCAGGACCCGGTTCCTGGCGTCATTGGCTATGTCGTCGTGGTCTGCGTGCTCGCCTGGCTCGATGTCACGTCCTCTTTCGGGCAGGACTGGCGCGGTGCGGGACGGGTCGACGGCGTTCTTATCCGCAACGGTGAGTGGTGGAGAACGATAACGGCTCTGACGCTGCATTCAGACCTGCGGCATATCGTCGGCAATATCGTCTTTGGCGCGTTGTTTGGCCTGTTTGCCGGTCGGTTGCTGGGTTCGGGCGTTGCCTGGCTGGCAATTCTGCTCACCGCGGCAGCTGGAAACGCATTCAACACCCTGTTGCTGGAATCCGCACATAGCTCTATCGGCGCGTCGACGGCTGTGTTCGCGGCGCTCGGCATCGTTGCCGGATTCGTCTGGCGTGCGAAGCTGATGTCACAAGAGCGCTGGCCTTATCGAATCGGCCCTGTCGTTGGTGGCTTTGCGCTGTTGATGTACACGGGAACAGGTGATGCCAATACCGATGTTGGCGCGCACCTGATGGGATTTCTTTGCGGTTTCGTCGGCGGAATGCTGTTGACCCTGGTACGTGACAAGTTGACGCAAAAGCACTGGCAGCGTGCCAGCGCAATATTGGCCTTACTAATCGTCGCCACAGCCTGGACAGTTGCTTTTCTTTCCTGAAACCTGCGTTCAATGATGTAGTATTCGCGTCGGGTGAACGTAAGGGTCACAGCAGTAAAAAAATGAAAAAAGTCCTGCTGTTCTTGATGGTGTTGGCACTGGTCACAGTGGCGCTCGTACGGGTTCGATACGGCGGCGGCGACTTGTACCCGGATATTTCGACCACGCCACTACTCGACAACAGCATTGTCGAAGAGGTGCTCGCCTACCCCGAGCCCATTGGCAATGTCGCCGTTAGTGCCACCGGCCGAGTATTTTTCACGGTCCATCCGGAGTCTCGACCCCGCGGTAACAAGTTGCTCGAGTACGTCGACGGCGCTTCGGTCCCGTTTCCCGATGGCACTTCACAGTCGAAGTTGTTCGATACCGTTCTCGGTATTGCGATAGATAGTCACAATCGCCTGTGGACTATCGATCACGGTAATCACGGTCTTCGAGGCTCGCGGTTGCTGGCCTTCGACCTTGAGACCGGCAAGTTGATCCACGACGACCGCCTCGACCAGAGCATCGCCCCGCTGGGATCGTTCTTGCAGGACATCCAGGTCAGTGCGGACGGACAAACCATCGTCATTGCCGATGCCAGTTTCTGGCGCAAGCAGCCGGCGCTAATTGTCTACGATATTGGAACCACCGCTGCAAGACGGGTACTCGAAGGGCACGCGTCGGTCTCCGCGGAGAACTACATTATCCAGAATTCGGGCCGCACGATGACCTTCGGTGGCGGAATCGTTGCTCTTCGCGGAGGCGTTGATGGCATTAGCTTGAGCCGTGAGTGGCTGTATTTCGCCGCGCTTAGTGGTTCGAGCCTGCATCGAGTAAGGCTTGCTGATCTGCGCAATAGCAAGATCCCAGATTCTCAGCTAGCAGCCAGCGTTGAGCGCTACGCCGACAAACCGCTTAGCGACGGACTCAGTATCGATACCAACGGCACGCTATACGTTACAGATGTCGAGCATAACTCTATCCATATTGTCGGCGATGACCGCGAGCCCCGCACCTTGTTGCAGTCACAGAATATTCGCTGGCCGGACGCATTGTCTTTCGGCCCTGACGGTTGGTTATACATAGCCGATAGCGCCCTGGGCGAGGTCATCTTGCAACCTCGTGAACACATCAAATCGCAGGGGCCGTACAAGATCTTCCGCTTCCGGCCAGGCGCAGCGGGAACACCGGGCCAGTAACACCATGCAAGTCCTCTTCCTGTATGCAACGGTCGTCTTGATCTGGGGCTCCACCTGGATAGCTATAACGTATCAATTAGGAGTGGTGGCCGACGAGGTCTCCATTGCTTATCGATTCGGCATTGGCGCCATAGCCCTCTACCTCTACGCGGCGATTACCCGGCAAAGTCTATTGTTGCCCGCGAATTCCTACCCGTTTGTATTCATGCAAGGCACCTTATTGTTTTGCCTGAATTACATTCTCGTATACTACGGAACCGCACACATATCATCTGGTCTGGTCGCCGTTGTATTCGGCGGCATCGTCATCAGCAACGCACTTTTCGAACGCCTGTTTTTCAAAACACCCATCGATGGACGATTGCTGCTTGCAGGTGGGCTGGGGTTAACTGGCATTGCGCTGATCTTCTGGCCGGAGATAAATTCGATCAGCCTGGCGGATGAGACCGTTCTTGGCGTCAGCCTTATCCTTGCAGCGGTCGTTGTCGCCTCACTGGGGAACATGACCGCCACCGTCAATACGCGCCGCGCGCTTCCCGTTGTCGTGGTCAATGCGCACGCCATGGCGTGGTCGTCGTTGCTATCATTTGCGATTGCGGCGCTTTTGGGTAGAGAGTTCAATTTCTCGTTTGAAAAAGGCTACATCATCTCGCTTGCATACCTAGCGATTTTTGGCTCCGCGATTGCGTTCGGATGTTACCTGGCCCTGATTCGCCGCATCGGTCCTGCGCGCGCCGCATACAGCTCAGTTTTGTTCCCGGTTGTTGCCCTCGCGATCTCCACGCTGGTCGAGGGCTACCGATGGACTATGCTCGCCGCAGCGGGCGTACTGATGACGCTTGCCGGCAATTGGCTCATGTTGCGGCGACGAACACAGATTAGAAAAACCTCCTAAGGAAAACATAATGGAAAATGTGAACCTCCCCGAATTCGGTTTTGACTGGAACGAAGTCATTGTGATGCTGAAGACGACGGGCGTTGAATTCGCGATCAACCTGGTGACTGCGATTGCGATCTTCTATGTCGGCCGCATGGTTGTTGGCCTGCTGATGCGCGGCCTCAACAAGATGATGCGGGCGCAGGAAGTCGACGTGACGCTGCAAACCTTCGTCTCGAATCTTTCACGAATGGTGCTGCTCATTTTCGTCATCATAGCGGCCATCGGTGCGCTCGGCATTCAGACGACATCGTTCATCGCGATACTTGGCGCGGCTGGCCTGGCCGTCGGTTTGGCGTTACAGGGATCCCTGTCGAATTTCGCATCAGGTGTGCTAATCGTTCTGTTTCGCCCCTATAAGGTCGGCGACTTTGTCGAGGCCGCGGGGATATCCGGGTCCGTGGAAGAAGTTCAGATACTGACAACTGTCCTGAAGACTGGTGACAATAAGAAAGTGATTGTTCCAAACGGCCAGATCATGGACAGCGTCATTACCAATTACTCAGCCAATGAGCGACGACGCGTCGACATGGTTGTCGGTGTTAGCTACGACGATGATCTGGACAAAGTGCGCAGTACAATCAAGCAACTGGTCGCGGCCGATGATCGAATCCTGGATGATCCAGCGTGCACAATTGCAGTATCTGCACTTGCGGACAGCAGCGTCAACTTCGTGGTTCGGCCGTGGGTAAAATCGGCAGACTATTGGGGGGTTATGTTTGACCTGACCGAAGCCATCAAGAAACGATTCGATAAAGAAGGTATTTCATTCCCGTTCCCGCAACAGGACGTTCATCTTTACAAGGCGACTACCGACTAGACGGCATTGGGCTTCGGCGTCAGTCAGTGACATCGGGCTCGATGAAACACCACTTGAGCTTGGGAATTCGTTCTTTGAGTTCCCGCTCGAGGGCGTTAATGCTCGCGACTGCCGCACCAATGGTCATGCCCTCGCGTATTTTTATCTTTGCCGCGAGCATGGTGTCGGGACCAAATTGGATCGTAATGACATTAAAGACGAAATCTATGCCATCTTGCGTGCTGATTACCTCGTCTATCAGTCGCTGAATCTGGGGGTCTGCTGATCGCCCAACCAACAGCGCACGAATTCGCCACGCGATAAATAGCGAGATCACGATCAGAACCACGCCAATGCATATCGACCCAAGGGCATCATAAACCGGGTTGCCGGTTATGGCGGCCGCAATCAGGAAGCCGAGCGCGAAAAACAGACCAACCTGTGCCCCTATATCCTCGCCAAGCACCACAACAAGTTCAGAGTTTCTCGTGTGTTTTAGCCAGTCACGAAACGGCCGATCGCCACGCACATTTCGAATCTCTCGCAGGCATCCCAGCAGCGACGCACCTTCGAGAAAAATCGCGACGATAAGCACTGCAATCGCCACCCAGACCTGCGACAGCTCTTCAGGGTGATTCAGCTTGTGCATGCCCTCGTAGATCGAGAACAGTCCGCCCATGCTGAACAACAGCAGCGCGACGATAAAACTCCAGAAATAGCTGAGCTTGCCATATCCGAGTGGATGTTCTTTATCTGGTGGGCGCTGCGATTGCCTGAGGCCCAGATAGAGCAGCACCTGGTTGCCTGTATCCGCATAGGAGTGAATTGCTTCCGCCAGCATGCTGCCGGACCCCGTGAGCCAGGCTGCCCATGACTTCGCAATCGCAATTCCGAAATTTGCGATAAATGCATACAGGATCGCACGAGCGGTTGAACTTTGTGAGCTTGAGGCCATCGGATTACTTATAGTGTCAACGAATATGACATTGTTGCGTTGTGCTTATATGAGAGTATGGACTAACACGATAGGTAACGTCATGCGTAGTTTCAATCTTGGTCTCGTCATTTGCTGCAGTGCCCTGATTTCGGGCTGCGCTGCTCACCCCGATCCTATCATCGACATGAAGGGCGTCGACCAGGAGCAGTTCGTGGACGATTGGAACGAGTGTGAGGCTTACACCAATGAAATTCATATGGCCGAAGGTGTCGCCAAGGGTGCAGCGACTGGTGCTGCGGTCGGTGCTATATACGGCGCGATCGCGGGTGATTACCAAAGTGATCATGCCGCCTGGGGTGCAGTACACGGAGGCACGGTTTCCGGGCTCGATGCCGATCGCGAAAAACAGCAGGTCTTCAAGCGCTGCATGCGCGGCAGAGGCTACCGCGTCCTTAATTAATACCCTCCGGGCTGCGATCGCCCCGGCCGCGACTTGCGGTATAGTGAACGGGCGGCTCCTGACGACCGAATCGCAGAACTTATCGGGTCTAACAGAGTCTGAAATCTAGTCTGTTTGCACTGCTGCGCAGGGAAACCCGACGCTGAGGCCCTCGACAAGACCGTGGAAATATGAAGAACTCAAAACCTATCGCGTATTCGTTACTGTGGCTGGCAGCAGCCACTCAGGCTGCAACAGGCGATGATCCGGCGGTCACGTCAACGGATCCCGAAGGCACAGACGTTCCTGTCGCCGAACAGGATCTTGAGGCCGATTTGCAAAATGTCGGGCCGGACTCTATTCGAGAACCCGAGGAGATATCTCTGGAGCTGCTCGATGCCGAGTTTAGGCGTGTCGGAATGCTCGTGCTTGATCAAGCCTATGACGAAGCTGATTCAGTGGCCAAACGAGCTATAGAAATGGCTATTCGACTCAAGGGGCCGCGATCAGCCGAGATGGCCAAAGCCCTGACGAATCTGGCGATCGTTCAGCACTACACCGAACAATACGATGCCGCAGAGCAGAATTTTCAATCGGCTATCGAGATCATTGAAGACAACGAGGATCGCCTGAATTCCCAACTCGTTAACCCCTTAAAGGGTCTCGCCGCCTCGCAACTGGAGGGTGGCCGACCTGACCTGGCATCCAATACGCTGCAGAGAGCGGTTCACGTTACGCACGTCAACGACGGGCCGCACAATGCGGGACAGGTGGAGTTATTAGACTCGCTGACGGAGGTCAATGTGCGGATGGGCTTGCACGAGGAAGCCAGTGATCTTCAGGACACCGTTTATGCGCTTAATGTCCGGCACTTCGCGAACGATTCGATAGAACTTATCCCATCGTTGATGAAGCGTGCTCACTGGCAGCACAGAATTGGGTTTATCAACGAGGAGCGTGCGACCTACCGGCGCGTCGTTCGAATTTATGAAGCCAAGTTCGGAAAATCTGCATTGCAATTGATCCGGCCGCTTGTCCTGCTTGGCAAGTCATTTTCCTATCTGGATATGTCCGGCGAACAGGCTTTTCGGGAAGCCACGTTTACGGGCGGGGAGATTTACTTCAAGCGGGCGGTTCGGATTGCTGCTGAACATCCGGATACTACCTGGGAGATGCAAACTATCGCGGCGCTCGCACTCGGCGATCATTACATGCACATAGGAAATACGCCGCGCGCAAACAAGACATATGGAAATGTCTGGGATCTGCTTTCAGAGGATGAGGCGAGGCTCGATATGCGCCGAGAACAACTGGAAAACAACGTTGTGCTGAGAATGGAACCGTTGCCCGATTACATCGGCAATGCACATCCAGAGACCGCGCCGAATAACGGTGACCCTGTTTTACAGGGCTCTGTATCACTGATTTACGACATTTCTGCCCGCGGCCGCGCGTCAGGCGTGAAGTTGTTAGAGGCCGATCCTCCCGAGTTCCAGGAAATTCAGAAAATCGCACAACGGGAGCTCCGCAGGCGAATATTCAGGCCACGGTTCGTCGAGGGGAAACCGGTCACTTCGGCCGACCAGGTGTTCGTACACACTTTCTTCTACCGAATGTCTGACCTGGAAGCCCTGCGCGACGAGTCTTCGGCTTCAGACAGCGAAGGCAGCTGACACAATCTGTGCGCTTCCGCAGCAGCGACGGTATTATTGAACGTCCGCGTCGCGGCGCGCGCTACCAGGCCCTGTAATGTTGCACTTTGTTAATGGCAATCCCATCGAAGGACCGTTCGATGATCATCTCGAGCAGGCGGTGTTCGCCCTCGGCTGTTTCTGGGGCGCCGAGCGTCGCTTCTGGGAAACAGCAGGCGTCTTCACGACGGCGGTCGGTTACGCTGGCGGAACAACCCCCGAGCCCGATTACAAACTCGTATGCACCGGAACCACGGGTCATACAGAAGTTGTTCTTGTTGTGTTCGACCCGGCTGTTGTCAGTTATGAAGAATTGTTACGCATCTTCTGGGAGAGCCACGATCCAACGCAAGGCATGCGCCAGGGTAATGACATCGGTACCCAATATCGCTCTGCAATATTTACGTACAACGATTCTCAATTGGCAGCAGCCCGGCTTTCGCTACGCGCTTATCAGGATGAGCTGAGCGCCGCAGGTTTTAGCGACATAACAACCGAGCTGCAAGCGCTCGACAGGTTTTACTATGCCGAGGATTACCACCAGCAATATCTGGCGAAGAACCCGAACGGTTATTGCGGTATCGGTGGCACCGGCGTGAGTTGTCCGGCAGGCCTCGCGATACAGTAGTATTCGTATTTCGCGCCTAACCAGGACAAGCCATTGGCCACCAAGCAATCAAAGACACCGAAACCCCGCAAACCTAGCCGCAAGAAAGCGGAAGACGCCATATATACTTTATTGCTGTGGGCAGGCGAAGACCCGCGCCGTGAAGGTCTTCTCGATACACCCAAGCGAGTGGCGAAAGCGTATGAGGACTGGTTTAGCGGCTACAAGCAGGATCCGGTTCAGTATTTAAAGCGTACCTTTGAAGAAGTCGAAGGTTATGACGAGATGATTGTTCTGCGCGATATCTCGTTCGAGTCGCATTGTGAGCACCACATGGCGCCGATCATTGGCAGGGCTCATGTCGGCTACCTGCCGAACAACAAGGTTGTCGGTATCAGCAAACTGGCTCGCGTCGTCGAGGCATTCGCGCGACGCTTTCAGGTACAGGAAAAGATGACCGCACAGATCGCCAATTGCATTGAGGACGTGCTCCGCCCGCAAGGCGTCGGGGTCGTTATCGAAGCAACACACCAGTGCATGACGACACGCGGAATTCACAAGGATGGGGTATCGATGGTAACCAGCCAGATGGTTGGGACATTTCGCAAAGATGCACGAACCCGCGCCGAGTTCCTCAGGATGATCGGCAGCGAGCGCTAAACGAGCACGGCAGTGAAAAAGACCCTGGCGACAGCCACGTCAATTCTGGCCGCCGTACTGGCATACCTCTTTTTATGGCCGGTTCCTATCGATCCGGTCGCCTGGGACGCTCCCAGGGATCTTGGGCTGGTGGATCCATTCGAGTCGAACGATCGCCTGAGGCCGGCACGCGCTATCGGCCTCGGCACCCACGAAGGCCCGGAGGACGTCACCGCCGGCCATGATGGGCGGCTCTACGCAACGTCGAAGGACGGCTTCCTTCTGCAAATTGACGGCTATGGCAATGTTGCTGAATTTGCCCAGCTGGGCGGACGTCCCCTGGGCCTGGAAACAGACCGAGATGGCTCATTCATCATTGCAAACGCTTACTCTGGCATCCAGCGAGTATCACCGAATGGCTTGGTAACGACACTGCTCGACGAAGTCGACGGTGTGCCTCTCGTTTATCCTGATGATCTTGCAATAGCGAACGACGGAACCGTCTATTTCTCAGAGGCGAGCACCCGCTTCGGTGCAAGCCAGTACGAAGGTACCTTTGAGGGCAGCCTGCTCGACATCATGGAACACGGTGGCAGCGGGCAGGTCATTGCATTCTCGCCCGGCACCAGTGACGCCCACGTCATCATCGACAACCTCAATTTTGCCAACGGTGTTGCTGTCAGCGCCGATCAAACTTTTCTGCTGATCGCGGAGACCGGTTCGTACCGAATCTTGCGGCATTGGCTGCAAGGACCGCGTTCAGGCGAGACAGAAGTGCTTATCGACAACCTGCCAGGATTCCCGGACAACATTAACAACGGTTTGCACGACCGCTTCTGGATAGGACTCGTGACGCCACGCAACGCTTTCCTGGATCAATTTTCGGGTCAGCCGCTTATCCGAAAAATCGTACAACGACTGCCAGCCTTCGTGAGGCCGAAAGCCAAACCTTCATCACACGTCATCGCGATAAATGGTGACGGCGAAGTCCTGATGAACCTGCAGGATTCCGCCGCACGATTTCCATTCCTGACTGGCGTGTATGAAACCCGCGACGCCCTTTACCTGACCTCGTTGTTTGGCAATAAACTCGCGAAGCTCGACAAGCAAGACCTTTAAGCGCCAAAGTACGGCGAGTACGATCACGGCCGTCCTGCCAGTACTACTGAGGAGCCGACTGGCTCAGTGCGCTAATAGCACGGGCCGCTCCTACAAAATCGAGTCGTCACCGTCGTAGTCGTCACCGAGCATTTGTTTGCGAAGCAGCGGAATCGGTGGTTGCCCGTAACTCAGGAACTGATCGTGGAACTTGCCCCACGCCTCGCGCCCACCACGACCATTGGTCCAGTCATCGCGAAGCTTGTTGATCATGAGTTTGCCCAGCGTGTAGTTGAGATAGCCCGGATCGTAAGTACCGCGATACGCCTGCTGGCTGGCGTTACCCATGTCTTTGAAAGCCTTTTCCTGAAACATCGCCTGGCTTTCCTCAACGGTCATACCTCCGGTGTGCAGCCCGATCGCAGACATGTAGCGTACGTTTCGCAGCAGTGCATTGATCAACTGCCCGATATGTACTTCGGGATCACCGTTGCCAAGCCCGGCATCCCACATCATCTCTTCGGTGTAGTGAGCCCAGCCTTCGCTAAACGTGTACATGCCGAAATGACGACCGATGTTGTTTTCCGTCCGGTTTGAATGCAGGTACTGCAGGAAGTGCCCCGGCCAGACCTCATGAACAGAAACAGCCAGCAAATCAGCCTCGCCTGGAACGTAGGCCTGCTGGTCCTCCTCAGACCACGTTGGGTCCGGTGGTGCAATGTAATACGTTGACGGCAGGTCCTTTTCGAAGGGACCCGGGATATTGATGTACGCCATATTGAAACGGCGATGTGGTGGTGATGCAGCGACAAGCGCGTCTTCGGTACCCGGGATCGAAACTAATGCATGGTCTTCGACGAACTTCTTCAACATTGGCAATTGTCTTTCGGCGCCGCCGACCGCGCCTTCCGGCGCCTTGTTGCTTTGCGCTTTTGCGACACAATCTTTGGTACTCGCACCGGGAGCATATTCAGCACATGCCTCGTATAACAAATTGAGGTTACGGTCGAGATCAGCCTGCCCTGCCGCTTTGAGGTCCTCGAGGGAAATATCGACGCCCTGGGTTGCGCTGAGCATCTTGAGGAACGTCTCCTCGCCCAATGCGAAGTCATCGCTTGCGGTCGCCCGCAGACCATCGAGCCAATTAGCCGTCTGCTGTGCCGCTTCGGCAGCCGCGCTGTTCGCCGCCGCAAACTGTCGCTGCAATTGCTCATCCTCTACAGCAGCAAACAGTCCGGGAACCGTGTTGTTCAGGTAGTCCACCAGGCCGGACAAAATGGCATGCCCCATCTGGACGTACGGTGCCGGTAATGGCGGCTGGAGGTTTTCCTTCATGGTCGCGAAATATGCGGGAACCTGTTCCATGTATTTCGTATAGGCCTGAATGCGTTGCTCCAACGGCGCGTACTCACGGTCGACGTACACGCTGAATGACAAGCCGGAATAACTCAGCGGATTTTTTGTCCTGAAATTCGTCTCTCGCATCCAGAACAACTGGCCATTTAGTGCGGTCGATAAGTAGTCGCGCTCGAACGCCTCAGTTCCTTCGAGATCGGTGTAGGACTTAACTTCGGCCAGCACGCCGTCGATCCAGGTCGCATATTCCGCCTGGGCATCGAGGCTAATGTCGGACATTTGACCGTCGTATTCGTGCAGGCCGGCGTCAACAGCAGACTCCGGGTTGCGGCGATAGTATTCGTCGATAGTCGTCGCGGCGAATTCCGCCCAGGGCTCTTTCGCCTCAGGTTCCGGTGCAGCTGTATCTTCGCTGCTGCCGCAGGCAGCAAGCAACAAGCTCGCAAACAGTGCGAGTAGCGTCGTCTTTTTCATTGTGTACCTCTAAATTTCTTGTAAGTGCGTGCTTATTCGATGCCGAGTACGGACGCGCCCTGGTTGAATGTGATGTCCACCGGAATGCTGGCCTGCGTCAGGCGATTAAGGTCCGCTTGCAACTGCTCGCCAATGACACCCTTGGTCGCTGTCAGCTCCGCTGCCCCTTCATAGTCTCCATTGCCCTGTAAAATCAACAACTTACGGGACAGAGCCTCCATAGCATTGTGCATCTGATCGAAATCGACCCGGTACTTGCCGGTTTCCGCGTCACGAATAAACGCACCGTTCTCGACAAAGAAGTTGAACCGCACCATGTTTGCCTTGCCGTGTGCTTCGCTCGCACCAAAGCGAATCGAACGAAACACGCTCGCCATGAATGTAACGTAGTAGTCACGCAAATCGACATCGCCCAGCTCACCGGCTTTCTGCAATTCACTGACCATGTACAAACCAAGGACGTCGGCTTTGCCCTCTTCCATAACTGACGCAACATCGAGCATCGCTTTTCGAACGATTCCCTTCCCAGTGATCGTATTCTTGACGCCAAGCCCGTGAGCCACTTCGTGGAACATCGTGTTGGCAAAAAATGCATCGAACGAGATGTGCTTTCGTTGTGAATCATCTACGAGCACGTCCGCAATCGGCTCAAGAATCTTTTCGAATTTCGCCTTCATAACATTCTTGAGCTGCAGCCGCCGCGTACCCTTTTGCAGTTGGACTTCTTCATCGTTGGGCAAATTGATGGCAATCGTCTTGCCGCCCGAATTGCTATGTCCCGCGTAATAGATGACGTCGTAGGCATTCAGATCCGAATCCGACCCGGGCGTTTCCTGCTTGTACTCATCCGGCACCGGCAGACCTTCTTGCAGCTCAGGCAAGAATGTCGCGAACTTGGCCAGCCGCGCGCTCCACTCAAGATCCTTGATAAGTACGTAGGACTCGTATGCTGCTTTGTAACCAAAGAGCCTGTCTTCGTAGGTTTCGATGGGGCCTATTACGAGATCAATCTCATTGTCTTTGACATCCATCCAGTACATGTCGCTCAGTTGAAAGTCATCACTGATCAATGCATTCGCCCGCAATTTCAGGTAATTGGCAAAATCCTGGCTGACGGCCAGGTCTGCTGCCTGGTGCAGCAGCTGTGACGCTGCCTTGAGTTCTTCGGCGTATTCGACGTGGAATGGCACAAGGATCAGCGCCCCCTGTTCGTCACGCCGTATCAATGTATAGAGATCATTCTTGCCAGGCAGATATGCGGCGTCGAACTCCTCCTTGCTCATGTCTGCCGGGTAAAAGTTTGCGCCCAGCGGTTTTGGGCCAACACCTTCGATGAACGGCTTTTCATCATCGAGGCGATCCCATGGACCGTAGTTTTGCTCGGCGAACAAACGCACCTCATCGACACCAATCGATCCGAGCCACTCCTCGTAGCCCTCGCCATAGGTTTGTTGCCAGAAGAGGTCGTCCATGATCTGCGACGCCTCAATCAAAAGACCCAGCATTTCCCGTTGTTCATCGTTGAAGAAACTGAGATCGGTAGTCAGCGCAAATTCAGCATAAATCTCAGGCCGTGCCTCTGCCGTCCCAAGCGGTTCGACCGCAAGCTGTGGCGGCGATTCTGCGCCACAAGCCGCGAGTACTGCTGATACAAAGATGATGTGCGCTGCGCGCATAGAACGAGCGTATTTCACGAGCTGCCCCCGCAAGTCAAAAGAGGACAATTATCGCATAGGTTGTCCGGTGGATTTACAGATCGACGAGCGTAACGTCGTCTGTCACCAGGTCTTCGCCCAGGAATTGTCCGCCAACTCGGGCGAATCGGGTTGCACCGTCTGTTGCCAGCAATTTCAGGTCGCCGCCCACTTCCTGCTGGTTGCCGATATGCAGCGTTTTGAGCAATTCGCCGGCGGCGGTGGCCGTTGTGCTCGCAGAATCCACGATCGAGACAGATGAATCGAAAACCGAGGCAAATGTCTC
>Ga0224512_10003258_pt1 | contig 14380 bp, 20 predicted proteins | sample SF_May12_sed_USG_4_FD_169103 | JGI IMG/M metagenome (GOLD analysis project Ga0224512, IMG submission 169103) | Sediment microbial communities from San Francisco Bay, California, United States - SF_May12_sed_USGS_13 | ecosystem: Environmental > Aquatic > Marine > Sediment | place: USA...
TTGAGTCCCCGGAAGTCTCTGATACGGGGAATCGCGACGGTCATCAAGCGGTCGAAGAATTCCCACGCCCGATCTCCGCGCAGCGTCACCGATGCCCCGACCGGGTTGCCGGCGCGAAGCTTGAACTGTGCGATGCTCTTCTTCGCACGGTTGAGACGCGGTCGCTGACCGGTGATCGTGGCGAGTTCTTCCATGGCGCTTTCGATCTGCTTGCCGTCAGAGATGGCTTCACCGACACCCATGTTCACGACGATCTTCTCGAGCGTCGGGACGAGCATCGCGTTCTCGAGACCGAGCTGTTCGAAGAGGCGGGCCTTGATCTCGTCGGTGTACTGCGTCTTCAGTCGAGGCACCGTCATACCTCGCCTCCACACTTGACGCAGCGGCGGAACTTCGAACCGTTCGTGTTGTAGCCGGCACCGACCCGAGTCGGGCCGCACTCGTCGCATACGAGCATCACATTTGAAGCTTCCATCGGCATATCCTTGTCGACGATGCCTGCCTGCATCGTCTGGCCACGCGCCTTCTGATGCCGCTTCGCGGTGTTCACGCCCTCGACGATGATCTTGCCGGTCTTGGGCATCACCCGGATGATCCGCGATTCGCGCCCAGCATCCTTACCCGAAATGACTTTCACCTTGTCACCTTCGCGGAGTTTCATCACAAGACCTCCGGAGCCAATGAGACGATTCGCATGAAGCGGCGGTCACGCAGCTCACGGGCAACTGGCCCGAAGATGCGTGTGCCCCGCGGCTGCTGGTTCTCGTTGATGAGGACGCATGCATTGTCGTCGAATCGGATGTAGGTGCCGTCCTGGCGGCGGTGTTCCTTGGCGGTGCGGACGACCACGGCCTTGACGACCTCGCCCTTCTTCACCGCAGCACCCGGGTTGGCCACCTTGACCGTGCCAACGATCACGTCACCGATCCCTGCGTAGCGCCGGCGCGAGCCGCCGAGCACGCGGATACACAGGACTTCGCGAGCACCGGAGTTGTCGGCGACGTTGAGCCGGGTCTCCTGCTGGATCATCTCGCACGCTCCACGACTTCTTCGAGGCGCCACCGCTTGGTTTTCGAAATCGGTCGGGTCTCGATGATGCGAACCGTGTCGCCGACGCGGGCATCGTTGGCCTCGTCGTGCGCGTGGAACCGGCTGCGGTGCTTCATGGTCTTGCCATACCGCCCGTGCATCTTCGAGGAAACGACCTCGACGGTCACTGTCTTGTCACGGGCGTCTGAGACGACCACGCCGACGCGGGTCTTGCGTCGTGTCCGCTCGGTCATCACGCACTCTCCTGTCCGGTGGCGGCCGCTTCGGCCTGTGCCTCACGCCACGCCTCGAGCTCCTGCTCGCGTATGACGGTCTCGATTCGGGCGATGTCGCGGCGGAGCCGCCCCAACTGGGCCGTATTGTCCAGCTGATTGGTGGCGAGCTGGAACCGCAGATTGAAGAGCTCGTCCTTCGCCTCGCTGAGTTGTTCTCTCAGCTCAGGGGCGGTCAGCTCACGCAACTCTGTCGCGGTCATCAGTCCTCCCTCTTCACAAATTTCGTTTTGACGGGCAACTTGTGGCCGGCACGCCGCATTGCTTCGCGTGCCAGGTCTTCGTCCACACCCGAGAGTTCGAACATCACGCGGCCGGGCTTGACTACCGCGACCCAGAACTCGGGGTTGCCTTTGCCGGAACCCATCCGGGTCTCCGCAGGCTTCTGCGTGACCGGCTTGTCGGGAAAGATGTTGATCCACACCTTCCCACCACGACGTACCGCACGGGTGATGGCCACACGAGCCGACTCGATTTGACGTGCAGTGATCCAGCCGGGTTCGAGGGTTTGAATACCATAGTCGCCGAACGCGACGCTCGTGCCACCCTTGGCTTTCCCTTTCATGCGGCCCCGATGGACCTTGCGGTGCTTTGTCCGCTTCGGCATCAGCATCAGACGTCACCGGCCTCGTCTTCGATCTCCGACGGTGCGTCGGCGTCGACATCGACGCTCTCCGCACCGTCGACGGCATCAGCCTCGGGGGCGGCAGCTTCGGCCGGTGCCGATGGCGCGTCTGCATCCGGAGCCGCGACCGCCTCGGCGAGCGCCGCCGCAGTCTGCTCCGCAGCATCGGGCGCGGCATCAGCGGGCACCGCCTTCGCCTCCGCAAGCGCCGCTTGCGCCTCAGCCGCAGCGATCTGCTCGGGCGTCATGTCAGCCTTCGCCTCTTCGTACGCGGACTTGGCCTCTTCGGCCGAGGGGCGCCGGCCGCCACCCGCCTCGACCAAGCGGCGGCCGCCTTCTTTGCGCTTGCCGCCGCCGGCCTCGATGATCCGCTTTCCGCCACCGGCCTCAATCAGCTTCGGCGTGCGCTCTTCACCGGCCGCGGTCTCGGCGCGGCTCTTCGGGCTGGCGATCCGACTTCCGGCCGGACCTCCGGTCGCAAGCGCTGCCTCGGCGGCGATCTTCTCGCGGGTGGTCTTCAGCGATGGGACGACGTCGCCCTTGTAGACCCACACCTTGACGCCGATTGCGCCGACCGTCGTCCGAGCGGTCGCAGTGCCGAAGTCGACATCCGCGCGGATCGTGTGCAACGGCACCCGACCCTCGCGATACCATTCGCGGCGGCCCATCTCGGCGCCACCGAGGCGACCTTTGGCTTCGACCCTGACGCCCTCAGCGCCACCTTTCATCGCGGTCGTGACCGCTCGTTTCATGGCGCGGCGGAACGCAACACGGTTCTCGAGTTGGTCGGCGATACCTCGAGCGAGGAGTTGTGCGTCTGTGTCGGGATCCTTGACCTCGATCACGTTCAGCTTCACGCGTCGGCCGGTCAGTTTCTCGATGCCGCCGCGGATGCGTTCGGCTTCGCTGCCGCGTCGGCCGATTACTACGCCCGGGCGGGCGGTGTGTACGTCGACCTGCAGCCGCTCGCGGGTCCGTTCGATGTCGACCCGGGAGACGGCACCTCGCTGTAATTCGCGACTCAGGTAATCGCGGATCTTGTAATCCTCGTTGACCAAGTCCTTGTACTCCTTGTCGGAGTACCAGCGCGACTTCCAATCCGTGACGACGCCGAGGCGGAACCCGTATGGGTGTGTCTTCTGACCCATTACTGGTCCTCTCCGTCGGAAACAACAATTGTGATGTGGCTCGTGCGTTTGCGAATGCGCGTTGCGCGACCGCGGGCACGCGGTCGCCATCGCTTCAGCGTCGGGCCTTCGTTTGCGAACGCCTCAGCAACGACCAGCTCCTCCTGATCGAGGCTGAGGTTGTTGTCAGCATTGGCGACTGCGGAGTCGAGCACCTTCAGCACCGGATCGGCGGCACGTCGGTCAGAGAACTGCAGGACTGTTCTCGCCTCATCAACAGGCAAGCCCCGCACGAGGTCCAGGACAACCCGAACCTTGTACGGCGACTGCCTGATGTACCTCGCCGTTGCGTGGGCTCTCATCGTCTCGCTCCCCTTTCACGGGAGCCCGCATGACCTCGGAACGTGCGCGTTGGCGCAAATTCGCCGAGCTTGTGCCCGACCATGGACTCGCTGATGTACACCGGGACGTGCTTGCGGCCATCGTGTACGGCGATCGTGTGACCGACCATGTCCGGGACGATCGTGCTGCGACGACTCCAGGTTCGGATCACCCGCTTCTGATTGCTCGCGTTCATCGCCTCGACCTTCTGCAGAAGGTGCTCGTCGATGAATGGGCCTTTCTTCAGGCTGCGTGCCATACCTGTCTACCTCCGGCCCTTCTTCGTGCGGCGCCGGACGATGTCCTGGTTGGACGCCTTCTTCTTGCTTCGGGTCCGCCCCTCGGGTTTACCCCACGGCGAGACGGGATGCCGTCCACCGGATGAGCGGCCTTCGCCGCCGCCCAGCGGATGATCCACCGGGTTCATGGCGACACCACGGGTCTGGGGACGCTTGCCCTTCCAGCGGCTGCGGCCGGCCTTGCCGAGCTTGACCAGCTCGGCTTCGGTATTCCCGACCTGGCCCACCGTTGCCCGGCAGTCGAGCGGCACGTTGCGCATCTCACCGGACGGAAGGCGAATCAACGCTTTGTCACCCTCTTTCGACATGAGCTGCACGGCAGCTCCGGCCGAACGGGCCATCTTGGCTCCGCCGCCGGGACGCAGCTCGATCGCATGGACCACCGTGCCGGCTGGGATGTTGCGCAATGGCAAGGTGTTTCCGGCGCGGATGTCGGCGCTCGAACCAGACTGCAGTACGTCTCCGACCTTCACTCCGACCGGCTGCAGGATGTACGCCTTCTCGCCGTCCTTGTAGTGGAGCAGCGCGATCCGGGCATTGCGATTCGGGTCGTACTCGATTGCGGCTACTTTGGCCGGGATCCCGTCCTTGACCCGCCTGAAATCGATGACGCGGTAGCGACGCTTGTGCCCACCGCCGCGATGGCGCGACGTGATCCGACCGTGGGTATTGCGCCCCGACGACCTCTTCTGCTTCGCGAGCAGCGCCTTTTCCGGCTCGGTCTTCGTGATCTCGCCAAAATCCGAGACCGTCTGGAACCGTCGCCCGGGCGAAGTTGGCTTTCTCTTGTTGATTGCCATATCAGACTCCGAAGATGTCGATCGAGTCGCCGTCGGCGAGGGTCACCATCGCCCGCTTTTCATCAGAGCGATTGCCGACCACCCAGCCGGTGCGCTTGACCTTGCCTTTGCGATTCAACGTGTTCACCGACAAGACGTCAACGTCGAAGATCGTGTGGATCGCTTCCTTGATCTCTGTCTTGTTCGCCCGCCGGTCAACCGTGAATGTGTAGGTGTTCGATCGTTCGATGAGGTCGTAGGACTTCTCCGAGACAACCGGGGCGAAGATGATGTCGCGTGGATTCTTCATCACTCCTCCTCACCAGCGTCGGCCTGAGCCGCGGCCTGCGCCTCTTCCCGGACGAAATCGGCGTCGCTGACCCCGTAGCCCGAGCCGCCGGCATGTCCTAGCGTCTCGGTTGTGAACACGACGTCGTCCGACCACAACACGTCGTAGGTCGTGAGCTGACCGGGCTCCGCGATCATCACGTTGCTGAGGTTGCGGAACGAGTTGAAGGCGATCCTGTCATCGCGGCCGAGCACGATCAAGGTCTTACCGGCGGCGTCGATCTTCTCGAGCAACACCTTGGCGGTCTTCGTCTTTGGTTCGGTCCAGGCGAGGTCGTCCACGACCTTGATCGCGCCTTCCGACGCTCGTGCCGACAATGCACCGCGCAGCGCCAGGCGCTTCATCTTCTTGGGCGTGCGCTGGGCGAAATCGCGCGGCTTGGGGCCGAAGACGGTGCCGCCGCCAACCCACTGCGGCGCCCGGATCGATCCGTGCCGGGCACGACCGAGTCCCTTCTGACGCCAAGGCTTGCGCCCACCACCCCGCACTTCCGCCCGGGTCTTCGTCTTCGCCGTACCCCGGCGGGCGCCGGCGAGCTGTGCGGTCACGACTTGATGCATCACAGCGTGATTCGGTTCGACGCCGAACACGTCGGCGTCGAGGCTGATCTCGCCCTTGGCGGTGCCATCTGCTGCGAAAAGCGGCGCTTTGACTTCAGCCATGCTTCACCGCCTCTCGGACCAACACAACCGAGCCACGCGGGCCGGGCACTGCACCGTTGAGGAGCAAGAGGCCGCGCTCTACATCCACCCCAACGATGTCGAGGTTGAGGATGGTCGTACGTTCGTTGCCCATACGGCCCGGAAGTTTCTTTCCTTTGAACACGCGAGCCGGCGTTGCGCATGCCCCGATGGAACCAGGCGCCCGATGGACCTTGTGGGCACCGTGGCTCGATCCCTGTCCGGAGAAGCCGTGCCGTTTCATGACACCCTGAAACCCTTTGCCCTTCGACACGCCGGAGACATCCGCCTTGCCGCCCTTTTCGAAGACATCGGCGACGGTGATCGCCTGGCCGAGCTCGTAGCCGTCGGTGTCCTCCACCCGCACCTCGGCGAGGTACCGGGCCGGAGCGACCTTGGCCTTGTCGAAGTGGCCTGCTTGCGGCTTGTTCGCCTGCTTCTTCACAAGCTCCTGGAACGAGATCTGTACAGCTCTGTAACCATCGGACTCGTCGGTCTTGATCTGGGTCACATGGCATGGCCCCGCCTTGATGACGGTGACGGGGATCGCCCGCGCCTCGTCATCGAAGATCTGGGTCATGCCGATCTTCTCGCCGAGAATCGCCTTCATAAGAGCCGTCCTTCGTCCTGCAGGGGCGCGACCCGTTTGCGACCCCCGCGGCGCGCAGCCAAGCGGCTGCAGGTTGAGCGCCGAGCGCTGAGCGCGGCTGGCTGCTTCATAGCTTGATCTCCACCTCAACGCCTGCCGGCAGATCCAGCCGCATGAGCGAGTCCACGGTCTTCGGCGTGGGCGACAGGATGTCGATCAGCCGTTTGTGGATCCGCATCTCGAAGTGCTCGCGTGAATCCTTGTCGACGTGCGGCGACCGGATGACGGTGTAGCGATGGATCTCGGTGGGCAACGGAATCGGGCCCCGGATGAACGCGGAAGTTCGGATCACCGTCTCGGCGATCTTGCGCGCGGATTCATCAACGACCTCGTGGTCGTAGGCCTTCAGCCTGATGCGAATCTTCTGTTCGTTCTCTGCCATGTGAACTCGCTTCGTTCGTTGCTATCCGCAGTCCGCTGTCGCTCCCCGTGCGGTGCATGACGCGGACCGCGACCACGGAAAGCGGGGAACAGCCCCCGGTACCGGGGGCTGTTCCTGCTCAATCAGTAATAGAAACCACAGTCCCAGCACCCACCGTCCGACCACCCTCCCGAATCGCGAACTTCAACCCCTCATCCATCGCGATCGGCGCCCCCAACTCCACCACCATCTCCGTATTATCCCCCGGCATCACCATCTCCGTCCCCGACGGCAACGTAATCTGACCCGTCACATCCGTCGTACGGAAATAAAACTGCGGCTGATACCCCGAGAAAAACGGATTATGACGACCCCCCTCATCCTTCGTCAAAATATACACCTGCGCCGTGAAACCAGTATGCGGCGTAATCGACCCCGGCTTCGCCAACACCTGACCCCGCTCCACCTCATCCTTCCCCACCCCACGAAGCAACACCCCAACATTGTCACCCGCACGACCCTCATCCAACAACTTCCGGAACATCTCAATCCCAGTCGCCACCGACTTACGAGTAGCCGAAATCCCCACAATCTCAACCTCTTCATTCACATGAAGAACCCCCTGCTCCACCTTCCCCGTAACCACCGTCCCCCGACCAGTAATCGAAAACACATCCTCAATCGGCATCAAAAACGGCTTCTCCGTATCCCGCTCCGGCTCCTCCACATACGCATCAACCGCAGCCATCAACTCCATCACCTGCTCCGCCGCCACCTCATCCCCATCCAACGCCTGCAACGCCGACACCCGCACCACCGGCACCTCATCCCCAGGAAACTCATACTCCGACAACAAATCCCGCACCTCCAACTCAACCAAGTCGAGGAGCTCCTCATCATCAACCATGTCAACCTTATTCAACGCCACCACAATGAACGGCACCCCCACCTGACGCGCCAACAACACATGCTCCCGCGTCTGCGGCATCGGCCCATCCGCCGCCGACACCACCAAAATCGCACCATCCACCTGCGCCGCACCCGTAATCATATTCTTGATATAATCCGCATGACCCGGCATATCCACATGCGCATAATGCCGATTCTCAGTCTCATACTCCACATGCGCAATCGAAATCGTGATCCCCCGCTCACGCTCCTCAGGCGCCTTATCAATCTGATCAAACGCCGTCAACACATTCCCCCCACCAACCCGCTCCGACAACACCCGCGTAATCGCAGCCGTCAACGTCGTCTTCCCATGATCAATATGACCCATCGTCCCCACATTCACATGCGGCTTCGAACGCTCAAACTTTGCCTTCGCCATGGGGAATCATCCTCCTACAAATTCGCCGCGTACTGCGGCGACAATATCTTGTGCAATATTCTCGGGAACGTCTTGATATGAATGAAACTGCATCGTGGACGTTGCCCGGCCCTGTGTCTTGGATCTGAGGTCCGTAACGTACCCAAACATCTCCGATAGCGGCACCTGTGCGGTCACGACCCTCGCGTTACCCCGCTGGTTCATCTCACCGATCCGACCGCGTCGGGCCGACAGATCGCCGATCACGTCGCCCATGTAGTCCTCGGGAGTGACAACCTCGACCTCCATCACCGGCTCGAGCAGTTTGACGCCGGCTTTCTTGGCCGCATCTTGCAGCGCCATCGACCCGGCGATTCGGAACGCCATTTCAGAGGAGTCCACGTCGTGTGATGAACCGTCGACCAGAATCGCCCTGACGTCGACGAGCGGGTACCCGGCGAGGACACCCTGGTCCATCGCATCCTCGATCCCGGAATCGACCGACGGTATGTACTCGCGCGGAACCCGGCCGCCCTTGATCTCGTCCACGAACTCGTATCCTCCGCCCGGGCCGGTTGGCTCCAGGTTGATGACGATGTGGGCGTACTGACCCTTACCGCCGGTCTGCTTGACGTAGCGCAGCTCCACCTTTTGGATCGGCTGCTTGATCGTCTCGCGATAGGCCACCTGCGGACGCCCGACGTTGGCATCGACTTTGAACTCGCGCAGCATCCGGTCGACGAGGATGTCGAGGTGGAGCTCACCCATGCCGGCGATGATCGTTTGGCCGGTCTCTTCGTCGGTCCGAACGAGGAACGTCGGGTCTTCTTCTGCGAGGCGCTGCAACGATTCCGACAGTTTCTCCTGATCGGCCTTGGTCTTCGGCTCGATCGCGACGGAGATCACGGGCGCCGGGAATGTCATGGACTCGAGCTGAATCTGATCGTTTCCCGCCGCGGACAACGTGTCACCGGTTGTTGTGGACTTCAAGCCAACGGCGGCGATGATGTCGCCGGTGAAAATGTCTTCGAGGTCTTCTCGGTGGTTGGCATGCATCCGCAGCACGCGACCGAGACGTTCTTTCTTCCCGCTCGTCGTATTGATGATCGAGTCACCCTTCGAAGCGTGACCGGAGTACACGCGGAAGTACGTGAGCTTGCCAACGTGGGGGTCGCTCATGATCTTGAAGGCGAGCGCCGAGAACGGCTCGGTGTCTTCAGGCTTGCGGTGGAGCTCGGTCTCCTCGTCTCCTGGCTTGAACCCCCTCACCGGAGGAAGGTCGACGGGAGCCGGGAGGTAATCGACAACTGCGTCCAGCAGCGACTGCACACCCTTGTTCTTGAAGGCCGAACCGAGGAAGACCGGCGTGAACACCTGTTCCAACGTCCCGGTCCGGGCGGCGGCTTTGACCTCGCTGGGTGAGATGTCGAGGTCTTCGAGGTATTTCTCGAGGAGCTTCTCGTCTACCTCCGCGACTTGCTCGAGCAACTTTCCCCGGTATTCGTCCGCGCGTGCGCGGTACTCGTCGGGGATATCGCCCGTCTCCCAATTGCGCCCGTCGTCACCGTGCCAGGTGTGGGCCTTCATCTCGACGAGGTCGACCACACCCATGAAGCCGGCCTCTGCCCCGATCGGGATCTGCATGACAAGCGGCGTGGCCTCCAGCCGTTGCACGATCGAATCGACCGTTGCGAAGAAGTCTGCGCCGATTCGGTCCATCTTGTTGACGTAGCAAATGCGGGGTACCTGATAGCGGTCCGCCTGGCGCCACACGGTCTCGGACTGCGGCTCGACGCCGGCCACCGCGTCGAACACGGCCACGGCGCCGTCGAGCACACGCAGTGAGCGCTCTACCTCGACGGTGAAGTCCACGTGACCAGGGGTGTCGATGATGTTGATCCAGTGTTCGTGCCACTCGCAGGTCGTCGCGGCCGAGGTGATGGTGATGCCCCGCTCCTGCTCCTGCTCCATCCAGTCCATGACGGCGCCGCCTTCATGGACCTCGCCCAGCTTGTAGGTGCGACCGGTGTAGTAGAGGATCCGCTCAGTGAGTGTGGTTTTGCCCGCGTCGATGTGGGCCATGATCCCGATGTTGCGGGTACGGCTCAGCGGAAATTGACGCAGATGCGTCAGCGCATCCTTGGTTCCGTTACTCATGTCAGTTCTCTCACTTCAGTCCTGGTCTTGCCTGGTCACTATGGAGTTGTCAGAAGCTGCCCGGGCTACCAGCGATAGTGTGCGAACGCCTTGTTCGACTCAGCCATCTTGTGTATGTCTTCTTTGCGCTTGATCGCAAGTCCGGTGTTGTTCGACGCGTCGAGAATCTCGTTCGCCAGGCGCTCAGCCATCGAGCGTTCACGGCGCTGCCTGGCGTAGTTGACGAGCCAGCGCACGGCGAGGGTGTTGGCCCGCCGAGGCCGCACGTCAACCGGGACCTGATAGGAGGAGCCGCCAACACGGCGAGAGCGGACCTCGACCTGGGGGCGGAGATTGTCGATGGCCCGCTTGAGGACATCGAGCGGATCGCGCCCGGCACGCCGTTCGACGATCTCGAGCGCGCCGTAGACGATCTGGCGAGCCCTGTCCTTCTTGCCCTTCTGCAGGACTGTGTTGATGACCTGACCGACGAGAACACTCCGGAATACCGGATCGGGCTCGACCTTCCGCTTTTCTGCTGGTGCGCGTCTCATGTCAGCCCTTCTTCGTGCCGTAGCGAGAGCGCGCCTGGCGGCGACCGTCGACGCCTGCTGCGTCGAGCGTGCCGCGAATGACCTTGTACCGAACACCGGGGAGATCCTTCACACGCCCACCGCGGACGAGAACGATCGAGTGCTCCTGGAGGTTGTGACCTTCGCCGGGGATGTAGGCGGTCACTTCGACGCCGGAGGTGAGCCGGACGCGGCACACCTTGCGTAGGGCCGAGTTCGGCTTCTTGGGCGTTACGGTGTAGACGCGAGTGCAGACGCCCCGGCGCTGCGGGGACCCGGCCAGACCGGGCGTCTTTTCTTTCCGCGCCTTCGGCTTGCGACCGTGGCGTACCAACTGCTGGATCGTCGGCAAACGAACTCCTCAATATGTACCTGTACCGCCTGGACCGCCGTGGCCCATCCGGGCAGACCCGCTCACACGCGAAAATCGGCGTTCCGAGCACGGAAATGACACGGTGACGTGGCATTGATCCGGCGTCGGATTCGCCGACCCTCTTGTCAGACCTCTTCTCCGGGCGCCACGCACCGGATCGGGTCAGACCGGTGCACCCATCAAGAAGAGGGGTAGAGAAAGTGCATACGCACGGGCGCAAGTATAGGACTATCGCGAGAGAGGTCAAAGCCGGTGGGGGCTTGGCATTATGGCCGCACATCAGGCGCGCCATACCAGCGCCCCGGCGCCCCAGATGGCCCCACCGAATCCCCGACAAACGGATCACGGCCCCCGCTATGAAGCGCCAATTGTCTGCAGCGCTCGATGTAGTCACGCCGCCATATGGTCTCGGGAAAAGCCGTGAGCGGACAGAACTGTATGTCACGGCCGGAATCGCGCCTGAAGGTGATGCCTCGGGCCGCAATCCGCCCGATGCTCGTGGACGTATCCGTCGTCGCGAAGGCGTCGCCATGTGCGCGTGCCTACACGTCGTCTACATGCTCACTTGACGCCGCAACCGGCGTCGATGACGTTGCGCTCCCATTGCCATCGGTTCCCGGGAGCCACAGCAGCACATCACCGGCGCCAACCCGATCGATCAGCGGCCGCGAATCGTCGCGGGCCGCAATCAAGAGCTGGCGACCCCTCACGGCGAACAACACGGTGCCACTGACGCCTAGCTCGGATGCGAGGTGTTCCTTTGTGTAGGACTCGGTGAGTGCCGTGCGCCGGATCTCGAAACCGGAGTCGATGCGCTTCGCAATGGCCGCGTACGAGAGCTCAGAGTCAAACAGTGTCCGTCCGCCGATGTCTGCCGCCGATCCCTCGATACCAGGACCGGAGGGTGCCGCGGCTAGCTGATAGCACTGAGCTGCTCCGAACAGCTCTGCGAATCGGCGCGACGCGAGCGTGTTGACCTCGTCGTTGGGGGTCAGGGCAAGCAGCCGGCCAACACCCGACAGATCGAGGTCCCAGGGAATCTGGTGATCAATGAGGTTTCCGTAATACGTTCTGTGACCGGCCATCCGAGCGGCCGCTTCATCGCGCCGGTTCGTCGTTGCGAACAGATGGGGTATCTTCGCTTCCCCCAACGCGCCGCCGATCGCCCGCTCCACGGGGCCCGCACCAACGATGAGCACCCCCTCGTTGGTCTTCTCGGCCAGGCCCAGACGACGCGCGAATGGCCCAGCGCCGAAGCCGTAAATGAGGACCGTGGCCACGATCACTGCGAACGTGATCGGCGTCAGCGCTTCTGCTCCCGCGAGGCCGGCCTCCTCGAGTTCGAGCGCGAAGACGGAGGCGACCGCCGCCGCCACGATCCCCCGCGGAGCGACCCCGGCCATGAAGATCCGCTGGCGGCGGTCGAGCGAAGAGCCGAAGGTGGAGATGACGACTGCGAGCGGTCGCGCCAGCACTACGAGCGCGAGCACGAGCCCAATGACCCCCAACGAGATGACCGACACCTGATCTCGGGTGAGGCGGGCGCTCAGAATGACGAACAGCACGCCGACGAGCAGGGTCTGGATCACCTCCGAGAACTGCACGATTGGCTCCGTGCGCAGCTGACGCGCATTCGCCAGGGCCAATCCGAGCGTCGTAGTGGCGAGCAGCCCGGATTCGGCCGCAACCGCGTCGGCCGCTGCGAACGCGATGAGGGCGGCAGTGATTCCAACGAGAGGGATCAGACGCTCGGGGATCAAATGGAGCCGCAGCGCCCACCCGGTCGGTAACGCGACGGCCAACCCGACCACGATGCCGCCGACGACGAAGCGGGCAACCTGCCCGACGAGCTGGCCACCCGGCCCCTCTGCGCCGATGAGAATGAACTCGAAGGCCACGACGGCGAGCATGGCCCCAATCGGATCGATGACGATGCTTTCCCACTTCAGCACCGACGCCACCGATTTCGACGGGCGCACACTGGTCAGAATGGGGCCGATCACGGTCGGTCCCGAAACGACGAGAATGGCACCAAGCAGCACCGCCACCTCTTGGGGAATGTCGAGAAAGAGGCCGGCCGCGACAGATCCGATCAACCAAGTGATGAGCACGCCCGCGGTCACTAACAGCCAGACCACCGGTTGGTTGCCCTTGATCTCGTGGAACCGAAGGCTGAGCCCTCCTTCGAAGAGGATCAGGCCCACAGAGATCGACACGACCGGCAGCAGAAGATCCCCGGCGAGCGCGTCCGGATCGACGATTCGCAACCCGGGCCCAACGATCACACCGGTCGTGAGTAGCAGCACAATTGACGGGATGTTCAAGCGCGACGCAGCCCAGCTGGCAAGCACCGCCAGGGTGACAATGGCAGAGATCTCGAAGACAGGCGTGTCCATGTGCGGCACAGTACCGGCTCTCGAGCGTGCTTCAACGGTCATCAGTGCAGAGGGTCTTCTGCCGCTGTCGCCGGTCTTCGGCTCTCAGCCATCGCGATCTGCTTTCCGCCTGCGGGTCACGCCGTACTGACGAGCTTCGGCAGAGGCCCCCCCCCCGGCCAGACGTGGCGAACCAGATCGAGATCGCTCTCTATCGGCCCGAGTGGAGCAACGAATTCGTCGCGGTTGCGGGCGAGATTCGTGACAGCCTCGGGCCCGTCGCTCTCCACGTCCACCACATCGGGTCGACCAGCGTTCCCGGTCTCGCCGCCGAGAATGTGATCGACGTCCAAGTGTCGGTCGATGACCTGCTGTAGGCTTCGGTCCGGCCGGCATCGGAGTCGATCGGATTCATCTGGCGGGCAGACATCGACCGCGATCACACCCCGCCGGGCGCCGCCAGCGCCAAGGACGAACTCGCGAAGCTCTATGCGCAGGCCTGCGGGCCCGTCCGAGTCAACTGTCACATCCGAGTTCCCGGGCGCTTCAATCACCGGAACACGCTGCTGTTTCGGGACTACCTCAGAACACATCCGGATCCGCAACAGCGTACGGCGAGATCAAGCAGCAGCTTGCAAGGCACTTCCCGCACGACGCGGTTGCCTACTACGACATCAAAGATCCGGCATGCGACGTGATCATGGCCGGCGCGGAGGCCTGGGCCACCGAAGCCGGATGGATCGAGCCGGGAACCGCCGCCTAGTGGATCGAGCGGACCCGGCGCCGGTCCCGACCTCCAAGCGCACATGCTGTCAGGGCGTCGGCCAGCCCACTCCAGGCGTAGATCGAGACCGTCGAGCGGCATCGGCACCATGAGCGTCACGAGGTGTGGTTGCGGGACATGCGACAGTGGCGGGCATAACATGCAGCGCACTCCCCCTATCCAACCTCAAGGACCGCCGATGCAACCTGCAGAACTGCAGCGCAATCTGGGCTTTTCGGCCGTCCTCACGGTGAGCCTCGGCGCGATGATCGGGAGTGGG
>Ga0224512_10003259_pt1 | contig 14372 bp, 16 predicted proteins | sample SF_May12_sed_USG_4_FD_169103 | JGI IMG/M metagenome (GOLD analysis project Ga0224512, IMG submission 169103) | Sediment microbial communities from San Francisco Bay, California, United States - SF_May12_sed_USGS_13 | ecosystem: Environmental > Aquatic > Marine > Sediment | place: USA...
ACATTATTGTCAGAGTTTACTTCTAAAGAAAAAAAGATTCTGTCAGGCCATTTTTCAAATACAGATGGTAGTGTATTTGCAATTATTACTCCACGACAAGTTGATCGAGGCGCGTTAATGTCAAGATATAGTAGAACAGACAAGAGTATGCGCCAAATATTCTTAGATGAATTTTTGAAAAGCGAAAATAGAGGAGAGGAATTTTACAACCGAGTGCTTTTAGAGTATGGGGATGATTCAGTTGCAGAACTAGGTGAAGCACAAATTGCAATTGAGGGACTATCAAATATTGCTGTCAAAAAAATTGAAGATAGAAGAATAGGATTATCATATTTAGAAAAATCTTCAAGATATGTTGCATGGAATAAGAAAATAAATGGCCAGTATAGATTTTACAGAGATCCTGAATTAATGAAATCAAGATATGCCGATCTATATTTAGAAACATGTAATTTTTCATTTGATGTTTATTCAAAAAATATCGAACAAATGATAAATTATGTAAGAGAAAAACATCCAATTGAAAAATATTCTTTTAAAGATTCCAAAGATAAAAAAGAAAAAAAATTTTTAAAACTAAAAGATGAAAGCGACATTAAATCTGCAAATATGATTTACAATGGTTCAACAAAAGCAAAAGCATTAGATATTCTCAGAGGACTTCTTCCAGCATCTACTCTTACTAATGTAGGAATTACAGGAAATGGCAGGGCATTTGAATATCTTCTTACAGTTTTAGGTTCATCTGATTTACATGAAGAGCGAGATTTAGCCTCAAAAATTAAAAAAGAATTAGATACAATAATCAAATCATTTGTTAGAAGAACAGATGACAAATATGGAAAAGCGCTGCAAAATTATCTTAGAGATCTAAAAAGTACAGCAAGAAAAGTCGCGCAGGAGATTAAACCAAAAATAACTTTAGGAGTACATACCAAACTGGTAGATTATGAATCAGAAAAAAATGCAATTGACAAAGTAATTACAAGTATAATTTATGAACAATCTCCTAGCACATCATACCTAAACATTTTACAACAAGTAAAAAATATGTCAAATGAAAATAAATCAAGAATCATCAATTCGTTAACAAAATTACGGAAAAACAGACGTCATAGACCACCAAGAGCATTTGAAAATGTTTACTACACTTTTGATCTTTTGAATAATTTTGGTATGTTTAGAGACTTTCACAGGCATAGAGTATTAACATTAGAAAGACAATTATTAACAACAGATCATGGTTATGAAATTCCAGATGAAATCAGGGTGTTAGGAATTGATAAGGACTTTGATGATTGTATGGATATGACCAAAAACACATTTAATAAAATCAGAGTTAAATTTCCAGAGCAATCTCAATACGTTGTAAATTTTGCTTATAATTATCCATATTTTATAAAATTTAATTTACGTGAAGCCTGTCATCTCATTGAATTGCGAACCGTGCCACAAGGACATGTTGATTATAGGAAAGTAGCACAACATATGTATAAAGAGATTAACAGAGTGCATCCAAATCTTTGCAAAATAATCAAATTTGTAGATTTGAAAGAATATGATTTAGAGAGATTCAAATCAGAAAAGAGAACAGAAGAAAAGAGAAAAAATAAACAGATAATATCATAATAGTATTAAAAACAAGAAAAGACATGACAAAAAAAATTTCTAAAACACGTGAAGAATGGAAATCAGAATTGACACCTGAACAGTTTGAGATTTGTATAAACAAAGGAACAGAGCCACCTTTTAGTGGAAAATATTGTCATATAAAAGAAAAAGGAGTCTACAAATGTTCTTGTTGTGGAGAGTCATTATTCAGATCAGACACAAAATTTGATTCAGGCTCAGGATGGCCCAGTTTTTGGAAACCAATATCAGAAGAAAAAATAGAATATGTTTCAGACACATCATTTAACATGATTCGAACTGAAGTGAACTGTATGAAATGTGGTGCACATTTAGGACATGTATTTGATGATGGGCCAAAACCTACCAATCTGAGATATTGTATTAACTCTATTTCACTAGATTTAGATAAAATTGATGAGATAAAATAATAGCTTCAATAACATTCAAAAAATTCAAAAATTATTCAAAAATTATTAATAAAACACAATTACGAGTAAGAAAATTAGAGTGAATTAAATGAGAAACGATCAAAAAACAGAAAGGAGGGAAAGAATTTGCGCATAATACTTTGTGGGTTTGGAGTTGTTGGTCAGAGTTTAGTAAAGCTGTTTGTTTCAAGATCAGAAGACATCTATGCAAAATATGGATTAAAACCTAGAGTCATAGGAGTGTTTGACAGCAAAGGTAGTGCAGTTGATTCATCAGGATTAGATTTAGAAAAGCTAATCGAAGTAAAGAAAAAATTTCAGACGGTAAAAAAATATGCAAATACAAAAAACAACATGTCAGGAATTGAAATGATAGAAAGTCTGGATGCAGATATTCTCATTGAAACTACGGCTAGTAACTATAAAGATGCAGAGCCTGGAATGACACACATTACAAATGCAATGAAACACAAGATGCATGTAATATCGGTTAACAAAGGTCCATTGGCATTAGCATTTCCATCTCTTATGGAATTAGCCATATACAATCAAGTTATGTTCAAATTTAGTGGAACTGTTGGTGGAGGAACTCCAATTTTGGATTATGCAAAAAATAGCCTAAAAGGTGAAAGAATTACTTCATTTGCAGGCATTCTAAATGGTACTACAAATTACATTTTGACAAACATGGCAAACGGTCTGTCGTTTGATGCAGCATTAAAAGATGCCAAAGATAAAGGATATGTAGAAGCAGATGAATCTCTGGATTTAGATGGTCTTGATGCTGCAGCCAAATTAGTTATTCTTGCAAATTGGATTATGGATATGAAAGTTACAATGCCTGACATTAATTGTACTGGAATTCGCAAAGTAACCACAGAAGACATCAAAAAAGCTACCAAAAACAAATGCGCAGTCAAGCTTATAGCATCATGCAATAGAGAATTAACAGTAGCTCCAAAGGAAATTTCAATTGATGATCCTTTGTGTGTGAATGGAACACTTAATGCAATTGCATTTACATCTGAACATTCTGGTACGCAGACAATCATAGGAAGAGGAGCAGGAGGAATGGAAACAGCAAGCTCCATACTTAGAGACTTACTTGACATCAGACAAGAGATCTCTAGAACTTGAAATCAAATTTAATTTCAAAGAGTGAGACATCTGCACTTTTAAAAATATTAGCAGAAAAATGGGAAATAGAGATTCCTAAAATAAAAAATCTAAAAGTACATCAAATTTCTTCAGATGTTCAAATAATTACAGGAGAAAAAATTAAAATTTTAAAAATAGACGAAGAATATATTCCATTCTTATCAGAAACGACAACTCTTGAGAAATTCCCCTATGTAATGGTGGATATGGGCGCTGTGAAATTTGTTTGTAAAGGTGCCAACATTATGAGGCCTGGAATTAAAAATCATTCTGATTTTGAAAAAGACAAAATTGTTTGTATTATTGAAGAATCACAACATAAATTTTTAGCAGTCGGCAAAGCACTTGTTTCCAGTAATGATATTGAAAACATGGAAAAAGGAGAAGTTGTAAAAAATTTGCATTATATATCTGATAAATTCTGGGAAGTTGGAAAAACTCTTTATGATTAACTTTACTTCTCAGTAAATTCTTCTGTTCCTTTGTCAGTAATGATGAGGATATCCAATCCATCGCCACTTGCAGAGTCTCTCAATGCTGCTGCACGAACTGCCTTTTTAGCCAAATCAACTGCCTCATCTTTTGTCATCTTTGGCTTAAACTGTGGATCCAAAACCCCCAATGCCATTTCAGCTCCAGTTCCTACTGCAGCATACTCGTCTGGAAGAACAGAGCCTAATGGATCAAGAGTGTACATGATTGGTTTGTCGACAACACCACCAACAATTACCTGAGTTAGAAGTGGAAAGAATCTTCGTTCATACATCATATTAGACATCATCTTGGCAATTGTGTTTGGAGGAATATCTCTTTTTAGTTCCATTTTTCGAATTTTTGCAAGTGCTGCAATTTGTAATGTAAGAATTTGCATGTCAGCAACAAGACCAGCGCATGTAGCTCCAACTTTTGGGGTAATTGGAAAAGTTTTCTTTGTCGACTTGCTTACAAGGAAATTTCCAAAGGCTATTCTTTTTTCACTGACAAGAACAACGCCACCATCAAAAGTTATCCCCACAGCTGTAGCGCCAGGCATGTACATAGACATATTTCAAATCATTTTGGAGCATAATAAAGGGCTTTCTCCTTTTAGATGATAATTATGAATAAATATTTTATACAATGAAAAATGTGAGTTGGCATGACTGAGGCAAACATTCATCAGACAAAATTAAATGACATCACATTTTTTGGCCTCAGATCTGCTATAGGAATAATTTTCATAGTTCATGGATCTGGAAAATTTAATCCAGGATTTGCAGGATTTCTAACTGGATCACTAGGAATGCCTCCAGAGATGCAGATTCCAATAGCGTTGGCAGAGTTGGTACCAGGGATTCTTTTGATTGTCGGAGTACTGACCAGAATTTCTGCATCATTAATTTCAATAATCATGCTGGGAGCAATTTTCTATGTCAAAAAGGCATCTAATTTAACAGGAGAGGGCGCATATGAATTAGATCTCATATTATTGGCAGTAGCGCTAGTAATTATTGCAGCAGGTCCAGGAAGAGCATCGTTAGCACATATTGTCAAAAAGTTACCCAGATGCTTACACTAATCTTTTCCAAATTTTTCCATTATCAAGCAAATACACTTTGTAGTTTTTTTAAGTAAATCAATTCTGGCAAATTCGTTTGGAGAATGGATTCGAGAAAACATGTAAGTACTTCCAATTGAGATACAGGGAGCTTTTAAGATATTAGCAAAAGAAAACATTGGTCCAGTTCCGGCATTTGAAACATTCAAGATGGACTTTCCATAAGATTCGTTTGCTGCATTTTGTACTTTAGTAACAAATGGATCAGAAGTGTTTGTTCTTGCAGCTGCCTCACCATGAAAAATTTTGATTTTAATATCAGAGAATCCCTTTGATTTTAAATGAGTTTTGAGTCTTAAAACTTGTTTTTTTGGATCCATTTTAGGGACAAGTCTGAAATCAATTTTCACCAAAGCTTTTCCAGGCAAAACAGTTTTTGCGCCTTCACCAATATAACCTGAAACAAATCCAGCAATATTACAAGTAGGACTACCAACTAGTGCCTTTTTTGCAGCCATCCCATTCATATTACCAATAAAAGAGTTAATTCCAAATTCTTTTTTAAATGAGTTTTCATCAAAAGGTTCTTTTGAAATAATCTCCAAGTCTGTTTTTGTAAAGGGAATTACATCTTTGTACCAATCCTTAATGAGAATATGTCCATTTTCATCTCGAAGTGTTTTTAATGCTTCAATTAATCTCCATGCAGGGTTTTTAATTAATACAGCTAAACTAGAATGTGCGTCACGAACAGATTCTTTAACAGACAATTCTACAAAAAGAAGGCCTTTCATTCCTAGACCAACAATCGGAGTATCTTTGGAATCAACATATCCAAATTCCCAAATTATTCCATCACAAGAAAATTTCTTTTTATACTTTTTCAAATAATTTTCAATGTGTGCACTGCCAGTTTCTTCTTCGCCTTCAATTAGAAATTTAACATTACAAGGAACATCCCCAGTAGTTTTCAAAAATGCTTCTACTGCTTTGATTCGTGTAATCAATTCCCCCTTGTCATCAGCCGAACCACGACCAAAGACCTTGTTTCCCTTTATTTTACCGCTAAAAGGAGGATCGTCCCACAGTTCAAATGGCTCTGCAGGTTGAACATCATAATGATTGTAAAATAATAGAGTTTTAGAGGGATTTGATTTTGATTTAATTTCACCATAAACTATTGGTGCAATATTTTTTTTCAGTTGCAAAAGATCAGATTGAATTCCTGAATTTACTAGTAATTTTTTAACAAGATTTGCACACTCTACGATTCCCTCATTTTTTGCAGACACACTAGGTTGTCTAATTAACATTTGCAAATCTGAAACCAAGGTTTTCATGTGAGAGTCAACATATTTGAGAGGATTCATGTCACTATACGATTCTATCAAAGGGTTTCATTACTGCAGGAAGTTCTTCTAATAGGTCCATAGAAGTCATATGTAATCCAAATTTCTTTTGAACGGCTTTTCCTGCTAATCCATTGATGTATGTAGCTGCTGCAGAAGATTCCAATGGATTACGATTTTTTGAAAGCATTCCTGCTACTAAGCCGGATAAAACATCACCAGTGCCTCCAACAGTCATTGCAGGAGTTTTTTTCTCATTAAGAAAAGTTGTTGTTCCGTCAGATATAACGTCAGTTGAACCTTTTAGTAATACAGTAATTCCATTTTCTTTAGCATGTTTCTCAACAAGTGAAATTCTTTCTTTTTTAGAGTTGAGAGGTAAAATTCCAAACAATCGCTTAAACTCTCCAGCGTGAGGGGTAACTACAACATTTTTGTCACAAAGGTATGGTAAGACTTCTGGAATTAAGGCACTTGCATCCAAGGACAGCCGAACATCTCTATCTAGTAAAGATTTTATCAAATTAATCAAAGCATTTTTTTCTTGAATTGCAAGGCCCATACCAATGGTTGCAGAATCTAGATTCCTTGGCAATGCACCGAGTAGTTTGTTGACAGCACCACGTGTTAATTTTTGATCAACTAAAGGAATTACAATTAGATTTGGAGAAATTGCACGTGTGGGTACAACATTAATTTTTGGAATGGCAGTATATACCAGATCTGTCCCACAACGTAATGCAGCAATGGATGATAGAATAGGAGCTCCGTGGTAAATGTAGCTTCCTCCAACAACTAAAACTATGCCATTGTCTCCTTTCCTAGAATTTGATTTACGTGAAGGAATAAATTTTCTGACAGTAGAAAGTTTGAGAAGTTTTATTACCATATATCAGGTTGTAAACATGGATGAATAAATCTTGTTTTAGCATTTACATTGGATTATTATTTACTACCGATGTTTTTTGTAGATTTTAATTTTTTTGACTCTCGTCCAAAGAAGACTTTTCGGGCGTAGCATAGATAAGTAGTATGCCCAATTCCTTGGAATGAATGTCTAGTTTTTCCTTCTCTAGCTTCAATAGTTCGTAAAATATGCTCAGTTGACTCTATGTCTGTAAATTCATTTTCCACTAGCGCCATAGTCAATTTTTCAAGTTGATTCATGGTAGGGCAGATAGCAAAAATTGCACCACTTCCATTTAACATCTTTCTAACTTGTGGTATTACATTCCATGGATCACCTAAATCAATCAATGCAACATCAATTCCATCAATGGGCAATTTCTTTGCAGTTTTCAAATCTAGTTTCTCTTGTGTGACATATTTTGAAACTCCAGCTTTTTTGATATTCTTTTCTGCGATTTTCATAAAGTTTTCATCAACATCAAAGGTGTAAACATGTCCACGTGGTTTTACAACACTTGCAATAAATGAAGTTAGCGAACCACTGCCAGTCCCAATCTCCAAAATTTTTTGGCCGCTGGTAATTCCAGCTCTTGCAATAATGTAGCCTATATCTTTAGGGTATACAATCTGAGTTCCATGTTGAATTTTCATAATATAATCATAAATCGTCGGTTTGAGAAGATAGACATACTTATCTTTATTTGTGACTAGACGTTCACCATACTCTTTTCCTATAGCGTCAGCATGTTTGATTACACCTATGTGAGTGTGAAGTGATTCTTTTTTAGAAATTTTAACAAGCCATTTTTTTGAGTGATTAAAGTAAAACAGAACAGGCAAATTTTGTTTAATCTTATCCACAAAAACACACTAAAAAAATTTAGATAAGAATCTACTGATTTTGAAATACAATCGTATTCAATAAATACAGTAAACATTAAGCTGAAACATGACAAATATCAAATGTATATCATGTGGAATTAGTTTTTTTTCTCCAATGGGTTCAGACAAATGTTCCAGATGTGCACCTAAAGAAGAACACGGACATGAAAATCATTCCTGTGGTTGTGGACATAACCACTAAATCTTTTTTATCATAGACAAGGATATGTTCTCTGGATTATTTGGAAAATACATGTGATGGATGTCAACATCTAGAAACAATAGTAATGCTTGAATATTACATTTTATCTGGCGCAATAATTCCAAGCAACCCAAGTGATTTTTCGATGGTGGATTTAAATGAATTTACTAGGCATAGTCTAGCATTTTCTAATTTTTTATCATCCAAATCTAAGACCTTTACACGCTCGTAAAAAGAATTGAAGACAACTGCCAAATCATGGCAATATTTAGCGATAACTTTAGGAGATAGATTCATTGCAGCATCACGAACCTGAATATCAAATATACCTATAGTTCTGATCAAATCTAGTTCTAATTTTTCATTTAACAAGCTAAAGTCAATATCAATAGAAGGAGTTTTTTTAGATTTCTCCAAAATTCTTACAGCTCTTGCGTGTGTATATTGGATGTAAGGTGCAGTGTCACCTTCCAGGCTAAGAGATTTTTTTAAATCAAACGTAATTACTTTGTCAAGATCTTGCTTGATCATTTCATAACGTAGTGTCCCTACAGAGACTTGATGTGAAATGGTTTCAATCTCAGAATCCATCATGTCAGAGTGTCGTTTCTTTGTTTCTTCAACAGTCTTATTCTTTAATAAATCATAGACAGAATCAGCGTTTACATAGAGTCCTTTTCTTCCCGACATTTGAGTTTGTTTTCCATCAGTATCCATACCGAGTGTTTTTGCGGTATCAGCACTTAATGTTACTGACTCATAGCCGAGATGGATATATGCGTCATCTACTGATTTGAATTTGGTCATTAATGATGTAATAATTTTTTGTAATCGTGCTTGCCTTGAATCAATAACTGTAATCACTTTTTGCCCAGAAAAATTTTGTTTTGATTCTAAAGAGTTTTCCAATGTTGTTTGCCATAAAATTCGATTACCAGGTTGTGGAATTTCAAATCTTTGATAATTAAATGGATCTTCCAGTAGACCTAGTTTCCAAGCAGCATAAGGAATATCTTTTGCAATGTATGTTGCAGTACCATTGCTTCTAACAATTACCTTATCTTCTTCATTTCCCTCACCACGAATTACCCAGCAACCAACATTTTTTCCATCCTTTTCAAATTTTATGATATTCATTTCTTTGAGTTTTTCAAAGATTTTACTCCATAATCCTGAACGTATTATTTGGGATTCAAAATTAAGACAGTCATAATAAATTCCCAAATTCCAGCACGTTTCAAGTTGAGCATACAAAACACGTTTTGTTATTTTATCAGCAAACAGAGCAGTTTCTGAGGTTCCTTTTTCTAATTCTTTTAGAGTATTTTTTCGAATTTCTTGTAAACTAGAATCAGATTCATATTTTTCTGTGGTTTTAACATAAACATCATCACCACAATAATGATCAAACTTTTTTCCTGGTGGAGGATCTTGTGCAAATCCAAGATGTTCAAATCCTACAATAATGTCGGCTACTTGTAATCCAGAATCATCTACATAATTTAGGATATTTACTTTATAGTTTGATTTTTCCAAGATTCTGGAAAGAATGTCTCCAATTACGATATTTCGTACATGTCCTATGTGAAGAGCTTTGTTTGGATTAACACTTGTATGTTCAACTACTATTGCTGAATTTTTTCCAATATCAATTGAACCAAATTCATCTAATAGAGACTCTGATAGTATTAGTTGGCTTAATTTATTCCAATTTGCATAGAAATTTAGGTATCCTGATGGATGGGGTTCGGATTTTGATACTAATGTACTTTGACAAAAATCATATTTCTCAGATAACATTAATGCAATATCTTTTGGGCTTTTTTTGAGTTGCTTGGCAAGTAAAAAAGAGACATTAGAGCTGATATCCCCAAATCCAGATTTTGCAGTTTCAACTGAAAATGAGATATCAGAAACAAAAAGATCATCGAGTATTTTTTTTAGATTATTTTCTATTTCATCAATAATCGATTTAAAGGACAATCCTATATCTCCGATAATCTTGGTGCTAATTTATCTAATGCTTCTATTACTCCATCACCAGATTTTGAAGACATTATCATCGTAGCTTCAGATTTTACATCTTCTGAGGCATTTCCCAAGGCAATGCTTGTTTTTGCTACCTTGAACAAAGGAATATCTGTTGTACTATCACCTATTGCAATTACATCATCTGAAGATATTGTGAATCTTTTCATAATTTCTCTGAACCCAAATCCTTTATCAATTCCAGCAGAATTGATGTGAAATGCATATTGGCTATCAGATAACAAAACATCTAAATTTTTTTCAGTTACAATTTGTTTTGCCAAATCTAAATCAAAGGTTCTCTCTAAAACTATTTCAGTCATCCTTGGAAACACAGGTTTTTCACAAACATTATCTATTTCATTTTTAATTACTTCAAATGCTTTTTTGCATTTCTCGATATCGCCAAGCTTAAAATGTTCATTTGTATTCACAGTGATACACCCACCATTTTCTCCAACTGCAATTTTTGTTGTTCCTCCAAAAACAGATAACAAAAAGCCCTCAATTGAAGAACGGCCAGTAACAAAAATTACATTATGTCCCATGTTTTTCATATGTCTTAATGCTGCCAGAGCGTCAAGGTTGATTCTTCCTCCTCCATTTTCGGTAATGGTACCATCAATATCAACTGCAAAAGTTTTGGGGTTCATAGGATTGATTTTTTTAGCCGAATAATATTTGCTACTAAATCAAGTTGCGATCAAGTCTAAAATTTTACGAATGGCATCATCATGAAGTATATCTAATTCCATACTTACCAAAAGTAAGGTGTTCTCATCTAATGGAAATGTTACTCTTTTTACATTTTCATATTCTGCTAAAGCATATTTTGTTTTTCCAAGTTTATATTCCTGTATCCTTCGACTATACATTCTAAAATATGCATACTGAATTGATCGATCTAGTTCATTAGAATCTAAGATACCAACAGTATAAAATCTATACCCACCAAATTTTTGTTTGCCATCTATGATAATCATTGAAAAGCGAATTTTTGGATCTATATCCATAACATCCTTACATAATTGCTCAAAATCCACAATTATTGTCAGGATCAATAATATTAGAAAATTTTGTAAGGTTAATCAAAAGATTATGATTCGTATTCTTTTTTGAAAAGCTCAAGCGATCGCATTATTCTATTTTGAATATAATCATGTTGAAAAGAAGTCAAATCATCAAAATTACTTCCATTCTTAGTAATCAGAGTAGAGAGACGGGCTTCAAATTGGACATGTAATTTTTCTTCCATACCCTCCTCAAAGAATTGACCTCTAAACTGAACAACAATGTCTTCTAAAGTATTTTCCACAATATCACAAAGTTTTGAAAGCAATTCATCAGTTATGGGGTTGCTTGACATAAATAATCTGAGAAATGTTGTAGAAAATATCTTTTTAATCTTTAATGAAAGTTATACCAAAATTGATTAATGTACGGATAACAAAATAATTGTGAAAAAAGGTATCGTTGAGGAGATTTTCAGTAAAGCAAGATTTGCAGATAATCCAAATGAATACAAAGTTTTCTACAGAGATTTTGAAAAAATAGTTGAAAAAACGTTACCAGAATTTATTAAAGAATCAAATGACTTTCAAGTAATACCCATTTCCAGAATTGAAAGAATTGAAAAGAACAATATCATTTTATTTGAAAGAAAAAAACTAGAAGAAGATTAGAGTTGGGAATACCAGAAAAGATAAAGGCCATTCAGGATGAAATGGCAAGAACCCAAATCAACAAAGCAACAGAACATCACTTGGGTTTACTAAAAGCTAAAATCGCAAAACTAAAACGGGAACAAGAAGATAAAGATACAAAAAAAGGTAGTGTAAAATCAGATGGTTTTGATGTTAGACGAGCAGGAGATGCAACAGTTGTTTTTATAGGATTGCCAAGTGTTGGAAAATCTACTCTTCTTAACAAAATAACAGGAGCAAAGTCTGCAGTGGGTGCGTTTCAATTCACTACATTAACTGTGGTTCCAGGAATGATGGAGTATAGAGGTGCAAAAATTCAAGTTTTAGATCTTCCAGGAATTATCAAAGGAGCATCAACGGGTAAAGGATTAGGAAAAAGAATTTTGTCAGTTGCTAGAAGCGCAGATTTAGTGTTACTTGTGTTAGATGTCTTTCAGCCATACCATGAAGATGTACTGATAAACGAATTAGGTAATATAGGAATTAGATTAAATCAATTACCGCCAAATATCACTATAGAAAAAGCATCAACTGGAGGAATAGCAGTTGCCCAGCAAGTAAAGATGACGAAGATTTCAGAACATCATCTAAAAGACATCCTCCATCTTTATGGAATTGTCAGTGCAAGGGTTGTAATCAGAGAAGACATTACTTCGGAACAATTAGCTGATCACATTGCAGGAAATATCAGTTATTCAAAATCATTGACTATTTTAAATAAAATAGATTTGGTAGACAAAGAATTTCTAAAAGATCTGAAAACGAGAATTAAATCAGATGTGATTGAGGTTTCAGCAAATTCAGACATAAACATTGAATTACTCAAAGAGAAAATTTACGAAAAACTAAGTTTCATTAGAATTTACATGAGACCAAAAGGTGAAGAAACCGATTTTAAAGAACCGCTAATTGCCAGAGAGGGGGATACGGTAGAAGACATTTGCAATAAATTACATCGTAGAATGAAAAGAGAATTCAGATATGGGATGGTCTGGGGGAAAAGTGCAAAGTTTGGTGGACAAAGAGTTGGATTAAGTCATATTTTGCAAGATGAAGACGTTTTAACGATCATTAAAACTCGTGGAGCTTAATTTTCGATCATAATAAATAAAATGGAACAAGAAAAAGAACAGCGTTGGTGTAGATACTGCATGATAAAAACAGAGCAGATTTTGATTTTTCTTCCTGAAATGGCAACATACAAGCGTAGAAGACAATACAAATGCACTATCTGTGGTAGTAAAAGTTGGTTGCAAGGAAGAAGACCATCAGCAGAAAGCGTTTACTGAAAAAAATTAGATCAAAATAAAATTTTAAAAAATTTATTTCGTTTATAATTTGTTATCAAATTGTGTAAAATTATTTAGTTTAACTATAGAATAACAATGAAAATGTCGTTTTTTTAATGGCTATAAAGAGAAAAGCTGCAACTAAACGTAGATCAACACAAAAGTCTACTGCAAAGAAAGCAGCTCCAAAGAGAAAAGCAGCTCCAAAGAGAAAAGCAGCTCCAAAGAGAAAAGCAGCTCCAAAGAGAAAAGCAGCTCCAAAGAGAAAAGCAGCTCCAAAGAGAAAAGCAGCTCCAAAGAGAAGACGATAAACTCGTCAAAAAAATTAACAAACGTCATCTGATGACGGTTTGTTTTCCTTTTTCTAATTCAATTTTTTAAGACTAGCTAAACATTTGTCCTGGTGGTTGAGAATTTTTTCCTTTAATAGAATTTTTTTGTATGGTAAATTTTTTTCCTGGAGGTATGATAGATAATTTTACTGCAGTGTTTATTGCATAATGTGGTGTACTGTCAGGATTCATATAGTTGATAGCTTTTCCAACTCGGTCTAAATCAACTTTCACTTTTACAATAGTTCCATCTTCTAATTCAAATGAAACATATTCATTTTCCAGTCGTTTGTAATCTAACATTTCGAATTCTATTTTTTCTTTATTTTCACTCATTTTCTATTTCACTTTTTTGTCATAATCAATAAAGATAACTCATCAGTTTGATTTGTTCTTCTGTGCTGATAATATTTTTGTTTGTCAAGATTTCAAGTAATTCTTTAAATATTGCTTTTTGTTCAACTGACATTCCACCAGAGGGTCCTTTTTCTCCTGGCGGACCTGGAGGACCTCTTGGACCTGGCGGGCCAACTGGACCTTGTTCACCTGATGAACCTTGTTCACCTGGGGGACCTAGTGGACCTGTGGGTCCACGTTCACCTTGTGGACCTTGAATGCCTTGTGGACCTTGTGGACCTTTTTCTCCTGGTGGACCAGCAGCACCTCGTTCACCTTGTGGACCTTGTGAACCTTGAGGACCTTTATCGCCTACAGAGCCTGGAGAGCCAGTGGGACCTTTTTCTCCAATTGGACCTATAGAACCTTTATCACCTTTATCGCCTTGTGGACCTGGAACACCTGTTAATCCTTTAGAGCCAGCGGGACCTTGAGGACCTTGAGGACCTTTTTCTCCAATTGGACCTTCTGGACCTCGTGAACCTTTTTCTCCAATTGGGCCGGGTGAACCAAGTGGACCCTTCTCA
>Ga0224512_10003260_pt1 | contig 14372 bp, 13 predicted proteins | sample SF_May12_sed_USG_4_FD_169103 | JGI IMG/M metagenome (GOLD analysis project Ga0224512, IMG submission 169103) | Sediment microbial communities from San Francisco Bay, California, United States - SF_May12_sed_USGS_13 | ecosystem: Environmental > Aquatic > Marine > Sediment | place: USA...
GGCGTGCAGGCGGTCTTAAAGCGCGAGCTCAAGAGCTATTTCCTAACCCCCGTCGCGTACGTTTTCATGGTCTTTTTTCTTATTCTCGCCAGCGCCTTCACTTTCTATCTCGGCAACTTTTATGAGCGAGGACAGGCTGACCTATCGTCTTTCTTTACGTTTCACCCATGGTTATACCTGTTCCTCGTCCCGGCACTCTCCATGCGCTTATGGGCCGAGGAGCGCAAATCAGGCAGTATCGAGCTGCTCATGACGCTACCGCTGGAGCTTTGGCAAGCCGTGCTCGGCAAGTTTCTTGCAGCCTGGGCTTTTACCTGCTTGGCCGTTGCTCTGACCTTTCCGATCTGGATCACGGTCAATTATCTCGGCGCACCCGACAATGGCGCAATCCTGGCAGCCTATCTGGGAAGCTTCCTGATGGCCGGTGGCTTTCTCGCGGTCGGTGCCTGCATCTCGGCAGCGACCAAGAATCAAGTCATTGCGTTCATACTGTCGGTGGTGGCTTGCGTCATGCTGTTGTTGGCAGGCTTTCCTCTGGTGCTCGATCTTGTCTCCGGGTGGGCTCCACAAGCCCTCATCGATACTGTCGCAAGCCTAAGTTTCCTAACCCACTTTCAGAATATCAGCCGTGGCGTCATCGACTTGCGTGATCTGGTGTATTTCGCCCTGTTGATAGCTGCGTGCCTGTATGCGAACACCCTCGTGCTAGGAATCAAGCGGGCGGACTGAATCATGAACGAAGGTCAACGTAATCGGACCGCGTCAATGACGCTCGTGCTGCTCGGCGTGGGCTTCATTGCGGCCGTCATGGCGAGCAATGCTTTGCTCAGCGGAATGCGGCTCGATCTGACGGAAAATCGGCTGTATACGCTATCCGAAGGGACCCGTTCTCTGCTCGGCAACATCGAGGAGCCGATTAATCTGTATTTCTTCTTTTCTGATCGCGGGACCGGCGACATCCAGTTTCTGCGCAGCTACTCGGTTCGCGTCCGAGAGATGCTCGAGGAATTCGAGGTTGCTGCGCGTGGCGCCCTCAATCTGCAAGTCATCGATCCGCTGCCATTCTCCGAAGACGAGGATCGCGCTGCCCAATTCGGGCTGCAGAACCTCACTCCCGGCGGCCTGGGCGATAGCATCTACTTCGGTTTGGCGGCGACCAACAGCGTTGGCGACGAAGCCATCATCGAAGTGTTCGAGCCTTCCAAGGAAGCCTCTCTGGAGTACGATCTCGCCCGATTGATATACAGCCTCGCGACCCCGGACAAGAACGTCGTCGGCCTGTTGACCGCCCTGCCCATGAACGGTGGCTTTGATCCGCAAACTCAGCAACCCACTCAACCTTGGGTCATCAATCAACAAGCTCGGCAGCTGTTCGAGATACGCAACTTGTCGGCCAGCGTAAAGACGATCGACGCGGACATCAGCCTACTCTGGATAGTGCACCCCACGGATCTCGACGAGCAGACGCTGTATGCCATCGACCAGTTTATTCTTGGCGGCGGACGGGCGCTGGTTTTCGTCGACCCGCAAGCCGAGGTCGCGGCCAGCAGCCCGATGCCTGGCATGCCGGGAATGCCGCCGGGCGGCGCAACCAGCTCTACGCTCGAGCCTTTGTTCTCCGCCTGGGGCTTGGAATTCACGCCGCAACAAGTTGTCGTTGACAATATCAATGCACTGAGCGTCGCGTCGGGGGGGCTTGGCGCCCGACCGGTACGCCATATCGCCCTATTGGGTCTGGAAGCGCCGGGAATAGATTCCGACGACGTCATCACGGCAGGACTCAGCTCTGTCAACCTCGGGACCGCGGGATCCTTGCGAACCCGTGACGACGCTGAGATCAAGCTGATCCCGTTGCTGACGTCGAGTGCGGAATCCAACACCTACGGCGTGGAGCGCTTTCAGTTTCTGCCGGATCCGAGCAGCCTGCTCGACGACTTCAACCCCAGCGCCGAGCAATATGTGCTGGCCGCTCGAGTCGAGGGCCCGCTGGTCACCGCGTTCCCCGACGGTCCACCGAGCCCCGCCGAGGATGACGCGCCGGCGAGCACTGCAAGCGTGGCTCCGGACACGGCCAATCATCTGGCCGCGACCGACAACGCCAACCTCATCGTAGTCGCCGATGTGGACATTCTCAGCGATCGGCTCTGGGTGCAGATGCAACGCAGTCTGTTCGGTCAACAGCTTGCCACGGCCTTCGCCAACAACGGCGATTTCGTGACCAATGCGATTGCCAACTTGGCGGGGAGCACCGATTTGATTGGCTTGCGCAGTCGAGCAAGCTTTGCGCGTCCGTTTGATACGGTCGAGGCGCTACGCCGCGACGCGGATGCGCGTTTCCGCGCCACCGAGCAGCAACTGCAGGCCGAGCTCGCAGAAACCGAGCGCCGCTTGGGAGAGCTGCAGACGGCTCGCGCGGACACTAATTCCCTGCTCATGAGTCCGGAGCAGCAGGCCGAGTTACGTCGTTTTCAAGACGAGCAAGTCCGCATTCGCCGCGAGTTACGCGCCGTGCAACGCGATCTGGACAGCAGCATCGAACGACTCGGTATCACTCTAAAGATCATAAACATCGCCGCCGTGCCTTTGGCATTGACCGGGCTTGCCTTGCTGGTGGTGTTTATCAGGCAACGAAGAAGAGGCGCAAGGACATGAACAGTCGCTCCTTGTTAATAGTCGCCGGCATTGCCGTCGTTCTGGTCGTGCTGGCCGTCATGACGCAACCCTCGCAAGATACGACTGCTGCGCGAAGTGCACTGCTGCTGCCAGAGCTCCCCGATGCTCTCGTTGATATCGAAGAGGTTCGCCTCGAGACGGCCGGCGCCGAGACGGTGGCGACGCTCACGCGCAGCGATGCAGGCTGGTCGGTTGTCGAGCGCGACGGCTATCCAGCGGACATCGCGAAGCTCAGCGAGGTCCTGCTCGCGCTGTCGGAAGCGCGCAGTATCGAAGCGAAGACCGCCAATCCCGACTACTACGATCGGCTTGGTGTGGAGCCGATCGAGGCCGAGACTGCCACCGGAATCGCGGTCTCCATGAGCCGTAATGGTATGAGCTTACCGACCGTCATCCTCGGCGATAGTGTCGGCACCAGCTATCGTTACGCGCGCTTGGCTGATACCGCCCAAAGCCTGCTCATTGACCGCGATCCTGAGCTGCCTCGGGATACGGGACAGTGGCTGGTCACGGACATAGTGGATGTTCGCGGCGCCCGCATCCAGCAGGTAACGATCACGCACGCCGATGGTGAAACCGTAGTGATCTCCAAGCCCAATGCGGAGCAGTCAAATTTCGACGTCGCCAACGTACCGGAGGACCGCGAGCTGCAGTATCCGGGAGTGGCCAACGTCATCGGTAACGCACTCAGAGAGCTCAAGCTCGAGGACGTGAGGCGCAGCGGCGAACCCACTGATCCGAGCGTCACAACCGAGTTCAGGACGTTTGACGGACTGATCGTTACGCTGCGCGGTTATGCAGATGGCGAACGGGCTTGGCTCAGCTTTCAGGCCAGCTTTGACGCGCAGCAAGCCGTCGATTTCGGTACCGAGGTAGTCGACGAATCGCTGCCCGATGTCGACACGGGGCTCGACCCTAGAGCCGAAGCCGAGCAAATCAATGCGCGCGTTACCGGCTGGGAATACCGCATTCCTTCCTACCAATACGATCAGATGACGCGCCGCCTGGAAGACTTGCTCAAAGCTCGCTCCTAGGCTCGTTGCGGTCGCTCCTCGGCCGCAAGCTCGGCATGCGTATCCCGATCCCGCTTGTTGGTCCGTTGCCGCAATCAGCAGGCTTCGATCAGATCGATTTTGGCGGGCCTGGATAGCCGATAGAAACGCCTGAGCTCGCGCTGCAGCGGCTCGGAATCACGACGACGCTCGAGGCGAGGCCAGAGCTTTCCACAGTACTTCGCGGCGTAATAGTTGGCCCGCTCGTAACGCAGCAGCTCTTCCCGGCTCAAGTCGTTGGCAAAACTCGGTAACTGGAACAGCCAGTGGTGCAGACTTTTCGGCGGACGCTCGCCCTGGCGACGCAGCAATAGCGCCGTTACGATGAATTTGTCGATCTCTGCCTGCAGCTCCATTTCGAACAGCGTCATGGGTACGTCTATGCTGGCGCGCCAGGCGAAATAAATGAAATGGCTGACACCTTCGAAAGCAGTCCAGAAATCCGCCAGGTTGCGTTCGTTGAGCGCGGCAACAGGATCATTCGCTTTGAGCCTGTCCATGAGGTCGGCGTGCAGAAACAAAGATACCTCGGCATCGCCGCCATGCTCGGCTATGAGCAATTTTTCGTCGCTGGCGCGCGCGCCTCCATCCAAAGCACTGGCGAGCCCGGCATCGGTAATCAAGAAATCGGCCACATCGTGAGCGACTTCAAGGTCGTAGAAATCCGTGAGCAAAGACTGCAGCTGACCGAGCACGATAAAGTCTCAGTGACGCGTGTCGCCGTCGATCGCCTTGTTCGGCTCGATACCCGCTCGGCGTAGTTGACGCGCCGCACGTCGGCTGCCGGTGCGCTGCCAAATCTCATAGGTTCTGAGAATGTCGATGTCCTGACCGGCAGCACTGCGCACCTCGGCGAGCACGTCCACGAAATCCGCAAATTTTTTGGCCAGCTCGGCAAATACGGCACTGAAGATCCGCCCGCGCAGCGAGCCCTTCACGTGCACCGACAAGGCGCCATAGGCGGAGCCGCCCATATGAATGTAGTAATCGACATCAACGAGACGTTGCGCCAGACCGGCGCCGAAGAAGCCGGCCACGAAAAGGGACACGTCACCGACCCTCTGCAAGGCAAAATTGCGCTCTTTAGGCTGCGGGCTGTCAACAGCATCAGCCAGCACTGTCGCCAAAGGCTTGAGCTCCAAGCCATTCTCGGTCCGATCGAATAGTGCTTCCGAGCGTGCAAACAAGGTCAATAAATTGACCACGTAATAGGCCGTATGGTCGTCGACATCCAGTCCCTGTTTCGTCATCGCACCAGCTACAGAGTCCTTGAAGAACTCCTGCAAACTGGCAACAGGCTCGACTCGGTCTATGCTCCTAGCTCGCATGGCTGTACCTATCTCAAGCGCGGCTCTCCACTACACGATAACCCGAGTATAAGAACAGTTGCGCATCCAAGCGTGAGACGTATCACGTTTCCCATAAGGCAATGACCGACTAAGATGCGTTTAGTTTCACTTTATCCTGCATTTCTATCACGCTAATACAGGCCGCGCCGTCTTGACACTGGAAATTGCCCTGGTCCTGGGGATCTTGCTGATCTCGCTCGCGCTTTTCGTGAGTGAGAAAATACGCATGGACGTGGTCGCCTTACTGGTACTCGCAACCCTGGTACTCACCGGCCTCGTGAGCCCCCCCGACGCTGTCGCGGGGTTTTCCAACGCGGCCGTCATTGCTGTTTGGGCCATGTTCATTCTCAGCGACGGGCTCACACGCACGGGCATCGCCGACATCATCGGCCGCAGCGTGCTGCGGCTCGCGGGACGGCAAGAGGTCCGCATCATCGTCGTGATCATGTTGACCGCTGGAATCTTGTCAGCATTCATGAACAACATCGGCGTCGCGGCCCTGATGCTGCCCGTGGTCGTCGACGTAGCGCGACGAACGCGCATCGCGGCCTCGAGACTCCTGATGCCGCTGGCCTTCGGCAGCCTGCTTGGAGGGCTCACCACGCTGATCGGCACGCCGCCCAACTTGCTCATCAGCGAAGCATTGACGTCCAGCGGCTATGCACCGTTCAGGCTGTTCGATTTCACACCGCTAGGCAGCATCCTGTTGCTGACCGGCACGCTGTTCATCGCTTTCGTCGGGCGCCATTTCCTGCCGCGCAAGACCCCGGAGCGAGAAACGCAACGGCGCAGCCAGCGTAATCTGCGCATGCTCTACGGGCTGCAATCCGGCAGCTTTCGCATGCGGGTGCCGGACGGCTCCATCCTGGTCGGGAAAACGTTGGCGCAAAGCCGCATCGGCTCGGCCGCCGGACTTATCGTTCTAGCGCTCGAGCGTAACGGTCGATCCGAGCTGCTACCGTCGAAACAAACCGTGCTGGCCGCCAAAGACGAATTGCTGGTCCAGGGCCGGTTGGACCGATTTCGGGAATTCCAGCGTTGGAGCGAGCTCGTGATCGAGCGCGAGGCGCCTGTCCTGCAGGGCCTCATGGCTGGACAAGTACGCCTGATCGAGGCGGCCGTGGCCGCAGACTCGGCCCTGATTGCGGAGCCTTTGAACCATCTGGAGTTTCGCAAGCGCTACAACGCCAATGTGCTCGCGATCCGGCGCGGCGAGCTGGTACGGCGGGATAATCTCGCCTTCGTGCCGCTGAAGGCCGGCGATCTGCTGCTACTGCAGGCCACCCCCGAGTCGGCCGAGGAAATCGACCGCTCGGCGGAGTTCTCGGCCAGCCGCGAGGTCGAGGAGGAAGAGCTCATCGAAGTCTATCGTTTGCAGGAGCGCATTTTCGTGGTTCGCGTGCCACGCGAGTCCGTGCTGGCCGGTGATACCTTGTCGCGCAGCCGCTTCGGCGATGTTTTCGACTTTCGCCTGCTGGCGCTGTTCCGCGAAGGCGAGCTCAGCATCATGCCGGAGCCGGATACGTCTTTGCGCGGCGGCGATCTACTCTTGATTCAGGGCCGCGAGCAAGATCTCGACGTCTTACGTGGTCTGCAGGAGCTGGAGATCGAACGCGGCAATCAGCCCACAGCGAATGTGCTCGACTCAGACCGGCTGAGCCTGCTTGAAGCCACCTTAGACCCACGCTCGAACCTGATCGGCCAACCCCTGGCCGCGATGAATTTTCGCGAGCGTTACGGACTCGAGCTCGTGGCCGTATGGCGCAACGGCGAGGCGATCCGCAGTGATTTGGACCAGCTGGTATTGCATCTCGGCGATGCCCTGCTGTTGCTGGGTCCGCGCGACAAACTCGGATTGCTGGAGCAAAACTCCGACTTCCTGCTATTGACGCCGGTCGGCCAACGCTCGGTCGATACCTCCAAGGCGCCTATTGCCGCCGGTATCATGGCCGCGGTGGTGGTCTCGGTATTGAGCGGCTGGCTGCCGATCTACATTGCCGCCGTCATCGGCGGGACCGCCATGGTGGTCGCGCGTTGCCTCAGCATGGAGGAAGCTTATCGAGCCATAGAGTGGCGTGCGATTTTCCTAATCGCCGGGATGCTGCCTTTGGGCACGGCCATGGAAGATACCGGCGCGGCACGCTTCCTGGCCGAGTTGACCATGGACGTGCTGGGTCCGCTGGGTGTCTGGTGGGTCATCGGCGGGCTCTATGTCGTCACGGCGCTAGGCACCATGATCATTCCGACGGCGGCCCTCGTGGTCCTGATGTCGCCCATCGTGCTGTCGGCCAGCGGCGATCTCGGCATTGCGCCGCAGACCGCAATGATGGCGATCGCCATGGCCGCGTCGGCGAGCTTCACGAGCCCGATTTCTCATCCCGCCAATATTCTGGTCATGGGTCCGGGCGGGTATCGATTCGCGGATTACTTGCGGCTGGGCTTGCCGCTGACGGCAGTGGTTTTCATACTGACCATGTTGCTCCTGCCTTGGATGTGGCCCGTGACCCCAGCGGCTTGATTAGCCGCCCGCTCACGTAGCCGCCGGCCCACGAACCCCAGCATGCGTCCGCAATGCGCATGGATTTGCCGGTACCAGTGTCTGCTACGTAGAGTTGCGGCGCGATTGAGCTCGTATTGAACCTCCAGTCGCAAACGACATCCTGCGTCCGTGGCATCCAGCCGCCAACGAAACTTGAGACGCACTCGGCACGGCGGGTCGAAGAGCGTCTCGTAGAAAGTCAATGATACGGGCCGCAAGCACTCCAACACTCGGCCGCGCCGCAACACGGACCCGCGCTGGTTCATGTAGCGGCAACCCATGCGCGGCACCAGCTGATGCGTCTCGTGCCGTGCTCCCTCCGCCCAGCGGTGCCGTCCGAGAGCAAGCAGCAGGGCCTCGAAGACATCAAGCATAGGCTCGCCAAACTGTGCCTCGTGACGTTGTCGCGGCACAGCGTCCTCCTTGACCGCGCCTGCTATGAGGCGAAAGCCTACTGAAGCAGACAGGCCCGACCCAGCTGCGTAAGCGGTCGCTTTGGCTAAAAACGCGCGAGCCTCACGCGTATCAGGGCAGCAGCACGGTGCTCCCGGTGGTGCGGCGCTGCTCGAGGTCGGCGTGCGCTTTGGCTACCTCTGCCAGCGCGTAATGTTGCCGTACGCGTATGGCAATCCGGCCGGACGTGACGAGCTCAAATAGCTCACTTGCGGCCGTCTCCAGCTCCGCGCGGGTTGCGATGAAGTCGTACAGCGTCGGTCGCGTCAAATACAAGGACCCCCGCCGCGTCAGCTCGATCGGCGCTACCGGTGCCACAGCGCCGGAAGCGTTGCCGAAGCTCACCATGACACCATGCGGTCTGAGACAATCGAGCGACTGATAAAATGTATCCTTGCCGACCGAGTCATACACGGCAGCGACCCCGGCACCACGCGTCAGCTCGCGAACCTGAGCCACGACATCGTCATCGGCCAACAACACATGCTCTGAGCCATGTGCCTTCGCCAGCGCACGCTTTGCCTCGGTCGAAACGATGCCAATAACATGCGCACCGAGGGCGGCGGCCCACTGCGATGCAATCAGGCCCACACCGCCGGCCGCCGCATACAGCAAAATCCAATCGCCGGCCTTGACGGCATAACTGCGCTTGAGCAGGTACCAGCTGGTCATTCCCTTGAGCATCATGGCCGCGGCAGTGGCGTCTTCGATCGCAGCGGGCAACGGCACCAGCCAACGCGCATCGATCAAGCGCTGCTCGGAATAGGCGTCGAGCGGCGGGGGTGCCGCATAGGCCACACGATCGCCGGGCGCGAAACCGGCCACGCCGGCGCCCACTGCAACGACAGTAGCAGCGGCTTCACCACCCAGCCCGCTCGGAAGATCGAGCGGATAAAGGCCTGTCCTATAGTAGGTATCGACCATGTTGAGGCCGATGGCCGTGTGCGCAATGTGGGCTTGTCCGCGCCCCGGATCACCCAGCTCGACCTGCTCGAGTCGGAGGACTTCAGGCCCCCCAAATTTGTGAATCCGCACTGCCTGTATCATGGTCGACCGCTCAGAGTTTCGAACCCGAAGTATTATCGTCGAGCAGGCAGGGCGCAACATGAAGAAGCATCTCGTGGTCGTCGGAGGTGGGCAGGCCGCCCTGCAGACCGTTCAGTCTGCGCGGCAGCTCGGTTACGACGGCGATATCACGGTCGTGGCCGACGAGCTCGATCCGCCTTACCAAAGACCGCCCTTGTCGAAGCAGTACTTGGCCGGAAAGCTAGCCCGCGAACGTCTGTACTTGCGTCCAGCGAGCTTCTACGCGGACCAAGGCGTGCGCCTCATGCCGGGTCGCGCCGCGCTGGAAATTCAGGTGGCCCAGCAGGGCGTAAGACTCGACGACGACAGCGTGCTGCGATTCAGCGAACTTGTCTTGGCAACGGGCAGCCGCGCGCGGCGCCTGTCCGTTCCCGGAGCCGAGCTTGCCGGTATTCACTACGTGCGCACCATCCCCGATATCGATGCTCTGCGTGCCGAGTTAGAACCCGGCAAGCGTCTCGTCATTGTCGGAGGCGGCTATATCGGGCTTGAAGCGGCCGCCGTGGCAGTCGCGCTCGGCCTGCAAGTCACTGTGCTGGAAGCTGCGCCGCGCTTGCTGGCACGGGTCGTTTGCGAGGAACTCGCGGAGTTTTACACACGCTGTCACACCGAGGCCGGCGTGGCTATCCAATGCGGAACCGAAGTCACGGCGTTTGCGGGCGAGGATCGCGTCCTGGCCGTGGAGACGCGAGTCGGCACTCGCATCGATTGCGATCTCGTGATCGCTGGAATCGGCGTGCTACCCAACGTCGAGCTCGCTGCTCAAGCCGGGCTGGAATGCGACAATGGAATCTTGGTCGATAGTGGCTCCCGCACGGCCGATCCAAACATCTTTGCTGCCGGGGACTGCAGCAACCATCCCCATCCGTTTGCGCCACACCGCGTACGGCTCGAATCGGTCAACAATGCGGTGGAGCAGGGCAAGGCCGCAGCCGCGAGTCTTTTGGGGCATACCGCACCGTTTGAGTCGGTGCCCTGGTTTTGGTCCGATCAATACGACTTGAAGCTGCAAATCGCCGGACTCGCTTTGGACTACGACCAAGTCGTTGTCCGAGGGAATCCGAGCCGCAAGGGGTTTGCGGTCTACTATCTCGCGGCCGGCGTGCCCATCGCCGTGGATGCGGTCAATAGCCCGCGGGACTTCATGGGCGCCAAGAAACTCATCGCCGCGCGGCGCAAGTTATCCGCCCAAGAGATTGCCGATCCAGAGATCGACTTGACGGCCCGGTTTAGCGACGGGTAGCGGCTTTAGCGCTCAGCCTCAAGCTCTGCCTCTGCCACAGCCTCCTCAGACGGCGCGTAAAATTCGACATGCAAGCGCCGTTGCAGAGCTTCCGTGCCCCTCGCTGCACTGAATTTCTCGAGCCGCAACGACTCGACGGCCCTGCCTTGCAGCGCCGCAAATCGACCTGTCGCCCCAGACACCTGCGCATGCTGATCGAGCGCGGGCCCAACGGTCGGTGCGAAATCAACCGGCCCGGACCAGGGCTGCCCGAGGTACCTGACCGGTACGATCACCTGCTTCAGCAACGGCGCCAGATTGCTCTCGGAGTGCACGAAGAATGACCCCTCGCCGGGGACAGTGACCAGCCAGTAATCGCTCATGATGGCGCCCTTCGTCAGCCATTCTGTCTGCTCCGAGGGCAAGCTCGTGCGCGTAGCGAAGGCCGTCTGCTGCCCAGCTGCATCCTTGAGCCGCACGACCTCGAGCGTCAATTCGCTGATCGTGCTCTCCCAAAGCTCCGGGGCGTCGCTGGGGTGGCGCGGCAGCGACGACCGCCCACCATGTGTGAGCAATAAGCTATCGCCTCCCGGCGTCGCATAGGCGAAGGTATGCTGCGCATCGCGCAGCGCCGGGCCTGAGGTATCGGTAAGCGGGTTGTAGTAGATGCTAACAGCGCCGGCGGCGACACCCAGCAGCAGCCCGAAGAAAGCGATGAGCAGGTACTTCATGTGCCGCGCCTTGCGACGGTCTGGAGTCTAATCGTGCCACGCAGCTCACCGGCGTCACTGACGCCCGTAAGCGACCACTGCTCGGTGAAGCTCAGACTCAAACCCTGAAACTCTGCGCTGGTCGCAATCGTTCGGGTAAGCCCAGCATCAGGTACGATGGCCACCTCGAGGTTCCCAGCCCAATTCTGACCCGCGATGTGGCCGCCGTTGGCGAGCGCAGTCTGAATCGCTGTGGGAGCCAACAAGGGGGCCGCCATGGTCATGACGCCTCGACCGGGAATCACCAGACTCCAGCCGATCGCCGTGCCGTCCCCAGTGGCGGTTCGATGCCTCGCGGCTAAACCGATGACACTACCGTCTGCGCCGCGCAGCTTGAAGTGCTCGAGCAAGACGGGCTCCACATCCGTAAGAGCCGGCGCGGCGATCGATCGCAGGCTTGCGTCCGCAGTGCCGATCGCTGCAATACGGTCCGCCGGCAAACGGATCAGAAAGGTCTCGGCGCGCCCGCCGTTGGCAACGACGCTTGTTTGAGAAGGCAAGCGCTCGTAGGCGACCCAAGGATAAAAATGCCCCGCGCCTAGTACACCGGCAAAACCGAGCAGTAGGCCGAGTAGGAATAGTCGAGTCATCGCGGAGCCTGTCAGCGAAAGGGCACAGTGTCGACCCGATGGGCACTGATTTCGGTTAACAAAATCACAGATTTGCAGCCCGCTCTCGGCCCTGTCAACGATCCGTGGCGAAATAGGCCTCGAGATACTCGTCAAAGCTCGGTGCCGGCGCCGCTTCGCGGGCCGCCGCCACGGCGAGGGAGTCGGCGGCCTGCGCTTCCAGCGCTTGGCGCTTCTCGAGCTCGAGCGGCAGCGCAAGAAAGTACTCCTGGTGCTGCCGGGCTAATTCAAGCCCATATTCGAAAAAGCTCGTGCCGCTCGCTTCTAGATCCTTGAGCAGACGCGCCGAGGGTGTTCTTTCCGGCTGTTGCAACGCCTCGCGCGCCGCCTCGACCGCGGCGACGTAACCCGCATCGGTCCGATCGAGCAGAACCGCCAGCTCGGCCAAGCGGTCGAGCAGCTGCAAACCGTGCTCGCGCAGGGGTCGTGCGTCACCGTTGACGCTGAATGACAAACCCGGCGTGCGGCCGCGGCGTGCGACCATAAGCTCACGCGCATCGATCTCTGTCTGCTCGGCTGCATCGATGGGCGGACTGTCTTCCATCAAGCAGTACAGAGCGAGAGTCTCCAGCAGACGCAGCTGCGGTTGGTTGAGCCCCACGGGATCCGCAGCATTGAGGTCGAGCGAACGAATTTCCACGTACTCGACGCCATCCTGGGCCAACGCCGCTGTGGGGCGAACATCGCGTCTTGCCGGTTTCGGCCGAATGGAGCTGTAGTATTCGTTCTCGATCTGCAAGATGTGCGCATTGAGCTGCCGATACTCGCCATCCACTATCACACCGATCGCCTCGTAGTCGGGCTCCACGGTGCGGATGGCGGTATCGAGCCCAGCCACGTACTCGGCCAAAGAGTTCGCAGAAATGTTCAGGCGCGCTTGGGTCTTATTGCGGTAACCCATATCGCTCATGCGCAGCGAAGTGGCGTACTGGGCGTACCAGGTCGAAGGATCGAGCTCGCTGAGCATATCGTGTCCCTGCGGACGGAACGACTTGCAAAAGGCGGGCGAAGCGCCGAATAGATAGATGACGATCCAAGCATGACGACGGTAGTTGCGCACTAGATCCATGAATCTTGCCGAGCGAAATTCCTTGAGCGAGGAACGACTACCGCGCCGCTCTTGGTCGGCAGGCCAGAACTCGACGGGCGGCGAGTAGTTGAAGTGAGCCCCTGCAATCGCTTGCATAGCGCGTCCATAGCGATGCCCTAGGCCGCGCCTGTAGATCGTCCGCATCATGCCGGCATTGGACGGACCATAGTCGGCGATCGGGATTTCGGACTCGGGATTGAGCACGCAGGGCATACTGGCCGGCCAGAGCATCTCGTTGCCGATGTTCCGGTGCACGAAAATATGCATATCGCACAAGAACTGTAATGTCTCCCAGTTCGATGCGAGCGGCGGCGTCACGAACTCGAGCAATGCTTCCGAGTAATCCGTGGTGAGATAAGGATGCTCGAGCGCAGAGCCGAGCGCGCGCGGATGTTTACGCTGCGATAGCTGGCCGTCGGGAGCGATTCGCAGCGTTTCCTTTTCGACCCCTCGCAAACCGCCCTCGATCAGGGCGACGTGAGCTTCGAGCCAGTCTAAGCTCGCCTTGAACAAGCCTTCTCCTCAAAATACGACGATGCGTTCTAATGCGCGCGAAATATTCGCGCGCATTATAGGCGCTAGTGACCACATGCAGGTGGTTCAGCTTGGGTTCAGGCTCACAGGCTTAAGCTAGATGGCTTGCACGTAGACGAGCATATGCAGATCAAGCGAACAGCCTGGATCCTAGCCGTCACGGCGTCGATCGGCTTGCTAACGAGCCCAGCAGCGCTTGCCTTGCGCTGTGGAACGCGGCTCATCTCGGAAGGTGATCACCAATCCAAGCTGCTCCGCTACTGCGGAGAGCCGTACTCCGTGGAGTCTCGCACGGCGCAACGTGCCCTGGTCGCCAATGTCGGCAACGTGCTTTTCCCGGGAATCATCGAAGAGCTGCAAATCGAGGATTGGACCTACAACTTTGGCCCGCGCAAGCTCATGCGCATCGTCAGATTGGAAAACGGTGTCGTGACCGACATCCGGCATATTGGTTACGGCTTCCTGCAGGACTAGCCGTGTCTTCAGACCAAGGCTACTTCTTCCATCTCGTAGCCGATGACTTCTAGCGTCTGTGGATCGCGAATCGCTTTGCCGCGCCGAAAACACCCCGTGATTCTGGCGGTGCGGTCGAATTCCTCCTGTGACTGCACAGCTTCCAGCGACACCGTTCCGTCCGCGCCCCTGACTAAGCGCTGAGCCCCCTTGAAGGTGTCGCGAGGCGCACGGCCGGCTCGTTCGCCGAGCACGAGCGCGATAACTTCACTGTTGGCTTCCATGGTCTCGCTCCAGTCCTGACGCAATCCTCAGTGCCATGACATAAGCAATCTTTGTGCCAGTTTTATTTGTGACTAAATAACAATGAGTTACAAAATGTTTGCCGAATTGATCACACTGACGCTTGCTGTCAGTTAGTGCCCAGCGGCGGCGAATCCGAACCGCCCGCATCAGGCTTGCACAAATTTTGTGCGCCAGTTCTCGCGCGACTCATGAACATTCGTTACCTTTGCGGCTTGC
>Ga0224512_10003262_pt1 | contig 14368 bp, 9 predicted proteins | sample SF_May12_sed_USG_4_FD_169103 | JGI IMG/M metagenome (GOLD analysis project Ga0224512, IMG submission 169103) | Sediment microbial communities from San Francisco Bay, California, United States - SF_May12_sed_USGS_13 | ecosystem: Environmental > Aquatic > Marine > Sediment | place: USA: California...
CGGGATATCGATGCGCTGGATCGCTTGCCATGCAAGCTGGCCGATCCCGGGCCAGCCGAAAACCGACTCTACCACCACCGCGCCACTCATGAATATCCCGATGTCGAGACCGATCATGGCGACCACTGGCAGGATGGCATTGCGCAGCGCGTGCACCGTGAGGACCCGGAATTCGCCGGCCCCCTTGGCGCGCGCCGTGCGGACATAGTCCTGCTGGAGCACGTCGACCATGCTTGAGCGGGTCACGCGGCTGTACCAGCCGCCGCCAAGAATACCGAGCGTCATCGCGGGCAGCACGAGGTGCTGGAACGTTCCATAACCGCCAATCGGGAACCAGCCGAGCTTCACCGCGAACACGTAGAGCAGCAGGATGCCGACAACGAATTGCGGCGCCGAGACGCTGATGAAGGAGACCACCATGATCGCCTTGTCGGCCGTCCTGTCGCGATAGGCGGCGGAGAATACACCTGCGATCAATCCGATGCACAACTCGACGATTATGGCCCCGGCCATCAGCAAGAGAGTCGGCTTGAGCCGGCTCGCGATCAACACCGAGACATCGGTCTTTTGAAGGTAGGAGCGTCCGAGGTCGCCCTGCAGCAGGCCGCCAAGATAGCGCAGATACTGCTGGTACAGAGGCAAATTGAGTCCGAGTTGCTCGCGGATGCTCTCGACCGTCGCGGCGGTCGCACTGCGCCCGGCGATCTGACGTGCCGGGTCGGCGGGCACCAGATAGAGCAGGATATAGGTTATGACGGTTATGCCGAGCAGAATCAGCAGCGCCTGTGCGACGCGCTTGACGACGTAGGTCAGCATCAGGCGCGGCCCCGCTGTGTCGGATCGAGCACGTCGCGCAGCGCGTCGCCAAGCAGATTGAACGACAGGGCGAGCGTCAGGATCGCGGCGCCAGGAATGAACACCAGCCAGGGTGCCGTGGCGAAATAGGTCTGGTTCTCGAAGATTATGTTGCCCCAGCTGGGCGTCGGCGGCCGTACGCCGATGCCAAGGTAGGAAAGGGTCGCTTCGAGCAGGACCGTGGTGGCGATTCCGAGCGTGGCCCAGACGAGGATCGTCGGAACCAGATGCGGGACGAGATGACGGATCAGGATCCGCAGCGAGGTGGCGCCGAGGCCGCGGGCCGCCTCGATGTATTCACGCTCGGCAAGCGAGATCGTCTGGGTGTAGACCACACGAGCCACCTGCACCCAGTTGACCATAGCGATCACCAGCGCAACGATCCACAGGCTGGGCGTGAAAATTGCCGCCAGCACGATTGCCAGCAACAGCGCCGGGAAAGCCATCATCAGATCGGTGAATCGCATGATCACGGCGCCGATCATGCCGCCGGCATAGCCGGCCGCGACACCCAGGATTGTCCCGATCAGCACGGCCACCCCATTCGCGACGATACCGATAAGCAGGGAGGTCCGCGCGCCGAAGATGAGCCGCGACAACAAGTCCCGGCCCAGCAAATCGGTACCGAGCCAGAAGCGCTCGTTCGGTGGGAGCGGCGCGCCTTCCAGCGTCAGTCCGTCAAAGAACTGCTCGTCGGGCGAAAACGGTGCGACAAACGGCGCCGCCATCGCAGCCGCACCCATGACGACGATAACCGCGAGACCGAATACCGCCAGACGCATCCCGAAAAGTCGCCTGAGTGCCGGCCCCATCCTTGTCCACCCCTGTTCGCGACGGAGCAGGACTATAGAGAGGCGGCACGCGAACGGCAAGTTGCCGTGCAGGGTGGCGGAGGGAGTGGGATTCGAACCCACGATACGGTTTCCCGCATACACGCTTTCCAAGCGTGCGCCTTAAGCCACTCGGCCATCCCTCCCGAGGCGCCGCATGCGGCGCTGCGGCGCGGAAATTAGCCGACCGCAATGCCGCTTGCAAGCGGGTGCAGCCATTTCCACGACCTTCTGTGGCGAATCCCCCGCGCCCGTGTTACTGTCCTGGCCGTACTGGAACAACACATCGACGCGGCGTCACCATGGCAATGTTCTTCCGCATTCTCAGCCGCATAATCGCCCTGTTCGGGGTCGGTCTCATCGCGATAATCGGCATCCTCTGGGTCGACGGTCAGAACGTGAGCGATTCCGCCGGCGCGATCTGGGCCAAGATGCATGCGCCGAGCCTGCTCGCCTTCCAGAACCTCGTGCAGCGCCATATGGGCATTCCGGGCGTGTGGGACAATTACATCGTCCCTGCCCTCGAGCAGCAGGCCTGGATCGTGATCGTCGCGACCGCGGCGGTCCTGCTCGTGCTGGCCCTGCTGTTGGCGACGTTCGGGCGCAACAGGCCGCGGTCCGGCAACGCCTTCCAGAACACGCCGCCTGAATGAGCGGCCCGGACGGCCGGGCGGGGCGGTGCGAACGCAACGGATAACGCGCTACCCGTCGTCCATCTTCAGCGCCTGCAGGAAGGCGGACTGCGGGATTTCGACCTTGCCGAACTGGCGCATGCGCTTCTTGCCTTCCTTCTGCTTCTCGAGCAGCTTGCGCTTGCGGGTCACGTCGCCGCCATAGCATTTCGCGGTCACGTCCTTGCGCAGCGCGCCGACGGTCTCCCGCGCGATGACCTTGCCACCGATCGCGGCCTGGATCGCCACCTTGAACAGCTGCCGCGGGATCAGCGTCTTGAGACGCTGGCACAGCACCCGGCCCCGGCTTTCCGCCCGCTCCCGATGCACCACGACCGACAGTGCGTCCACCGGCTCGCCATTGACCAGGACCGACAGTTTGACCAGGTCGCCGTCCTGGTAGCCGGCCATCTCGTAGTCGAAGCTGGCATAGCCGCGGCTCACCGATTTCAGCCGGTCGTAGAAATCGAACACGACTTCGTTGAGCGGCAGCCTGTAGACCACCATGGCCCGGCCGCCGACATAGGTCAGGTTCTCCTGCTCGCCACGCCGATCGGTGCACAGCGACAGGACCTGGCCGAGATAGTCGTCCGGCACCATGATTGTCGCCTTGATCCACGGCTCCTCGATGCGGGCGATCTGCACCGGATCGGGGTAATCCGCGGGATTGTGCAACTCCAGCACCGACCCGCCGGTCTTGTGAATGCGGTAGACCACCGACGGCGCGGTGGTGATCAGGTCGAGGTCGAACTCGCGTTCGAGCCGCTCCTGCACGATCTCGAGGTGCAGCAGCCCGAGGCAGCCGCAACGGAAGCCGAACCCGAGCGCGGCCGACGTTTCCGGCTCGTAGTGCAGGCTCGAATCGTTCAGCGCCAGCTTGGCGAGGCTTTCGCGCAGCATCTCGTACTCGCTGGAATCGACCGGGAAAAGCCCGCAGAACACCACCGGGACCGACGGCTGGAAGCCGGGCAGCGCCTGCTTGGCCGGGTTGCGTTCATCGGTCAGTGTATCGCCGACCTTGCAGTCGGCGACCGACTTGATGGCCGCGGTGATAAAGCCGATCTCGCCCGGCCCCAGCGCGTCGACCATCAGGCCCTTGGGCGTGAACACACCGACGCGGTCCACCGGATGCGTGGCGCCGGTCGCGAGCATGCGGATCTTCATGCCCTTCTTCAGCACCCCGTCGTGGATGCGGACCAGGGCAACCACGCCCAGGTAGGCGTCGTACCAGCTGTCGACCAGCAGCGCCCTGAGCGGCGCCGAACGGTCGCCCGCGGGCGGCGGCAGCCGCTCGACCAGCGCCGCCAGCACGGCATCGATCCCCTGCCCCGTCTTGGCCGAGATTTCCAGCGCCTCGGACGCGTCCAGACCGATGACGTCCTCGATCTGCTGCCGGATCCGCTCCGGCTCCGCGGCCGGCAGGTCGATCTTGTTGAGCACCGGAATGATTTCGTGATCGCTGTCGAGCGCGAGATAGACGTTGGCCAGGGTTTGCGCCTCGACACCCTGGCTGGCGTCGACCACCAGCAACGAGCCCTCGCAGGCCGCCAGCGACCGGCTGACCTCGTAACTGAAATCTACGTGGCCGGGTGTATCCATCAGGTTCAGCGTATAGGTCCGGCCGTCCGCGGCCTTGTAGAGCAGCCGCACCGTCTGCGCCTTGATGGTGATTCCGCGTTCGCGCTCGATATCCATCGTGTCGAGCACCTGGCTCTTCATCTCGCGCATGTTCAACCCGCCACAGCGCTCGATCAGGCGGTCGGCAAGAGTCGATTTGCCGTGATCGATATGGGCGATGATCGCGAAATTGCGTATGAGTTCAGGGTCTGTCATCGGAACCGGGATTTCAGCGGGGCGCGGGTCGCAGGAACATAGGCGCACCATGCCGCCTTCGCAATGCATAGAGCGGGTCGCGGGCGGTCCTTCGGGCCCGCGAGGCCCGAACCATTAACAATCCGTAAGGGTCTCCTTAATGAATCATGCGTATTGTTTGCGGCGAGATTCCGCCGGCCGGGCCGCCCAGCCCAGGAAGTCTCCGTACCATGCTTCGCCAATGGCAGAGATTGACGCAGACATATGGGTTGGGACGAGATCAGCAAGGCCGGCGCAATCGCATTTCACAAAGGTGACTACGGCGAAGCGGAGCGGCAGTTCGCCAGCGCCGTTTCCGAGGCCAAGAAGCTGGGCCCAGACGACCGGCGCCTTGCGCATGCGATGAACGATCTCGCCATGTTCTACCATGCGCTCGGCCGGCTCACGGAGGCCGAACCGCTGTACAGACGCGCCATCAGCATCGACGAGCGATCCGGCACGGCCGCCAGTCCCGATTTCGTGGTGACGCTCGAGAACGTCGCCGAGCTTTACCGGACCCAGCAACGTATGAACGAGGCCGCCGCCATGTACCGGCGCGCCGTGGCGATGTCCGAAACCCTTTACGATGCGGCTGCGGCGGCCGCCGGCGACAATCACCCCGACCTGATCCCGCATCTCGCGGCGCTGGCCTCGCTGTCCGAGGCGCAGAACGATCTGGACGAGGCGGAAGAACGGTACCGCAGGATCCTTGCCATCCGGGAGTTGGTGATGGAACCGGGCAACGTCGAAATCGCGGGTTCACTGGACCGGCTGGCGTATGTCCTGACGCTGCGCGGCAAGTACGAAGAGGCGGAGAGACTATACGAGCGCGCGCTCAAGATCGAGGAGGCCGCTCTCGGGGAGGACCACACCGACGTGGCGGCGACGCTGGTCGGGCTGGCCACGCTCTATCACCAGCAGGGGCGGGACACGAAGGCCGAGACGTTCGGCTGGCGGGCGCTGTCGATCCTCGAAGATGCGTTCGGCCACAATCACCGGGAAACCGCGGCCGCCATCAAGACCCTTGCTTCGCAGCTGGCAGCGCAGAAACGTTATGCGGAAGCGGAGCCGCTGCACAAGCGGCTGCTGGAAATCGGCGAGGCAACGCTGGGCGACGGCCATCCGCACCTGGTGACGGAGCTGATCGATCTTGCCGGCCTGTACTGCGACCGCCAGCAGTACGAGAAAGCCGAACCCCTGGTACGGCGCGCCATGCGGATCGCCGTCAGGAACTCCACCACGGCAGATCTTTCGGCGGTCCGCCTGATGGAACTCTATGCCTGGCTGCTCGACAAGCTGGGCCGCACCTCCGATGCAACCGAATTTTCCGCACGCGCCGCAGCGCTGCGCGCCAACGTCGCCTGACCCCGGCGTCGGGGCCGGCCCCGCCGAACCCGGCTTGTGCCCCCGCCGTCAGGCGTGGTGGCTGAAATGCACGTGCTGGGCTTCCGCCATCAATCTGCGGAACCCGTCGCCGCTGACCCGGACCAGCGTCCTGTGATCGCCGCCCTCGAACCAGACTTCGGGCTGCGCCGCCAGGCTGTCGTCGACCACCGTTGCGATCTCATAGGCCGCGCCGGTCGGCGGGATCGCCCCGAGGCGGCAATCGTCGAACAGACTGGCGATCTCCGGCTCGGTGGCGAGATCGAGATTGCAGCCGAAGGTCCGCTCGAGGCTGCCGAGTTCGACCCGGTGCGTGCTCGGCACCACCGCCAGCACGTAGCCTTCGTCATGATGCAGGACAACGCCCTTGGCGAGGCAGTCGCCGGGGACATGGGCGGCCTGCGCCGTGCGGCTGCTGCACTCAGTGCGCGGATGCTCGACCAGGTCGTAATCGACCCGCGCATCCGCCAGATACTCCTTGAGTTTTCTTCCGATGGACATGGCACATCTCCCATGGTTCCGCCGGGGCGGCCCGCGCCCATGGACAACAGGGAGAGTCCGGTCAGACGATGGCAACCGGCCACGACGCCGGGATGCGGCGCCCCGGCCCTTGTCGCCGTCTGCCGGTCCCTGTGCGGAGCCGGCCACGGCAATACTAAATTAACCATAGCACAATTACGGATATGAGGCCACATCCGCTGCGGCCGGATGCGACTCATTTCTACTCCGAATCCCGGTACCGTGCCGCCAGCTCCTCGCGCAGCAGCTCCAACTCCAGCCATTCCTCCTGCGCGGCGGCGTATTCCGCTCGCGCCGTGGTCAGATCCGCCGTCGCGCGGTCGAAGGCGGCCCGGTCGCGGGCATACAGGCCGGCATCGGCAAGCGTCGCCTCCAGCTCGGCGATCCGGTTCTCCAGCGATGCCATTTGGCCCGGCAGTCGTTCCAGCGCGTGCTGCTGCTTGAAGCCGAGCCTGCGGCGGGGCTTTCCGCCGGCCGGTGCCGCCGGCGCCTTGCGCGCGGTCTTCTCGGGTCGCCGCGCCGGTCTTTCGGGTCCGGGCTCCGGCCGCTGGCGCAAATAATCGCTGTAGCCGCCGGGATACTCCGACGCCGTCCCGCCGCCCTCCAGCGCGATCGTCGAGGTCACCACGCGGTCGAGGAAATCCCGGTCGTGGCTGACCAGCAGCACCGTGCCGGCGTAGTCGGCGAGCATCTCCTGCAGCAGGTCCAGGGTGTCCATGTCGAGGTCGTTGGTCGGCTCGTCGAGCACCAGCAGGTTCGACGGCCGGGCCAGCGCGCGGGCCAGCAGCAGCCGGTTCCGTTCGCCACCCGACAGGCTCTCGACCGGGCTGCGCGCCTGGGTGTCGGCGAACAGGAAATCGCGCAGATAGGAAACCACATGGCGCGGCCGCGTACCGACCATGACCTGGTCGCCGCCGGCAGGGCAGAGGATCGACCACGGCGTTTCGCCGGGGGTCAGCGCCGCGCGCGTCTGGTCGAGATAGACGATCTCGAGATTCGTCCCAAGACTCAGCCGCCCGGACTCGGGCGCAAGGTCGCCGATCAGCATGCGCACCAGCGTCGTCTTGCCGGCGCCGTTCGGGCCGATCACGCCGACCCGGTCGCCGCGCAGGATGCGGGTCGAAAAGCCGGCGACGACAGGCGCGCCGCCGTAGGTCTTGGCGATGTCCTCGGCCTCGATCACCCGCTTGCCGGCCAGCCCCGCCGCGGCCGACGCCAGGCGCACGCTGCCGGCCGCCTCCGGTCGCCGCGCCCGTTCCGCACGCAATTGCCGCAGGCGCCGCAGCCTTCCCTGGTTGCGCTTGCGCCGCGCCGTGATGCCCTGATGCGACCAGGTGGTTTCCCGGGCGATCAGCTTGTCGAGTTTGGCCGCCTCGACCGCCTCGCGCTCGAGGATGTCTTCCGACCAGGCTTCGAAATCCGCAAAGCCCTTGTCGAGCCGCAGGAGCCGGCCGCGGTCCAGCCACAGCGTCGTGTTGGTGACGCGCGCAAGGAAGGCGCGGTCATGGCTGATCACGACCAGCGCGAAGCGGCCCGCTGCCAGCCGCGCCTCCAGCCATTCGATCGCCGGCAGGTCAAGATGGTTGGTCGGCTCGTCCAGCAGCAGCACATCCGGGTCCGCGGCCAGCGCGCGGGCCAGCGCCGCCCGCCGCACCTCGCCGCCCGACAGGCTGACCGTCCGCTTCGCGCCGTCGACGCCGAGGTCGTGCAGCAGCGCCTCGGCCCGGTGCCGGTCTGCGCCGCCTGCCGCGTAATCGAGCACCGAGTCATGGCCGGACAGGTCCGGCTCCTGCGCCAGCATCGCAACCCCCACCCCCTGCCGCATCAGGCGCTCGCCGGCATCCGATTCGATCGCGCCGGCCAGCAGTTTCAGCAACGTCGATTTGCCCGAGCCGTTGCGGCCGACCAGCGCGATCCGCTCGCCCGGCCCGATGGCAAGGTCGACGCCGGCGAACAGCGGCCGTCCGCCGAAGCCGAGCGTGACGGACTTGAGGGCAAGCAGGGGAGGGGCCACGGCAGCGGGTTTCCTGTGGTGTTGCGCGGCCGCAGTGATGCCCCAGGGCCGGGGCCGGCGCAAAATGTTTTTTGGGCAAGACCCTGCGTGTCCGGTTTGTCCATTCCCCGCGCCACCCGGTGCGCCCGATGATACGGATTGCAGGTCCTGCCTTCGAGCGAAATCGCCCGGGCGGCGGCGCGCCGACCCGGATCGGTTGGAACAACCCCATGCACCGTAGTTTTCTGCGGGTTTGCGGCGGGGTATTTCTTCCGCCGGCACCGGCGAGCGGCCTCGCGGGGCACCCCCTCACCCTGCCCTCTCCCACGAAGGGGAGAGGGTTCTTTCTTCGAGGCGGCACAATTATAGCCCTCTCCCACGGAGGGGAGAGGGTTCTTTCTTCGAGGCGGCAAAATTACAGCCCTCTCCCCTGGCGGGAGAGGGTTGGGTGAGGGGGTGGCGGCGTGCGGGATGCGGACCTTGCCCGCCCCGCCGGCCGGCGGTATGGCCGGTCTCGCCGGATTAGGCTACCGTACGGACAACAACGATCGGGCTCACGCGAGACGGCCTGACGCGCTTCGTGATCAGGAAGGGAATTGTCGGACCATGGCGCAAGGAGGGGGCATCGTCGGCTGGGTCGCGCGCCTGCATCCGTTGCTGGCGCTGATGGTGATCATCGGCGGGCTAGTGCTGGGCAGGATCGCCGGCATCGCCGCGGCCATGCTCTTCCAGCCGGACGCTTTCGCGCCGATCTCGGTCCTGTCGGTCATCGTCGGGGCCGCCGTGATGGCGGTGTTTTTCATTGGATACCCGGTGGCCATCGCCATCCATGTGCTGAGGACGCACGGCCCGGTCACGCAGGTCCGGCCCGCGCGGATCGCCGTTTCCCTCCTGGTCATACTGCCGGCCTTCTTGACCGCCATGGCCTTCTTCGCCTCGCCGGGACCGCAAGGGACCGGATTTGCGATCGCGGTCAATATCCCGATATTCGCGTGGCTCGCCGGCGTCTTCTATATCCTGTGGACGGCGGCGCGCGGGCTGGTCCAGGCCGAGGACGGGCGCGCCGTCGCGTTCAACCGAGTGATCGGCACCTTCTTCATGTTCTACTTCCTGCCGCTGGGCATCTATTTCCTGCAGCGCCGCGTGCGCCGCCTTACGGCCGGCGGGATGCCGCCGCAGGGGGCGTGAGTGGGTTTCAATTCATGAACATATCTGTCACCGATGAATTCCTGGACATCCTGTCGGAGATTGCCGGTTGGATCACCAACCTTGCGGTCCGGCCGGCCGGGTCATAGCCTATAGGATGCTGGGAAAACGAATTTCGGCGAAGTGCGAGGGGCGTTCGGGCGATGGGCTCGATCAAGATCGAACACGGGATCACCGAATGCTCGCATGTTTCGATGTTGGACGATTACTTCGTGAATGACGGCGAGTTGGCCACGAGCGTCATGGGTGACCTGGCGATTACGCTGGACGGCAGCCGCGAGGACTTCCCCGACATCCCGCTTTCGACGGTTGCGTCCGGGCTCATGGAAGCCGCGCTGGTCGTCGCATCGCTTGCCGCGGAGGGCGACGAGGAAACGATCACGATCCCCGATCACGAGCCAGTTCTGCGCATGGAACGCCAGGGTGGCACCATCCTCGTTTCGGTGACAATGGGCGGTCAGGCGCTTACCTCAGCCATGTGCGACATGGCGGACCTGTTTCGCGAAATCGGCACCCTGCACAAGTCGGTCACCGAACGCCTGCTGGCCGAAAACCCGCACCTGATGCAATCGCAGTTCTTCCGGTATCACCACACGGGCGGTAACTACTTCGCGAATAAATATCTTATCAAGGCGCAGAAACCGGTGCCCGGCAATGTCGGAGGGCGGCTTAGTTCGCGACCAGCGTCGAAGCCTGTGAAGCAAAAGCTGCGGGATATCCTACCCCGGAAACTCGGCGACGATTTCTTCGTGTTCAATCCTCGCGATTCGACCCGCAGGCTGCTTCTCAGTGACGTCACGGAGGATCTGCAGGCCGGGATCGTCATCGAACGCAGCAAACGACGTGGCGTTTTCGGAGAGGCTGTGGACATCGGCATACGGATTCCATCCGTCGAGCGCATTCAGGATGAATACGACGTATACGGAATGCGCCAGATGCGGTTCAAGAACCCTGAACCGATCGGCTGGCTCACCTTCTGGCGGCCGACCTATTCGTCGCTTGATCTCGAAGAACAGGGGCTGGAGGTCGATGCGATTATGAGCGATTTCGTAAACCTCTGTCTTTCGATCAATGAGGATCCGGAAGCGTTCCGCGACGAGGTGCTCGCGTGCCTGCGAATGGCTCGGTTGTCTGCCTGGGCGACGATGCCCGGCTCGACGTTCCTGATCAACAAGGCGCTGATCGCAAGGACCCTGCATGATCCAGAAACCGATGCCTGCGCCGATATTCGCGATCTGATCAAGATTGAACCGTACCTGAAAGAAGATAACAAAAATATCGTGCGGTTCTGCGAGTGGCTACGATCGGTCCGGCCGGAACTGGGCGGCATTTGAACGATTATCGCTGGGATACGCATGCTATGGCTTCGGCCCGCCCGCTCACCCCTTCCCCCGCAAAATCCGTACCGCGTCGTTGAGCTGGGTCATGCGTTTGTGGTCGCCGTTGCCGCCGTCGGGGTGGTGGATGGCGGCGAGCGCGCGGTAGCGCGCCCTGACCTCGCCCGCGTCGGGGTCGGCGTCCGGCGGCAGTCCCAGCACGTAGAGGGCGTCGAACCGGCTGGTGACGCCGTGCTCCAGCGGCTCGAACGACAGCGCGCGGATCTGCCGGCGCAGGCGGGTGATCTCGGCGCGCGCCTCCTTGAGCCGGTCGGCCGCCGTCGGGCTGCTTCCATCCTCCATCGTGAGCGCGACCGCGCCCCGGTCCATGGCCAGCGCCAGCGCCAGCGCGGCCCTGATCTGTGGCGCCTTGCGCCCGGCGACCGTGCGCACCTGCAGCCGCGGCTTGCGGCGCCAGTTCTTGCCCTCATTCGCGCCCGATTTGAGGATCACGGTCTCGCGGTCGCCCGGCTCCGGCTCACCGGGGTCCGGGAAATTCGCGGCCTCGCCCGGCATCAGCAGCAGCACCGACCGCGCCAGTTCGCCGGGGTTCACGCCGCGCCGCCCGGCGAGTTCCAGGACCGCGTCACGAAAGGCGCTGGCGCACGGCACCACATAGGATTTGTTCGAGATGTCCTCAGGGGCTTGCTGCGGCGCGCGCGGCATGTCGTCGTGGTCGTCCGGGTGGTCAAGCTTGTCGCCGAGCCACAGGCGCCGGCGCCGGGACTGCACCAGCTTGGCCTTGCGCAGCGCCTCGCCATAGACTTTCCGTGGCTCACTCATATACGCCAACTACGATTTCAGTTTCCACGATTCGGACACGTTATAGCATGCCGTGCAATTGCGACGGAGACAGCAATTATCGTGACGGATTTTACGGAACGGATTGGCCGCTTAAGCGGGCGCACCAGCGGCGCGACCTCATACTTCGAGGCGCCCCGTTTTGTCGCGGCTCGCACACGCCGCCTGCCGGCGGCTGCTCGACGCGGCGGGGCTCCTCATCCCGGAGGCCTTTGCACGGAAGACAAATCTGTCATTGCGAGGTGCGTCCTTCGACGGGCTCAGGATGAGGGCACCGCGGCAATCCAGCCATCCGGCGGATCTGGATTGCTTCGCCTGCGGCTCGCAATGACGACCTCGCGCTTCGCGCAAAGGTCTCCAGCATGAGGAGCCCCAAAAGGGGCGTCTCGAAGGGTGAGGCCGCGCAGCGACGGCGCCAGACAATCCTGAAAAGCTCTGGCGAATGAACGCGACAATCAGCCGCGCAGCGTGCCGCCGGTCTGCTTTGCCACCGCGGCGATGATGGCGGCGGAGACGCGCTCGATATCCTCGTCGGTCAGGGTCCGGTCCTGCGGCTGCAGGGTGACGGCGATGGCCACCGATTTCCTTCCCTCATCCACGCCCTTGCCTTCATAGACGTCGAACAGGCCAACCTCGCTGATCAGGTTCTTGTCGGCGCTCCTGGCGGCGCGCGCCAGCGTCTCCGCCGGCACGCCGGCATCGACCACGAACGCGAAATCGCGGCCGACCGGCTGGAACGGCGAGGGCCGCAGCAAGGCACGGGTCTTGCCGCCCCTGGCGCGCGGCTCTGGAATGTGGTGCAGGAAGATCTCGAACGCGGCGGCCGGACCTTTCACGTCCATCGCCCGCAGGATGCGCGGGTGAATCTCGCCGAACCAGGCCAGAACGTTGGGCCCGAGCCGCAGTGCGCCCGAGCGTCCCGGATGGTACCAGTCCGGGGCGTCGCGCGTGACCTGGACATTGTCGACCGGCGCGCCGCACGACGCCAGAACCGCCAGCGCATCGGCCTTGGCGTCGAACGCATCGACCGCGCGCGGCGCCTCTGCCCAGTGGCGCGGGCCGCTGTTGCCGGTACGCAGGCCGGCGGCGACGATATCCTCGCCCTCCGGCGTGTCGTCGCGCCAGGCGGGGCCGACCTCGAACAGGCCGAGATCGGGGTAGCCGCGGTCGGCGTTCCGCCCCACAGCAGCCAGCAGGTTCGCCAATATCGAGGGCCGCATCACCGTCAGGTCGGCGCTGATCGGGTTCTCGAGATACAACTCCGCCGGCACGCCGCCGAACAGGGCGGCCTGGTCCTCGGCCATGAACGACCAGGTGACCGCCTCCAGCATGCCGCGGCCGGCCAGCACCTTGCGGGCGAACCCTTCGCGCCGCTGGCCGAGCGTGAGGATCTGCCCGGGCAGCGCGCTGTCGCGCTGCAGCAGCACGGCGGGGATGGCATCGAACCCCTTGACCCGCAGCACCTCTTCGACGAGGCAGGCCTCAAGCGTGATATCGGGGCGCCAGGACGGCGTGGTGGCGACGATCGCGCCCTTGCTTTCCCTGGTCCCGAACCCCAGCGCCTCGAGGATGCCGCGCTGTTCCTTGACCGGCATGTCGACGCCGCCCAGCGTCTTCACGCGGTCGGAACGCAGCGTGACCTCGCGCGCGGTCTCCGGCATCTCGCCGGCGATCGACAGGTCGCTCGCCTCGCCGCCGCAGCAGTCGAGCACCAGCCGCGCCGCGACTTCCGCGCCCCACAGCGCCGATTCCGGGTCGACCGTGCGCTCGAAGCGATAGCGCGCGTCCGATTCGATGCGCAGCTTACGGCCGGTGGCGGCCGTGCGGATCGGGTCGAACAGCGCGACCTCGAGGAAACATTCGGTGGTGTCGGCGGTACAGCCGGTCACTTCGCCGCCCATCACACCGGCGATGCCGTGCACGCCGTTGCCGTCGGCAATGCAGGTCATACCGTCTTCCAGCTCGTATTCCTTGCCGTCGAGCGCGAGTATGGTCTCGCCCGCCTTGGCGAAACGCATCGTCAGCGCGCCGCCCTCCAGCTTCGCGGCGTCGAACACGTGCAGCGGCCGGCCGAGATCGAAGGTGACGTAGTTGGTGATGTCGACCAGCGCCGAGATCGGGCGCAGGCCGATCGCCAGCAGGCGCCGCTGCATCCAGTCCGGGCTGGGCCCGTTCTTCAGGCCGCGGAAAGTGCGGCCGACGACCATCGGGCAGGCGTCCTCCGCGCCCTTCGGCAACTCCCGGCGCCACTGGATAGGGCTCTCGAATGAGCCGGCAACGGGCTCGGCCGCGGTGAACGGTTTGAGCGTCCCGATGCCGGCGGCGGCGAGGTCCCGGGCGATGCCGCGCACGCCGAGGCAGTCGCCGCGGTTCGGGGTGATGCCGATCTCGATGACCGGATCGTCGAGCCCCATGACTCTGGCGAACGGCGCGCCGACCGGCGCATCCTCCGGCAGCTCGATGATGCCCTGGTGCTCGTCCGACAGCCCCATCTCGCGCTCGGAGCACAGCATGCCGTTCGACGCCTCGCCGCGGATCACCCCTTTTTTGAGGTCCATGCCGGTGCCCGGGATACGCGTTCCCGCCGGCGCGAAGACACCCTTCATGCCGGTGCGCGCGTTCGGCGCGCCGCATACCACCTGGATCTTTTCGGCGCCGGTATCGACGATGCAGACACGCAGCTTGTCCGCGTTCGGGTGCGGCTTCGCCTCGACCACGTAACCGACGGTGAACGCCTCGAGGTCCTTCGCCGGGTCGTGCAGCCCTTCCAGCTCGAGGCCGAGGGCGGTCAGCGCGTCGGTGATCGCGTCGAGCGGCGCATCGGTCTCGAGGTGGTCCTTAAGCCAGGACAGGGTGAACTTCACGGCGTCAGCCCCCGGATCA
>Ga0224512_10003263_pt1 | contig 14366 bp, 11 predicted proteins | sample SF_May12_sed_USG_4_FD_169103 | JGI IMG/M metagenome (GOLD analysis project Ga0224512, IMG submission 169103) | Sediment microbial communities from San Francisco Bay, California, United States - SF_May12_sed_USGS_13 | ecosystem: Environmental > Aquatic > Marine > Sediment | place: USA...
CAGCTTCGCCCCGGCGGCCGCGGCGCCGGTGACCGGACCGGCAATGGCCCCGCCGCCACCAAATCCGCCCGCCGTTGCCGTGACGTCCACCGCGAACTTGACCGTGTTTATTGTGGCAAGCCGGGCAGAATTACTGGCGTTTCTCGCGATGAGCTGCCGCACAGCTTTTGCCGCTGCCTGTGGGTCCCCGGGTAACACGTCGCAGCGTATCGATCTCTTGAGGACATACGCCTTGTGGCCGTCAACGGCGGTGTTGACCCATTCTTTCACCATGTCCTTGCCGGCCATTACGGTGGAGATATACGGCGTATACATACTCGCGATGCCAAGCAAGCCGTTTGTCGTAAGAACCGCCAACTCTTCGGCCATGATCAGTTCGAAGTTCGCGCGCTCACCTTCCTCAATCCCGATTATCTTCAGGACCGAGTTGATCGCACCAAATATCGGGACCGCACCGACCACGTCCGGCAGCCCTGAGCCACAAGCTTCCGCAACATTACTTGCGAACTCCATACCGGTCTCCGCAAGTCCCGAGCCGTCATTGGCGATTGCCGAAGCGCTCTTGCGTAAATGTGTTCCCGCAAACGCGCGGTCGAATGCCTGCTGACGATGCAGACCAACCAGCGCCTTGGCGGCGAGGTCTGCCTGGTAATCCCCTCTAGAATTTGCTTGTCTCATTATTATTGTCGCTTGCTGCCAGGATTTTTTATCATCATAGACATTTGGGATCCGCCAATCCAGTTCAATGCCCGAATTAACGGCAAACCAAAGCCGGGAAATACGTTAGTCTGCATATACTGATGCATCAGGCACTGAGAAGAACAATGATCACTAAATTTGGGCTGCACGAGAGTATGCAATGAAACATGGAGCAGCGGCTTGCCAGCTTACCGGATTCCCCGAACTACACGCTGAAGCTTTCCAGGAGGTTGCCGATGCAACCAAATTCGTTATCGCTTCACGCGCGGTTGGAAAATATGCGACCGGTCTGATTGAAGAAAGTTACGCTTCGAAGGGATTCCACAACAAGGCAAAATCCTGTAACTGGGGGCCCATGGCGGGGTTTGTCCTCACTGACCCGCGTTTCACCAAGGTTGGCGGCTCTGCCGAAGGACAGCAAGGACAAGCAAAAGCGCTCGACCATGCCTTTCACGAGAAAGCCGCTGCGGTACCTGTCTATGTCTCCGACGAAAGGCTGCGTTGGCTCGAGCGAAACGTAAAGATGCATGTTATGTCCGCGAGCCCGGAGCGACGTAACTATCAGGCAACTTCGCCGTGGGGATTGCAACTCAAATTCACGCTGCTACGCGAACGGCCGCCAGCGGCAACGGCGGATATGTGGCGCGTCTACTACCATCAGGCGGAAACCGAAAGCGCCCGCGGCATGCAGGTCGGGCCGTACTCGGCGGAATCCGACAGTGGTCTGATATCGGTACTGGCGGTGCGGGATCCCCTGTGCACGGTCAGAATCTCAGACTATCGATCGGCAACGACCGGCGACTACGACCTGTTTCTTATTTTTGCGCGCTCCAGCCAGTATTCGCCCGACAAGGGTGATCGGCGCATGGTCTCCCACGCCCAACTTGAGACCAATATTCGGAGCGGCGCGCCTGCAGGCGAAGATCCCCACCTGGGTAACATCACGCCGCGTATCCGAGCTGTCAGAGACAAACTCAACCTGGCGATACAGCGCAAAGGCTACACCGGGGGCGACATGGTGCATCACAGTGACGAAGGCGGGCGGCCGTTCGTCGAGGACGTCGACTTGCCTGTCTTTGCCGTGCTACCAGGCGCAAGCGGCGCCTTTGGCATCGAGAGCGTTGAGGACCTGCGGCAATTCATCACCGAAAATGTGCGCGGACAGTATGCGCCGGTGCTCCATCCAGGCTGGATGAAACAAATGGTGTTTCACAGTTCAACGGATATCGCTTCCGCTACGCGGCATGCAATCAGGCAAGGCGCAATGCTGAAAGAGCTAAAGAAGACGGTGCCACGACAGAATTGATCGAAGTATTTGCCAGTGTCGGGCGGGCTTTGAGTCTACCAGCCGTGGCCAATGCCCTTGCTCATATTGACGACGCCGAAATACAACAATAGTTTTTTCTCGACCGGCACGTCATTCGCGAATCCGGCTACGTTCGTCCGTGCGATCGGATGATTGTCGCCGCCACGTAACATCGACTTGGCCTGACCCTTCGCTGTTCGTGCTGCGACTTTTTTTACTCCTCCCGCGACCAGCTCATTGGCGACATCCACCGCATGAAACTCCTGACCGGAACGTTGCACGACAGACCAAACATTGAACGGTACCGGCATGCGCTGGAAAACCTGTTTGACAAGGGCCGAACTAAACAGAATTTGTGCTGCACCGTCGCTCGCGATCTTCAGACCACCTTGCTCAACCGCTTTGCCCAGCGAGTCACCGGCGGCGAGCGAAGTTCCTGCTTCCAGCATGCCTTTGGCCATGATGAGCGTGTATTCGGCGCCCGAAGTCAGCTTATTACCCCCCACCTTGAACATGCCCAGAACCAGGCTGCCGCCACCGTGCAATAACGCCGCACCCGCCTTGCCCGTGTCCTGATATTTGTAAACACCCTTCAGGGCAGAACTCGCTCCCAACAGACCGGCAGCCGCCCCGCCGGTCGCAATCGTGGAGCCCACTGCCACAATGTCTGCGGATGAATCGCGTACGAACCTCGCGACGTTTATCATGCCGTCGTATTCGTCGACGGCATTTTCGATCTCGGCATGGTTCTCGCGCTGGACCTCTCTCAGGAGATTCGTGAATTTTCGTCGATTCTCAGCCGTTCGCTCCAGTTTGTATTCCAGATCCCGGGCAACGTATTGCATATCGTGTTTCGCCTCAGCGCGGTAGTCATTCATATCTGCGTCGGCGTGTCGCTGAGCAGTCTCGCGAACACTTGACCAGTCGACGTCGACGGTGCGGGTTGTGGGTAGATCCCAGCTAAACGGGTTGTACCAATTGCTCTGCGACATGTCCCTCGTCTCCGCCAGGTCCCATTGGCATTGCGAGGTGTGGTACGACCTGTTGAGACGCGCCACGATGTCCCAGTCGACGGCGAATTGGGTTCCGTAGTTGTCGATCATTGAATAAGCCACACTACCCCCCCGGATTTCGAATAACGAAAACTGTCCACAACAGTCAAAGTGTAGAACAAAAATCGGGCAGTCGATTCTGCGGCATTGTTTGCCGCACGCCGACGTGCATATTCACATCGGTCTTTTCAGTGGCGCGGTTGCCATCTGCCTGGATCAACACTAATCCTCCAGCGCCTTTTCCAGGTAGTCGCCGAACGTTTTCAGCACCTTGATCCGGGTGTAGTTCTTGTTGTCCGCCGGTATCAGTTCCCACGGGGACACGTGCGTGCTCGTGTACTTGACCATGTCATGAGCCGCGTTTTCATACTCGTACCACTTGCCGCGATTTCGCCAGTCTTCGGTCGTCAGTTTCCAGCGCTTGTAAGGCTTTAACCTGCGATCCTCGAAACGCGCCAGTTGTTCCTCCGGTGTGATATGCAGCCAGAACTTGACGAGGATCGTGCCGTCTTCGATCAGCTGGTCCTCGAAGTCGTTGATCTCGGCGTACGCGCGCCGCCACTCCTTATCATTCGCAAATCCCTCGACGCGTTCAACCAGCACGCGCCCGTACCAACTGCGGTCGAAGATTGTCAGCCGCCCGGAGCGCTGCAGGCGTCGCCAGAACCGCCACAAATAATGCCGCGCGTTTTCCTCATCGGTCGGCGCGCCAAACTGCAGCACACGATAATTGCGCGCATCCAGGGTAGGAATGATGCGGCGAATGACGCCGCCCTTGCCAGCCGCGTCGGGACCTTCGAACACGAGCACCGACGAGCGATCCTTTGCCAGCGCTTCTCGTTGCAGCAGATGGATGCGGCGTTGCTGCTTGGCCAGTTTGCGCTGGTAGCTCGATTTGTCGAGCGTCGGCGACATATCGAGCGTGCTGAGTACGGTGACGTGTCCTTCAGGCTCAGGTGGCAAAGTATCTTCTGCCTCCATTGCCTCGGCGTCGATCAGCAATTCGTGGGTTGGTGTGTGGTCTGATTTCTCGAGACGCGCGACCAGTGCATCGAGCAAAACCTGCGCCACCGTCAGCGTCCGATAATTACTGTCCATGCCCTCGACGATGTGCCACGGCCCATACTCGGTGTTGGTCTCGGTGATCGTTCGTTCGGCGGTTTCGACGAAGCGGTCGTATATCTCCCAGTGATCCCAATCTTTCCTGGCGACCCGCCAGGCGGTTTCCGGATCGGCCTCGAGTGCCTCGAGGCGTTGCTTCTGTGCGTCGCGGCTCAGATGCATCCAGAATTTCAGGATCAACATGCCATCGTCGGCAAGCGCGCGTTCGAACGCCTGTGTCCGTTTCAACTCCGCGACATATTCTTTTTCCGAAATACGATCGTTGACGCGATCGAGGAACGGCCGCGAATAACGGCCGCTGAGATTGAGCGACATCCTGCCGACGGGCGGCAAGTCGCGCCAGAAGCGCCAGAACTTGGGGTGCTGGCGATCGGCTTCGGGCAGCGGCCCGTAGGCGTTCGTGCGCATCAACCGTGTGTCCATCCACGCATGCAGCTGGCTGACCGTCGAGCCCTTGCCCGCGCCGTCGACGCCGGCGAAATCGACCATGACACTAAAGTCGGCGGTCCGGCTCAGGAGCATCTGCGCTTCGAGCAACTGCTGCCGGATATCCTGCGCACGTGCCTTGAAAACTTTCTTGGATACCGTTTGTTCGAGTTCGGCCGTCCTGAACATGTTCCCGCCCGTCAATGAGCTCGATTCGTCAGAGACTGAAGTGTACCGCTTTGACGTGGCCGAGGGACAGGCACTTTATCCGAGGGACAGGCACCTTAACTCGTCGAAATAAGGTGCCTGTCCTTCTAATTGTTACGGCACGACCTTCGTCGCCGGGTTGGAATAGACGCTCTGGACTTCCGCCGAATTAAAGGAGGTCGCGACGAACTCGTAGGTGCCCGGTGCCAGGTTTTCCACCACATAGGACGAGATGCCCGGGTTATCGATCCTGACCGAGTTGGGATAGCTGCCCGGCGTCGTGCCCCAGTAGATCCAGTAGCCGGCGAGATCGGTCAGCGGCGTACCATCCTCGTTCTGGGTTGGCGGCGTCCAGGTCAACGTGACCGAGCCAAGGCTAACCGCGTTGACGGTGATCGAGAACGGGCCGAGCGTCGCGTTGTCGGCGCCATCGGTTACCGTGATGCTGATATTGCTGTAGACGCCAACATTCGCATCGGTCGGTGTCCCCGAGATAACACCGTTCGAGGTATTGAAACTCGCCCAACCCGGCAAGCCGGTCACAGAAAACGTCAGGCTATCGCCATCCGGGTCGCTCGCCGTCGGTATGAAACTGTAGGCAGTATTCGCGTTCACCTGGCTCGGTGGCGCGCCCGAAATCGTCGGTGGGGAATTGGGTGCAGCATCCACCGTGATCGTGAACGCCGGCAGGCTGGCGGACGCCTGGCCGTCCGATACGTTGATCACGATATTGCCGAAACTACCCGCGTCGCCGGCGCCCGGTGTACCCGACAGGTTTCCGCTCGCAGCGTCGAAGCTCGCCCACGCGGGACGATTGGTGACGCTGAACGTCAGCGCATCGCCATCGGCGTCGTTCGCTGTCGGCGTGAAGTTGTACGGGTTGCCGACTGTGACCTGGGTTGGAGGATTCCCCGAAATCGTCGGCGCCGAATTGGCCGCGTTGACGATGATCGAGAAGGCCGCCAGGCTCGCCGAAGCCGCGCCGTCGGAAACGCTGATCACGATGTTGTTGTGCGCACCGGTGTTGCCGGAGCCCGGCGTGCCGGACAAACGGCCCGTCGCCGTGTTGAAGGTCGCCCATGACGGCAGGTTGCTGACGCTGAATGTCAGAACATCGCCATCGGGGTCGCTGGCCGTCGGTGTGAAATCGTACGCGCTACCAACGACGACCTGCGCCGGCGGCGAACCGGCAATGGTCGGCGCCGCATTGGTCGTTGTCACGTTGATCGCAAACGCGGCGAGGCTCGCCGAGGCCGCGCCATCGGTCACGGTGATCACGATATTGTTGTGCGGACCGACGTCACCGGAGGTCGGCGACCCCGACAAACGTCCCGTCGTTGTATCAAAGCTCGCCCATACCGGTGGATTCGTAATGCTGAACGTCAGTGGATTCCCGTCGGGGTCACTCGCGCTCGGCGTGAAATCGTACAGGCCACCCACCGACACCTGCGTGTTGGGTGTACCGGAAATCGATGGCGCCGAATTATCGAGGTTCACGATAATCGAGAAAGCCGGCAACACGGCCGATGCGGCACCGTCGGTCACGCTGATCACGATGTTGTTGTGCGGGCCAACGTCGGCAACCGTGGGTGTGCCCGACAAACGCCCCGTCGTCGAATCAAAGTTTGCCCATACCGGCGGATTGGTGATGTTGAACGTCAATGTCTGGCCGTCCGCATCGCTCGCCGCCGGCACGAAATCGTATTGGCCACCGGCCGTGACCTGGCTCGAAGGATTGCCTGAAATAATCGGCACCGAGTTGACCGCATTCACGATGATCGAAAACGCCGGCAGGCTCGCCGATGCGGCGCCATCGGACACGCTGATCACGATGTTGTTGTGCGCGCCCACGTCATCAGGCCCCGGCGATCCCGACAGACGACCGGTCGAGGTATCGAAACTCGCCCAGGCGGGAGGGTTCGTGATACTGAATGTCAGCACGCCACCGTCCGGATCGCTTGCGGACGGCGTGAAGTCGTACTGTGCGCCGGCGGACAACTGCGATGGCGGCGTACCCGAGATCATCGGCGCCGTGTTGTCCACGTTCACGATGATCGAAAACGCGGACAGACTTGCCGATGCGGCGCCGTCGGATACGCTGATCACGATATTGTTGTGCGGGCCGGCATCAGCGGGCCCCGGTGTCCCGTATAAGCGCCCTGTCGATGTGTCGAAACTGGCCCACGTCGGCCTGCCCGAGATGATGAAACTCAGCAAGTCGCCATCCGCATCGGTCGCAGTCGGTGTGAACGAGTACATCGCGTTGGTGGCGGCCATCGTCGCGGGTGTGCCGCTGATCGTCGGCGCCCGATTGGGCGGCGGCTCCGCGCCGCCGTTTCTGACGACACCATTGATCGTGTTAACGAGCAGAATGTCACCACCGGCAACGGTGTTCAGTACACCATCAAGTGTCGCGCGGTAATCATCGGGCAACAGCGTGCGGATCAGCATGAAATCCATGCCGGCCTGCATGCCGCTGACCACCTGCTGCAGTTCCGCGACCTTCGGGCTACCGCTCACCGCGAAGGCGGCGGCGAGACCGACACGAACGGTTTCCAGCATCTGCGCCGTGACGGTCTGATCGTCAATACCCGATGTCGGCGCGGGATCGATTACCTGGTTGATCGCGGCGCTCATCGAAGCTGTCGCATCGACATCGTTCACATGCAATTCATTGCTCATGGTTTCGAGCAGCACCTGCACCGACACCACGGTTGAAATTGCGGCAGTGCGTGCATCGACTCGCGAACCGCCGATGCCGTCGCGGATGTCGTCAATCAGGTCCGAGGACAATTCACGAATTACGTCGTTACCCGACGTCGTTGTGCCGTAAGCTTGCAGGAGGTTGCGTGTACGGCGCACGGTCTCACTCAGCGCCTCCGATGCCTTGACGATTTCGGCAATGTTACTCGCGCCGATTGCCGTGTCTGACGGCCCGGTTGCGACAAGACCGGTCAGGCCACTGTTCATCGAATTGACGACGATGCGTTCGGCCGCCGCCAGGTTCTCGGCCGTCAAACCACCGGGCAGGTCCTTGGCGACCTCGACGGTGAATGTCGTGAACGGGTTGACGTTTGCCGTCGTGTTTTCGCTGGCTACAGGGATAGCGCCGAACAACGTGAAATCGGGCGCCTGACCGGTGACCAGATCGATGCCGTCACGCGCCTCGATGATCAGCGGATAGTTACCGCTTCTCGTTTTCACCGCGATGTCGAAGTCCGCGAAGGTATCGCTCACGAACTCCTGCAACACGCCGCCATCGTTTCGCACCACGCGCATCGCGGCGCCAACGACCGGACCGTCACCGACACTGCCGGTGACGTGATTCGTAATCTCGACTTCCTGTTGCTCGGACGTAGCTTTTTCATCCGATAGACAACCGCTCAGAACCAGCGAGAACGTCGCCAATAGTGCGGCGTTTCCGATGACCGTCTTTCCGCTTACTCCCTGCATGAGTGGCGCTCCTGCCTTTAGTGATGGCGGGCAACCCAGTCGGGGAATCGGTGAGGCAAAGCACACGGCACGATCGTGCCGGAAGCAGCTTTTCAACTGGCAACTCCGCTGTCGTAGGCTTGCGCCCGTAGACCGGTGGCTTTGCGCCCCAACCTTTCGATTGGTTTGCCCTGTTTCAGTGTTCTGTGTGGACGATAGCACTAACAGACAAGAAAGAAACCTGTCTCAAATTAGCGACTTATACGTTATGTTGAGTGGTCTGCGCGCCGCCGGAATCGCGACGGTTTGGAGCCCGCTCTACTAAGTTACAGGCACCTGATCTCGATGAAATCAGGTGCCTGTTTTTCTACCCGCTACGGAAGCGTTTTCGTCGCCGGGTTCGAGTACGCACTCTGAACTTGCGCCGCATTAAACGACGTCGCGACGAACTCGTAAGTGCCCGGCGCAAGGTTTTCGACCACGTAGGACGAAATGCCCGGATTGTCGATCCGGGTCGAGTTCGGGTAGCTGCCCGGCGTCGTGCCCCAGTAGATCCAGTAGCCGGCGAGATCGGTGAGTGGCGTGCCGTCCTCGTTTTGAGTCGGCGGCGTCCAGGACAAGGTCGTCGAAAACGTCCCAACCTGGTTTACATCGATCGAAAACCGCGGCAGTGACGCGGTCGCGGTGCCGTCATTGGCCGAGATCAAGATATCGCTGTAAACGCCAATATCCCCCATCGTAGGCTGACCCGTAAGGTTGCCTGTTGCGGCATTGAAGGTGGCCCACTCGGGGATGTTATCGATTTCAAAAGTCAGCGAGTCCCCATCGGGATCCGAAGCGATTGGCGAGAATGAATAGACGTCGCCGACCTTGACCGCGGTGGCCGGATTGCCTGAAATCTGCGGCGGTGTATTGCCCGAAGGCGTGCCCGAGTTGTCGTCAGCCGCTGAAGCGGCTTCTTTGTCCGATAAGCAACCGCTCAGAACCAACGATAATGTCGCCAGCAATGCGACGATCCGGATGACTGTCGTGCCATTTGTGCCCTGCATGGGTAGTGCTCCTGCCTGTCGTTTGGCGGGCAACCCATTCTGGGAATCGGTGAAGCAAAGCACGCAGCACGATCGTGCCGGCAGCAGTTTTTAAACTGGCAACTCCGCTGTCGTAGGCTTGCGCCGTTAGACCGGTGGCTTTGCGTCCCAACCTTTCGATTGGTTTGCCCTGTTTCAGTTGTCGATTAGGACGATAACACTAATAAAGAGAAAAAAAACGTGTCTCAAATTAGCGACTTATGGATTATGTTGAAAACCGGAATCACGTTGCGGACGAGCGGGCATCCTCGATCACTGACACAAGGTGACGCACGCAAATACGTTATGTCGCAATACACGCACAGGTCTTTTCCACCGTCCTTACAGTCGCTTGCGCACGCTTGCTGAACGGACGTCGAGAAAACCGTCTGCATTCAGCGACAAAAAGGCGTCGTGTGCATTCGCCACGGTCGGTCATGCACAGACTTCCTGGCGCGATGAAGTTCTAACTCTCTGTTTTATAGAAGGTCAGCAAAAATTGGCACGAATTATGCTTGGTGTGCCGCATGACATATTCTACGACGACAACGCAACGACGACTTCTCGCGGTATTCGCATTGGCCCTGTTGGCCGGCGGCTGCCTGAGCAAATCCGATTCGGAATCCGGCAACAAACCCGATGGCAACGTGGCCGGCCAGGGCAATTCCGCGCCTTCTATCCAGGGCAACCCGGCTACGGCCGTGATGGTCGGCGATAATTATTCGTTCACGCCATCGGCCAATGACCCCGACGGTGACCCTTTGACATTTGCTGTCAGTAACCTGCCCCGATGGGCCTCGTTTGACACGGGCAGCGGGCGCCTGAGCGGACAACCTCTGCTCGGTGATGAAGGGGTTTACACGGGCATCGGGATAAGCGTTACGGATGGACAGACCACCAATTCCCTGCCCGGGTTCTCTATCGAGGTCACGCAGGCTGCGCTCGGGTCCATGACATTGAGCTGGACCCCGCCTACGCAGAATGAAGACGGGACCGCGCTCACCGATCTCGCCGGCTACAAGTTCTACCTCGGCAAGTCGCCGGGCAACTACGGATCACCGATTCGTGTCGACAACCCGGGTATCACCAGCTACGTCGTCGAGAACCTGCTTCCCGATACCTACTACGTCGTTGCCACGTCGTTCAACACTTCCGGGATCGAAAGCGCGTATTCGAACATGGCCATCAAGACAGTCGCAGCACCCTGACGACGTACTCCCCGATGGCAAGCGCCGCCGTCAGCCCGGGCGACTCGATGCCGAACAGGTTAACGAGGCCCGGCACCCCATGATCGGCTTCGCCGTGGATCTGGAAATCAGCAAACGCTGCGCCTGGTCCGGATAGCTTGGGGCGAATGCCGGTATAAGCGGGCGTGAGTCTTTCTTCATCCAATCCCGGAAAGTAATGCCTGATGGCCTTGACGAAGTCGGGCTTGCGGCTCTCATCGAAACTGTAATCCACAGAATCGATCCACGTGACATCCGGACCGAAGCGTGCGGCTCCCGAGAGATCATTTGTTGCATGGATACCGAGCCCGCCATCCTCGGGAACCGGATAAACGAGGCGCCGGAACGGTGACTTGCCCTGGTAGGCGAAGTAGTGTGCTTTCGCCAAATGCCTGGTCGGAATGCTTCCCTGCAGAAGCCCGCCCTGTGGGACATCGAGATCAGCCAGTAAGGCCTGCGCCCACAACCCGGCCGAATTGATCAGCGTCTTGCATGAAAAGGCCGCCCCGCCGCTCTCGAACTGCAGGCCATCTCTGATGCTCACCTTCGATACCTGGCTGTTCAACACCACGGCACCGCCATGCATCTCGATCTCCGCCTGCAAGGCGGTCATCAGCTCATGAGAATCGATGATGCCCGTCGACGGCGACAACATCGCCGCGGCACAGGTGACATTCGGCTCGAGCTCACGAGCTTCGTCGACGCCAAGAGTCTTCAGGTCGGTGACGCCGTTCCTGGCAGCCTGGTCTTTGATAGCCGCGAGCTTGCCGATGTCGTCTTTTCCTGGCGCGACGATCAGTTTGCCGATGCGTTCGTGGGCGACGTGATGCTCCTCGCAATAGGCGTACAGCATGTCCTTACCCTGAACACACAAGCGCGCTTTGAGCGAGTCCTCGGGGTAATACAGGCCCGCGTGAATGACCTCGGAGTTGCGGCTGCTCGTGTGCATGCCGATCTGAGATTCCGCTTCGAGCACCACAACGTCACGGCCTTCCCTGGCGAGACATCGCCCGATGGCGAGGCCGACGACACCTGCGCCCACGACGACACAGTCGAGCTTTTCCGTCATGCGCTTACAGCGAGGGCCGTGCGCCCGTGATGCCGCCGTCGACAGGAATGACGACGCCGGTCACGAAGCTCGCGGCCGGCGACGCCAGATAGATCGCCACGCCGGCCATGTCTTCGGGCCGACCATGGCGTTTCAGCGGAGTGTCTTGTCGAATCTGCTCACCAAGTTTATCGATCGTCGCCGCCGTCATCTTGCTGGGGAACAAGCCCGGTGCGATCGCGTTAGCGGTGATGTGCCGATCCGCGAGATGGGCCGCCAGGGTACGTGCCAGATGGTGCACCGCAGCCTTGCTCGGGCCGTAGGAAAACGTCGGCAGCCGGTTCACGTTGAGACCATCGACCGAGCCCACCATGATGATACGGGCCGGGTCTTCGGCGCTCGCGGCCTTCTCGAGCAAGGGCAACAGCGCCTGGGTCAGGAAGAACGGCGACTTGACGTTGATCGTCATGACCTTGTCCCAGGCACTCTCGGGAAACTCGTCGACCGGCGCGCCCCAGACTGCGCCCGCGTTGTTCACCAGAATATCCAGCTTCTGCTCACGACGCTGGATCTCCTCGACCAGCGAGCCGATTCCATCCGCCGTCGACAGATCCGCCGGAATCGAGACGCACTGACCGATCTCCGACAGGCGGGCGGCCGTCGCATCACAGGCCTCGGCTTTACGGGCGGAGATGTACGTCTTAACGCCATGCGTGACGAACCCTTCGGCGATCATCTCGCCGATGCCGCGCGAGCCGCCCGTGACCAGTGCCACCTTCCCCGAAATATCAAACAAATCTTTCATTTATTCGTCTCTTTTCTGCAGACCCGGCCCCAGCGAGCGTTCGTTCGCATGGTACCGCAGAACCCGCGCATCGCCTCGGTTTTCGTGACGCGCGTAGCGGATTGTACTTAATGCTATTGACAATCATTCTCATTTGGAGTTGAATAATCGCCAGGCTCTTAAGTTGTTGAAATCATGTATATCTGCATCTGCAACGCCGTCACAGACAGGCAAATCCGCAAGGCGGCGAAGGCTGGCGTGCGCGATCTGAGGCAGCTGCAAAAAGAGCTCGGCGTCGCCAGCAATTGCGGTTCCTGCAAGGAAACGGCGCTCGAAATATTGCGTGAGCATCGCCCGGATCGCTCACTCGCCGAGCCGCAAATGTACGAGCCGTCTCCGGCGTAACATCCTAAGCCCGTCCTTCGTAACAACAAAGCGGCCTGGTGGCTGCTTTGCTGTATCATGCCGGTCAAATCCCGAAAACAAATTACGGAGCTTTCCATGAAGGGTGATGCCACTGTCATCGAGCACCTGAACCGTGTTCTGAAGAACGAACTGACAGCAATAAACCAGTACTTCCTGCACTCGCGCATGCTGAAGGACTGGGGACTGAACAAGCTCGGCGACTATGAGTTTGGCGAGTCTGTGGACGAGATGAAGCACGCTGACTCGCTGATCGAACGCATATTGTTCCTGGAGGGCCTGCCGAGCATGCAGAACATGGGCAAGTTGCGGATCGGCGAAAACGTGCCCGAGATGCTGCAATGCGATCTCGATCTCGAACTGGACGCCCTGCCCGACCTGAAAGCCGCTATCGCGTATTGCGAGAACCACAAGGACTACGTGAGTCGCGAACTATTCGATGCGATTCTGACATCCGAGGAAGAGCACGTGGACTTCCTGGAAACGCAGCTAGCGCTGATCGAGAAGATAGGCGTGGAGAATTATCTCCAGGCACAAATCTGAGTAATGCGATCGCACAAAAAACCCCCGCCGAAGCGGGGGCTATCGATGCACTTTGCGGCAGATTGACTAGATTCTGCGGCGGCCCGCAAGGCCCATTCCAAACAAGCCCAAGCCCAGCAGCGCCAGGGTCGAGGGTTCCGGGACCTTGACCGCGTTAACAGCGGCGATGGTCCATGTTTGGCCGCCATCCGATGAATACCTGAGCGACATACCGCCGCCACAGCAACCCTCGAAACCCACCAGTCCGAGCGTTCCGCCACCATCCGTACCAAACTGTATGACGTCCTCGTTTGTCCAGTCGTAATTCCACCAGATGTCCTCAGCGACCGTAGCCTGGCCAACCCTATAGACGCCTCCGCCATTTCCCCAGTCTCCTCCAAACTGCCATAAGGTGTTGGAATCTTGAGAAAAGTCGATGGTAAACAGGGTTGCGATGTTCTGGTTCGGTCCACCGCAAGTTTGCACACTACCAACGTTATCGAGCGCGCCAATCGACACATCACAGACTTGAGATCCGTTATTGTGAAACTCCGGCAATAAATCGCCGAAGACCGTGTCAGTGGAGCTGACCACGTAGGTGCTTGTGCGCACCTCCATGTTGATCGAGTAGATGCTGACGGGATCAGCCTGGGCGGTTACTGATGCGAGACCTATTACGAGTCCTGTCAGCGCCACGTTCATTATTCTTGTTTTCATATCGACAATCTCGGTGGAAAATGGATTCGGATACTACAATGCAGGTGTCGTGCCGCATTTATCTGAACTCCTATCAATCAACGACTTACTGTCTTTTTATCGGCAAGATTCTTCTTTTGCCTGGCGCGCTGTGTAAAGCTGATCGACGCTCGAGCCTGGTAATCTGTGCAATCTCAGGAATTCTCGACCGCAGTCCTTTGCCGCATCGCTTCAGGCGCGTGGCGTGGACGGGCGCGTCAGCGTAGCACCCACGCCCCCAGGCAATTTGCCCCGATTCCACCTGTCCGATCAGAGAGCGCGTAAGAAACCCTGGCGATGCCGGACACGATGAAAGC
>Ga0224512_10003264_pt1 | contig 14365 bp, 12 predicted proteins | sample SF_May12_sed_USG_4_FD_169103 | JGI IMG/M metagenome (GOLD analysis project Ga0224512, IMG submission 169103) | Sediment microbial communities from San Francisco Bay, California, United States - SF_May12_sed_USGS_13 | ecosystem: Environmental > Aquatic > Marine > Sediment | place: USA...
GCAGGCCGCCCTGCACGACCAGGTGTTGACAACGCTGATCGGCGATCATTATTGGCGGTTCCAGACAGTCCTGGCCGAGGGCGCCAGCTACGCCATGGACGATGTCAGCGACGAGAATGTCCAGGCCTTGAAACACCTGGGCGATCAGCTGGTGGGGGAGCGTCTGCCCGATCTGAATGCGCTGGCGAAGAAACTGGTGGAGTAGTCGCCGGTCGCTGCTCACAGGCTACGGACTTGCGTACCAGAAGATGTCGCCTCGTCGAGTTCCTCCGAATCCTTCCATGACGGTGTCGAACGGGACTCCCTCCAGGAGATTGGTAGCTCCGTATAGGAGGCTGATAGTCCCCACGAACTCGCACACCGCGAAGCATTTGCCTTTGCACTTGCTGGTGACGTAGTAGCCATCGACCGTGAACACGGCAGAGATTCCGTCTACGGCCGAGAGACTTCGGTTCTCCCATGAACAATCCGTGGTGTTGTAGGTCCTTTCGATGCCTTCGAGCTGCAACGCGGCAGCCATCGAGTGGGTGTCGGAGTTGTAGACGGGTACCTGGCCGTCCGGCGTGAAAAATCCGCCGAACAGGTGGATTTCGGTCTGAATACCGGTCGCGGGATCACATGAGACCATGTCGAAGATCACGGCGACGAGCTCGTCCTGGGTTCCCTTCCCTTTGACACCGGGGAGCTTGAAGCTCCCGTCGTACCCGCTGATGCTCACGTAGCGGCCTTGTCCTTCAAAACTTGCATAGAGGAATTCGCCGGAGAAACGGGCGGTCTGCTGCCAGTCGGCTGGTGGAAACGGCTCCCCGCCGGTGGCGGGTAGTGCCGTCAGGACGAGAGCCAGGACCGCCAGCGCAACAATGCTGAAATGCCTTCTCATGGTTTCCCCCTCCGTTCGGAGGCCCGGCCCGCTACCCCCTACGGACCGGGCACACGGTTCAGTTATCAGTACAGGTGCCGGCGTTACAGCGGGCCAGCAGCAGGTCGTTGCCTTGACCCGACACTGCATCGTGACCTTCGGCTGATGCCTGGTAGTAGGCAAGAACGGGCGATCCGGCCGGTGTCAGTGCCAGGTCGAAAGCATTGATATCAGCTACGTCGGCAAAACGGCTCTCGGTACACAGCTCGTTGAGGCAGTGAGCCAGCTTCACCTCACGGGTGGGCGTCCAGTACGCAATCAACGCCAGTCCATCCGATCCGATCTCGATGGCCGGCCCTACGGACGCGATCGACTCGTTCACGGCTTCGTCGATGGTGCTGGCGGTGAAATCTACGCAGGCGGGATCGTGGCATGCGGCCACCTGGAGGACCCCATCGGTGTAGAACGCCACCAGCGGATTGCTATTACCTCGGTTCTTGCCAATCACCGCATCGGCAGTGACCTGATCGGAGCCGGTCTCGGCCAGGGTTACCGTTGTGGACCCTGAGCACATCGGATCTGTACATTTCACGGCGCGCACGGTTGCGTCGGCCTGGGCGACGACGATCACGGGAAGGAGGTCATCACCGATCGCCACTCTGATGGTGTTCGGCCACCAACGAGTGGGAAACTCGCCTTCTCCGGGGTCGGCCAGGCTCTCCAACTTCCCCTCGGTGGTCTCCGTGCATGAGTCGTCGAGACAGGTGACGACCCGCACGTACCAATCGTCAGGATGCTGATAGGCGACCACGATGGATCCGTCTGGGCCGACTGCCACTGCCGGTGGGCCGTTCACCCAGCCCTCGGCCACACGGAGGACCTCCCGGTCGTTGCACGCCCGGTCTTCGCAGAGGGTCAGTTCCACCCCATCCCATTCGGTGGTCATGGCCACCACCACTGGAAGCCCATTGCTGCGGAGTGCCGCGGACGCCTGCCCGCCGTTTTCAAGTGTTGTGGAGGTAGACGACTCGCAATCCAGGTCGTTGCACGATACGAGGACCGCTCCGTTGTTGGTGTAGTAGACGACGATCGGTAGGCCCTCATCGTCGACCAGAACAGTCGGGTTCATACCCTCGAGAGCCGCACCACCTTCGTCAATCACTCGATTAGCCCAATCTCCCGCAGGCTCGGTTGGGGGGAGTTCAAAGTTCGGTGCCGGGCAAGCCGGATCGGAACACAGCATTATGTTGAGCCGTCCAAAGCTGTTGTAGGCGACCACCGGATTCCCGGCCGGGTTGAGAGCCATCGACAGCCATACCCATTCGTCAACTTTCAGGGTTGGGGATCGTGTCACGCCTCCCTCACAAGCCGGTCCGGCGCAGGTCGCCACGGTCAAGACCCGTCCTGTGATGGTCGGATCGGCAAGCGCGATCGATACTCGACCGTCGGCAGCAACCGCGATGGACCCGAACCTGCCCTCGCCCAGGATTTCAGGCCCGCTCGCCTGGCTGATGGTTGTGACCACGGGTGAGCCGCAAGCAGGGCCATCGCAGCCTATGAGAACAAGGTCACCGATGCCTTGCTGGGCGCCTTGGGGTGCCGAAACGGTGAGAATCACCGGCACCCCATCGCTGGTGACCACCAGATCTTCAATCCCGTTCGCCGGCACGCCTGTTTCCTTGACGAGAATCTCGCCGGCGCAATCAGGATCAGAGCACCGCAGGATCGTGACTTGGGGAGCGTTGCCGTCGATTCCAGCCCGGGAAGTGGCGATCACAGGTAGAGAACCTGGACCGGCGGCGATCATGGGCGGCCCCGCCGGCCCACGAAGATTCTCTTCAATCGTGGTGGTGGACCTGTTCTCGCACGCCGGATCGCTGCACTTGACCAGTACGGCCGTACCTCGTTCAGTCCCGAGGAGCACAATCGGCAGGTTGTCGCCACCAACTGCCAGCTGAGGACCGTCCCCGGGCCCGAGTTCCGAAAGGCGACCGGTTGTGCATCCGGGATCAGCACACTTGAACAGCTTGACTTCGGGAAGGCGATCGCCGACGAACTCCGACCAGACGTATACAGGAAGTCCGTCGGGGGCCAGCTCCATCACGGGGTCGTAGGCATCACGCGAGCTTTCCGCCGAGGTATCCACGGGAGTGATGCTCGCCATACTGGAGCAGGCGGAGTCTGCGCATGCGGCGACTCGGAGAGGACTCTCATCCAGGTCGGTGAGGTAGATGACAGCCGGGATTCCTTCGGCACCAACGACGAGTGACGGGTATCTGCCGGCTGTTTCGGGATCAACTGCTACGAAGGTCGGTGCGCCGGTGGCACCCTCAGGGGGAGGGGCGGATTTGCCGGGCGTGGTCGTGCCTGGTAGCTGAGACGTAGTGGTCGCCGGCAAGATCGTGGTGGTAGCCTTTTCTTCGATCATCGGACCCGGGTCACCCTTGAAGAGTTGGAGACCGGCGACGACTCCAATGGCAATGGCGATGACCGCAGCTGCCGCTAATACCCAGGCCCAGCGGGGTCTGCGTCGAGTCATACCGGGGGTGGCCCGAGGAGCAGAAACAGGCGGTTCCGCGTCGGCGGTCGGTTGTGGTCCCTGGTCGGCAATCGGTGGCCCGGACAGATCTGCCTCAACGGCCGCCCAGAATCCCGTCCGGTGGTCCGGAATCGGAAGCTCGGATAGAGCCGTTCCCAGTGCGTTATCCCGTTGATCGCTCATGTTTGCTCGCTTTGCCGGTTGCCGAGGCTTCTCCGCAGGACCCGTCTTGCGCGGTGGAGCCGTGACGCCACAGTCCCAATTGGGAGATCGAGAATCTGTGCCGTGTCCAGGTATGAGAGGCCTTCGCCGTCCACCAGCATGACGAGGGCCCGATCTTGCTCACCCAGTTCGTCGAGCGCAGTCGCCAGTTCGTCCGATCGGTAGATGACCTCCGCCGGGTCCGGGGCCGGGTCCGGCTCATCGATGTCCGGCACCGGGACCAGATTCGCCCGAGCCGATCGTCGGATTTCATCGACACAGGTGTTGTAGACAATCCGGTACAACCAGGTTCCCATCTGAGATTCGGAACGGAATTCGGGGAGGCCCCGGAAAGCCTTCAGATAGGAGTCCTGCAACGCGTCGTCCATACGGTCCCGGTCACCCAGCAGCCGGAAGGCGAGAGCTCGGAGTGGTCGGTCGTAGATTCGGATCATGTCCAGGAACTGCTCCGGAGAAATCGGGGCGCTCTTGGTTTCAGATCCGCTGGTCACGGTGTCGCTCTCCTCCGTTCTCGTCGGTAGGACGACGCGAGGACGCGATTTCTTCTCAGCTTCTCCAATTCCTCACATTTGCAGCCGCGGTGCTAGGGGCCGGAGGACCCTTTCAGTTGCCAGTTGCCAGTTGCCAGTTGGTGAGGTGGTATGCCGCTCGTTGGTCATCCGGCCGCTTGGCTGCATTCTTCCTTCACAACGATCCCCGGCGGCGCGACGATGACCAAGAGTCGCGCAGAGGGAGGTTGTGCGGAACTGGACAGGAGAGGGGAGTGTCATGGCAGGGTTCAAGGTAAGCACCGAAATCGAAGCCCCAATCGAGCAAGTTCGGGAGTTCGTCGACAAACCTGAAAACGAGTTGCTCTGGCAATCAAACGCCGCCGAGCGCGAGGTCCTGACGGGAGGCCCGATCGAAAAGGGAACCCGGATTCGCTTGGTTGACCGGTTCCTGGGCCTGCGCATGGAATCCGAGTGGGAGATCGTCGAGCACCACCCATATTTCCGGGTAGATCGCACCGTTAGCGGGCCAATGAACCTGGAGTCATCCTGGCGGTTGGAGCCGGTTGAAAACGGCACGTTGTTCACGATGGAACTCGAAGCACCTGACGGTTTCGGCGGATTCTTTGGGAAGGTGAGCGAGCCGCTGGTATTGGCCATGGCCCGTCGGGATTTCGTGACCAACCTGGCCAAGCTCAAGGATCTAATCGAAGCGGATATCTAACTACCAGTTATCTCTTGCCGAGGCCGGTATGCCGCTACCGGCTGTGAGTCACGCGTCCAGGAAGATGTCCAACTGCAACGTGTCTGCACCGCCGTAGCCGTAATGCTCGAAGTCCGAGACGCCCGTTTCGGCCAGCACCTCTTCGTCGATGTAGAAGTTCCCGGTGTTTTGCCGGGCGTCCCTGGTGAAGATCTCGTAGGCGGCGTCGGCAACAATTTCCGGGCGACGAGATTGGGCCATGGCCTGGTCGCCGCCCAGCAGGTTCTGGACCGCGGCGGTGGCAATGATGGTTTTGGGCCATAGGCAGTTGGCGGCGATGCCGGCGTCTGCCAACTCTTCCGACAGGCCGAGGGTGACCATGCTCATCCCGTATTTGGCGATGGTGTACGCCACATGATTCTTGAACCAATGCGGCGCCAGATTGAGCGGGGGGCTGAGGGTGAGGATGTGGCCGTTGTCGCTCTGTTTGAGATAAGGAATGCAGGTCTTGGACACCACGAAGGTGCCGCGGGTGTTGATGTTTTGCATGAGGTCGTAGCGCTTCATCGGCAAAGACTCGGTGTTCGACAGGTTGATCGCGCTGGCGTTGTTCACGCAGATGTCGATTCCGCCAAAGAGCTCGACGGCGGCCTCTACGGCTGCGATGACCTCGTCTTCGTTGCGTATGTCCCCGACGATCGGCAACGCCCGCCCACCCGACTCTTCGATCTCGGCGGCTGCCGTGTAGACCGTTCCGGGCAGGGCCGGGTGCGGGTCGGCCGTCTTGGCGATGAAGGCGATATTCGCCCCGTCCCGGGCGGCGCGCTTGGCGATAGCCAGTCCGATCCCGCGGCTTCCTCCAGAGATGAACATCGTCTTGCCGGCCAGTGATGGCATGTCAACTCCCGCATCGTGATTCCCTGAGCCTAACGGCGCCCCGTCCGGTCACCGTCGCGGCGGCACGAAGGCGTCGCTGACCGCGTCGAGGGCGCGATTGATGCCGCGTTTGAGCCGGTTGAACGCCATCCGAACGCCAAAGATGGTCGAGGCCGTGAACACAGTCATGGTTGAAAGGGCCAGGGCGACGGTGGCTGGTTCGAGTGGCCCACCGAAGGCCGCCGACCCGATCCCGACTGCGCCAACTGTGGCCACGGCTCCGGTGGCCAGCAGTGCTTGACCTGTTCTTCTCAGGCCGGCGGTGTTGGCTTCGATCGAAACGAGTTGTTCGTCCGCCTTGATCTCCCTGACACGGTGCGTTACCCCGCGGGTATCGCGAAGGGCTCCGGTTCCCTGGCCCAACTTGAGGCCCATCCGGATGGACGTGATGGGATGAGAGTCCTTCTCCCACAGAATGCCGTCCTCAAAATGGCGCCGGGGACGGAGGCCTTCGTGGTTGCGAAACCATGTCTCCGCCGCGGCTTCCACCCTGCTGTTGCTTCCCCTGACGACTCGGGTCGCCATGACCTTGTCAGGCGCAAGCACTTTCTGCCAGACGGTGTCCAGCCGTTCGTCGAGGGAGACCCCGGCCTGGTGCTCGGCCAGGGCCCTGAGGAGAAAGTCGGGTTCGACATTGAGCTCGCCCGCCATGCGAATCAGCCGATCGCGGTCGATGGGTTCTACCCGTTGGGTCGACTCGTCTGTTTGCAGCTCGATGGCTCGACGCAAGATCTTGTCGGCCTGGTTGGCCGGCACCGGCTCTTCCCCGGGCAGGCGATCAATTCCCCCGGCCACCTGCTCGGGTCGCCGCTGTGGTGGTTCGAATCGTTGTGTCATCTCTGCCCCAGTATGGCGTGGCCGACGTGTGGGGTCGATCAGATTTGCGAGATGGAGCGAATGGCCGTCTTCGGCCCGTACTTCGGTGCGCGGATGCCGCCTGCTTTGAGCAGGCGAATCACCCTTCCGCGATGTCCCCGGTAGGGCTCGAGCAGTTCCAGCATGCGCCGGTCGTCGGCGCGTGGTTCGCCGGCCAACGCCCAGGCCACGGTGTTCGGTAGGTGGTAGTCACCCACCGGCACGGCATCGGCGTCTCCCAACGCTGAGCCCATCACCAATGCTGCTGTCCAGGGTCCGACCCCGCGGAACGCCGTGAGTCGACTGAACGCGTCGTCCCGGGTCATAGATGTGATCTCCTCGAGGCGTGCTGCGCGATTGGCGACGAACCGCAGCAGGTCGGCTCGCTTGCGCTCGATTCCGAGCTCGTGCAGCCGCCAGTAGGGGACCTCGGCGAGAACCTCGAAAGCTACCGGCAGCATGAGGTCGAGCGGTCCCGGGGCGGGTTCGGACAGCGTTCGGGTGAGGTCCCGCTCGTTACGATGGGCTTCTTTCGTAGCGATCTTCTGGCCGAGGACGGCGGGGACGATTGACTCAAAGACCCGATCGGTTCTTCCGATCCGGAACCCTTTCTTCTGCTTGACGAGCTCTCGCAGCACGCGGTGTTTTGGATCGAAACCTTCCGGATGGTCGTTGAGGCCGAGAAGGCCGGGTGCCTGGTCGAGGATCCAGTCGGTCCCGTCGCCCCAGGCCGTTGCTACCAGGCCGGGTCCGTCGCGTTCGATGAGGATGGTCGCCGAGCCGTTGGGGGTACGCGTCGCCCACCAGGCGCGTTGCCCCGTGGCGTCGGCCCCACCCCTGCCCAGGGTCAGCCTGAGGTCGACCGGCCCGGGTAATGCAATAGCTCTCCGGTTCACCTCAAGTGCTCCGCTGGTTTGGTGTGAATGCAGGAAGCGTACCTGCGAATGGACGTCTTCAAGAAAGTGTCTCGAACCGGTGGGCCTATAGCGCCAGCTGCAAGTCGTGGTCGGTGATAGCGCCCTCGGTAATCAGCGTGCGTTCGGCGCGTCCGTAGAAGTGCTGCCCAATCTCGAGTGCGCCACTCGTAAAGATGTCCGGGCGGTAGACGGACATCACGGCTGCCAGCAACCTGATATGGAAACGCGTCTCGATACACGCCTCGACCGTCCTGGTAGCGAGTACCCACTCGATGAGCTCATCAAACAGAGGCTCGAGATCTCTGGCAGTTTCGACTCGATCCAGGAGCCGGTCGCGTCTCACCAGCAGTTCATTCACGTCGTACCGGGAGTCTTGTCGCGTCATTCGAAGGAGCATGTGGAGTTCGCGCTCGAACATTTCGTGCCGGGGATCGTCTGGGGTTGGGGGCGGGGGCGGGGTGCGATGTGCGTCTCGAACTGCGGCCAGCATGGTGTGCGTCCGGTCGAGCGTGATCGTCACGTCGCCTTGATCGTCGATCGAGACGTCGATCTGGCTTTCCTTGAGGCGCGAGTCTTCCCGACCGCCCTGCGCTCCGCTCATGGTCTCATCGTATCGCCTTCCGCCCGGGATCGCGAAGGACTCCGGGTGCCATTGTTCGGGACTTCAATCGAGCCAGCCCACCCGGCACCACGATCGTTGTTCGCACGATGGGCATCGCATCCAGCGGTTAAACCGGATGAGGGGCACCCAGACGCTTACCCGGAGTATTCGTGTGATGGCTTCACCGAAGGGAATTCGTCGGTGTTCGCCGCAAGCCGAGCATTCGACGACCACGGTTCCTGGCCGGGGCGTCGCGGTTGAAAACAAGGCTTGCCTGCCCGGCAGGCTGTCGTCAACGGGTTGGGAAGTTGGCGCAATGTCGAACAGTGCTCGTTTGCCTTGCGGATCGTCGATGGTCACGGGTTCTCCAGGTTGTGGGCCAATTCCCGGTAGGCCTCCGAGGCTTTGGACCGGCGTGCATGCTGTAGTACGGACATGCCACGGGCAGGAGCTTCCGCCACTCGAACGGTCTTGGGAATGGGCGGGTCGAGGACGTTGATACCGTATCGCTTTGGGAGGTCTTCCACTACCTCACGGGCCAGGCGAGTGCGGGAATCGAACATGGTGGCAACCGCCCCCAAGACGGCGATCTTGCTGTTGGTGAAGTTACGAACGTCGTTGATTGTCTCCAACAGTTGGCCGACTCCCCGGTGGCTGAGCGTCTCGGCCTGGAGAGGGATCAGCACTTCTCGACCTGCGGTGAGTCCATTGATGGTGAGAATCCCGAGCGACGGGGGACAATCGATCATGACCATGTCGTAAGAGCTGATTACCGGTTGGAGAGCTTTGGAGAGTACGTATTCACGGCCTGTCTTGGTCAGGAGATGAATCTCGGCACCGGCCAAGTCGATGGTGGAGGGGAGCAGGTAGAGGTCTCCAGCCTCGACGATCGCTTTGGCAGCCGTCGTGCGGCCGAGCATGACGTCGTGGATCGAACGCTCCAGGGCTTCGGAGTCGACGCCCATCGAATAGGTGAGGCACGCCTGTGGGTCGAGATCGACGAGCAGAACCTTGCGGCCCAGTTCGGCAAAAGCCGACCCCAGAGACTGGACGGTGGTGGTCTTGGCCACTCCGCCCTTCTGATTGGCGACGGCGATTACCCGGGTCATGACGCGATTGTAGGGACGGAACCGGGGGCCCGATAAGCGTTCGCCTATTCAGTCCGCGGGTTCGAGATTGAGTGCCGCCGAATTGATGCAGTAGCGGAGACCGGTCGGTTGCGGGCCATCTTCGAAAACGTGCCCGAGATGGGAGTCGCATCGTGCGCAACGGACCTCGGTCCTGGTCATACCGTGACTGGTGTCGACGAGTGTTTTCACACGGTCGTCGGCGGTGGGCTCCCAGAAACTGGGCCAGCCAGACCCCGATTCGTACTTGGTCTCCGACGAGAAGAGCTCGGCTCCGCACGCAACACACCGGAAGGTTCCATCTTCCTTGGTGTGCACATAACCGCCCGAAAAGGGAGGCTCCGTTGCACCCCGGCGGGTCACCGCGAATTGCTGCGGTGTCAAACGAAGGCGCCATTCCTCCTCACTGGTGGGAAGTTGGTCGTCGGGGATCTCAGGCGGCATAGTGGCTCCTCATAGGTTTGCAGCTTCAACACCAACATGGTTGTTCTCGTTCCATTCCCTGCCCATGGCGATCAAAAACCCTGTAGCGCGTTCGGTTCGGGGGTATCGATCCGTCAGTGTTTGGAATGCCGCTCCATGCCCGGGTTCGCGAAGGTGGGCCAGCTCGTGGACGATCAGATAGTCAAGTACCCAGCCCGGAAACCCGGCCACGCGACTGGAGATTCGGATGGTACGGGTCCCCGGCGTGCAAGAACCCCATCGTGTCGTTTGGTTGTGAACCCACCGGATCGAATCCGGCGTTGGAAGGTCATAGAGGCGTGACAGTCGCCGGGCCCGCTCGGTCAAGTCGATTGGCGCGGATGCGGCCCGCAGCTCGAACTTCGACTTCATCAAGCCGACCCAATAGGTTTCCTCCGACCGGCTCATAGTTGCGGGTATGGCAACTCGTAACACGTCGCCGACGAGCCGAGCTTGCACCGTTTTCTTGCGACGGTCGCTGCGGACAACTTCGATGTTCACGATCGGCGATGCTACCGGTCATCAGCGACAAACGGTGAGTTCGGGAGGTCTCCGAGATGGGGTTCAGCACACGCCGAAGCGATCGAAAGGCAGGTGGCGCCCCTGCCGTCGCGCCGCAAACCAAGATTCGCACTATGCTAACAATTGCAAGCACAGGAACGCGATGCAATCGATCGACCTTCCCCAACTGACCCCGGTTGAACTGACCCTGCCCAACGGCCAGGCGGTTCTACTACGCCCTCTCGGTCCAGACGATCGGGAAGGACTCGCTGTGGGCTTCGAGCGGCTGTCGGCCGAGAGCCGCTACCGGCGTTTCATGACCCCGACCCCGCGACTCACCGCCAGTGATCTGACCTATTTCAGCGAGATCGACTATCGGAATCACTTCGCCTGGGGTGTCCAGGTCGTGAAGCCGGATGGGCTCGACGGTGCTGGGGTGGCTCGATATGTTCGCTTGGCCGAGGACCAGGATGCGGCCGATACGGCCTTTACGGTATTGGACGAGTACCAGGGGACGGGCATCGGCGGTGTGCTGTTCCGGGCCCTGGCCATCGCCGGTCGAGCAAATGATGTCCGGCGATTCCACTTTGATGTGCTGGCCGATAACCGGCCGATGCTAAAGGTCCTCGAAAAGTTCGGAGTCCCGGTGGATTCGGTGTCGTCCGGCATCGTCCACAGTGTCCTCGACTTGGACTCGTTCGTGGGTGGCCTGGATTCGTGGCCGCCCGCCAGGGCCCTCTCCGATCTAGCCAGAGCGGTTCGTTCCCCCCTCCATACCCCGTAACGAACGCTGTAGTCATCAGGCCCGTTAACATCGTCACTTCACAGCAGATCAGGGTGGAACTCCACGAGAGCGCCACCGTGGGCTGTGGCCGTGACCGCGCCGGTCAGTTTGGTGTCAACCCGCCTGTGCGGCATCACGATGCATATTTCACTAGGAGAGGTCTTGACAATGGGCGATGAGCGCAAGTGGGTGTACGGGTTTGACGAGGTCGAGGCTGCCGAGGCGTACATGGGGGGCTCCTGGGACGGGGTCCGTGGATTGATGGGAGGCAAGGGCGCCAACCTCGCTGAGATGACCAGGGTCGGGGTACCCGTTCCGCCCGGCTTTACCGTCACTACTGAGGCCTGCAATGCGTACCTCAAAGCAGGCGCGAAGTTCCCGGGAGAGATGTGGGAGCAAGCCCTCAGTGCCCTGAAACACGTTGAGGAGCAGACGGGGAAGACATTCGGCGAGGCCTCCAACCCCCTGTTGGTGTCGTGTCGTTCCGGAGCCAAATTCTCGATGCCCGGAATGATGGACACCGTCCTCAACATCGGTCTCAACGATGATGTAGCGGTTGGAATGGTGAAGTTGATCGGCGACGACCGGTTTGTGTACGACTCGTACCGCCGTTTGGTGCAGATGTTTGGGACGGTGGTGCTGGGTCTCGAATCCGAGCCATTCGAAGAGGTCCTTTCCGAGTACCGCAAGCACCACAAGGTGGACAACGACGCCGCCCTCCCGCCTGAAGCCCTGAAGGAGGTTGTCGAGCGTTTCAAGGTGTTGGCCCCGGCCTTTCCCCAGGATCCGATCGATCAGCTCCGACTGGCCACGGAGGCGGTCTTCAAGTCGTGGAACGGCAAGCGAGCGTTTGACTACCGGAACGCCGCCAAGATCGCTCACGACCTCGGTACGGCTGTGAACATCCAGACGATGGTGTTCGGCAACATGGGTATGGACTCGGCGACCGGTGTCGCGATGACCCGGGATGCCACCACGGGTGAGGACCACATCGAAGGCGACTTTCTGATCAACGCCCAGGGCGAGGATGTGGTGGCGGGAACCCGCCCCACCAAGGCGATGGACGACATGGCCGTCGAAATGCCCGGGCTGTACGAAGAGTTTCGGGCGATCGCCAAGAACCTCGAGAACCACTATCGCGAGATGCAGGACATGGAGTTCACCGTCGAGCGGGGCAAGTTGTGGATCTTGCAGACGCGCGACGGGAAACGGACGGCACAGGCGGCGGTCCGGATCGCGGTCGATCTGGCCGAGGAAGGCCTGATCACCAAAGAAAACGCCGTCATGAAGGTGACCCCCGACCAGGTCGACTTCTTCTTGCACCCCCAATTCTCCGTTGAGGCAAAAAAGGCGGCGGTCGATGCTGGATCGCAGATCGCCACCGGGCTCAACGTGTCGCCGGGGGCCGCCGTCGGGGTCGTTGCCTTTGATGCCGATCTCGCCGAAAAATGGTCGAAGGAGGACGGCAAGAAAGTCATCATGGTGCGGCCGGAGACGAAACCGGACGACGTGCACGGAATGCTGGCCGCTCAAGGCATCCTCACCAAGTTGGGCGGTCGGACCAGTCACGCGGCATTGGTTGCGCGCCAGTTCGGCAAGCCCGCTGTAGTAGGCGTCTCCGCACTCGACATCGACATGGCCAACCGGCAGATGAACGTCGATGGCAAGGTGATCAACGAAGGCGACTGGATATCGATCGACGGGACCATCGGTGAAGTGTTCCTCGGAGCTCTCGACACCGTGATTCCCGATCTTTCGGACCCCTGGCTTAGCAAATTGCTCGGCTGGGCAGACGAATTCCGGACTCTGGGGGTCTGGGCCAATGCCGACTATCCGCTCGACGCTCAGCGCGCCCGTCAGAACGGGGCGGAAGGTATCGGTTTGTGCCGGACCGAGCACATGTTCTTCGAGCCGGAGCGGATACCGGTCGTGCAGAAGATGATCACCACAGAATCGGACGAGGAACGGCGCCAGGCCCTCGACACGCTGCTTCCGCTGCAGCGGGAGGATTTTGCCGGCTTGTTCCGGGCTATGGACGGGTATCCGGTGATCATTCGCCTCATCGATCCGCCGCTGCATGAGTTTCTCCCCGCCTTCGAGGATCTGACCGGCGAACTCGCCCAGCTGCAGATCAAGACGGCCGCCGGTGACGACGTCGCCGCACAACTGGCCGATACCCAGGACATGCTCGAACGGGTGGAAGCTCTCCGAGAGGCGAACCCCATGTTGGGAACTCGCGGGGTGCGACTCGGGATCATGATGCCCGATCTGACGAAGATGCAGGTCCGGGCCATCATCGAGGCCGCTTGCATCGTCTCCCAAGAGGGTGTGGACGTCCATCCGGAGGTCATGATTCCGCTCACCAGTCATGTCAACGAGCTCAAACGCCAACAGACGGTCCTGGAAGCGGAAGCCAAAGTGGTGATGGAGGAGCAGGGAGTCGATGTCGACTACAAATTCGGCACCATGATCGAGATCCCGCGGGCGGCGATTACTGCGGCCGAGATCGCCGAATACGCCCAATTCTTCTCATTTGGCACCAACGACCTGACCCAAACTACGTTCGGGATCAGCCGTGACGATGCCGAATCCGGATTCCTCATCGACTATCTCAGCGAGGGAATCCTGGCCGAGAATCCGTTCGCCTCGATCGACGAGCCGGGAGTCGGCAAATTGATGGAGTGGGCAGTGGAGCAGGGTCGGGCCACCCGTCCGGATCTCGAGGTCGGCATCTGCGGAGAGCACGGTGGCGATCCAAAATCGATTGATCTGTGCCACCGGTTGGGCCTCAACTACGTGAGTTGCTCGCCCTTCCGGGTGCCGATCGCTCGCCTCGCCGCGGCCCAGTCGGCCATTATCCACAAATAGGTTCTTGTGTGAGTTTCCTGCCATATGCGCAGGTCTGTCACGCAAGGTCTGGATAAGGGCAGCTTGCCGGTTGGTTCAGGTTTCGAGTCCTCGGGCCGATGTTGTGGTGTGCTTGGAGAAGAGTTCACCAGCGTGCTGGCGGGTGCCCAATCGGGGGCCGAATGGGCCTGGCGGCGTCTGTACGAAAGCGTGGCCGGCCAGGTGATCGGCTACCTCCGCCTGCGGGGAGCACGAGAACCCGAGGATCTGCTGGGGGAGGTGTTCGTTCAGGTTGCCCGCAATCTGGGCACCTTCGAAGGCGACGAACGAGGCTTCCGGGCCTGGGTGTTCACGGTGGCCCACCATCGACTCGTCGACGAGCGTCGCTACTACAGTCGGCGACCCGTGGGAGCGATTGACGCACAAGAGCAGCCGGGAGGCAACGTCGAGGAGGAGGCACTCAGGGTCATCGGCGACCAAGGCGTCAGGAAGATGCTCGCCCTGCTGTCATCCGACCAGCGAGA
>Ga0224512_10003265_pt1 | contig 14364 bp, 15 predicted proteins | sample SF_May12_sed_USG_4_FD_169103 | JGI IMG/M metagenome (GOLD analysis project Ga0224512, IMG submission 169103) | Sediment microbial communities from San Francisco Bay, California, United States - SF_May12_sed_USGS_13 | ecosystem: Environmental > Aquatic > Marine > Sediment | place: USA...
CGGCATCAACTTGTCAAGTTCTGAGAAATTCACCGTATGCGGATTAAGCCCATCCATAGTAAGAGCAGACTGGATTGTGCGAGTTTCAATGCAGTTGCTCGGATCCGCGGCCATCGCAGAAAAAGTTTGCAGAGGCCCTCTGCCGGCCTCTCTTAATAGGGTTCGAGCGACGGCCACCACCGAACCAGAGTCCATGCCGCCACTCAGCATCGATCCGACCGGCCCGGCGCAGCGCAGTCTGCAGCTTACCGCCCCAGTGAACACCTCAAGAAAGGTCTCGGCATAGGCATTATCGGAAGGCAATTTCAGTTCGGGACGGGGCTCAAGTGTCCAGTAGCGCTCGATGCGAACACCTTCGTCGGAAACAGTCAGACTATGCGCCGGCGGTAGCCGGTAAACCTCCTCGAAAAAAGTGCTTGTGTTATCAATGCCTTCAAGTTCCCTGACCAGGAAATCGGCAATCCGCCCCTCATTAATCCTACAGGGCGTTCGCGGCACGATCAAAATTGCTTTAGGCTCCGAAGCGAAAGCAAGAAAGCGTCCTGGCGCATGGTAGTAATTGAACGGCCGTATCCCAAACTGGTCGCGAGCGCAGAACATCCTGTGCTGTCGCCCGTCCCAGATGGCGAACGCAAAATCGCCCAGGAGCCGCTGAACGCACGCGCCGCCCCACTTCAGATAGGCCATCAGGATGATCTCTGCATCGCCGATGGTCGCGTCCCGCTCACGCAGCCCTAAGGCGGCAAGGAGTTCGTCTCGGTTATCGAGACGCACATCGGCGGTGATGACGCAGCCGGACGCGGCATGTTCCAGGGGCAGGCGTTCAAATAACGCTTCGGGCGTTGTGGCCAGCAGGGTGTGGCCAAGCCCGACTGGACCGGCATGCCACAGGCTTGTGCCCTCCGGCCCCCGGCGAACCAGGGTCGAGGCCATGGACTGCAGGTCACCAGCAATCGCAGGCGCTCCATCCAGATTAAAGAAACCAAAGATGCCACTCATGGGGTCAGGACACGCCAGTTAGAAAGGGATCAGTCAATGCAGATACGCCCTTCGCAACGGCGGAGGCCTTGTTACTGGACCCGACTTTAAAATGCACCCTAGCGTGCATTTTTCTGACGCCCCTGGTGATCCGGGCACACATGCCCAATCCCGCAATTAGAATTCGCGCTTTCCGGAGTGTCGTGTTGACCTCTATTATACAGAATTGGTCTCGAATGGCCTGCCTTCTGAAACTTGCCATGCTTAGCAAACTGGTCGCTTCCCCCTTGAACACGGACGTCCCCGCCTCGACGCCAGCCTTTGATCTCGTTGTAAGCCTGCTGCGGGCGCGCTTCGACGCTTCCGGCGTGTTACTCGATTTGCCATTAAAGCCCAAGTTTCTGGAGGCTATCGATCTTGCCGGCCGTCACGGCATCGCCGCCGCTCTCGCCGGCGGGCTCAAAAATCTGGTCAGCGCCGGAAAGGCTTGGGACGATCTCGTGCCATTTTTGGACGCAATCGAAGCCTGGAATGTAAAGCAAAATGCACAGCTTCGCAAATCTGCCCTGTCGCTGGCCAGATGCCTCGAAGAGGCTGGCATACGATGCGTCAACCTGAAAGGTGCGGCATTCCTGTTTGACAAACAGGCGGACGCTGCTTGGCGCGTGGTTGGAGACCTCGACGTTCTCGTGCCGATCGAAAGCGTTGAGGCAGCAGCTGATGCACTACTTGCCAAAGGCTATCGCCTGGCGACCGATTCAAATTTCAGTACCGTAGCGAGGAACGGCGTTGGTTCGCCAACCACCGCTGCGGCTTATAACCCGACTTATCATCACCATTATGCACCCCTTTATGACGAAACCAATAATGTCCTTGTCGAGCTTCATGCACGCTTGATGAAGAACCGAAGCGATGAGCTTTTGCAGGCGCATGAGGTTTTTGCCAAGGCTATTCCGGTGACCATCGAAGAGCAGGCGCTGTTGATCCCAAGCCCCGAGCACCGGATGATCCATTGCATCGCCCATGCCCAGATCAGCAATTGGGGCTACGCGCTGCGGCAGATCAGCCTCAAGGAGGTGGTCGATGCGGCAGAACTTGCATCACAGTACGATATCGATTGGGCAGATGTCCGCCGCCACTTTGCGGCTGTTGGAGCGATCAGCAAACTCGTGGGGTTTGCGTGTGCGACGACGACACTTACGGGCATATCGATCGACTTGGATGCAGCCGACATCCGTGCCGGCGAGCGCTGGGCCCTGAAGGCTATTGCAGCGCTCCAGAGGCCGCCAGCGGTATGGAAAACATCGCTTCGCGTTCTTGCTCAGTATACGCGGGTAATAGCAAGAAATCCAATCCGTCTGGCCATTGTCTGGAAGACCCTGAAGGATCCACAGGGGTGGCGGGAGAAAATTCGCACGAATAGGCGTAGGCTAGGCCGCGCCGATCATGAGCCCTGACCCCGGCAGGTAAGCAGAACCCTGATTTGGTGCCCACGTCTGGCGCCTCATCAGCAAAGTGCAAACAAACGTGCATGCTTTGCTGGTGCACTGTCGTTCTCGGTGATCGAGGACCTCAGCCCCTATTGTCAGAATCCGGGCTAACGCCCCATGGCTTGGCATATTTCTGTGTGAGGTAAGCCAGATCGTCACCGGTGTTGAAACGGATGTTCAGATAGGCCATGTCATAAGGATTGCGCACGTGAAGAACCCGCAGATCACGGTTGTAGACTGTTACCAGATTGCCCTTGGCGCGAGTAAAGAAATCGGCATGGACAACGCGCTTGAGTGCCGGATCCCAGTCCACCAGGCGGATCCGATCGGTTCGGGCGACAAAGAAGTCGGCGACTTTGTCATAAACCTCCAGGCCAGCTATTCGTTGCCCGGCGGGCACAAGTGAAGCGACAGAGCTTTCGAACAAGTCCGGGTGGCGATAATCGCGGGTGATGTAAAGCGGCAAATCGATCACCATGCCGCCCATAATGTCGATATTGCTGCATCGTTCCATGAGGTCGAGTGCCCGCGGCAAGTCCGTACGATTGAAGAAAACAAAATCATCATCCAGGTTGAGCACATACTTGGTCTCAACCAGGCTGAGGCCCTTGCTTCGTCCGGCACCGAGTCCGCTGTCATAGGGCATGATGTGGGTGGTCACGCCCGGCAGCGGCACAGGATCGCGGCTATCATCGATAACGATAATCCGGAGGTCGGGATAGAAGCGACGGATGCTTCGCACCAACGACCGCAAGCGCCGGGGACGCTCAAAGGTCTTTATGATGGCCGTCACATTCCTTAGGTCTGCGGCCGGCTTGACCGCGCTCAGTGCATCGACCACCCGATAAGCGATGAATTCTGCATTTAGCAATCCCAGATAGAGCGGCTGGGCAACTGCCCGCATGGGGCCATGCACCAGCCAGCGGTAAGCCAATTCCTTCTGCTTTGCCGTAAGCGGCTTCAAAATCTGCCTCTTGGCTTTTGCTGTGATGAAAGCCGATATCGACGAGGCATTGTCAAATCCATCCCCTGAGGTAATAGACGACGAGGCCCACCCATTCATTTATCACCTTTGTTGTGCTGTCGAGGGCACCAGCATCAGGCAAAAGCGAAAAGGGAAATCTTGTGGGAAAAGTGCCGGCGACGGCGTCAGTCGAGGCGGGCATTATGATGTAGCCCTGCCTGACAAAGGTGTTCAAGGCGCGCTGCATGTGACGCGCTGATGTGACCAGCAGGCCCTTGGCAAACTTTTGCCGGTCCCAGATTGATTTGCTGAAGAGTGCATTTTCATAGGTGTTACGACTTTTCGTCTCGACCAGGACGGCGTCTTCGTCGACACCAAGGTCGCGAAGAAGCTGCGTCATCGCCTCTCCTTCTGAAGCTTCTCCTCGCGTCCAAGCGACGCCGCCGCCTGTCACCAGGATCCATTTGACCTTGCCCGCCCGCCACAAGCGCACCGCATGTAATATCCTGTCAGATGACTCGCTCAGATCATAATAGGGATTGTCGGAATTGGGCGGTCGCACTCCTCCCCCCAACACGATCGCGACATCGGCTTCAGGCGCGTCCTGAGCCAAGACCGGCGGGTAGCGCGCCTCCAACGTCCACAATGCAAAACTTGCAAACAGTGGTGTCGAGCAAATCCACAAGATCGCCAAGGCTGCAAACAGGCAGGCTGAGCCAGTCCTTCTCCAGCCCCATGATATAGCAATGATAAAAATAAAACCCGCTGTGAGGCTGAAGCCCAACGGGTAAATGAACACCGACAGCAGGTTATCAATAAACAGGGCAAACTCTCCAATTCAGGCTTGGCCAACGTGACATTTCTGCCAGTTGGCCGGCTGTCGAGTTGGGTATTTGCAACAGTCTTTGCCGCCAATCGATCACGACTTTGCATACCTGACGCCGGGGCTTTTTAAGTCATCTGTATTTATCAACTCAATGCAGGCAATCTCTAAGGCTAACCCAGACCGATGACGGCAATCTTTGCGTCCTTAGGATTATGCAAGTGGCATCTTCAACCATGTGGCCCATGAACATCAATTCATTATGTTAGATTTGAGGAACTAGGTTTGGCCGGTTCGGCTCAATCCACCGTGAGCCTGGCTATCACAAGCCGGAAGAACAGGAAAAGCACTGCCGCGACTGCAATGCCGGCGCAGCCGGCGGCAAAATCAGAAAATTCGCCATGCCGGGAAGGCGAAAACAGCTGGAAGAGCTCGATGGCAGCAGCCGTAATCGCCAGTACCCCGATGACCCGCCCCATGGATGACCACAACAGGAAGCCGATGAGCGACAGCACACCAAAGGCGCCGACGTGAAGAACAACGTCGTTGAAGCCCACAATCAGACGATGATCGGGCAACGGCGCATCACTGATCACCCCGAAATAGGCCACCAAGCCCGCAACGACGATTAGAGCGCCGATAAGGCCGCGACGCCAGCGCCCTTCAAGCGGTAACGACAAGGAAAGAGGCTCTTTCTTGGTTTCAGCGGGCGCCGATGCCACGGACCATGATGCGCAGGGTCTTAAGGGTGATCAGGACATCGAGCCAGGGAGAAAAGTTCTTAATGTAGAAAAAGTCATAATGGAGCTTGCCCAACACCAGATCCGCATCGGTCACATGGCCCTGGTTGATCTGCGCCCAGCCGGTAATGCCCGGGCGCACTACGTGCCGGTAGACGTAGAATGGAAGCTCGCTCTGATACCACTGTGACAAGGCAACTGCTTCGGGCCGCGGTCCGATAAAACTCATTTCTCCACGCAGGATATTGATCATCTGCGGAAATTCATCGAGCCGCTTGCTTCGCAGCCACCGACCTACGCGCGTTACCCGATCATCATCATCGACCGTCATAACTTCGTGCGGCGCAGCGTCACTCTCGATCCTGTCTGGTTCATGCTTCATGGTGCGGAATTTGTAGACGGTAAAGGTCTTGCCTCTGTAGCCGACACGCTCTTGCCGGAAAAAAACAGGTCCAGGAGAATCCCACCGAATGGCAACCGCGATCACCAAGAAAAAGGGCGATAAGCACGGTATAAGAATCAGGGCGCCAATGAGATCAAAAATCTTCTTGGCCCCGACATAGGCAAGGCCCGGAATAAGGGAGCCAAAGGTGTTTTCCGACAGATGTTCAATTTCGACCCGTCCGGTTAGCGCTTCATAAGCCTGCTTGGAATGGAATACGGGAATGCCAGCAAGTGACACATCGGCGATGAAGCGTTCCCATTCGGGCCCGACATTAGCTCGCAGATCCGCGACCACGCCATTGACAATATCGCCATTAATCCGCGGCTCCTTGAGCATGCTCCATTCCACACTTGGCAATGAAACAAGCCTGTCAACTGCGCCGCCTGGAATAATGGCGAATTTTGGTATTTTTGCCCGCAAAGTCCAAAAATAGATTAAATAAAACCAAACGATACTGATTATAAAACTTGTCAAAAATAGATAACCGCTGTAATTAACTCGCGAAAAGAGTAGTACAAAGGCACCCAAACCGTACCAAACGGCAACAGTTACAAAAATGAAAGATCCTTCTGTGGCATTGGGAAATTTCGATAGATTTGTGAATGTAAAATAAGACAACAGTATAACCGTTGATACGACCAGCAGCGTAGTATTCAGCCATGCATCCCGAAATGTAACTTCCGTCGCCAAAATCCTCCAATACGCAGGAGCAAACGCGGCCACCAAAATGCCTCCGATGACCTGAAAACTCGGCTTAGCAAGCAGCAAGCGCCAATCACGCCGACCTAGAAATTCAGTGGATGGCTCCACAGACTGACTCAATATAGACATACAAACACGCTTCGCTAATGTTACGCTAATTTCCTACCCCAATCTTTCCATTGCCCCAACTATTCCAAATTATCCAATCACTTTTCAATAGCTACCGCACTCCGGGTGACAATTCCCAGGTGAATTGGGCCTTAAAATGGCGACTTCTGCGGTGGGCAATAGCGAACACCGCCGGCAAAGAATGGGCAGCTCCGTCACAATGGATTGGGTTTGTTCTGCCAAATCATGTTTGAATACAATCTATGATTGAACAACAGGCAATCCGCGATAAGATAGAGAATACAAATTTCACTTGGGTCTTTCAGCTGGCGTTTCGATCAGGCCGCGGGCGCTGTCAGCGGACAGGAAGCGCTCAGTAAATATCGCGCAGAAGCGTTTTCTTTCGTGACAAAGCGCGATGCTCGTAGCGATCGATGCGCCGGTATTGATCCAGCAGCTCGCCCAGGTCTGGCTCGTTCGATGCATTATTGAATAGCTCGGCTTTTGCTGCGCGCGCCCTGACTATGAGGGATTGCAACTCGGCGATTTCCCGGGCCCGTTCGCGTGCGATAATGGATCGGTTTTGTCCTTCGCAAAGAACCGCCAAAAGCTTTTCCGCTATCGCATTGGTTTCTTCATCAGCCGCCACTGCCGCCAAGCCATGCTTTACGGCATTTTTGCTGACCTGCCCCTTGCCGACCATTGTGCGTGGGCCAGTGCTCTTTTAAGCGTTCAGCTTATTGGCGACGATCTGTTTGTCAGTTGCCAACAGACTGGATCCCGCTTTTTGTGATTTCGAATTCAGCGTCCGTTACATCCCGCAAACGACGGGCGACAGTGTCGCGCCGGCGCTCGATTTCACGCAGAACCGAATCCCGGCGGTGCCCCAAATTGGCGATCAAGCCCTCAAGTTTTGTAAATTCGTCCATGCGCCTGCGATATACCACGGCATGAATCTGACGAAGGTCAACGCCCCGGGTCTTCAAAAACTTGAGAACAATCTTTCGGCGAAATGCATTGCCGGAGTTCCAGTGCGCGATGAGGCGGTCTTTCTTGATTTCCAAATCATACCATTCGTGGTCTGCGCTTAGAATATCCTCTACAAGATCGCCCAGCCCCTGGCCGGTTTCACGCTCGACGATACCGTCTCGCATACCTCGAAGCCGGCGCATTTCCCATACAAGATTGGTTACATCCGCGACCCAGAGCCACTCGACAGCATCCTTCGGTTTCACCGTCTCAGCCAGGCGATGAAGCAGGGCGTCATAATCGGCCGCGATCTCTGTTTCCAGGAGCGACGGTTTTCCAATGAAGTCGACAATATCGTCGGGAACAACCAGCGCCGGACTGATCGCTGCAGCAACGACTGCCTGAATTTTTTCCATAAATCACCTTACAAATGTTCATATTTTAAACTTCTTATGATCATGCTTTGTACCATATTGCCTCGGAAATTTCCAGTCCCTGCAAGCGAAACGTGTCACTCAGTCGTTGTCGGAAAGAGGTTTCGAAAGTTTGACGCCGGGGCCGGTCGATCCATCACCGTCGATGAAGATGATACCAGCCTCTTCTAGCGTTTTTTTTAATTTCCAAATCGTGTTGCTCATTCCGCGAAGTACGCTTTGTTGCGCTTCTAGCCTCCGTATCGTCGCAATTCCGACCTCGGCCTTTTTGGCAAGCTCCAATTGGTTCCAGCCGATCAGCGCTCTTGCCGCCCGGAGTTGACCGGCGAAAAGCATCAGTTGTGTCTCAGGAGATGATACCTATCACGTATCATTAATGTTGACAAATTTATAAACATGATCTATTTTATATCAAATTGACATGGAGTTAAGCATGGCAGGCCGCTTGGAATTGATTGGCGAGGTTAGCCGATTCGAGCATCTGCGTCGTCATTTGATCGAGACGTATCCCGAAATCGATTATGAAACGCTGTTCGACACCCTCGAAGGCGCAACCAGTCTCAACGAAGCCGTCGGTGCAATCGTCAGATCCGCCGTTGATGACGAGAGCCTCGCTGAAGCGCTAAAAGCGCGGGTCGAAGGCATGCGCGAGCGGTTATCACGTATTCAGCATACGGCATCGAAAAAGCGCCGCGCCGCGCTTGAGGCAATGGAACAGGTCGATCTTCGGAAAATCGTTGAGCCGGATTTCACAATCTCAGTCCGCCCCTGCTCACCGACCGTGGTGGTGACCTGCGAAGCAGAGGTCCCGGACAACTACAAAGTCCCGCAGCCGCCCAAGATTGACCGGCGCAAAATCCTCGATGCGCTCAAGTGCGGCACGGATGTTCCAGGTGCCGTTCTTTCGAACAGTCAGAACACCCTCTCAGTCAGGACCAAGTGACATGACCTTCAGCGAAACCCAGATCCGCAAACTGCGCCGGCGCCCGAGCCACAAATATATCAAGACCCGCGAAAGTGATGGGCGCGAGTTCCAGTATCTGGAAGGCTGGCACACAATTGCCGAGGCCAATCGGATCTTCGGCTATGATGCCTGGAACAGGCACACAGTCTGGTTTGATTGTGTCTGGCGCCAGGCCGTCGGTACAAAATTTGCCGCCGCCTATCTGGCCCGCGTTCGTATTGTCGTGCGAACCGACAGGCACCAGGTGATCCGCGAGGGCTCAGGTGCCGGCGAGGCCATCGCCTCAACACCTGGACAGGCCCATGAACTGGCGGCCAAAGCGGCCGAAACCGATGCCACCAAGCGGGCACTTTCCACTTTTGGCAGTCCCTTTGGCCTTTCCCTTTATGCCAAGCCAGAAAAGGACCTTCAGACCGAGCCATCCTCCAAAACAGAGTTCTCCTCGGAAGCGGACGTTGTACCGCCTGAAAAACCGATTCAGCCGCGGGTGAACGGCCATGCGGTCAAGACCGTAGCGAAGGCCTCCGCGCATCGCCCGGACACCATTGATAAAAGCAAGCTTACTCTTCCCGAGCCGAAGCGGATTCGTGACAGGTGTCACCTCAAAATGGTTGCCGCCCAGCCCTGCCTCATTTGTGGCCGCACACAATCCCAGGCGCATCACCTGAAGTTCGCCCAACCCAAGGCTATGGGACGTAAAGTCTCCGATCAGTTTGCCGTGCCGCTCTGTGTCGGTCACCACAGGGAAATCCATGCTTATGGTGACGAGAAGCAGTGGTGGCAAAAGCAAAAAATCAATCCCTTGGATGCTGCGCGGACACTCTGGCTTAAGACAGCCCGAGGGCTCGATGCCGCCGCGGACCCAATCGGCGCTGCGTTCAGGAACTGACACCGTGCAAAGACCGCGCAAAAGAATTTCAGGGCCTGCTCCGGCCTACTCAGAAGCATGGGTGGGAGACACACGAGATCTGTTCGGGCGGATCGGGTTTTGGTGCGAATGGCATTGGCTAATGTAAGCAATCCGTTGACATTCGTAAGCTATTTGCTTACATTGCATTGTGATTAGGACATTCCGAAGCAAGGCGCTCGCGGATCTATGGTCGAAAGGCCGTACGGCGAAGATCGATGCCAAGATGCAAATGCGCATCCTGATCCGCCTTGATCGTCTGGATGCCGCAACCGCACCGGAACAGATGAATCTTCCGGGTTTTGATTTTCATGCCCTGAAAGGTTTTATTCCGACCCGCTACACGGTTCACGTTAATGGTCCGTGGTGCATCACCTTTGAATTTGACTCCGGAGATGCTCTCCGCGTCGATTTCGAGCAATACCACTGAGGAGCCAAACCATGGCTGAATATGCTGCCAAGCGCGATCCGAACCGGTGCCCGACTCATCCCGGCGAATTGCTGCGCGAGGAGGTGATCCCCGCGACTGGCAAAACCAAGACCGAGATCGCCGCCCTCCTCGGTATTTCCCGCCAGCACCTTTACGATATTCTTGAGGAGCGTAAGCCCGTTTCCCCGGCTGTGGCCGTTCGCTTCGGCAAGCTCTTCGGTGATGGGGCTGGCGTCTGGGTGCGAATGCAGAGCGCCTATGATACCTGGCATGCTGAGCGCAAATTGGCAGCCGAAATCAAGAAAATACCGACGCTGAAGCCAGCCGCGGCGTGAGCACCACCGCAACCGCGAATATCGCACGCAATATCGTCAAAATGGTGTATCGATGCAGAGCTCAGTTGAGGAAAATGGAGCTCAAAGAATCCTGGAGCGTGTTCCGATCAGATTGCATCATATCCTGCTCCGGCGAAATAATTGCAGCTAGAATCAGCTAATGCTTAACTGCCCACAAAACCGGGGGAACTCCACCTCCAATAAACCAAACAGCTGGCGCTGATCGGATGGGATAGAACGTGATTGCAAACGCCGAAATAGTGTGCGGGCAAGGCCGCGAGCGCTGGTATGTCGCCCGTTCGCTGCCGCACAAAGAACACTCAGCAAAGCAGCGGCTGATAGCGCAAGGCTTTTGCACCTTTTTGCCGATGCAGGATCGAACATTGCGCCACGCGCGGCGACTAATGACGGTATGCCGTCCCGTGTTTCCTCGATATCTGTTCGTTCGTTTCGATCCCATGACAACCCAATGGCGCTCGATTAACGGTACGATCGGTCTTGATCGATTGATCATGCGAGGCGAACAGCCTGAGCCTGTTCGGCCCGGTATCGTGGAATCTCTGATCGCCTCCGTCGACGACCGCGACAGGCTGCAGTACCGCCAAACTTTGAAACGTGGCGACCGGGTACGGTTGCTGCACGGTCCATTTGCTGACCAATTAGGCGTCCTTGAATGCCTGGGCTCGAACGAACGGGTCCAAGTGTTGTTGTCTTTCTTGGGCGGACCGGTCCCGGTTCAAGTCGATCGGACGAGCGTTGTGCTCGTCAGCTGACCGGCATCAATGGCACGGGACGATCCCGTGCACTTGGGTTACATAACGGGGAAACTGCGTTTCACCCGAAGTGCGGCAGCGTGCCAATATGCTAATCGCGTCAGCGAGTTTGGAGTGCGTTGTGAATTTGAACCGTCGACGGCGCTAGATGTCATCTCCGATCTGCGGACCATGCCTGCCAAGCGATTTGAACAGATGAATTTGGATAACGAGAAGATTGCCGTGATCGGTCTTGGCTATGTTGGCCTGCCGCTTGCCGTGGAATTTGGCAAGAAAAGGCCGGTCATCGGATTCGATGTTCGAAAATCACGTATCGAAGAATTGCGCGACGGCCGCGACGGCACGCGCGAGACCGACGCACAAGAGCTAAGGGCTGCAAAATATCTTCAATACACCTCGTCCGTCGGTGATCTGAAAGGCTGCGGCGTTTATATCATTGCCGTGCCGACGCCAATCGACAAGGCGAACCGGCCGGACCTCAGCCTGCTCGAACGGGCCTCGCAAACCGTCGGCAAGGCGATGGGGCCGGGTGCGATCGTCATTTACGAGTCAACCGTTTATCCCGGCTGCACTACGCAGAACTGCGTGCCCGTGCTGGAACGCAATTCCGGCCTGACCTTCAACAAGGATTTTTTCGTCGGCTACAGCCCCGAGCGCGTCAATCCTGGCGACAGGGCGCACCGGCTTTCGACCATCACCAAGGTGACCAGCGGCTCCACACCTCAGGCGGCCGACGCCATTGACGCGCTCTATGCCTCGATCATCGAGGCCGGCACCCACAAGGCGCCATCGATCGAGGTGGCCGAGGCCGCCAAAGTCATCGAAAACACCCAGCGCGACCTCAATATCGCGCTGATGAACGAACTGGCGATCATTTTCCACAAGCTCGATCTTGATACGAACGAGATCCTGGCGGCGGCGGCGACGAAATGGAATTTCCTGCCGTTCAGGCCCGGCCTCGTCGGCGGCCACTGCATCGGGGTCGATCCCTATTACCTGACCCATCGCGCCCAGGAGATCGGCTACCATCCCGAAGTGGTCCTTGCCGGGCGGCGCATCAATGACGGCATGGGCGCGCATGTGGCCGACCGCATCGCCCGGCTGATGATGAAGAAGCAATTTCCGGTGGTCGGCTCGCGCGTGCTCGTGATGGGTCTTGCCTTCAAGGAAAACTGCCCGGATTTGCGCAATTCCAAGGTCATCGACGTGATCAGGGAGTTTGCGGCCTTTAACGCCTTGATCGACGTTTTCGATCCCTGGGTTGACGCCGAAGAGGCGCACAATGAATTTGGCCTTGAGCTGATAAAAGGTGCGCCCGGGGAAGCCTTATATGACGCCATCGTCATGGCCGTCGGACATCGCGAATTCACCGAAATGGGCGCCACGCGCATTCGTGCATTCGGCAAACAGGGTGCTGTGTTTTTCGATGTCAAAGCCGTCTTTGACAAGAGCCAGAGCGATGGCCGGCTGTAGATGAAGGTCCTGGTGACAGGCAATGCCGGCTTCATCGGCTTCCATACCGCCAAAGCGCTGGTGGAGCGCGGTGACACTGTCATCGGCTTTGACGTGGTCAACGACTATTACGATGTCGCGATCAAGGAGGCGCGGCTGCAGATCCTTGCGGAAACGGCACGCAAGACCAATGCCGGCTATCATTTTATTCGCGACAACCTCGCCGATCGCGACGCGGTCGACGCCTGTTTCGCCGAACACAAGCCGGACCGCGTCATCCATCTCGCCGCCCAGGCCGGCGTGCGTTACAGCCTTGAAAACCCGCACGCCTATGTCGAGGCGAATATCATCGCCTTCACCAATATCCTGGAAGCCTGCCGCCACAACGCCACGCCGCATTTAACCTATGCGAGCACGTCGAGCGTCTATGGCGCCAATACGAACCTGCCGTTTTCCGAGCATCAAGGCGTCGATCATCCGTTGCAGTTCTATGCCGCCACCAAGCGGGCGAACGAATTGATGGCGCATGCCTACAGTCATCTGTATCGCCTGCCGACGACTGGTCTGCGCTTCTTTACCGTATACGGTCCGTGGGGCAGGCCCGACATGGCGCTGTTTTTATTCACCAAAAACATTATCGAAGGAAAGCCAATCCAGGTCTTCAATCATGGCAACCATACCCGCGACTTCACCTATGTCGATGACATCGTTGAGGGTGTGATCCGGGTAAGTGACCGGATTGCCGAGCCGGATCCGGACTGGAATTCGAACGATCCCGACCCGTGTTCCTCCAATGCGCCGTTCCGTATCTTCAACATCGGAAACAATGCGCCGGCAAAACTCACCGAATATATCGAGGCCGCCGAAGAGGCGATCGGCAAGAAGGCGATCAAGGAGATGCTGCCACTTCAGCCAGGCGACGTTCCCGACACCGATGCCGACGTTTCCGAACTCGTGAAGGCAGTGGACTACAAGCCCGCGACACCGATTAAGGTGGGTGTGACAGCGTTTGTCGGATGGTATCGGCAGTTCTATCATGTCTGACGTGCCAAAATCGTCTGGCAATGTGATCACGGGGTTCAAGAGGCTTTATGGTCATCTCTCGGCCAGGCGTCGACGCCAGCTGTTTCTGGTCATGGCGCTTATGCTGGTTGGGGCGATCGCCGAACTTGCCACCCTGGGAGCGGTGCTGCCATTTCTGGCCCTGATCGCCGAGCCGGGCCGCGCTGCCGCCTATCCGGTTCTGCAATCGTTATTTGGCGCCCTGGGCTGGAGCAACCCGGATAACATACTGATACCGGCGACGCTTCTGTTTGCGGCAATCGCCCTGGGCGCCGGCGCGATTCGCGTTCTGCTTGCCTGGGTCAGCCAGAAGTTCGTGTTCCGGCTTGGCTACGATTTCAGCGTCGAGGTTTATCGGCGAACACTCTTTCAGCCCTACAGCTATCACGTCTCAAAAAACACCAGCGAACTGATCGCCGGGATCAACAAGGTCCAGATGGTGATTTTCAATATGCTGCTGCCGTTGATGCTGGGGGTCATCGCGGTGGTAATCTCCGCCTTTATTCTTGCCGCTCTGATCGCAATCGACGCCAAGATCGCCCTGCTTGCGGTGGCGGGATTTGGACTGATGTATCTGGGCGTCACCTATGCGACCCGCGGGCGTTTAAAAGCCAACAGCGCCACTATAGCGAATGCGCAAACCCAGCGTGTTCAGACTGTCGAGACCTCTGCGAAATTCGACTTTCATGCTGATTTGGCTATGTCGTTGGGATCGTTGGAACACCCGCGGGCTTTCGGGTTTCGGCGTCTGCATGGTTCGGCTGTTGGCAGCGTCTTCGCACGGCCGG
>Ga0224512_10003266_pt1 | contig 14363 bp, 11 predicted proteins | sample SF_May12_sed_USG_4_FD_169103 | JGI IMG/M metagenome (GOLD analysis project Ga0224512, IMG submission 169103) | Sediment microbial communities from San Francisco Bay, California, United States - SF_May12_sed_USGS_13 | ecosystem: Environmental > Aquatic > Marine > Sediment | place: USA...
AGAAACGGGGCCGTCCACACATGACAATGCCCGTGACCTCCATCGATTCATTCAAACCGACGGAATCACGACCCACTGAAATCCCTCAACTTCTTTTTCGTTCGGGCTCTTAGATCAGGTGCTCCGATGTCCCGAATGATTTGATGACGGACACTGACAATGCCGACCCGACAGCCGAAACGGGCGTTGGCGTGATCGCCGATTTTTCGGCAACGGGGTTGCGCGTCGCCGCGCATCATCGGATACTAGTTGTGCTAATTATAGAACAACCATATCAATTATCGGGCAATCTAACGGGTTGCTGCAACCAGCGTCAAACCGCCGGTTCGCAGCCGGCGAGCAAACGGGTCAGGAGCGATGGGGCCATTCGATTTTCCGACGGAAATTGACGACAAGATCGCCTATCGACGCGCCGTCGCATTGCTTCGCGAGAAGGCCATCGTGCTGCCGACATTCGGCCAGCTTGCGAACCCTTTTACGCTTCCCGATGCGCTCCGCGCGCAGCTCGGCTCTGTCGATCCGGACGCAGCCGATCCGGCGAATCTGTTTCGGGTGCATTGGCACAATGCCGCCGATCGGAAAAGCTTTTCGGATACGCCGGTGCACGTCGTGCTTCCGGAAAGCCTGACAGGCGTGCCGGCGAAGATCGTGGTGACCCTCGGAGCGCTGTTCCCGATGATCGGCTCGCACAAGGTGCTTGCCGCCTATTCCTGCCTTGCTCCGCGGCTGGTGACCGGCCGCTTCGACCCGGTCGGTCAACGGGCGATTTGGCCATCGACCGGAAACTATTGCCGTGGCGGGGTCGCCATCTCCCGGATTCTCGGTTGCCGCGGCGTTGCCGTGCTTCCTGAAGGCATGAGCCAGGAGCGGTTTGACTGGCTCAATTCGTGGGTGGCGGACGGGAGAGACGTCATTCGCACGCCCGGCACCGAAAGCAATGTGAAGGAAATCTACGACAAGTGTGCCGAGCTGGAGCGCGACCCGGGCAATGATATCGTCAACCAGTTCTCGGAGTTCGGCAATTATCTCGGCCATTTCGCCTGCACAGGGCCCGCGCTCGAGCGGGTGTTCGACAGCCTGCGCGAGAATGAGCCCGATTTGCGTCTTACCGGGTTCGTCGCGGCGAGCGGGTCGGCCGGGACATTGGGGGCAGGAGACTATCTGAAGGACAGAACTGGCGCGCGCATCGCCGTCGTCGAGCCGGCCGAGTGCCCGACGCTGCTCTACAATGGATACGGCGAGCACAATATCCAGGGCATCGGCGACAAGCATATCCCGCTCATACACAACGTCATGAACACCGACTTCGTAATCGCGGTTTCCGATGCCGCGACGGATGGCCTCAACGTGCTCTTCAACACCGATGAGGGGTGCCGTCATCTGTCGCAGCGCATCGGCGTGTCGGCCGAGACGATCGTGGCTCTGCGGTATTTCGGCCTGTCCAGCATCTGCAACATTCTGGCGGCCATCAAGCTCGCCCGCTATCTCGATCTGGGCGCCGACGATGTCATCGTGACCGTCGCCACCGACGGGGCGAGCATGTACGAGACGGAGAAGCAAGGCACGCTGGAGCGGCTCGGCTGGGACGGATTGGACTCCGACGGAGCCGCGCAGGTTTTCGGCGCACATTTGAAGGCGGTCGCCACGGATCACGTTCTGGAGACGACGCAGGTGGACCGGAACCGGATGTTCAACCTCGGCTACTACACCTGGGTCGAGCAACAGGGCATACCACTTGCCGATTTCGACCGGCGGCGTGAACAGTCCTTCTGGCGCCGGCTTCGCGATCTCATTGATGTCTGGGATCAACTTATCGTCCGGTTCAACGAGGAAACGCGGACAGCGGCCGCCTGATTAGGCCGAAGCCCGGGAGGAGACTGGCTCGTATCATGGCTGAAAGAACACTCACTACGCCGCACCTGGAGTTGCGGCGGGCTACGGCCGAACGCGACCGCGGCCTGAGGGAAAAGGTCATGTCACTGGAAGAGGCGGCATCCTTCGTTTCCGACGGTGATCATGTCGCGGTCGGCGGCTGCACGATGTCGCGCACGCCGACGGCGTTAATCTGGGCGCTGGTGCGGGCGAAGAAGAAGAACCTGACGGTTTCGCGCAGCATCGTGTCGTCCGAGGGCGACGTGCTCTACGGCTCCGGCGTCAGCGCGCACATCATCACCAGCTGGTTCAGCCAGGGTATCGTGTGGGGCGTTTCGAAGGTGATGCGCCACTACACCGAGAGCGGCCAGGCCCAGTTCGACGAATGGAGCCACATGGCGCTTGGATTGCGCTATCGGGCCGGCGCCATGGGAATTCCCTATATGCCGGTTCGTTCGATGATCGGCTCCGACGTCTGCGAGCGTCTGGGGGGCCAGGTGAAGGAGGTCGAGTGCCCGTTTACCGGCGAACGCCTGTTGGCCCTCCCGGCGCTCAATCCCGACATCGCGCTGATCCACGTTCAGCGTGCCGATGCCTATGGCAACGCCCAGTTGGACGGTCTCCAGTTCATGGATATCGACATCGCCATGGCTGCCAACCGCGTCATCCTGACGACCGAGCGGATCGTCTCCAACGACCAGATACGCCGCGCGCCGGACCAGACACGGATCCCCTTCTTTACCGTCGATGCGGTCGTCGAAGTCCCCTACGGCTCGGCACCGCACGAATGTTACGGGGTCTACGAGCCGTTCTTCGGACACATGGACGCCCTGGCCGGGCAGACCAAGGCGGACCCGGTCGAGGGCATAAGGAAATATCTCGATGACTATTATTACGGCCCAGCGAGCTGGTCGGAATATCTGCAGCGGATCGGCGTGGAGGCGCTCATCGACGCAGGCTGCCGTGGCCGGAGCATCTACAATGACTGAGCGCAAGAACTACACCGCATCGGAACTGCTCGCCGTCATGAGCGGGCGGATTCTCAAGGACGGCCAGATCGTATTTGCAGGCGTCGGCATACCATTGCTCGCCGCGACGCTGGCCCAGCGCGTCCACGCGCCAGGCCTGACGATCCTGTTCGAGGGCGGCGTGATCGGCCCATTCGTCGTGCCCGGACAATTGCCGCCATCGACCAACGAGCAGCGCTGCACGCGCCGCGCCAACATGGTTCTGCCGATCACCGACGTTCTGTTGCTGCTGCAGCGCGGTTACGTCGATGTCGGTTTCATGGGTGGCGCCCAGATCGACCGCTATGGCAATCTGAACAGCTCTTTCATTGGCGACCCTGAGAAACCGTCGATACGCCTGCCGGGGACCGGAGGCGGCAACGATATTTCAAGCCTCACCCAGATGATCGTGGCGATGAAGCATGAGAAACGCCGTTTCGTCGAAGCGGTGGATTTCATTACCAGCCCCGGCTTCATTAACGGCGGCAACAGCCGGGCGGAATGCGGCCTGATCGCCGGGGGCATGCACCGCGTGGTCACGGACCTGGCGATACTCGGCTTCGACGCCAAGACGAAAGAAATGCAGGTCGAGGCGCTTCATCCCGGCGTCGACCCGGAGGAGGTGAAGGACAACACGGGCTTCGACATCGCTATTGGCGACCATGTGGCGCGGACCGAACCGCCGCAGGAAAACGAACTCGCCGTGTTGCGCAGTCTCGATCCCGACCGGCTCTACACGGCCTGAGCGGGCATCCGGAACCCATCAAGATCATAAGGAAACGATATGGCACCGCATCAAACCCAGTATGGCATCGCGATGCGCAATTTCCAGACCTTTCCAAGCCTGCCCGACGCCCAAAAACTAATCGAATATGGCGTCCGCATGGAACAACTCGGATTTGAGTCGGTCTGGGTCTGGGATCACATTCTGCTCGGGGTCGATCCCCATTTCCCGATCATCGACGCGCTGTCGCTGCTGACTGCCGTCGCGGCGCGCACCAGCAAGATCAAACTCGGAACCGGGGTTCTCGTATTGCCATTGCGCAATCCGCTGATCCTCGCCAAACAGCTGTCCAGCATGGACCAGATATCCCAGGGCAGGCTTGTGCTCGGCATGGCTTCGGGCTGGTACAAGCACGAGTTCAACGCCGTTGGCATCGACTTCCATAAGCGCGGCAAAATCATGGATCAGAACTTGGAAATCCTGAACCGGTTGTGGACCGAGGACCAGGTCACGGGCAGTTACCCGCCGCATGAGATGAAGCGGGCGGTAATGTTCCCGCATCCCTATCAGAAGCCGCGCCCGACGATTCTGATCGGCGGCTATGTGGATTCGGTCCTGAAACGCGCGGCGCTGCACAGCGACGGCTGGCTGACCTATTTCTACACCGCCCAGAGCTTCGCTGAGGACTGGGCCAAGGTGCGGCGCTTCGCCGAAGAGGGCGGCAAGGATCCCGACACGTTGATCTCCTCCAATCAAGTACCGATCATCATCGGCGAGCGTAGCAAGGCCGAACCCGAGATGTTGGAATGGCTCAACACTGAGTGGGACTTTGCCAGCTGGAGCAAGTCGAGCCGCGACAGCGCCATCATCGGCACGGTGGACGAATGCGTCGAGCAGTTGCAGGCCCATGTCGCAACGGGCGTTGACCGGATCATTTTCGTTCCCTACCGGTACAGGGACGATCAGATCGACCTCATCGCCGAAGAGATCTTGCCGAAACTCAAGGCTCTATAGGGAACCTCTCGGGCCCTCATCCCTTGGACCCGCGGGCGGATTGCCGGCCAGGGATGGGGGCTTCTTTTTCATACCACCGCGGTGAGACGTGGGGAGACCGGCAGGATATCCGGTTGTCGGCACATGGCATCCTTGTTGGCGATGGTGCCATAAAGAGTGCTGCGCTGCATCGGAGTGCGTCCGGCCTGGCGAATGATCGCCTCGAGGCGATCCGGGCCCATTTCCTGGCCGTGGACCGCGCCGGCAGCCCGTGTAATTGACTCGTTCATCAGCGATCCGCCGAGATCGTTAACGCCCGCGGAAAGGCAGCGGGCCGCGCCCTCGGGCCCGAGCTTCACCCATGACGCCTGGATATTGGCGATGCCGGGATCAAGCGCCAGCCGGGCAATGGCGTGCATCAACACGGCCTCGCGCCAGCTCGCGCCGCGTCGCGCGCCGCCCTTGAGGTAGATCGGCGCCTCCATGTGCACGAAGGGCAGCGGCACGAACTCGGTGAAGCCGCTAGTCTTTTCCTGAATTCGGCGCACATGCATCAGGTGGCGCGCCCAGTGAACCGCCCGATCGACATGTCCGAACATGATGGTCGCGGTGCTGCGCAGCCCCACGGCGTGCGCGTTTTCCATCACCTCGAGCCACTGTGCGGTGCATATCTTGTCGGGACACAGTTCCGCGCGCACCTCGTCATCGAGGATTTCGGCCGCGGTGCCGGGCAGGCTGCCCAGGCCGGCGTCGCGCAGGCGTTCGAGATAATCGCGCAGCGGCATCCCCAGCGTCTCGGCACCGTTCCAAATCTCGAGCGGCGAAAACGCATGGACATGGATCCCCGGTGCCGCGGATTTCACGGCGGCCAGGATGGCGAGATAGGTATTGCCGGTATAATCCGGACCGATACCGCCTTGCAGGCAGACCTCGGTGGCGCCGCGATCCCAGGCTTCGGCGGTGCGGTGCGCAATCTCCGTGAGTGGCAGATCATAGGGGCGGTCGCGATGGCCGAGCACGACGCGGCCCTTGGAAAAGGCGCAGAAGCGGCAGCCATAGGTGCACAGATTGGTGTAGTTGATATTCCGATTTACGACGTAGGTTACGGTTTCGCCGTTGCGTTGCCGGCGAAGCGCGTCGGCCGCGGCGACGATATCGCGGAATGCATCGCCGCGGGCGGAAAACAGCGTTTCGACGGAGTGTTCGTCCGACCGGCCGGCCATCACGGCATCCAGCGCGCGCGACAACTTTGCGTGCCGGATATTGAGGCCGATCCGGCGCACCGGTTCGGCGGGTGGCTGGTCCTCGGTGCCGGCGCACCATGCATCCTCGCGCGCATATCCGTCGGTATCGCAATGCTGGAGCAGCGCCGGCCGCACCTCTTTGGAGACCCATCTGTCTGCCGCACGGACATAAGCCGGATAGACCGGCAGCCGCTCGACAAGCTCGCGGCCCGCCCGCGCGGTCGCTTCGGCAAGCTGGTCGAGATGCGGCCAGGGGGCTTCCGGATTGACGTGATCGGCCGTCACCGGCGAGACGCCGCCCCAGTCGTTGATGCCCGCGCAAACAAGCTGCTCTAGCGCGCCGGGCCGCAGGTTGGGCGGCGCCTGGATGTTCATTTCCGGGCCGAAGATTAGTCGTGCGGCGGCAATGGTCCAGATGTGCTCGTCCAGCGGCGGCTCGGGCGCATCGGCCATATGCGTGCCCGGTTTGGCGCGGAAATTCTGGACGATAATCTCCTGGATATGCCCGGAACCTGCATGCAGGTCGCGGATGGCGAGCAGCGCTTCGATGCGCTCGGCGCGGGTCTCGCCTATGCCGATGAGCAGGCCTGTGGTGAAGGGGATCGTGGCGTCGCCGGCGGCGGCCAGCGTCGCGAGCCGTGCCTCGGGCGCCTTGTCCGGCGAGCCGTGATGCGGTCCTCCGCGCTCCATGAGGCGGCGCGAGGCCGATTCGAGCATGATACCCTGGGATACGGAAACCGCACGAAGCCGCGCCAGCCATGCGGCGTCCATAACGCCCGGATTGAGGTGCGGAAGAAGCCCGGTCTCGTCGAGGACGCGGGCGGCCGCCTGCTCAAGATAGGACAGGGTGCTGTCATGCCCGAGAAGGGCCAGCGCCTCGCGGGCGGCACGGTAACGCAATTCCGGCTTGTCGCCGAGCGTGAACAAGGCTTCCTTGCATCCGGCGCCGCGACCGGCCCGGGCGATCGACAACACTTCGTCAAGGGCGAGATAGGCATTTTCGCCAGCCTTCGGCGTACCTGCGAAGGTACAATAATGGCAGACGTCGCGGCACAGCCTGGTAAGTGGGATAAAGACCTTTTTCGAGAAGCTGACGCGCTCGCAGTGTCCAGCAAGGGTCATATCCTCCGCAACCGTGCAAAGCCGGGTCAGATCCTCGCAAACGGCAAGGGCCAGCGCCTGATCGCGCGAAAGCTGCTTGCCGGACGCCGCCGCGTCGATGGCCGCTTCGGGGCTCATGCGCGCCGCCTTTGCATCGGCCGCCCAGCGCCCGCGAAATCGCGCGCAGTCGCTTGGCGCAGGAACCCGTATTCGGGGCTGCCACCCTTGCTGCGCATGAGGATCTCGAGGTCCTCGGCCGTGTCAATATCGCGCCCCAGCCCCTCGAACAAGCAGACCACCGGAGCGAGCCTGGCTTTGCGCCCGGCCTCAACATGTCTCTTGAAACTGCCCGGGCCGAATGAGGCTGCTAGCGCTCCTGGCGGTGACAGCAGCAGGGAGTTGGTGCCGTCGCGGTCATGGGCCGGGACGATGGCCATGCCTCCCGTCCGCCCTCCCGTCCGTGACAGCGACGCGAGTTCGCCGATCTCGGCAGCGGTGACCAGAGGCACGTCGCCGGGAATGACCAGCATCGCGCCGGCGCCGATATCCTCAAGGTATCCGGCTGCCGTGGCCACCGCCCTGTTCAGCCCGGCGGGAGCTTGCTCCGGAATGTGACAGGCTCCGTGGTGCGCGGCGAGCGCGGTCAGTTCCAGATCGGATGTCGTCACATATGTGCGCTCCACGTGAGCAGAGGCCCGCAACGCCGTGAGGACTTCGCAGAACATAGCACGGACAAGCGCCCGCCGCTCGCCTTCCGGCAGGGTGCCGGCGAGCCGCCGCTTGGCAAGGGCCAATGGTTTCATCGGAACGACAGCAATGATCATGCCGAGCGCTCCCGCGGTAGCCTGCCTGCAGAGGCGATGGTGTCGGCGAATGCCAGCACGGCACGCGCCAGCGCGATCCTGTCGTCCAGGGTGATCATCATCGTGTTTTCGACCGCGACCGTGACATCGTGCGCAATCCGATCGTCGCGACGGTCGATCATCAGCCCATCTATCACGCCGGCATAGTGATTGGCGATTGCGGCATGTGTCACCTCAAGCCCGAGTTCACGCATGATCTTGGCCATCGGGCCCTTGACAGCGGTACCGCTGACGACCGGCGAGACGGCCACGACCGGCGCCGAGGCGTTCCGCAACAGCCCGCGCATTCCGGCAACCGAGAGGATCGGATCGATACTGAGGTAGGGGTTGGACGGACAGATAACGACCGCGCGCAGGTCCGGCCGTCGTAATGCCGCCGCCAGTCCGGGCTGAACGCTGGCGGTTTCTGCGTCAGCGAACGTTACCGATTTGACCGCCGGCCTGCATTGGCGCTCGACGAAATAGTTCTGGAAGGCAAGCAAGCCTGCATCGGTGTCGACGAGCGTGCGCACTGGATCATCGGTCATCGGCAGAACGCTTACGCCGATGCCGAAGCTCCGGCATATCCGCTCGGTGATCGCGCTCAGAGGTTCGCCTGAGCGCAGCCGGTGCGTTCGCTCGACATTGAGCGCCAGGTCGCGGTCGCCGAGGCGGAACCAGGTCTCACCGCCGAGTGCGCCGAGCGCCGCCATGAAGTTCCAGGTTTCGTCGGCTCGGCCCCAGCCGGTCTCAGGATTGGCGACGCCGGCAAGGGTGTAGGTGACCGTGTCGATATCGGGGGCGACGTGCAGGTCGAGATGTTCAAAGTCGTCGCCGGTGTTGACGCCGATCAGCAGCCGCTCGTTAGCGATCAGGTGCGATAGTCCGAGCGCTAGCTTGGCGCCGCCGACGCCGCCGCAAAGCGCGACGACGGTGCCGCGCCGGCCGACTGATTGAGAACCTGCGCTTGCCGTCACCGGAACATGTCCTCCGATTTCGGCCTGACAATGCTCTGCGCAGGCGTTGCCCTGCCGCGCTTCACGCCGCTCACGACAGCCGCGGGGGTCGCCTCCGCGCCTTCGCCCATGACCAATGTCGCCGCCGTCGCGATGGCGTCGGCGTGGCCGGTGACCGTGGTCTCGAGCGGGCGACCGAACAGATCGGGCTCGTACCGGCGATCATCGAGAGCCGACACCCCCGCGGCGCCGATCGCAATTCCGACGGTCCCGAGGCGCCAAGCCCGGCCGACGCTGTCGGCGATGATCACCCCTGTATCGGTGTTCCAATGCGCATCGAAACGCTCCTTCAACAGTGTCGCACTTGCGTCGGGGTCTTTGGGCAACAGCAGGACCGTATCGCTTGCGCCGGCGCCGTCGACATTGGAGCGGTCGATGCCGGCGTTGGCGAGAACGTGCCCAAGCCGGTGCTCGACGACGATGACGCCGGGCTTTCTCCGAACCACTTCGGCCGACTCGCGAAGGATCGCCTCGACGTGGCGCGGTTCCTTGCCGGTCTCGCGTGCGAGCTTGATGGCCATGGCCGAAGGGTTAAGCGATGAAAGGTCGAGCAGCCGACCCTCCGCCTTCGAGACCACTTTCTGAGACATGACAAGAATGTCGTCCTTGGACAACCGCAGCCCCTGCGATTCGAGCGCAGATATCAGCAGGCCCGCGAGATCGTCTCCCGGCACCACGAGGGGAACGCCTTCGACCGCCTTTACTGTGAGCTGGGTTGCCATTCAATTCCCTAGCTAGGCCCGCTGCTCTAGATATCGGAAAGCCCGGTTATGCGTATGCCGGCCCCGTCGGACTTGTAGCGCTTGTTGATGCCGATCAGAACCGACGTCAATGCTTCCGCGGCAACTGAATTCGCAAGCGGTCCCGCATGAATGCCACGCAGGCCCGCCGCCGCCGCCAGCTCCACGACGAGTTCCCGGTCGCCCGAATCGTCGCCAAACACCAGCACGTCGCAATCGACCGCGCCGTCGTCGCGCAGCTTGTGCGCGGCGACATTGTGGAACGCCGATACCAGCCTGGCGTCGTCGCCGAGCACGGCTTTCGCCGACAGCGTAGCGGAGCCGGCCGCGGGCAGCTGGACGCGGGCGACTTTCGGAGGAACCAGCGGCACCGTGGTATCGACGATCAGCTTGCCGGCCGCCGCGCCAACGATCGAACGCAGTATGGCCTCCTGGGATCCGAACGGGACGGTGACGATTATGACACCGGCTCTGGCTGCCGCGTCCTCGTTAGTCATGCCGCACGCCAGCGCCGATCCGCTCTCCACGTCAATCCGCGCCGCCGCCTCGGCGGCCTTTTCCGCGCCGCGCGAGCCGATCGAGACGTCGTAGCCGGCCCGGGCCCAGCGCCGCGCCAAGGCCCAGCCAAGATTTCCGGTCCCACCTATCACGGCAAGCGACGGCCGAATTTCACCCATGTCGCGCCCTGACCCTGTTGACCGCAATGTCCGATCGCTTCAATAAGATGTCCATGCTGGCTTCGCCACCTTGTCGTTACCGTGTTGCCACAAAAAGGGAAATCAAGAGAGTCATACCATTAATTAGGATGTTGAGATAATTAACCGTGAACCGCAATCACCGGAGATTACCCTTCATTCGCCCCGGCAATACTCTGCGTGATAGTTCGGTTCCATTTCAAGTGACATCGACCTCCGGCGCGGGACGCGGGTGCCTGTCCAGGCGTTCGTTGACAGTCCGCAATTGTGCCCATTATATGGTTGTTGCAATCTTAGAAAGATATCGGTCGGATCATGGACCAGAATCAACGGCAAAAGTTGCTTGATTTGATCGACGGGCGGCGCGAGCACGCCGTTGAATTTCTCCGCAATCTGGTGACCATTCCCAGCGTCACGGGCGATGAAGGCCCGATCCAAGGCCATCTGAAGGACTATCTCGACAACATGGCTCTCGAGATCGACATGTGGGACATGGATGCTGTCGCGATCCAGAAGCATCCCGCCGCCGCCGTGGTGATTGAGAGCTACGAGGGGCGCCCGAACATCGTCGCCACTCGCAAGGGGACGGGCGGCGGGCGCACGCTGCTCCTGAACGGCCATACTGACGTCATTCCCGCCGGACCGCGCGAATCGTGGACGGACGATCCGTGGTCGGCGACGATCCGCGACAACCGCATTTATGGCCGCGGCGCCTCCGACATGAAGAGCGGCGTAGCGTGCCAGATTCTCGCCGTTCAGTATATTGCGGATGCCGGAATTAAGCTCAAGGGTGACGTGCTTTTAAATCTCGTCGTCGACGAGGAGATATCGGGACATGGAACGTTGGACACTGTGCTGCGCGGCTACAAGGCCGATGCGGCGATCTCGGGCGAAACCAGCACGCTGGCGGTACAGCCGGCCTGCATCGGCCGAATCTGGTTCCAGATTCTGATCCGCGGCAAGAAGGCGGGCATTCAACAACGCTATACGGGCGTGAATGCGATCGACCTCGGCTACAAGATCAAGCTGGCGATCGATGAGCACGAAAAGCACCGCCTCGAGACCGTCTCGCACCCGCTCTATCCGAACATCCTCGACACGCTGCCGTGCCTAGTCGGGACATTCGAGTCCGGCAGCTTCCCGAGCGCTTTTCCGGACAGCTGCATGCTGAAGGGCAGCATCGCCACGGTGCCGGGCGAGGACCATAACGGCGTCAAGCAGAGTTTCCTCGATCACATCGCAAAGGTCGCCGCCGAGGATCCCTGGATGAAGGATCATCCCCCGGAGATCACTTTCGGAAACAAGTTCGGCGGGCTGGACGCCGAGGCGGCCGATATCCCGCCGGATCATCCGATCGTCACCACCCTTGTCGATTGCTTCAAGGAGGTGACCGGCAGGGAGCCCGAAATTAGTGGCCGTCAGGGCGCCGCGGACACACGCTTCCTCATCAACAATGGCGATACGCCGACCGTCATTTTCGGTCCGGGCCCGACCGCGGTCATGCATGCCAATGACGAGTATGTGGAGATCGACGACTATATGATCGCCATCAAGGTCTATGCGCTGAGCATTTGCGAGTGGTGCGACGTCGAATAGCCGCTCCCCTATTCAGGGCAGGGCTTCCGACATTGAATGAAGCGGAGACGGACGCCAACGTATAGACGCGTGTGCGTTCAATTCAGGTTATTATAAATTCCGAGAGTCGTCCGCCGGCCTGTTGACCTCGGGCCACAGGAGAGGATCATGGCAGATACTGCTCAAACGGGGATCGCGAGTAACTACACCAAGATGCGCGCACTGCGTTATGTCCAGGTCGCATCCGCGCTGCGCCGGCGCATCCAGGAGGGACATTGGGGTGTCGGCGACAAGATCGCCACGCTTGAGGCGCTCGAGAGCGAATTCGACGTTGCGCGCGTTACCGTTCGTCAGGCGATCGAGCTGCTGCAGGATGAGGGACTGCTGAAATCTCATCAGGGGAAGGGCACGTTCGTGGTGCGCTCGCCGGAGAACGAACGATGGTTGCATCTGGCGACCGACTGGAACTCCCTGATCGATCTCATAAGCGCCAATGTGCCGCAATTCCTCGAGGTCGTTGCGCCACATGAGCTGCAGATCGATCCGCAGGACGGTCGAGCCGCTGACTCCTATGAGTTTTTCAGAAGCGTGCAGTTGCGCGGAGCCGAACCATACGCCGTCGCTAGCGTTCACGTCGCCAAGCATATCTACGACCGGGATCCCGCGGCGTTTCGAAAGCGGGTGGCGCTTGCGGTCATCAACGAGATGAAGGATCTCAAGATCAGCCGCGCTCATCAGACCTTCTGCATCGGCGCGGCCGACGTGGAGACCGCGATCCACCTCAAGATTTCTCTGAACGCGCCCACGGCCGAAGCCCGCTGCATCGTCACCGACGCGGACGGCGTCGTCATCTACAGCGGCGACATCATCTACCGGGGCGACCGGGTGAAGCTGAATATCGAACTGCTGGACAACGCGTCCTAGCGTAGCAGGTCACGCCGCCCGCGATTGCCGAGGACAGTTTCCGGCGCTATGCTGATCTTATTGTTCTAACAATAGTAACTTGTGGGGCGGACGCGGAAAACTCCCGTGCCGCCACCGGCCGGCGGAAGACGGGCACGGATCATGAAAAAGGACGGGGTTGGCGCGCGGCTGATCCGCAAGGAAGACGACCGCTACATGCGCGGCCGCGGCCAATTCGTCGGCGATATCAGGCTTGCCGGAATGCAGGACGCCGCTTTCGTGCGCAGCCCTGTCGCCCACGCGAGAATCAGCGCCACCAAGATACCCGACGCCCTGAAGGGGAGGGTGTTTACGGCGGCCGACATGAACGGGGTCCGGCCCATAACCGCCGATTCCGCGCTTCCGGGGTTCAAACGGTCGGGCCAGCCCGCCCTTGCCGACCGCAAGATCCGCCATGTCGGCGAGATGATCGCCATGTGCATCGCCCCGACGCGGGCCGAGGCCGAGGACATGGCGGCCCAGGTCGAGGTCGAGTTCGACGACCTGCCGGCGGTGTGCGACATGTTGCTGGCGCGCCGTCCCGATGCCGCTCTGGTGCACGAGGAATGGGGTGACAACGTCTTTCTGGAGACCCTCGTCGACGACGACATTAAGGCGGTGGAAGCGGCAGCCGCCGTGAAGGTCACCCGCGAGTTCCGGACCGCCCGCCAATGCATGAGCCCGATCGAGGGCCGCGGCGCCGTCGCCGCGTGGGACAGCCGCCTCGAACAGCTGACGCTCCACAGCGCCACGCAAATGCCCCATATCGTCCGCTCGGGTTTGTCGGAATGTCTTGGTCTAGATCACGGCTCGATCCGGGTCGTCGCCCCAGACGTCGGCGGCGGATTTGGCTACAAGGGCATATTGCTGGCCGAGGAAGTGTGTCTCGCCTGGGCGGCGATGCGGCTCGGTCACCCGGTGCGGTGGCTCGAGGACCGGCGCGAAAATCTCACCGCCGCCGCCGATTGCCGCGAGCACCATTATATCGTGACGGCCTATGCCGACGCCCAGGGAAAGCTGCTCGGGCTCGACGCGGAAGCGACAGTAGATTCCGGGGCCTATTCCGCCTACCCCTTCTCCGCCTGCCTGGAAGCAGCACAGGTGGCGAGCATTCTGCCCGGAGTTTACGACTTCCCGCACTATCGTTGCCGCACATTTTCAGCTGCCACCAACAAGCCCCCCATCCTGCCCTATCGCGGCGTCGCACGAACCGGCGTCTGCTTTGCGATGGAACTGATGATCGACGCGGTCGCCCGTGCGCTCGAAATCGAGCCGACGGAGTTGCGCATGCGCAACCTCATACAGCCCGAGCAGATGCCGTTCGACAACATCACTAACAAGCATTTCGATTCCGGTGACTACCCCGAATGTCTACGCCGTGCCGTCGAGGCGATCGGCCTTGAGGCGATTCGCGAGCGGCAGGTGAAGGCCGAAGGCGACGGCCGCAGGGTCGGCGTCGGCTTCGCGATCTATTGCGAGCAGGCGGCGCATGGCACGTCTGTCTATGCCGGGTGGGGCATCCCGATGGTGCCCGGTCACGAACAGGCGAATGCGCGCATGACTCCCGATGGCGGTCTCGAGCTGCGTATCGGCGTGCAGTCCCATGGCCAGG
>Ga0224512_10003267_pt1 | contig 14357 bp, 15 predicted proteins | sample SF_May12_sed_USG_4_FD_169103 | JGI IMG/M metagenome (GOLD analysis project Ga0224512, IMG submission 169103) | Sediment microbial communities from San Francisco Bay, California, United States - SF_May12_sed_USGS_13 | ecosystem: Environmental > Aquatic > Marine > Sediment | place: USA...
GCACCATCACCACGTCGCCGGGACGAACGTCGACCGCGCAATGGTCTGCCGTCTGCTCGAGCTCGGCCGCCCCGATGGGGAACGAATCGGGCAGCACGTCGTGACCGAGGGCGGCGGCCACGTCGAACAACACCCCACGGGTGATGACCGGCGGATGCTTGTCGGGTCCGGCCTTCGTCCAGTGCATCGAACCGAGGTGCTCGTCCGCGGTGAACCCGTTCCAGATCACCCCGTGATACCCGAAATGATTGAGCGCATCGACGTGGGTGCCGCAGTGGGTGAACATGGCGATCTGGTCGGCCGACCACGACACGAGGCGATTCTGCTCCGGACCGACGCCGACCGGATCGTCGATGACACTACCGGCAGGGGTGTGGGTCATCGCTATCTGGAAGGGGGGTTCGCCGCCCGCCGTCCAAGTCGGCATGCCGGGAAAGAGGTCAACCGAGAGATCGAACAGACGGGAGGTGTCGGCCGCAGCGAGCACAGCCGAACGCAACGCCGGGGTGATCAGATTGAGCATGCCGATCTCGTCGTCGGGGCCGAACGGGCTCGACGACACCTCGTGATGCACGGCGGAACGTGCCGCGATCCGGTCGCTCATGTCGTCCGGAAGTTCGAAGGTATTGCTCGGTTCCACCATGGTGCCGGTCCTCCGTTCAGATCCGCTGACCGTCGAGGAGCCGCCGGGCTCGCCCGCCGAGAAGACCAGACAGGTCCGATCCGGACAGGCCGAGACAACCCAACGCCTCCAGATACGGCTCCGAGCCGCCGGGAACGTGCGGATAGTCGGTGCCGAAGACGAGCCGGTCGGTGCCCAACACCTCGGCGGCACAGCACAGCGACGGCTCGGACTTCGACGCCGTGTCGAAAACCAGATCCCGGGCATAGGTCGACGGCGGTTTCGGCGCGTCGGCCCGGCAGTCCTCGAACTGCCGCCAGTAGGAATCCAACCGGGCCAGCAGCATCGGCAGGGTGCCGCCAAGGTGGGAGAACACCCAGCGGATGTTGGGCCACCGTTCGAAATGGCCCGAGTAGGCAAGCCGGGCCACCGTTAGAGGCGTCTCGTTGAAGAACCCCACCGCGATCGACAGGGCCTGACGGTCGAGGTGGGGAGCGTCGGGCACGGTCGGATGAACGTAGACCAACAGCGACCGGTCATCGGCCGCCTCCCAGAACGGGTCGAGGGCCGGGTCGTCGAGTGGCATGCCGTTGATGTTCGACAGGATGTGCACGCCGTGCATGCCCAGGTCATCGACGGCGTGGGCCACCACCCCGATCGCCGCTATCGGATCGTGCAACGGTGCCATGGCGAGCGCCCCGAACCGGTCCGGGTGAGCTCGCACGATCTCAGCGAATTCGGTGTTGATCCGCCGGGCGAACGGGTCGGCCTCCTCAGGATCGAGAAAGTAGGCGTTCGGTGACGGAATCGACAGCACCTGCATGTCGATCCCGACTTCGTCCATCATCTCCAGTCGTTGTGCCGGGCCCGGGTGGGGGTCGACGACGGTCAGGGCGACACCACTTCGCCAGGTGACCACCAGGCGGCCGTCGCCGCGCCGGTAGGTGCCGACGCGGTTGGAATTGCGCACCGCTTCGACATAGTCATCGGTGTAGTAGTGGACGTGCAGGTCGACCACGTCGTGGCCATCCCAGTGTCGAACGGCGGCGGCGCCACTGGAACCGGAGTCACTTGGTGCGGTCATGGATCCCCTTCCGTTGCGAGCCATGCTCGCACATCGTCGGTGTGCTCGCCGAGGCGAGGAGGTGCCCGGTGCTGATCCTCACCGAGCCCGATGCCGCGCCAGGGGCTTCGGACCAGGCGGAGTTCACCCCGGTCGTCGTCATCGACCGTGACGACGGTGGATCGACCCTCGGGCGATTCGAAGACCTGGTCGAGGGTGCGAACGGGGGCGGCGGGCACGCCGGCCGCACTCAACGCATCGACCCAGTGCGAGACCGGTCTGGTGGCGAAGACGGCGGAGAGCGCAGCCACCAGCCGGCCGCGGTTGGCGACCCGGTGGGCGTTGTCGACATAGTCGGGATCATCGGCCAGGTCACCTCGGCCGAGCGCAACGCAGGTTCGCCGGAAAAGCTTGTCGTTGCCGGCGGCCAGCGCCAATCCCCCGTCGGCGGCCGGGAACACCTGGTAGGGGACGATGCTGGGGTGCTCGGTACCGAGGGCGGTGGGAACCAGGTCGCCGAGCAACACATTGCCGGCCTGGTTGGCCAGAGCCGAGATCGAGGCGTCGAACAGCCCGACCTCGACATGACGGCCCACGCCGGTTCGGTCCCGGTCCCGCAGAGCGGCCAAGAGGCCGACGGTGAGATACAGCCCGGCGACCACATCGAGGATGGCCGAGCCGATCTTCACCGGCCCGCGGTCACGTTCCCCGGTGATCGACATGAAGCCTGACAGGGCCTGCATCAGCAGGTCGTAGCCGGCGTCGCCCGGCGCCTCGTCGGACAGGAAGGCGATCACGCTGCAATACACCAGCGCCGGATTGGTGGCACACAGATCCTCGTAGCCGAGACCAAAACGCTCCATCACACCGGGCCGGAAGTTCTCGACCAGAACATCGGAGCGGGCGATCAGGCGCCGAGCCAGTTCGACATCGTCGGGGTCGGTCAGATCGAGGGTCAACGATCGCTTGTTGCGATTGACCGCGAGGAAGTACGCGGCGTCGTCACCCACGAAGGGAGGCCCCCAGACCCGTGTGTCGTCACCACCCGCCGGGTGCTCGACCTTGATCACGGTGGCTCCCAGATCGGCCAGCACCATCGTGCTCAACGGCCCGGCCAGCACCCGTGAGAAGTCGGCCACCACGATCCCATCGAGCGGTGCATCGGTCATGCCGGCACCCGCCGTTCAAGTCTGGTCAACAGGTTGACCACCACGATGCCGAGGATGCCGACGAAGACGATGGCGGCGTAGAGATCCTCCACCGCGAACGCTCCGCCGAAGCGCTGGATCAGACCACCCATGCCCACCAGACCCACGATCTGTTCGCCGACGATCGCACCTTTGATGGCCCGCCCGGCGGCCAGGCGAACCCCGGACGCGGCGAGCGGGGCGGCCGTCGGCAACAACACGCGACGCAGCAGGAGGAGGCGCGAGGCGCCGAACGATCGGGCCATCGCCACCTGGTCGGGGTCGACGCTGTCGAAGCCGGCCACGGTGTTCACCACCACGACCGGAAGGGTGTAGACGACGATCACGGCGATGATGGTGACGCGTCCGAATCCGAACAGGTTGATGAGGATGGGGATGATGGCCACCAGCGGCACCGACAACGCGAGGGTCATGTAGGGATCGAACATCCAGCGCAGCAGCCGGATCAGGCCCATGAGCGAACCCAGGATCAGACCTGCCGCGACGGTGAGCGGGAACGCGATGGCGATGGCGGTGAGGGTGAACCAGACGCTTTCCTGGAAGGCGTCGCTCGTGAGCAGATCCACGAGGGCCAGCGCCACCTCATGGAACGGCGGTAACGCGGACGACACCCCGGCCAGGCCCACGATTTCCCACAACGCGAGCGCGCCGATCACCGAGATCGTCCCGAGGGCGACGGAGCGGAAGGCGGAGAGCCTCGTCGTCACCCGTCGGCTCCCCGGGTGTCCATATCGGCTCGCTGCATGCCTTCGAGGCGCGACCACAGGTAGCGGGTGAACTCGTTGTAGTCGGCCTGCGACACGACGTCCGCCCGATTCTCGCGGGGGAAGGGCACCTCGATGATCTCCTCGATGCGACCAGGGCGGGTGTTCATCAACACGATGCGGTCCGACAGGTAGACGGCCTCGTCCATCGAGTGGGTCACAAAGGCCGCGGTGCGGGCCTCGGCCTCCTCCCAGAGATCAAGGAGATCCTTCTGCATCAACTGGCGGGTCAGGGCGTCGAGAGCGCCGAACGGTTCGTCCATCAACAGATTCGACGGGTCGACGGCCAGGGCACGAGCGATGCCGACCCGTTGTTGCATCCCACCCGACAGTTCACGGGGATAGTGCTGCTCGAAGCCGGACAGGCCCATCTTGGCCAGCTGTTCCCGGGCGATCCGTCGCCGTTCCTCCTTGGCCACGCCTCGTGCTTCGAGCCCGAAGGCGGCGTTGTCGAGCACGCTGGCCCAAGGCAGGAGCACGAAGTTCTGGAACACCAGCGCCCGCTCGGGACCGGGTCCGTCGATCACGTTCCCATCAACGGTGACCGTGCCCGCCGTCGGGGTGACGAGGCCGGCGATGATCTTGAGCAGCGTGGTCTTGCCGCAGCCCGACGGTCCGATGATCGAGGCGAATTCGCCATCGGCGATCGTCAGGTCGATGTCTTCGACCGCAGTGAAGGGAACACCGTCACGCTCGAAGGTCATCGTGACGCCGTTGATGTCGATCATGCTTCGTCATCCTTCCAGGGTTGGGCCCGGCCCTCGACGAGGCGCATCAGCCCGTTGACGAACAGTGCGAACACGGCCAGAGAGAGAACGACGGCGTAGAGGCGCGGAGCGTCGAACCCGTCGCGGTACCGGCTGATCAGCTTGCCGACGCCGACTGAGACCAAGAGCAGTTCCATGACCACCATGCCCACCACGGCCCGGGCGGTGCCGATGCGGACGGCGGCTGCAATGGCCGGGGCCGATCCGGGAAGAATGATGCGGGTGAACCGCCGCACCCGGCCCAGACCGAACGACCGGCCCATGTCGAGCAGGTCCCGGTCGACGTACTGGACCCCGGAGGCGGCGGTGAGTGTGACCTCGATGACCGCGAAAAGGAACACGACCGTCGAGCGGGCCACGGTGTCGATACCGAAGGCGATGACGATCGCCGGGACCAGCGTGGAAACCGGCAGGGCGTTGAAGAACGACAAGTGCGGTCCGGCCAGGGCCCGAATCGTCGAGCTCATGCCGATGACGAGGCCGAACGTGAGCCCGACCACCATGGCCGCCGCCCAGCCCCAGAGGAACGGGCGCAACGTTGTGGCGTAGGACTGCCAGAACTCCGAGTCACCCAGCAGGCCGACGAACGCCGACCAGATCGACGAGGCTCTCGGCGCGAACAGGGGGTCGGCTGACCGGGCGTAGAGATCCCACGCAACCGCTCCCGCCGCGAGCGACCCGGCACCGACTCCTATCCGTGGTAGGTCGGTGCCGAATCGCTCGGACAGAGAGGGCCTTTTGGTGACGGTCGAGCGCTCTGCGGTTGTCGTCGTGGTGTCGCCGTGCAGGCTCATCAACCGCCCGGTGGATCAGCCGTCGAGCTCGGTCAGGGCGGCGTCGAGGTAGGAGAAGTCGAAGTACTTCTCGAGTCCGGCCTCGTCGGTTGGTACCTCGATCTCGATCTCGCCCACGTCGTTGAAGAAGGTCAGTGTGGAGAGCGCCCGCTCGGGGGTGAGCAGGCCGTCGGCCGGCCACAGGTCCCGGGCGGCGTACTCGTTCACCAGTTCCTCGAGCACGTCACGGTCCATGTCCGGGAGGCGCTGCTCGGCCAGGCTGAGCGCGTAGTCGGGATCGCTGGTCATCTTCCGCATGGCCTGCACAATGGCGCTGACCACCTTGGTCGCCAGATCCGGGTTCTCCTCCGCCCAGGCCCGGTCGAGCCAGATGTCCTGCTCGATCAGGTCGGGGAACTCCTCGCCGATGGTGCTGAGCACCTTGAACGAGCCGGGGTAGGTCTTCGAGAGCTGGACGATATCGGGGAGGTCGATGACCGAGGCGTCGATCTGTTCCTGCGCCAACGCTTCGGCTCGGACCTCGGATCCGGGAATGATCAGCTCCTCGTACTGGAAGCCGTGGAGTTGGCTGAAGTACTGCGAGACCGCCCGGGTGAAGGAGGCTTCGCCGTGGACGGCCAGGCGTTTTCCTTCGAGGTCGGCGAACGATTCGATGCTCGGCTCCACGGCGAGCGCCCACGTCGGCCGCTGGGTGGCGACGACGTCGACGATGTCGGCTCCGGCTTCGACGGCGGGGACGCCGACGTTGACGCCGATGTTGGTAGCGATCTGGGCGTCGCCTCGGGTCACGGCCTGGATGGCGGTCGACGCCTCCTCCAGGAAGCGCTGCTCGACCTCGATGCCGTCCTCGGCCAGAATCTCCCAGGCGGCCACCGAGACGAGGGCGATGAAGTCCTCGCTCGATCCGTTGACCGCCACGAGCTGCACCGTTTCACCGTCGCCGCCGGCGGCGTCGCCGTCTCCCCCGTCGTCGGATCCGCAGGCGGCGGCGATCAACGACAGCACGAGCAGCGCCGCGCAACTCTTGGCGAACAGTCGGCGTAGCGATGTCTTCATCATGGCTCCCCCTTGTCGAGCGAACTAAGTTCCAGCTGTTGGAACACAGTTTCTAACTACCGGAAATGATGCAGGACGTCGACACGATTGTCAAGCCAGGCCAGGAGCCCGGCCTCGATCCTGCATACGGAATCCCGGGGGTCGCGGCCTACCGGGCGAGGGCGGCGGTGATGTCGTCGGCGCAGCGAAGCAGCGCGTCGAGCCACATCTGACGATCCGACTCCGTGGAGGCTCGAAGCTCGGGCCCGAAAAGGCCGAGGGCGACGATGTCCCCCGAAGGACCAGGTGATCGCACGGGAACCGCCACCGCCAGAGCCCCGGCAGTCTTCTGCCCGTGACTCATCGCCCACCCCCGTTTGCGGATGAGACCGGCCTCAGCCTCCAGCTCCGCGAACGACGTTGGGGTGAGGTCGGTGTAGCGGGGCAGACCGGCCTCGATAACGCGGCGGCGCTCCGCCTCCGGCAGGTGGGCGTAGAGGAGCAAGCCGCTGGCGCCGGCGTGGAGCGGGCCGGGCTCACCGAGGCCGAGCACGAGCCGTAGATTCTGGGGACTCGGGTATTCCTGCACGCAGACCCGGCCGAGGCCGACCCGACGGCTCATCGAAACCGTCTCGCCCAGCGCATTGCGGAGATCCTGCATCGGTCCACTGGCCGCGGTCAGCAAGGCGTCGCCGGCGATATAGCGGGCAGCCATACCCACCAGGGCGGCACCGTGGGAGTAATGGTCGCCCTCGCGAACGATCCACCCGGCCTCCTCGAGCGTACGGAGGAACCGCACCGTCGTGGACTTCGGGAGCTCGACCGCTCCAGCGATTTCGGTGAGGGTCGCCGGGCCGTGGGCCAACGCGTCCACGATGGCCACCAATCGTTCCACTCCACGCATTCAGTCGCTCCTTCTCCCACGTTGCCGGTCCGCTCCCACCGTCGATGGCACCGTCCCATCGATGAACACGTGTGACAGGATTCAATCTGTGTTCTATTGTGCGGTACAGCAATTCTACTCAGTGGCACAGGCTACGCAAGGAGGCGGGTCAATGAACGCCACATGCAGACACGGCGAACACACGTGGGACGTTCACGCCCACCATCTTCCTTACTCGGCAGTACCGTTGCTGGCCGACGGTCTGGCCGCTGTGAGTATGGGCGAGGTGAACGGTATCGCCGACTCGATCATGGTCAATGGCATGGCGGTCGGCGCAACCACCCATCAGTTGGGCGACATCGAGGGGTTGGTGGCCGCCACCGACGCCGCCGGTCTCGACAAGCGGGTGATGTCGCCACCACCGTTCACCTATCGCTACTGGGATGACCCCGAGGCCACCCTCGCCCTGCATCGTCTACTCAACGACGCGACGGCAGAGCTGGTGGAAGCTCATCCCGACCGCTTCGTCGGACTCGCAACGATTCCGATCCAGGATCCCGCCCTGGCCGTTGCCGAGCTGCGGCGGGCCCATGACGAATTGGGGCTCATTGGTGTCACCATCGGCACCAACGTCGCCGGGGGCAATATCGCCGATGAGGTCAGGCGGCCGGTGCTGGCCGAAGCCTCGGATCGGCGGTTCCCCGTGCTGGTCCATCCGGACTTCGTGCCCAACCCCCGATGGTCGACCCACTACCTCATCAACCTGATCGGTATGCCGGTCGACACCGCGATCGCCATGGGCACGCTGATCTTCTCCGGTTGCATGGCCGAGTACACCGATCTTCGGGTCTGCTTCCTGCACGGCGGTGGCGCCGCCCCCTACCTGTTCGGTCGGTGGGACAAAGGCTGGAAGGTGCGACCCGAGTCGAGGCTCCACATCGACAGCCCGCCAACACTCCATCTCGATCGCATCTTCTGCGACACGCTCACCCACTCGCCCGAGGCCCTGTCGTATCTGGTGGAGGTGCTGGGGGCGGCCAACGTCGTCGTCGGCACCGATTGCCCGTTCGACGTGGAGGACCCCGATCCGCTGGGCACGCTCGACGCCGCGCCGCGGCTCGACGACGACGAGCGGGAAACGATCCGCTCGGTCAGCCCGGTGCGTTGGCTGACCGGCACCGAAGCGCCGGAGGTGCTGTGATGCAGTTCGCCGACTTCGACGAGCACGAGGAGTACACACCGGCCGGGCACGCAGGTGTGGTCAATCGACTGCTTGCCGGCCGGGAGAACTGGGATCTTGGGGCCGTGTCGATCTGGCATGGCCGACTCGAGCCGGGTGGTCACGCCGAACCCCATGACCATCCGGGAAGCGTGCAGCTCTACGTCGGACTGTCCGGTGAGTTGACTGTGGGCAACGGGTCCCAGGAGCGTACACTCCGCACGCTGTCGACGGTGCTGTTCGACGCCGGGGAACCCCACTTCGTCGAAAACCGATCCGACGACATGGCAGAGCTGCTCGTGATCAGTTCGCCTTCTCTCCGCTGATCAACCGAGTTCGATCGTGCCGGTCAGGCCGGCACCGGCCGATCGCCGGACCTGTCGGGCCTCGAACTACGGCGCTTCGAGCGCCTCGTCGAGAACCTCTTGGAAGGTCTTGGTGGGGATGAGCACCTGCGCACCGCGGGAGGTGACGTGATCGACAACCGGGATCTTCGGCCGGACAATGGTGCCGGGATCCAGGTCACGGTTGTTCCAGGCCAGATCGACGGCAGCGCGGATTCCGAGCTGATCATCGAGCGTGAACGCGTCGGCGAGCGACCCGACGAGCGCCGTCAGCTCCCTGGGCGAGGAGAAATCGGCGACGCCCTCGAAGACGGTGAGGATCAGGTCCTGCTGGCGGGCGTTGCGGCTGAAGTCGGAGGAGGTCCTGATGCGCCGCCAGCGCCCGTCGACGAACTCCTCGGTCTTGCGGGAACGAACCCATCCGAGGGTTGTCGCCCCGTCGGCCTGCGTGCACCCGGCCGGCAGCTCGAACTTCGGACGTTCACGCAACGGACGGTCGAGGCAGACCTCGAAGCCCCCGAGCTGGTCGATGATGGCGGCGAAACCGTCGAAGGTGAAGATGGCGAAGTGGTGGATCTGATGGCCGGTGAAGTCCTTGACCGCTCCCGACAGGGCGGTTGCGCCGTTGATGTCCCCGCAGCCGTTGAAGTTTGCGTTGATGCGGGTCAGCCCGCCGGTGCAGCGGTTGGGGATGTAGAGGTCACGGGGCAGCGAGACCATAACCGGCGGCGAATCGTCGCTGGGCAGCATCACCATGATGATGACGTCGGCCCGAAGTTGGCTCTCGTCGAGGCCGATGATCAGGAAGTTCTCATACGTCGTCGGACCGGTCGGTGCGGCGGCCACGGGAGCCGGGAGCGTCACGCCCTCCGGTAGCCCTTCCTCCTCCTCTGCGGTCGGAATCTGAACCTGCGGGAGCTGCTCGAATGAGGCCGAGTCGAACGTCTCGCGCTCGACGTTGCGCCAGTCGTTCCAGATGCTCAAGGCGTTCCATGCCGGGTAGGCGGCAAGTAGAAGGAAGACGACGAGCACGGCGAGGCTGATGCGGCGGCGACGGGATCGTCGGGGCTTGGGACTCGGGGTGGTTTGCCGATCGGGCGACTCGGGCGCCTGGACGGGGCGGTCGTCCACGGGCACGACCCCGGGACGGGTCTCCTCGAGCAGATCGCTGTCGGCGCGACGACGGGAGCTGTCGAAACCCCACGGTCGGGTAGTACGAGACCCCCCGGGCCTCTGGGCGACTCTCCACATCACCATTCATGGTACTGCTTGTGTAAGCAGACATCCCATGGGTGAAGTAGCTTCGGACGATTCGTCTCGTTTGGCCTACCGATTGGGGCCCGCCGGGTCGCTGCCCGTGCCGGCCCGGAACGCAACGGAAGGGCGGTCAACCGGCTGCTTCAGCTTTCCACGACTGCGGCGTAGGTGCCGAGGCTGCGAATGCGGTCCGCCTCGACCCGACCGCTGTCACTCATGAGCGCAATGACCTCGCCGGTGTCGGTGTCGAAGTGAACGTCCTTGACGCGGCCCAGTTCCGCGCCGTCCACGGTGAGAACGCGTGAGCCGATGTAGTGGACGTCGCCTTTGACGGTGTCGGCGGTTCGCTCCTCGACGGGTTCGTGGATTGCACGCTTCGAAGAGATCAGCACGACGTCCTCGCCGAAGGAATCGACATCGCCCCAGTCGACCATCTGGGCGTGGCGCTTGCGACCTGCGACCTGAATGCCGGTGATCCGACGGCCCTCCTGATCGACGACGATTGTCTTGACCGACCCGACGTCGTCGGCGGTCGCCGAGTCGACCACGTTGCGTCCGATCGCCGACGTGAAGGTGGTGATCATGTGTCGGTACCGCCTGTCGATTCCGATGCGCCGGTTTCGGCGGCTGCGTCGAGGGCTCGCCGGTGGTCGGCGAGGGCCGCCCCGAATCCAACCAGGTCGTTTCGAATGAAATCTGTGGAGGATTCGGGGATCAGCAGGTTGTCGTCCGACAACGCCAGTTGGGCCGAGATCGGCACGAAGTAGGCATTGCCGTCGTCACCATCGACCTCGTAGCCGACCGCCTCGGGAGCATCGCCGGTGGTGATGACCACGCCGCTGACGCTACCCAGGTTGCTGCCGTCGGCCGAGATGACCCGATTCCCGGTCACCACGTGGGTCTCGGCCTGGGCGAGCGGGACCTCCGGGTCTTCGAGATCGGAGTCGTCGGCGACCATGACTGCGTCGGGCCCGATGGCGACAACCGCGGCCGCCGGCAGCTGCCGGCGAAGCTTGCCCCGGAACCAGCCCCGCTTGTTCAGCGTGAATCCGACCAGACGATGATTGGTGCCGTCGAAGACAACGTCTTTGATCTCGGCGACATCGTCGCCGCCGTTGATCGTGACCACCGGCAGCCCGAAAACGTCCGACGCCCGCATGACCCTTGACGTGCTCAACGGTCGGTCTCCTTCGACGTGCCCGGCCCGGAGGTGGCGAGAACGTCACCGCTTCGCTGCCGCCGTCGGAACAAGGCGAAGAGCACGACCCCGACCGCAACCACGACGATGACCAACACAAGCAACACCAGGAGATCCATAGGTTCCGTTCCCGACGGCAAATGACCGATTGCTGTAGGTCATTTCTACACGAGCGGGCCGACATGATCCAGTCCTACGGCCCCCCGGGGGGTCGACTCGGCGATTGACCGGGCCAACCCGTCGTGGGCGCCTCGCCAAGATTGGTCGAGTATGCAACCATGTGTCAAAGATCAGCGACCAATCGACTCTGGGGTATGACATGACGGACACCACAACACAGCAGGCCGGACCGGGGCGACTCGGTGACCCGTCGAGTTCGCCGGCCACCGATCCACGCATCGACCGCCGCCTACGCGCGATGCTGGCTACGTTTCAGCTCGATGGACTCGGCGAACCCGCGCCCCTCGACCGGACCGCGGGGCTCGAGGCGGTGGCGGAGTTCATCGCCGGGGCCGATGCCGGCTTCGGCGGCCTCTACGAAGTGATACCGCTCGACGTGCCCGGCGACGAAGAGCTCTCCTACGAGGAACGAATCATTACCGCCGACGATGGCCACGAGCTGACGCTGCGGATCTTCCGCCCCACCGGGGCTGACGGCCCCCTGCCTGCGGTGCTGTATATCCACGGCGGAGGTATGACGATTCTGCGCACCGAGGCTCCCGTACATCTGCGGTGGTGCCAGTCGCTGGCGTCGAGCGGGGTCATCGCCATCAGCATCGACTTCCGCAATGCCTGGACGGCTGCCGGGCACCACCCGTTTCCCCGCGGTCTGGACGACTGCGCCACCGGGCTCGACTGGGTCCACGAGCACCGCGACGAGCTTGGCATCTCGAGCATCACCATCCAGGGTGAGTCGGGCGGCGGCAACCTCACCCTGGCCACCGCGCTGAAGGCCAAGCAGGAAGGTCGCCTCGACGCCATCGACGGCGTCTACGCCTCCGTTCCCTACGTCAGCGGCGGCTATCACTGGCCGATGGGGCGCAGGCGGACCGAGCTCCCGTCGCTGGTCGAGAACGACGGCTACTTCATCGCCTGCGATCTGATGGACCCGCTCGCCTACTACTACACGCCGGAGGCGGCCGACGAGGAGAACCCGCTGGCCTGGCCGTACCACGCTTCGGTCGAAGACCTGGTCGGACTCCCGCCCCATGTGATCTCGGTCAACGAGCTCGACCCCTTGCGCGACGAGGGCTTGGCCTACTACCGCAAATTGCTCGCAGCCGGCGTCGAGGTGACCGGCAAGATGAACCTCGGGATCGTGCACGGGGCCGAGCTGATCTGCCGCCACGCCATCCCGGACGTGAACGCGGCGGCCGTCGCCGACATCGTCCGGTTCGCCCGCAACGGGGGCTGAGCCCGGGCCGACGCCAAGGGTGCCCGTGGCGATCGGTGCGGCTGCCGACGGGCGCCCCGCTGCTTGCCACCGTCGGCTGCTGTCCGTTGTCGTGGCGAGAATCCCTGGGAACAACGCTCGGCAATCCGCTTCAAGCGCACCTCGCCGGAGGTGTACCCTCGTGTTCATGCCCGTGTATGTCTTCTCCGACGAAGACGAACTCCACCATCCCGACACGCTGAAGATCCCCGAAAGTCACGAGCATCGCACCGCGTGTGATGTGATCGACCTGGCCACCATCGACCTGCTCGGCCCCGGTTGCAAGGTCTTTCGCGACATGAACTGGTATCCGGGTGACAACCGCCCCGATCGCCAGTCGCCCGAGAGTTGGGCCCGTCGCCCGATCGGCGTCATGCCAGGGACAACGCAGGAGGAGAGGGCGCGTGACGAAACGTCGGTGGTTGGCTGTTTGCGGGCGCGACGCTGAGATCGGTTGATGCGGTGCCTGGCACTCCATCAGCGGATCTACCGGCCGACACGATCACCGAAGTCGTCGCGACTGCCGGGGCTAGCATGAGTGACGAGGTAGAAGAACCTAGATGGCGGTAAGTGGGCAGACCGGTGACGTTGATTCAACGGGCGCGAACGACAGCCAGAACGAACAGGAGGGGGCTGACGTAGCTGAGCCCGGGACGATGCCCGGCGTCGAGTCTGTGACCCAGACCGACGCTGAGGTCATTGAAGTCGACGGAGCGGACGTCGAAGTCGACGGAGCGGACGGACCGGCTCAACCGGCGGACGAGGTGGAGTCGGAGCCCGAAGCGCCTTCCTCCACCACCACCCTTTCTTCTGGCGGCCCGGCTTCTGCCACCCGTTTCGACAGGCCCGCCGTCAGTTCCCGGCGAAAGCTCGTCGGTGGGGCACTCCTTGCGGTTGTTGTCGTCCTCGCCGCATGGTGGAGCGTCGCCGAGGCGGTCGAAATCAGAGGCCAGCTGGTGGAGGGCACGATGCTCACACCCCAGGCCTACCTGGCTCAGGTCGTGCCGGTCGAGGTCGACGGGGTCGAACACCGCCACACCCTGGCCGAACTCGGGTGGACGACTCAGGTCACCGATTCCGTCAGCGGCTGGCCGTTCGCCCGGCAGCGTCTCCACGCCCCGGTCGAACTATCGGGCGGCCCGGCCGGGAGTCCGATCGTGGTCGACTACCGCTCGGAGTTGGAGCGGGATCCGACCGCACCGGTGATCGATGCGGCCTGGAAGGTGGTGGAAGGTAGGCCGGGCGTTGCCACCGAAGTCACGGTCGGAGGGTCGTCGCCACCTCAGCGGATCGTTGTCTCCACGGTGGCGGTCGAGCCCGAATCCAGTGCACCCCTCCAGTGGTTTGTCCACCAGCACAACCGGGACGCCGACGGTTGGGAGATCAAGCTCCTCGACGAGGATGGAATGCTGGGCGCCTCCCTCCACCCCGAGGAGGTGGCGGCGCATGTCCGGTTTGACCGGGAGTCGGCCACGGTGGGCATTGTCGACGAAGCCGGGTTCAAAGCCTTGCTCGAGGAGCGACTCCGTCCCTTCGCTCGGGGTGGACAACGGGGTCGGTTCGAGATCGAGGCGAACGATGACGGGGTGACCCCCATGATTCGAAACGGTCGGCTCGACGTGCTCGACACGCTGACCGAACCGCTTCCCGGCAAGGTGCCGGATGTCGACGGTGCGTGGGCCGACCTGGTCGACGCGGTGCCGTCGTTCGGACGGGTCGTGGCCGTTCAGCTCGTCGATGCCGACGACCTCTACAACGGGGTCGACCCTGC